>Ga0116217_10006442_pt1 | contig 10187 bp, 11 predicted proteins | sample Sb_taG_6_FD_89697 | JGI IMG/M metagenome (GOLD analysis project Ga0116217, IMG submission 89697) | Peat soil microbial communities from Weissenstadt, Germany - Sb_50d_4_PS metaG | ecosystem: Environmental > Terrestrial > Soil > Wetlands > Peat | place: Germany: Weissenstadt | collected 2010-09-21 | reverse complement strand
TCATGGCCGCGAACTACGGCGGCGAGATCTACCGCTGGACAGCGGCGGGCGGGTTCCAGGATCTCGGCCCGGGCGACAACTATTCATCCTCGATCGGAATTTCACGCAATGGTTCAACCATTATCAGCGGCTACATCGGATCGGACGGTTTCAGCCGACCAGCCCTCTGGAATGCGCACGGCATGGTTGATCTGGGCCATCCCGCCAACGGCTGCACCGAGGTTGGCAATAGCTGGGGCAGCGGCTATGGACTCAGCGCCACTGGAAAGATGGCCGTGGGACTCGCCTGGACGTGCCAAGATGCGGAAGGCTTTGCTTGGAGTGCGGCGGCCGGCAACGTCTCATTAGGGCACCCGGCGGGGCACCACAGCAGCCGGGCTAGCGCCATCTCCGCCAATGCTAAGACCATCGTCGGCTTTTGGGAGGATCCCACCGGTCCTCGCCGTCCGGTGCGCTGGGTGGGCGGAAAGCACGACTTGTTTCTGGGCACCAAAACACTGGGCGAGGCATCGGCTGTGAACAGCAATGGCACGCAGATTGTCGGGCAGGCTTACAACGCCAGCGGGAATGGGGTCGCATTCCTATACTCCGATAAGAAAGGGCTGCTCTCGCTCGGTACAATCATGCCCTTGCCGTTAGACCAAAGCTTCGCCACTGGCATCTCCGACAATGGACTGGTGGTGGGGTGGAGCGGCGATCAATTCGGTCGTGGTACCGACGCTTTTATCTGGACTTCGTCGGTGGGCACAAAGAAGCTCGAAAAGGTGCTGAGAGAGTGGGGCGCCCGTATTCCGTCCGGGACGACCTTGATCACCGCCGACAGCATCTCCGCCGACGGTTCCGCCGTGGTCGGGCAGTACATGGATACCCAGTTCAATTTCGGCAACTGGATAGCGCACATCACGAACTGAGCAGGAAGACTCTGGAGTGAAATTGGGGGAGGGCTGGGCAAGTGCCGCAGTTTCGGCGCCTGCCTGTCCGCCCATTTTTGAGTTCGATGACGGTCGTGGTCGGAGGATCTTGCCGGCGAGCGAAACAGAAGGACCGAGCGGTTCCTCCCGAGTACCACAGTCGAACGCTTGCGCGAGGCGAGAATCTGGTCCGTATCAAGAGAGTTCATGTCACGAAGACCCGAGCCGCGAAGACCGATGTCGTTGTCCATGCCGACGCGGCCGATGAGGACGTTGGCGACGGCGTTGTCGCTGACCGCGACCATCATGGTCGCAAGGTCACGCAACGTGAACACCTTCCTGGCCGCGCAGGGGCTGCGCGACACCCGCCTGCGCCGCAAGATGATGGATCTCAAAGCCGCTGCCGAAGGCCGCGAAAATATCTCCACGCCCAACGAAATGGCGAGCCTGCTCGAAGCACTCTATCGCGGCCAGATCCTGAAAAGAGAGATGACCGACGATTTCTTCAAAGTTCTCTCCACCCACAAAGACAGCTGGATCCCGCGCAATCTCCCCGAAGATTTGAAGATCGCAACAAGCCCGGCGCGCTCGAAGGCGTGCGCAACGATTCAGGCGTGATCTTCGTAAACAAGCGTCCGTACATCCTCTGCGTCATGACGACTTACCTGCATCGCGAGCGTGACGGAGAAGAGGCGATCAGCAATATCTCGCTCGCCGCATGGCGCATGTTCGACCGTATCGCACGCGCGAGCGAGTATGGGAGAGTGGTGTCGCCGGGGAATAGCAGTAGGTAGTCCGCTACGAGCCCCGAGCTACGAGCTTCGAGCAACCGATACATGTTCGCTCGCAGCTCGTAGCTCGAAGCTCCCAGCTACCGCCCTATGACTATCCGTCGCCTCAAGACCTACACCGGATCGCAAGGCTACGTTTACCAGTACTACTTCGTCGGGAAACGTCCTGGCGCGGCATCCGGCGCCCGTGAGTCTGACGCGAACGAGTTCATCTTCGACGTCACCTCCGACCGTAAGCTGACTTACGCGGTCAGTATTTTTCTTCCGCATCAGGTGGTCGCTGCGTGGGCCGAATCCCATGGACGCACCCTCTCCGATTCCGAACAATACGCCGCCATTAAGATGCGCCTGTTCCGCGCCTTCGACGAACTGGAAGAAATGCAGGCGCACGGACGACGGCTGCAGATCGATTTGCAGTTGCTGGAAGAATCGCTGGCGTCGTTAGGAGTGGAATAGAGGCGGGAGGCGCGTCACGTATTGGAATCAATCGCTAGTCAGGGCACGGGTTGTTTCTCGCAGGAAATTCCGCCTTCGATCAGACTGTACTCGCACCGCCAGCGAAAGCCATGGGCGTCATGTTTCCCATACCCCCACACGCGGAACTTGAGCGTCTCCCCATCGATTTGCGATGCCTCCACAAACACATGGTCGTTTTCCCGCAGTTGGGGACGAAGGCTGACCGGGACGAGATCTGTAAGCAACTGTTTGTCGATCACGACGGGGTCGCGCGCGTCCGCGGCACTAAAGATCAGCGCGCGGGAGGTGTACTTGCTCACATACTGCGTCACGATGAGCAGGTCGTTTCTCGCCCAAGCGACCGCAGCCACGCCAACATAGTCACAGAGTTTGCGAGAAGCGCCGCTGACCGTATCCCCCAAGTATAAGGAGTGGAAGGTGCCAACGTATTCGGAAAGAGGAGCCACGCGGTCGGCATTGCGGACCACGAAACGCCCGTCTTGCGAGGGCAACTGGCCGGCCTTCGGAAACACCACGAAGGGGGCGGCATGAGCCCAGGCTTCGCAGGCGAGAACTGCGGCGAGGCACAGCGATGATCGGCAGAGGCGCATGAGCGGACCCTCCGCTTATTCGACCACAGGGCGGAGTTTTTACAAGTGCTGTCTTTCACCGGGAACGTTACCGAGGTTCGGCGCGTCTCGGCGCCAGATTCGCCGCAGGCTGCCGGATGTGACCCAAATCACAAGCACCTGTGACCGCCTACGTTTCCCCTACGTCCCTGCGCCCGGCACACTATAATCACCGAGGTGGGGTGGGGATATACGGCCTGCCTGGGGAAGCACCACAAACTTAGATAAAGCGATGATGACCCTGATCTGGCTGCGCGTTGCGCTGGTTTGTTACGCTGCGGGATTGCTCTATGCGCTGGTCGCGCTTACCCGCGCCTCGGAGGTCCTTAGCAAAGTCGCGCTCCATGCCTCCTACCTCGGCATGGTGTTTCATCTGGTTTCGCTGACCGAAGCCGTCGTCGAAAACGGCCAGCTCGCTTCGGCCTCGGTTCACAACTCGGAATCGCTGCTTGCCTTCCTGATCATGGTCGGCTTCATGCTTGCCTATCTGGTGTACAAGACGACTACTCCGGGCATCGTGATTTTTCCCCTGGTTTTTCTGCTCACGTTCGTGGCCGCCAGCGGTCAGCAACCGTTCGTCTTTGCCTCGGCTGCCGTGAAGCACGGGTGGCTGGCGATCCATATCCTGATGATCTTTACCGGATATGCGGCGCTGTTCCTCAGCTTTGGCGCCAGCATTCTGTATCTCTTGCAAGAACGCGCGCTGAAATCAAAGAGCGCGAGCGGAATGTTCTCGCGGCTGCCGTCTCTCCAGGTCATTGACGACATCGGCTATCGCTCACTCATGCTCGGCTTTCCCTTCATGACCCTGGGCTTGATCGCGGGCTCGGTGGTCGCGGTAGCGACCTTCGGCCACATTGATTATCTCGATCCCAAGATTTTACTTTCCGTACTGATGTGGGCGGTGTATCTGCTGATGGTGTTTACGCGCCTGAATTCCGGATGGCGCGGGCGCCGCGCCGCCCTGCTCGCCAGTATTGCCTTTGTTGCGGCCATCGTGGCCTGGATTTCCAACTACTTCAGCGTAATGCACAGGTTTATCGCGTCATGAGATTCCAGCTCATCGGCGTCAATCACAAGACCGCGCCGGTCGAGGTGCGCGAGCGGCTGGCCATTTCTGAGTCGCGCTTGCCGGAGGCATGCAAGCGACTGTCGGAGCATCCCGCGGTTGCCGAGGGCATGATTATCTCCACCTGCAACCGCGTCGAATTCATCGCCAACATGAAGAACGGCGCCGGCGACCTGCGTGAATTTCTGCGCGAGTATTTCGAAACCGATCTCAGCCAGTTTGAGAATCATCTTTATGAATTTCGCGAGGACGAAGCCATCCGCCACGTCTTTCGCGTCGCCGCCAGCCTCGATTCCATGGTCGTCGGCGAGCCTCAGATTCTAGGCCAGGTCAAGGAAGCCTATGCGACGGCCCGCGCCGTGGGAGCGGTTCGCGCGCAACTCGATCAGTTGCTCACCCGGGCGTTTGCCGTGGCCAAGCGCGTCCGCACCGAAACCGCGGTGGGATCTTCTTCGGTTTCGATTGCTTCGGTGGCGGTTGAACTGGCGGAGAAAATCTTCGGCAGCCTGAACGGCAAGAGCGTCTACCTGGTGGGCGCCGGAAAGATGAGCGAGTTAGCGGCACGGCATTTGCTCGCGCATGGCGCCGCGTCTCTTTTTGTTGCCAACCGCACCTACGACCGCGCGATTCGCCTCGCGCAGAAATTTGACGGACAGGCCATTGAGTTCAGCCGGCTTTACGACACCTGCGAACGTGCCGATATCGTGATCACCTCGACCGGTTCGCCGCACTTCATCTTCCGCCGCGAACATGGCGAAAAACTCATGGCGCTGCGCAAGAACAAGCCCATGTTCTTCATCGATATCGCCGTTCCCCGCGACGTCGATCCGGAGATGAACAAGATCGATGGCATCTTCGTCTATGACATCGACGATCTGCAGCAAGCGGTCAGTTCGCACGTCGCCGATCGCAAGAAGGAAGCCGAAAAGGCGGAGGCGATTGTCAATGGTGAGGTCGGAAAATTTCATGCTCGCCTGCAGACGATCGACGTCGTTCCCACCATCGTGAGCTTGCAGGACCATCTCGAAACCATACGCCAAGCCGAGATCGATCGCGTTCGCGGCCGCCTTGGTTCCATGACCACCGACCAGGAACTGGCCGTCGAAGCGCTCAGTCGTGGCATCATAAATAAAATTTTGCATACTCCCATCAGCACCTTGAAGACGGCTGCGCGCGATCCGGAATCCACCACGGTGATCGAACTAGTGCGCCGCCTTTTTAATCTGCGCGACAACCTGGGCAGCGAAGACGCAAAAAAAGAGGCGGTCGCGTCAAAGTTCTCCCGTCACCCGGAAGCGGAAGACTGATGGCCCGCTTGCGCATCGGCTCCCGCGGCTCGCAACTCGCGCTCTGGCAGGCCCATCACATCTCCGACCTGTTGCGCGCGCAGGGCCATACCGTGGAACTGGAGATCATCAAGACTACCGGCGATAAAATTACCGACGTTGCGCTTGCTAAAGTCGGCACCAAGGGCATGTTCACCAAAGAAATCGAAGAAGCGCTGGTCGAAAACCGGGTTGACCTCGCCGTCCACAGCTTGAAAGACTTGCCCACGGAGCTAGCCGCCGATTTCGAAATTGCCGCCATCACCGCCCGCGAAAATCCCCGCGACGTTTTTTGTTCGGTTAAGTTCTCGAGCATCGAAGCGCTGCCGCAGCGAGCGAACGTTGGCACCAGCAGCCTGCGTCGTCAGGCCCAATTGAAGGCGCTTCGTCCCGATCTTCAGATTCATCCGCTGCGCGGCAATGTGGATACGCGTCTGCGCAAGCTCGAATCCGGCGACTACGATGCCATCATTCTGGCCGCCGCCGGCCTGAATCGTCTGGGCAAAACGCAACTGGTCCGTCAGGTGATCCCCGCGGAAATAATGACCCCCGCCGCCGGACAAGGCGCTCTTGGAATTGAAATTCGCAACGGCGACACGGCAACGCGGTCTCTCCTGGCATTTCTTGATGATGCCGCCGCCCGCGCCGCCACCACCTGCGAGCGCGCCCTGCTCAACAAACTCGGCGGCGGCTGCCAGGTTCCCATCGGAGCCTTCGCCGAAGTCATCGCAGGCCGGGCTGAAGCTGGCCGCATTCGCTTGAACGCGCTTGTGGCGCATCCCGATGGAACCAAAGTTCTGCGCGAAACTCGCGAGGGCGATGATCCCGTGCGCCTGGGGGAAGAAGTCGGCGAAACGCTTCTCCGCAGAGGCGGCGATGTTATTCTCGAAGAAGTTTACGGCGAAGGCTTCGCTCTGCCGCATCAGCCGTGAAGCAGGTCTCAGGTGTTAGGTCTGAGGTCTCAGGAAAACCTAAGACCTAACACCGTAGACCTGAAACCTAACACCTGACACCTGATTCATGAAGCCCAACGAAGACCATCCTCTCGCCGGAACCCGAATTCTTGTCGGACGCGCCCGCCATCAGGCCGGCAGCCTTTCCGCGAGTTTGCGCAGTCTGGGCGCTTCGGTAATCGAGATCCCCTTCATTGAGATCCGCAAGCCACAGTCGTACCAGCCGCTCGACGATGCTCTGAAAAATATAAAGACGTACGACTGGCTCATTCTCACCAGCGCCAACGGCGCCGAAGCGATGTGGGAGCACGTCCGGAAACTTCGCATCGCCCGCCGGAATCTCGAACATCTTCAGATCGCCGCCATCGGGCCTGCGACCAAGAAGGCAATCGTGAAGCATGGCCTGAAGGTCAAAATGGTTCCCGAGGAGTACGTCGCCGAGTCGGTGGTGAAGGGACTGCGCGATAAGGTCAACGGTAAGCGCGTCGTACTCATACGCGCCAAGATCGCGCGCGATGTAATTCCAGAGGAGCTGCGTGCCGCCGGAGCCGAAGTCGATGTGGTCGAAGCTTACGAAACCGTAGTGCCCGAAAAATCACGGGCGCGTCTGCGGGAGTTGATGAAGAATGCCGCTCGCCGTCCGCACGTCGTGACCTTTACCAGTTCCTCGAGCGCGAAGAACTTTGCCGAACTGCTGGGCAACTTCAAGGCAGGCTCACGCGGAGCAGGTTGGTTGAAGCATGTCCAGTTTGCCTCGATTGGTCCGGTAACTTCAGCGACGCTCGGCGAATTAGAGATGCCGGTCGCCATCGAGGCCAGCGAATTCACCATGGGTGGGCTGATTCGCGCGATTGTGCTCGCCCGCTACGCAGAAAGACAGCATTGAGTCATTGAATCATTGAGTCATTGAACGTCTAAGCTCCCAGCGGTTCGCAAATGACTCAATGACTAAATGTTTTAATGATTCAATGTCACTACTTCGGCTTGGCGCTTGAGAACGCTCGCGGCGGGTCAACCGCGTCCAGGTAGGCCTGCATCTTTGACTTGCCGTCGACGGGCAGACCGGTGAACTCGATGCCATTGCCCACCCCCGGGTCGCAGGTTCGGACCGCTGCCGTAATTTTGATGTGCTCCGAGTCGAGCCAGAAATCCAGACGCAGCACAGTTCCGATCGGAAAAGGCAGCATGTTCTCGACGTAGCATCCATTGCCGCTCACGTCGGTGGCATTGATGCGGCTCGGCGCGTTGACGCGCTCGTCGCGAATTTCCAGGGGAAGCGAAATCTTGTGCCGTTGCCAGCGCCGCCGGTTGGAGGGAGAAATCGTCACCGTCGCGTTTTCCATGGGCAGATGGTGTTTCCACGGACACTCCTGTTCGGCCACCAACTTCACTCCCACCTGATTTTTGTTGACTGGGCCGGTGTTCATCACCCAAATCACGGTGCAGCGCGTTTTTTTCTCCTCGAATTGCAACCCGACCACATCACCCACTTTAAGTTCGGTCTCGACGTCGGAGATCAGAGCGCCCTCTGAACTGATGTTCTGAGCGCGGGCCTGCTGGGAAAAGGGGCGTCCGTTGGCGCCCATACCCCACATCCGGACCGGCAGGTCCACCGTAAGGCGGGGTTCAGTTGGATGGTCAGCCATGCCTTGTCCTCTTTATCATGTTTATCGGTTCCTGTGATGATACCGCCCTCTGGCGCACCGCGGTATTACAAAGTGAGCCGGCGCGGTAACGAGCGGAGCACCACTTTCGGCGTTCGCCCCTCATCAGTTCGATTCTAGATGCGGTCTTCCGCGAACTCACGATAGCCGATCACCCGAAACTTTTGCTCCTCCAGAAACTTGCGCAGGTCGGGCGAAGTCAGCAGACGCCGTTCCTCCTCGCGAGAATCGAGCAATCGCGTGCGGACGGTGCGCAGGTCGGCATCGTCGTAGCCCGGATGGCAGACTAATTCCCATGTTCCCTCCGGCAGGCTCGCCAGCGTCTGCAGCAGCAGGGAACTGTCAAGCGACCCGGTCTCGATCACCCCCACGACGCCGTCGGGTGTAAGCAGTCCAGCGCGCTTCGTCCGCTGCAGGAATTGGCGGGAGAAAGTGTGGAGCATTCGCACCTGGCCATAACGCTTCCAGAGTTCGCGCTTCCCTTTGAACAGCCGCGCGGGCAACGCTTTCACTGGAACGATCGGATTGCGGATGGCGCGCACGCCGCAAATCCGTGCGGCTCGCAGCAGCGCGACGAGAATCTCGGGAAAGATATGGGCGTGTTTGTGGGTGTCGAGATGAGTGACCTGCAGACCGGTGGCTTGAATTTTCTTTATTTGCGCAGTGACTTCCGCGACCAGTTGATCGCGATCGAAGCCTCCCAGCATGGCGCGCGCAGCAAAGGCCGAAAGCTTGGAGTAGAACCTGTCCGGCTCTGCCGAGCGAATTGCCACCAGCGTATCTGCGGCATCCGGTGACGAGACCGGCGTTCCATCCACCAAGGTGACGTGACATCCCACGGAAAGATTCGGCGCCGAGCGGGCTGCCGCCACGGCGTCGGCGAACGCGGCGCCGTTGGCCATCAGTGTCGTCGACGATACAACTCCGGCGTTGTGGGCTTCCACAATCGCCCGATTCACTCCGGCGGTCAGACCAAAATCATCCGCGTTGACGATCAGCCTTCGCACGCAGAAAGTGTAGCAGCCGCGCGCCCAGTTTGACCGGCGAGGGAATGGTCCAGTATTCTCAGCATAAGTTTTGCAGAAGGTTTTACGCGAGCGGCCGGGATGAAACGCGCCGCGAATACATCCGCGGGAGCGGGCGGTTAGCTCAGCTGGTTAGAGCGCCTGCCTTACAAGCAGGAGGTCGCAGGTTCGAGTCCTGCACTGCCCACCAATTTCCAACACGCTTCGAGGACGACCCTTACTTCACCTTATTCAGGACTTCAAGCGCTTCAGCCATGGTTCGCACCACCACCAGGTTTGGTAAGGTCTGCTCCGCAAACGCTTGCGCCATGCGGGCGAGTCCATAAACGTGATCCTGCGGAGCGATGATCACGCGCATGGATGTGGGACTGAAAGTCTTCTCGCTGCGCGTCAACTCTCGAATTGTGTCGACTGAAAAATTGATCTCAGTGAGCCGGTTGCAATCTATGATTTGCGAAAAGCTTGGGTCGAAGTCTGGGTGGGAAAGAATCAAGGAGCCGATGCGCTCAAGTTCCTGCACGTCGGTGGTGCCGTCGAAGGTGAGAACCACAAGCCTCTGGCTCGGGATCACCGTGAACTCCGTGCCCATGCCGCAATATCCCACGGTCACGTCCTAAACTCAAGAACGAAACCTGGCGAAACAAAACACCAAGGAATTGTGTGTTGTTTGTTCGCCCACGCGACGGCTACGTGGCCGAAACCCAATTGCGGCGCTCGATAAACGTGGGAGGTTCGTAGGTGCGTCCCTTGGCCAGCCGATTCTCCTCTCGTCGTGTGGACCACAAAAGGATTGGACCGAGGGATGCGGCGGTGAGGCGCGCGATGAACGGGAACTCCTTCTCGACTTCACGGCGCAGTTTGTGAATACGATCACTCACGCTGCGATTGATTTTCTTGAACTCTTTCTCCATCACCCAAAGGGCCGCATTGTATGCGCTGCTGAGCTTCTTCACTTCCCGCTCAAAGCGCTCACGGACGCGTGGATCAGGGTAGTCCTTGTAGCGTTGCCAGCCTTTGAGCATGGTCCCGCACATGCGATAGAGACTCGGCCCATTTTTCTCGAAATCGCGCCAGAACGCCCAATCCAGGAACCGCTTCGAATCCTCGCGCGAAATGGCGGCGTGCAGGAAGTTGAACTTGTACTGTCCATGGACATCGGCGAAGTCAATGTCAGGCAGCAGGCGGCCCTGTTCGCTCATCTCCTGATAAAGCGGCGTGCCCGGAACCGGCGTATAGAGCATGAACTGGTGGAAATCGGTCTGGTGGGCGATCGCCGATTCAATTTCCTCGACGATGTTGTCGGGTGTATGGTGCTCGAGTCCGACGATAGTTGAGCCTTGCACTCGTATCCCGTGTTCGCGAAG
>Ga0116217_10006441_pt1 | contig 10188 bp, 10 predicted proteins | sample Sb_taG_6_FD_89697 | JGI IMG/M metagenome (GOLD analysis project Ga0116217, IMG submission 89697) | Peat soil microbial communities from Weissenstadt, Germany - Sb_50d_4_PS metaG | ecosystem: Environmental > Terrestrial > Soil > Wetlands > Peat | place: Germany: Weissenstadt | collected 2010-09-21 | reverse complement strand
CGACCTGAAGTGTCATGTCGGCACGCAGCGCCATCATGCGATGGGAAACCGGGTCCATCAGCCGGAAGCTGCGCTTGGCCATGGCGGCCCCGGGCCCGCTCAAGAGGCTCTCCTCGAACTCCACCAATGGCGGCTTCACCCGGTCGTAGCCATGGCCGGCAAAGACGCCCATCAGCCGCTCCACGGTCGCCGCCTCATGGGCGGCCTCGGGCGGCAGCACGTCCTGAAGCCCCGCGGGCAGCAGGGCAGTCTCGGCGGAGCGCGGCAAAGGGCACCTCGAAGGACGGGGATACCAAGGGCTAATAGCCGGTTTGCCGGAGCGCGGCAAGGCGGAGCACGTTCGGGCGGCGGAAACAGCCGGGACGGTCGCAAGAGGCCGGGCTAGAGGGCCCCCGGCACCACCTTGCGCAGTGCGGCGATGTGATCCGGGGTGGTGGCACAGCACCCGCCCAGGATCTGGGCACCCATGGCGAGCCATGTCCGGCCGTCCTCGGCCAGATGCCGGGGCGTATAGGACTCCGTATCGAGGCCATGCCACTGATGCCCTTCATCGAGAGGATCGCTGGCCCGGGTGTAGCCAATGTTGGGATAGGCGCCGATCGGACCGGCGAAGGCGCGGCGCAGCCTCGGCAAGCCGGCCGAGATGGCTGCGGGCTTGCTGCACATGAGAAGGATCGCGTCGACCTTGCGCGGCCCCAATGCCGTGACGAGCTGCTCGAAGGTCTCTCCCGCCTGCATGTCGCCTTCATCGGTGATGTGGCGAAGACCGAGCATGATCGGAAGGCCTGCCGGCTGCACCGCTTCGATCGCCGCGACGATGTCGTCGACATAGCCGATGTATTCGACCAGCAGCAGGTCGACGCCGGCCTCCTTCAACGCCCGGGCCTGCATGGCGAACTCGCGCGGCAGATCGATAGGGTCGACCGGCGCGCGGCCGCCATGGGGAGGCGCCATGCCGCCGGCGACATAGGCGCCCGGGCGCAGGCGATCGCGCGCCTCGACGGCAAGGCGGCCGGCGAGCCGCGTGTATTCGGCCGCCTTGTCCCCGAGGCCGACGAGACCGAGCTTCACGGAATTGGTCCAGAAGCTGTTGGTCGTCGCGATATCGGCGCCGGCCTTGAAGTAGTCCTCATGGACTTCACGGACCACTTCCGGCGCGTCGCGCATCGCGGTGGCCGACCAGGCGCCGAGCTTGTCCTTGGTTGCGCCATGGGAAACCCAGACGCCGCGGCGCTGCAATTCCGAGCCCATCGCGCCGTCGAGCACCAGCGGCTTGCCCGTCGCCAGGCGCTCACGAAAATCTTGTCTCGCCAAGCCTCTCTACCTCCTGCTTCGGACGAAAACGCCTACTTCCACACCTGCTTGGCAACGCGCAGGAAATTCTCGCCCAGGATGCCCCGGATATCCTTCTCGCTGTACTGGCGGTCGAGCAAGGCCTGGGTCAGGCGCGGCGCATCTTCGGGCGGGATATAGCCGGAGCCGCTATCGGGATACTGGCGCTCGGGCCAATACTCGCGATTGCGGGTGAAGGGCTGGTTGGGCTTATGGACGTGCAGCACGCTGTCCATGCCGAACCCGACGTGATCGGGACCGATGAGCTGAACCATGTAGTCGATGTGTTCGGCCAGGTGCTCGACCGTATGGCCGTCGGGCCCGAGAAACCTGCCGACGCCGGTGACGCCGACGACGCCGCCGGTCGCCGCGCAGGCCTTGATCTGGTCGTCCCGGATGTTCCGCTCGTGGTCCCACAGCTTGCGCGCGTTGGCGTGGCTGAAGATGACCGGCGCCGTGGAGGCTTCGATCGCTTCCATGGAGGTCTTGTAGGAGCAATGGGAGCAATCGACGACCATGCCGACGCGATTCATCTCGGCCACGACCGCGCGCCCGAACTCCGTCAAGCCGATGTCTTCGTCATGGCAGCCGCCGCCGGCGAGGTTGTTGCGGTTGTAGGCGAACAGCATCTGGCGCACGCCGAGCCGGTAGTAGAGATCCACCATGCCGATGTCGCCGTTGAGCGCGTTCATGCCTTCGAGGTCGAAGGTGACCGCAAGCTTGCCTTCCTTGCGGGCGCGGAAGATGTCGTCGACCGTCTCGACCTGGACCAGCGCTTCGGAGTGGGTCCTGATCCAATGGCGGTATTGCGAGACCGCCTCCAAGGTCAGCGTCCAGGGCATCACGTCATAGCCGGCATTGATCGACAGGTAGTCGATGCCGGCGGCGCGCCAGCGCTCCAGGTCCTTCAGGATCGGCGCCTTGGAATAGGCAAAGCCTCCGTGGTCGTCCCAGACGAGCGCGGAGCGGTGCAGCTCTGCGGCGTGCTCCGAAACTCCCCAGTTCGCACTGACTTCGTCCGGCATGTTTCAAATCCTTCTTCTACCGCGTAGCGGGCGTTGCTCGCGCATCCCGAAGCGCGCCCTGGCGAGTACCATCTGTTTTCATTTTGCGCCGGATTGGCTATCTGATCCAGTCATGCATCGGGTACAGGCCGACGGAGGCGCTGATGATGGAATTGAATGCCGACTTTTCCAAGCGGATCGCGGTCCACGCGGCCCGGCTCGGCTGGACCGCCTCGCCCATGCCAGGGGTCGAGCGACGCATGCTCGACCGCATCGGCGACGAGGTGGCACGGGCGACGAGCATCGTACGCTACGCGCCCAATAGCCATTTCTCGCCCCACGTCCACGACGAGGGCGAGGAGTTCCTCGTGCTCGAAGGCGTATTCCAGGACGAGCATGGCGATTTCCCGGCCGGCAGCTATATCCGCAATCCGCCGCAATCCCGACATACGCCCGGTTCCAAAACCGGCTGCGTCCTCTTCGTCAAGCTTCGGCAGTTCGATCCCGCCGACCGCACCCATGTGAAGTCGGACACCAACAGGATGCCGATGGTCGCGGTCGCCGGCCAGAGCGGCAGAGAGGCAGTGAGATTGTTCCGCGATGAGCGCGAGGATGTCCGCCTGGAGCGCTGGGGTCGAAATGTCCAAGTAACCTTGGAACCGGAAGGCGGGATCGAAATCCTGGTACTCGAGGGATCTTTCGCAGAGGCCGGCGAGATTTTCTCGAAGCACTCCTGGCTGCGGTTGCCCATGGGAAGCCGTCTCGTGGCTAAAGCGGGACCGGAGGGCTGTCGGGTCTGGATCAAGGAGGGTCACTTGAGATTTGCGCGAACGGGGGTCGCGGCGGGCTAGCCGCCACTTGTCAGCACTGACCGGGGCGGTTGGCCAAGCCCATGGGCAAGTCGCCCACCCACGGCGCGCTTGCCGAGAATCCGAAACGCCTAGGCCATCACCATCCGCAGCAGCACCACCGTCACGACGCCGCCTGCCACTGCCGCCAGCGCCGGCAGGCGCCAGGCGATGACGAGGGTCGCCACGGCAGCAAGGGTCTCGGCCGGGCCAGTCGCCAACACCGTAGGCGCGATGATGGCCGTCAGCACCGCCATGGGCACCGCTTCCAGCGCCGCCTTGACGCGGCCGCTGAGCGCATAGCGCTGCACCAGCCAATAGCCGCCGGCGCGCGCGCCATAAGTGACGGCCATCATGCCAAGCCAGGTGAGAAGCGTGGCCGGGTCAAGGCGCATGGCTCGGCCTTTGCCAGGCGAGAGCGCCTGCGAGCGTCCCGGCCAGGCCGCCGACGAAGATGTAGGCGGAACCCGGCAGGAGCTTCCAGGCGGCGAGCGCTGCGGCGGCGCTGACGGCGACCGGCAGCAGGTTGCGCCTGGCCTTGTTGAGCGAGAGGAGGATGACCAGGAACACGGCGGCGAAGGCGAAATCGAAGCCGAAGCGCTTGGGATCGGCGATCACCCCGCCGATCAGGTTGCCGATGGTGGTCCACAGGACCCAGGAGAGATAGAACGGCACGGAGAGCCCGAAGTAGTAGCTGGCCGTAAGATGGCCGGCCGCCGCCCGGCGCATGGCCATGGCCCAGTTCTCGTCGGCCATGAAGAACAGCGCGAGATAGGAGCGTGGCCGGCCGAAGGCACCCATGCTGGGCGCCAGCGCGGCACCCATCAGGAGATGGCGCGAATTGATGAGCGCGGTGCTGGCGACGATAGCGAGCATCGGGATTGGATGCTGCCAAAGGCCGGCGGCGACGAACTGTGACGAGCCGGCGAAAACGAGCGCGCCCATCAGCGCCGTTTCCAGCGGGCTCATGCCCTTCTCGGCGCAGAGCGCGCCCATGATGAGGGCGAAGGGAACGACGGCGATGAGCAGCGGCAGCATCTGCCAGGCGCCGAGCAGGAACTCATCGGTCCCGCGGTGCGCCGGCGCTGTTGCCGCTTCAGGCATCGAGGGTGATGCTGCCCTTGAAATAGCAGACGGCCTTGCCGCCGATCTTCACCCGGTCGCCGGCAAGCTCGCAGGCGAAGTCGCCGATGCGCTGTGAGATCTGCCGGCCGGTCAGCTGTTTCTTGCCGAGCCTTCCCGCCCAATAGGGAACGAGGGTGCATTGGGCCATGCCGGTGGCGGGGTCTTCAGGGATGCCGGCCTGGGGGGCGAAGAAACGGGCGACATAGTCGACGCCGTCCAGGCCTGGCGCCGTCGCGATCACGCCGTCGCGGTCAAGAGCGGCAAGAGCGGCCATGTCGGGCGCGAGCGCGGCCACTTCCGCGGCGCTGTCGAAGACGGCCAGGTACTGCGTGGAAGCAAGCAAGGCGCGCGGAGCGCGGCCCAAGGCCCGGCCGACCGCCGGGTTCTCGACCGGCGCCGGCGGGCGCGAAGGGAAATCGAGGACGAAGAAATCGCCGGTCCGCGTCACCGTGAGCCGCCCGCTGCGGCTGTCGAATGCCATGCCCTTGCAGCCGGGATCGAGGAAGCTGGAGATCACATAGGCGCTCGCCAAGGTCGCATGACCGCAGAGCTCGACCTCGACCGTGGGCGTGAACCAGCGCAGACGATAGGCATCTCCTTCACGCCGGAAGAAGGCCGTCTCGGCCACGTTGTTCTCCGCCGCGATCGCCTGCATGGTCCTGTCGGGAAGCCAGCGATCGAGCGGGCAGACTCCGGCCGGGTTGCCGCCGAAAAGGCGGTCGGTGAAAGCATCAACCTGATACAGCGGCAATTCCATGTTGCGGCTCCGAATTGGAGTTGAGGTTAGCAGACGGCCTATGAGCGCCAGAACGGCTTCTCGAACTCGGTCGACGCTTCCGCGCGGCTGACACCGATGTCCTTCAGCATGGAATCGCTGAGAGCTGAGAGTTGCCGGCGTTCCCGAGCGCGGCCGTGCCACTCCCAAAGGCGGTCGATGACCCTGGAGATAACCCGAGTGCAATGACCGACGACTGCGATACCTCGATGGTCGAGCCTATGGCGGAGGCGAAGCGCTTCCATGTTGCACCTGTCATTGCTCGTTAGTTTGCGTCACTACAATACCATTATCTATTGACACAATTTCGGGTCAAGACATACATTGTCACCATGACATCTTGGCAACCGGACCTTTCCGCCTACGAAGGCCCTCGTTACCAGGCCATCGCCGAGGCCATCGCCACCGACCTTCGACAGGGTCGCCTGAAAGCCGGCGAGCGCCTGCCGACCCATCGCGAGCTCGCCTATCGCCTTGGCGTGACGGTGGGCACGGTAACCCGCGGCTATGCCGAAGCTCAGCGCCGGGGCCTGGTGGCGGGCCATGTGGGGCGTGGAAGCTTTCTCGCCGCGCCGGGCCAGGCCTCCCCTCAGCTGGGCTCGCTGCAACCCCAGGCGGACGGCGCCATCGAGCTCAGTCTCGCCTTTCCGCCGCCCCATGCCGGCGACGCGCTTTTCCAGCGCACCTTGGGCGAGCTGGCGCGGGATGGCGGCGTCGGCTCGCTGCTGGATTACCAGCCACACGGCGGCATGGCCCACCACCGCGCGGCCGGCGCGGCCTGGATCGCGCGCCATGGCCTCTCGGTAGCGCCGGAGCAGATCCTCATTACACTCGGCGCGCAGCACGCCATCAGCGTCGCCCTGCGCGGGCTCGCCAAGCCGGGCGAACTGTTGCTCACCGAATCCCTCACCTATTCCGGCGTCAAGACCATGGCGGCCGCCTTGAATCTGAGGCTGAAGAGCCTACCCATGGACGACGAGGGGCTGCTGCCGGAAGGCTTGGACGCAGCCTGCCGGACGGAGCGCGCCAGCGCGCTCTTCTGCATGCCCAACCTGCAGAACCCGACCGGCGCCATCATGTCGCCGTCTCGGCGCGAGGCCATCGCCGCGGTCGCGGCGAGGCACCGGCTCCCGGTGATCGAGGACGACGTGTACGGCTTTCTTGCCGGAGCGCGTCCGACCTTGACGGAGCTCTTGCCCGATCTGGGGCATTACCTGGTCGGAACCTCGAAATCCCTGGCACCGGGCCTGCGCGTCGGCTACCTCGCCCTGCCCAAGGGCCGGGAGGCAGCCTTCGTCAACGCGCTCAGGGCCACCATCTGGATGGCGCCCCCGTTGACGGCGGAGATCGTGACGCGCTGGATCGTCGATGGCGCTGCCGACACTCTCGCCGCCGCGCAACGCAGCGCCGCCGCCGAGCGTCAGGCGCTCGCCGCGAAGCTGCTGGAAAGCTTCGACTACCGCGCCCATCCTTTGAGCTTCTTCGGCATGCTCCATCTGCCCACACCCTGGCGCGCCAACGACCTGGTCGCCGCCGGCGCCCGTCGCGGCCTTCGCCTGCGCGGCGCCGAAGTCTTCGCGACTGACCTTCCGGCACCCGAGGCGATCCGGCTTTGCGTATCTTCAGCCAGCAGCACGGAGCAGCTCGCCGATGGCCTTACTCGCCTGGTCGCCCTTCTGCGTGAAGGCCCGGCCAGCGATGGCCTCGTCGTCTGACGCCCTCACCTTCCCATTGCTGACGCAATAGGCCCCTTGCCCGCGTAGCGGGGTCGATCCGCAACGCGGATCGACGAGGGGCCCGACGCGTAGCGGCGGGAGGGTGAGGGTGTAGCGCAAGAGCAAGATCGGGTCAGCTTGACTCAAGCTGACCCGTGAATCTTGCTCTACATGTTGGATTTAGAGCCTGATTCACGTCTCAAGCCAAACAGGCTTGAGACGATCAGGCTCTACGCCGCGGCGGTGAGCGCGGCTTCGATGGCGCGGATGACGACGTCGATCGCCTGACCCACGACGACTTCGTCTTCGCCTTCGGCCATGACGCGGATGACGGGCTCGGTGCCCGACTTGCGCACCAGAATTCTGCCCGCCGTGCCCAGCGCCGCCTCGGCGTCGCGGATTGCCGCCTTTACGCCGGCGCTGTCGAGCGGTTTTGCCGTCGCTTCGACCTTCAGGCTCCTGAGGCGCTGGGGCAGCGGGTCGAAGACCCGGCCGGTCTCGCTTGCCGGCCTGGCCGAGGCCACCAGCACGGCCAGGACTTGGAGCGCCGCGATCAGCCCGTCGCCGGTGGTGATGAAATCCGACAGGATGATGTGGCCCGACTGCTCGCCGCCGACGTTGAAGCCCCCGGCGCGCATGCGCTCGACGACGTACCGGTCGCCCACCGGCGTACGCAGGAGCTGGAGGCCGAGGCCGGCAAGATAGCGTTCGAGCGCGAGGTTCGACATCACCGTGGCTACGATGGCGCCGCCCGCAAGCCTGCCCGCGCTCGCCCAGGAACGCGCGATGAGGGCCATGAGCTGGTCTCCGTCCAGCACGCGCCCCTTCTCGTCGGCGACGATGAGCCGGTCGGCGTCGCCGTCGAGCGCCAATCCAAGATGCGCGCCTTCGGCCAGCACCGCCTTGCACATGGCATCGGGCGCAGTCGCGCCGCAGTCGCGATTGATGTTGGTGCCGTTGGGTTCGACCCCGATCGCGATCACCTGGGCGCCCAGCTCTTCGAGCACCGTCGGCGCCACGCGATAGGAGGCGCCATGGGCGCAGTCGACGACGATCTTGAGGCCATCGAGGGTGAGGCCCTTGGGAAAGCTGTTCTTGACGAATTCGATATAGCGGCCGCGGGCATCTTCGAGGCGCACCGCCCGGCCGAGGGCCTCGGGCTTGGCGAGCGAGGCGTGGGCGTCGCGCATCCTGGCTTCGATGGCCGCCTCGATCTGGTCCGACAGCTTGTAGCCGTCGGGGCCAAACAACTTGATGCCATTGTCCTGATAGGGATTGTGCGAGGCGGAGATCATCACTCCGACATCGGCCCGGAGCGACCTGGTCAGCATCGCCACGGCCGGCGTGGGGAGCGGGCCGAGCATGATGGCGTCCATGCCCATGGAAACGAAGCCGGCGGCCAGCGCCGGCTCCAGCATGTAACCCGAAAGCCGCGTGTCCTTGCCGATGACGACCCGATGGCGGTGGTTGCCCCGGCGGAACTGGGCGCCGGCGGCCAAGGCCAGCTCGAGCGCGATACGCGCGGTGATCGGTTCGCGGTTGGCAGTGCCGCGCAGCCCGTCGGTGCCAAAAAGCTTGCGAGTCATGGGGCCGATGATACCGGGTGAACGAGGGCCTGCCAAACGGCCGTCGCCTGGCGCGTCTCGGCCACGTCATGGACCCGGAGAATCTGGACGCCCCGGTCGAGCCCGGCCAAACCGGCGGCAAGGGACCCTGCCAGGCGCTGCTTCGGCGGTTCCTTCCGGCTCAAGCGCCCGATGAAGCTCTTGCGCGAGACGCCGAGGAGGATCGGAACGCCGAGTTCATGAAAGAATCCGAGACCCTGAAGGATCGCGATGTTGTGCCGGTCATTCTTGCCGAAGCCGATGCCGGGATCGATGGCGATCCGTTCCGCCGGGACGCCCGCCGCGGCGCAGGCCGCCAGCCGGTCGACGAAGAAGTCGCGGATGTCGAGAGGCGCTTCGACATAGACCGGGTTCGCCTGCATGCTGCGAGGCTCGCCCTGCATGTGCATGAGCACCACGGACACGCCTGCCCTGGCGAGCAGCCCGAGGCTCTCAGGGTCGCCGGCGAGCGCCGTGATGTCGTTGACGATGCGCGCCCCTGCGGCGATCGCCTCACCCATGACCCGCGCCCGGCGGGTGTCGACGGAGACCAGCGCCCCGGCGTAGGAGAAGGCCTGGATCACCGGCAAGATGCGGGCAAGCTCCCTCTCGACGGGCAAAGGCTCGGAGCCTGGCCTGGTGGATTCGCCGCCGATGTCGAGGATGTCGGCGCCTGCGTCGCGGAGCGCCAGGCCATGGGTGATCGCGATTTCGGTGTCGGCGAAGTCGCCGCCGTCGGAGAAGCTGTCCGGCGTCACGTTGACCACGCCCATGATCCGTGGCCGGTCGAGGGACAATCCCGCGAAGGGCGGGCGGGGCACAGTCACCCGTGCGATGGCCGCCGCCATTTCGTCGCCCAGCCCTGCCCGGGCGGCCCAGGCGCGCGCTTCGGCCAAGGGCAGAACGATCCGTCCGGACTCTGCCACGACCTCGCAGGCGCTGAAGGCGAGCGGACCGCCCGCCAGGGGAAAGGCCGTTCCCGCTTCCACGGCGCGGACCGCGGCCGGACCGGAAATCAGCCCTTCGGGCCGAAAGGCGAAGCCCCGCCGCGGGGCGGGGCCGTCGTCTTGGCCGGACATCGACAAATTCGGCCGGATCAGCCGCCCGGTTGCGGCTCCGGCTCCAGCCCGGCGGGCCGCGCCGGACCCGCGGCGGCCGGACGGCCGCTGCTCGGAACCGAAGCGCGCGGACGCGGCGGAGGCGGCGCGCTGTCGCCGCCCGGCCGGATTTCCTCGCCGCGCAGCAGCGCCTGGATCTCGTCGGCGCTGAGCGTTTCGTATTCCAGCAGACCTTTGGCCACCAGGTGAAGGTCATCGATGTGATCGTGCAGGATCGTTCGCGCCGTCTTCTCGCCGTCTTCCACCAACCGGCGGATCTCGTCGTCGATCACCTTGGCCGTCGCGTCGGAGACGTTCTTGCGCTGGGTCACCGAATGGCCGAGGAAGACCTCCTCCTCGTTCTCGCTGTAGCGCAGGGGCCCCAGCTTGTCGCTGAACCCGAACTCGGTGACCATGCGCCGTGCCAGGTTGGTCGCCTGGCGGATGTCGTCGGAAGCGCCGGTGGTGATGCTCTCCACGCCGAAGATCAGCTCTTCGGCCACGCGCCCGCCGAACATGGAGGCGAGCTTGGCCTCCAGCTCGGTCTTGGAGACGCTGTAGCGGTCCCGCTCCGGCAACCACATGGTGACGCCCAGTGCCCGGCCACGGGGAATGATAGTGACCTTGTGCAGCGGCTCATGGCCCTTGGCATGCAGCATGACGAGCGCGTGTCCCGCCTCGTGATAGG
>Ga0116217_10006439_pt1 | contig 10189 bp, 9 predicted proteins | sample Sb_taG_6_FD_89697 | JGI IMG/M metagenome (GOLD analysis project Ga0116217, IMG submission 89697) | Peat soil microbial communities from Weissenstadt, Germany - Sb_50d_4_PS metaG | ecosystem: Environmental > Terrestrial > Soil > Wetlands > Peat | place: Germany: Weissenstadt | collected 2010-09-21 | reverse complement strand
GCGATCGGCAAGGCGATGTGCGAGCATCCAGCCGTGCGCGCGATCGGCTTCACCGGCTCGACCGAGGTCGGCAAGGCGCTGATGGCGCAGGCGGCGGGCACGGTGAAGAAGGTCGGGCTCGAGCTCGGCGGCAACGCGCCGTTCATCGTCTTCGACGACGCCCATGTGGACGCTGCCGTCGAGGGCGCAATCGTCTCGAAATTCCGCAACATGGGCCAGACCTGCGTCTGCGCCAACCGCATCTATGCGCAGGAAGGGATCTACGACGCGTTTGTCACCAAGCTCACGACCGCGGTCTCGCGGCTAAAGGTCGGCGACGGGACGGAGGCCGGAACCACCCAGGGGCCGCTCATCAACGAGGCGGCGGTCAAGAAGGTCGAGGAGCACGTCGCCGACGCTCAGAAGAAGGGCGCAAAGGTTGTGATTGGCGGCAAGCGGCATGCGCTCGGCCGCACCTTCTACGAGCCGACGGTCATTTCCGGCGTCGACGCCTCGATGCTGGTCGCGCGCGAGGAGACCTTCGGTCCGGTCGCGCCGGTCTTCCGCTTCAAGGACGAAGCCGACGTCATCCGCCTCGCCAATGACACGCAATTCGGCCTCGCGTCCTACTTCTACGCCCGCGATCTCGGCCGAGTGTGGCGCGTCGCCGAGGCGCTCGAATACGGCATGGTCGGGATTAACACCGGCGCGATCTCGAGCGAACTTGCGCCGTTTGGCGGCGTGAAGGAATCGGGCATCGGCCGCGAGGGCTCGCGCCATGGCGTCGAGGAGTTCGTCGAGCTCAAATACATGCTGATGGGCGGGCTCGACCGGTAATCACTCCTTCGCCTCGGCCGTCTCCGCCTCGCGGACGATGTCCCTCAGAGCCACCAGGCGCGTCTCCAGCGCTTCGAGGTCCGATTCCGTCATGCGGCCAAGCGTCGAGGCGATCCAGCGGCGCTGAACGGCGATCGCCCTCTCGGCCATCGCGCGTCCGGCCTCGGTGAGGTGGATCGCGTGCTGGCGGCGGTCGGCGGCGATCGAACGCCGCTCCACCAAGTCCGCCTCCGCCAGCCGGTCGATCAGGCCAGAAATGTTGCCCTTGGTGACGTAAAGCCTTTTGGCCAGCTCCTGCTGGCTGACGCCCTCCTTTTCGGTCAGCGTCGTCAGCACGTCGCATTGCGGAATCGAAACGCCGATTTGGCGCAGCCGCTCGCCGACCGCGGCCTGCATGCGCGCCTCGAGGCGGATCAGACGAAACCAGACCCTTGACGAGCGGTCGGCGTTCGGCCGGTCGGGCATCAGGCTCCCTTCCTCAGATTGAGGGCGTAGCGGCGCAGGTAGCTCCGCTTTCCGGCGCGTTGCAAAGAGCCGCACAGGGCGCCAATGTGTTAGTCCATGAACAATCCGCGCACTGCAATCAAGCGTCGACAACCGTAATCGGGAGGAAAGGGATGCACGGACGGATGCAGGACTGGCCCCTGCTGATGCACAAGATCATCGACTTCGCCGCCGTCCAGTTTCCGGAGCGGGAAGTCGCGTCCAGGACGGTCGAAGGGCCGATGCATTACACCAACTATCGCGACATTCGCCACCGGGCGCTGAAGGTCGCGAAACGACTCCATCGCGACGGAATCAAGGTCGGCGACCGGATCGCGACGCTCGCCTGGAACGGCTATCGGCACCTCGAAAGCTGGTACGGCATAACCGGCGGCGGCGGGGTCTATCACACCGTCAATCCTCGCCTGTTCCCTGAACAGATCGCCTGGATCATCAACCACGCCGAAGACCGGATGGCGCTGATCGATCTCACCTTCGTTCCGCTCCTGGAGGCGATGGCCGATCGTCTGCCGACGGTTGAGCGCTACGTCATCCTCACCGACCACGCCCATATGCCGGCCACCAAGCTCAAGAACGCTATCGCCTACGAGGATTGGATCGCCGAGGTCGACAGCGACTTCGCCTGGCGGGAATTCGACGAGCGCACCGCGGCCGGCCTCTGCTACACCTCGGGCACGACCGGCAATCCCAAGGGCGTGCTCTATTCCCATCGCTCGAACGTCCTGCATTCGATGATGGCGACCGGCCCTGAGACCCTGTCGCTGGACGCCTACGATTCGGTGCTGCCGGTCGTGCCGATGTTTCACGCCAATTCGTGGGGGCTGGCTCTGTCTTGCCCGATGCGCGGCGCGCGCATGGTGATGCCGGGCCCGCGGCTAGACGGCGCCTCGGTTCACGACCTTCTCGAAACCGAAAAGGTGACGATGTCCGCCGCCGTCCCGACCGTCTGGCTCGGGTTGCTGCATTACCTGCGAAAGGAGGCCAAGAGGCTGTCGACGCTGAAGTTCGTGGTGATCGGCGGCTCGGCCTGTCCGCCCGAGGTGATCCGCGCGTTCGAGGAGGACTATGGCGTCGAAGTGCGCCATGCTTGGGGGATGACGGAAATGAGCCCCCTCGGCACAGTCGGCTCGTTCAAGCCGAGCCAGATGGCGCTCTCGCACAAGGAGAAGCTCGCGCTCAAGTGCAAGCAGGGCTGGTCGCCGTTCGGGGTTGAAATGAAGATCGTTGACGACGAGAACAACGACCTGCCGTGGGACGGCAAGCGCTTCGGCCGGCTCAAGGTGAAGGGCTTCGCGGTCGTCAAAACCTATTTCAAGGACGACGGCGGCAAGATCCTCGATGACAAAGGCTTCTTCGACACCGGCGACGTCGCCACCATCGACCCCGACGGCGTCATGCAGATCACGGATCGCGCCAAGGACGTGATCAAGTCGGGCGGCGAGTGGATTTCGACCATCGACATCGAGAACCTGGCCGTCGCCCACCCGGATGTCGCCGAGGCCGCCGTGATCGGCGTCGCCCACCCCAAATGGGACGAGCGCCCGCTGCTCGTCGTCGTGGCGAAGGAAGGGCATTCGCCCAAGACGGACGAGGTGCTCGATTTTCTCAAGCCCCGCATCGCCAAGTGGTGGATGCCTGACGATATGCAGGTGGTGAAGGAAATTCCCCACACCGCGACCGGCAAGATCAACAAGCTCAAGCTGCGCGAGACGTTCAAGGGCTACAAGCTGCCGACCGCGTGAGGGAGACGGGGGCGAGGCCGGTTCGAGCGAGATCCATCGTGGGTCCCCACCGCTGCCGCGTCGCGAGGCCCCTTACGACGGGCAAACGAGTCGTTACAAGGACGAAGGGCCGCGTTGGGAGTTGCGGACGGTGAGCGCGGCGACGATGGGCCGCCTTACGGCGCATTTGCATCGGCGCGCGCCCTGGCGGCGGCTCGAGGTCCTCTTTTGGCTCGCGATTCTGGCCATGATCTTCGCTTTGCCGTCGCGCGCTGGGATCATCAATGAAGCCCTCATCGCCGGCCTGTTCGCTTTGTCGCTTGATCTCATTCTCGGATTGACCGGAATCGTCTCGCTCGGACACGCGGCGTTCTTCGGCCTCGGCGCCTACGCCGCGGCCATTCTGGCAAGCAAGGGGTTCGCCGACCCTATGCTCGGGCTTGCCTTCGGCGCCGCCGTCGCTGCGGTCGTCGGCCTCGTCACCGCGCCGCTCCTGCTTCGAGGCGGCGACCTGACGCGGCTGATGGTGACGCTGGGGGTCTCGCTCATGCTCGGCGAGCTCGCCAACCGCAACGGTTGGCTCACCGGCGGCGCGGACGGGCTCAACTTCTCGATGGCGCCGCTGCTCGGACTGTTTCCGATCGGCTTCACCGGACAGCGCAATGCGGCGCTGTACAGCTTCGCCGTCCTTTTCATTTTGTTCGCCATCGCGCGCCGCCTCGCGCACTCCCCGTTCGGGTTGGCGCTGGCCGCGATCCGCGAAAATCGCCTGCGCGCCGGGGCGCTTGGCGTCGACACCAGTCGTCGCATCATCGCGATCTATACGGTTGCGGCGGCTTATGCGGGCGCGGCGGGCGCACTGTTGGCGCAGACGACGCAGATCGTGTCGCTCGACCTGTTCGACTTTCACCGATCAGCCGACGTCATGCTGATGCTCATCATCGGCGGGGCGGGATATCTCTATGGCGGCCTGATCGGCGCGGCGGCGTTCATCGTGCTGAGGGACGTGATCTCCGCGGCGACGCCCGAATATTGGGAATTCTGGATCGGGCTCGCTTTGGTGATCCTGGTGCTCGCCGGCCGTGAGCGGATTGCGGCGGCGCCCCGGCGGCTGATCGCCCTCGTCGCGCCGCGCGATCCGCGTCGAGGCGCAGCGTGAGCGCTCCGGCGCTGGAAGCGCGCGGTCTGATGCGGCATTTCGGCGCGCTGATCGCGACCGACGATGTGTCGTTCGCGATTCCGCCCGGCGCCCGGCAGGCGCTGATCGGACCCAACGGGGCTGGCAAGACCACGCTCATCAATCTCTTGACCGGGGTGATCACGCCGACCGCAGGGCAGGTCTGGCTAGCGGGCCGCGACGTCACGCATCTTAAGCCAAGCGCGCGGGTCAGGATGGGGCTGTCGCGCACGTTCCAGATCAATCAGCTCTTTCCCGATCTGACGCCCGCCGAGTCGCTCGGGCTCGCGATCTCGGAGCGCAACGGATCCGGCGCCGATTTCTGGCGCGCGGCCGGTTCACGGCCGGCGATCGTGACTGAAATCGCGGAGCTATTGGCGCGCTTCGGTCTCGAGGCCGACATGGACCAGCCGACGCGCAAGCTCGCCTATGGCAAGCAGCGGCTCCTGGAGGTCGCGCTCGCGTTGGCCACGCGCCCGCGCGTGCTGCTGCTCGACGAACCCGCCGCCGGCGTGCCGGAGGAGGAACGGCGGGACATCCTCGCCGCCCTCGCGGCCTTGCCGTCGGATGTCGCGATCCTCTTGATCGAGCACGACATGGACCTCGTGTTCAATTTCGCCGATCGCATTTCGGTGCTGGTGGCGGGGAGGCTTTTGACCGAGGGCGCGCCGGAGGCGATCGCCGCGGATGAGCGCGTCCGCGCCGTCTATCTCGGCGAAGACGCGCATGGCTGAGCTGCTGCGGGTCGAAAGCTTAAGCGCCGGTTATGGCGAGGCGCGGGTCGTCCACGGCGTGAGTTTCGCCCTTGAGGACGGCCAGTCGCTGGCGCTGCTCGGACGCAACGGCGTCGGCAAGACGACGCTTATCGATTCGCTGATCGGCGTCACCACCCGCTTTGGCGGCCAGATCGCGCTGGCTGGCGAGGACATCGCGCCTTTGCCGCCATATCTCCGCGCGCGGCGCGGCGTCGGCTGGACGCCGCAGGAGCGCAACATCTTCCGCTCGCTCACCGTCGAAGAGAACCTGACCGCGGTCGAGCTTGCGGGACCCTGGACGATCAAGCGCGTCTACGGCCTCTTTCCGCGCCTCGAGGAGCGGCGCCGCGCCATGGGCCGGCAATTGTCGGGCGGAGAGCAGCAAATGCTGGCCATTGGCCGGGCGCTGGTGCTCAACCCGCGCCTCTTGCTGCTCGACGAGCCGACCGAGGGACTGGCTCCAATCATCGTCGACGAATTGCTGGCCGCATTGCGCGAGCTGAGCCGCGCGGGCCTGTCGATGATCATCGTCGAACAGAAGCCGAAGAAGATCCTGCCCTTCACCGATCAGGCGATCGTGCTCGACCGCGGCGCAATCGCCCATGCCGCGCCGAGCGTCGAACTGCTCGCGAACCCCGCCGCGCTCGACGCCCATCTGACCGCGACGAAAAAAGCGCGGTGACAAAGGCGTCGTTACTTCGGCGCCTGGTCCCACGGCGACGGCACGCCGATCCGGATGAGCTGGGAGAAATCTGGCGACGCGTCCGCTGCTCTCGCCTTTTCGCTGATGCGCGCCCGCTCCATCAGCTCGCTGAGCGGCATCGTCGTGACAACCACCCGATGATCATAAAGGTAGCCGGGCAGGAAGCCGTTGACGACGAGCCGCCAGTCGAAGGGGAAGGTCCCGCCGGCCGCGCGCACGATCTTGAAGACGACGGTCGCGCAGTTCGCGGTGATCGAATTATAGAATTTGGGCTGTTCGGCCATCGCGGTCGATTGCGAAGCATATTCGAGCAACAGCGCGCGAGCCTGTTCGGGCGGAGTTTTGAGCCGATAGAGGCGCACGTCCTCGCCGCGCACGTTCGTGCGCAGCCGCACAGAATCGCGTTCGGTGGTGGCGAGATAGACCAGGGTGTGGGATTTGAACGCGTCGGCAATCGGCGAGAACTCGCTGGTTCTCTGCCGTCGAACCTCGACCGACCAGGCGATGAACTCGCCGCCCTCGAATCCGAAACTCATGATGACATGGGCCATCTCAGGGCCCGCCCAATAGGCAAGAAAGAGATCGAGCGTCTTGAGCTTCGAAAGGTCGTAGGAGCGTTTGCTCCACTTTTCGGTGAAGTCGCTGTCTGTCCGCCAGTCGAAATCCCTAACGTCGGACAGCGTCAGAATGTCGCCTACGACTGTTCCGGTGGTCTGCCGCGCGACGTCCGGCGCCCAGTCGCCGTCGAGCGGCGGCTTGATCGTGCTCCACCAGACGAGCAAGCCGCCGAAGGCGGCTGCGAAGACAACGAGCGCGGGCAGGCTTCGGCGAAAGAAAAGCGCCGCGATCGCCGCGAGGCCGAGGATGGCGAACAAGAGCGCCGCGGCGGCTCTTAAGGACTCCGGCGCCGGAAGCCGAAACCACAACGCCAGCGCGCTCCACGCGCTGATGGGAGCGATGACAAGCGCAGAAACGAAGACGCGAAGCAGAAGGCCGGCGGCGCGTCCCCATCCCGATGTCGCCTCGCGCATGCGGCCTCATTCCCCATGAGCCGCGGCGCGCTCGCCGCGCTCAACGACGGCCCCCCGGAAGCAGGCTCGCCGGCCTGCGTTCAATCGACCGCCGGCGTGATCGCCGAAGCCTCGATGGTCCCGCCGAATCCGGAGTAGGTCAACGTCACCTTCTGGCCGGCCTTCAAGCCCTTGATGTTGACGCCCCGAGCGGCCTTGTAGGTCGAGCCGTTTTCCAATGTAACGACATGCTGCATCAGGTCGACCGACTTTACCTTTCCGGTCGTCGTGTAGATCTTGTCTCCGGCAAAGGCGATCGTGCTTGCGCCCAAAATCCCGACGGCGATGAACAGGCTGAGCATTTTACCCATCGAGATCTCCCTTCCTTGAGCGCCCCGCTCGCGGCGCGCCTCCAAGCATCCTCTCATGGCGCTCTGATGGCGGGGCGTCGTCAACTTCGTTGAGCGCCCCGGCGCGGTCAGCCCTCGCTCTGGTGGCCGCCGGACAGCGGCACGAACGGAATGACCTTGCCGCCGAAAATGTCCGAGCGCGCGACCGAAAGAGCGCCGTCCGCGCCGACCTTCTTGACCACTTTGAGGATATGCTGCGCCCCTGGCGGACCCACGGGAATGACCATGATCCCGCTCGGCTTCAATTGCTGCAGCAGCGGCGGCGGGATGTGGTCGATGCCGCAGGTGACGATGATCTTGTCGAACGGCGCCGCCTCCTCCCAGCCGTAATAGCCGTCGCCGCTTCGGGTCGCGATTTCGGAATATTCCCGATAGCCGGCGCCGATCAGCCGGTCATAGACGCCGCGGGTGCGCCCGGCGAGCTCGGGAATGATTTCGATCGAATGAACCCGCGGGGTCAGATAGGTGAGCAGCGCCGACTGGTAGCCGGAGCCGGTGCCGATCTCGAGCACCTTGTCGCTGCCGCGAATGTCGAGCGCGCTGGTCATGCGGCCCATCGTGCCGGGCGGCGTGATGGTGACGCCGAAACCGATGTCGAGATAATGCCCGACATACGCGTCCTCGCGATTCTCGGGCAGGCAGAACTCCTGGCGCGGCGTCATCAAGAAGGCGCGCTTGTCGGCAGGGGTCCAGAGGTCGTTGAAACTGAGCAGCACCTGATAGCGGTCCCAGCGCCGCTCGAGATATCTGGCCTCCTCCGCCGGGCGATTGGCCGTCATCCACGCGACGAATGCGGCCTTGCTCGAAAGCGGCGGCCCCTCGGCGGCCAGGGCGGCGACCGGCGAGGAGGCGGCGACGCTGGCCGCCGCGCCAAGCAAAAATTCTCGTCTGAGCATGAAAGCTCCCGTGATCTTGAAGATTCGATTGGGCGGGTCTCTAGCACGAATGGTCCGGAATGTGACGCGAGCAAGGCCGGCGCCGATCGCCACTCGTCGACGACGGCCTAGCGGGCGAGCCGGGCCGCCAGGAAGCTGCGCAGCTCCGCCCAGGATCGCTGAGCGGCGCTGCGGTCATAGGCGAGCAGCATCCCCATAACCCTTGTTCCGGCGCCGAACTCGGGAATGTCGAAGCCGTGGGCCGCGCCGGGATAGAGGACGAGCTTCGCCATGCCCGCTGGCTGCCGCTTCGCTAGCTCGGCGCAGTCCGCCGCGGGAGTCACCTCGTCCTTCGCCCCGACGAGAATGAGCGTCGGGATGACGAGCGTCGCGCCGGCTACATTCGCGCATGGGGGATAGAAAGCCGCCGCGGCCTTGAAGACCGCCCCTCCGCCGCCGGCCGGCCCCGCGCCGCCGCCGGTTGCGATTTTAAGCGCCGTGTCGCCTCCTTGGGAAAAGCCGACGGCCGCGATCCTGGCGCGGTCGACGTAAGGAAGGTTGGCCAGATAGGCCTGAGCGCCGTAGGCGTCGGGCAGGGCTTGCTGGAAGTCGACGGCGCAGGTTTCTTTCAGGCCGCGGGTCGCAAAGTCGTCGACGAACAGGGCGATATAGCCCCAGGCGGCGATCCGCTGGCCGATCGAGGCTCGCGCTTCCGGCAGGCCGAGACAGGTGTGCAGAAGGACCACGGCCGGGAAGGGGCCTGCTCCCTTCGGCTTGGTCAGATAGCCCTGGATTGGGTCGCCCTGACCGGCGCTCGCGAATTTGACCAGTTCATCGGCCGCGGCGGGAGCGCAGGCGGCCAGGAACCCGAACAGCGCTGCGGCGGCGAGCCGTGGTTGAGCGAAACGACGCAAGGCGCTCCTCTTAAGCCGCCGAAGCGCGAGCAGAAGGCCGCATTAGCGGAGGCCCGTCAAGCCGCCCAATCCAACTCGTCCGGCAGTGTACGGTTTTGCACGCGAGGAAGCGATTTCAAAGGCTTAAGCTCATTTTTCTGCAACTCGGAAATGCGTGCGAGTCAGTTATCACCCGCGCAGCCGCAGCCCCGTCAGATCGAGCGCCTCGCGCAGCGCCTTGACTTGAGGCGCCGCCCCTCCGACCCCCGGAGCCGCCAGTAGAGCGTGTGCGAAAAGCGCCAGGACTGGCCGCGCAACTGGCGAAGATCGATGTCGCGAACGCCAGCGCCGAAGGGAGACAAAAGAGGGCCTGAGATGATGTCGCCGCAAAAGACGAACCGCGCCGGGTCATGGACATTGGTCCAGTTCACCACGGCGTATGGGCAGGCGAAATGCAATTGCCATCGGGGCGGATCGCCGAACGGAAAGCACATGAGCTGGGACGAACGGTCGTCGAATGGAAGGCCGGCCGCCTTGGCCGCGACGATGGAAGCGGGATCGAGAAGCTCTCGCACCGGCGGGCATGTGGGAAATTCTCGCCGCGCGATTCGCGTCTCAAGTTCCCCGGCGTTCTTGGCGAGCAAGAACTCGGCATGCGTCAGCGGCGAACCGAGCGTGACAAAATCGGTGATGAGCCAGCGGGCGTCGGGTTCGTCGCCATTCGGTTTCGCACGCTTCCTAAGCCGCTCGGACAGGGTCCGTTGCGCTTGACGAAAGGCGGCGACGGCTTCGGCGGACGCGTGCTCGCCGAGTCTGGCGGCGGCCTCTTCGAGGCGTTTTAGCGCCTCGAAGTCCGCGCTCCCCTCGACGAAGGTGCGGGCGCCGGCGCGCCTCGCCCAGAAGTAGCTGATCAGGTCATAGGCCAGGATCGAGCCGAGGCTGTGCCCGACGACGATGATGCGCTCATAGTCCTTGCCGTGCAGTTCATCGAGCAGCGCGAGGCCGCGCTCGCGAATGTCCTTGCGGGCGGCGATATTGTCGGGCGTCGCCCGCGTATAGCGCACCACGCGTCCGGCATAGGGGACCGCGATGCTGTGAGCGAGCCAGGCGAGAACGGCCGCCGTCAGAGTCAGCGCCCAGCCTTGCACCCCATTGAGCCAAAGGAACGGCCACAGGCTCCAAATCGAAACGCCGAGGATCGAAGCCTTGGCCGGTAGCACGCTCGCCGCCAGCAGCACCACGGCGACGAGCGAGATCGCCCACAAACCCGCCCAGGCAAGCCGCACGTTGGGCGGCACGGCGGTTATGGGATTGCGAAACAGGAG
>Ga0116217_10006436_pt1 | contig 10190 bp, 8 predicted proteins | sample Sb_taG_6_FD_89697 | JGI IMG/M metagenome (GOLD analysis project Ga0116217, IMG submission 89697) | Peat soil microbial communities from Weissenstadt, Germany - Sb_50d_4_PS metaG | ecosystem: Environmental > Terrestrial > Soil > Wetlands > Peat | place: Germany: Weissenstadt | collected 2010-09-21 | reverse complement strand
TCATATGCAATCTCTCCTGAGGGTTATTTTCGATCTCTAGATCGAGTCTGTATCTGCGCGCTTTTAGCGGAATCAACACTCCCGCGCGTGATTCCGCGCAGCAATCAAAACGTCTGATCCGCTTCGTTTATTTCGGAAGCAGGCACTTGCCTCGATCAATACATCCTCCGCAACTCAAAACATCCACGAAGGAAGGTCAGCGCCCTCTGGGGAAGGTCGGGACACATTCTTGACTGCTTCCCATCATTTGTCAACATGGTTCCTGCATTTTTCATTTCACCTAACAACATAATCCATTTGGATTAACTCCTTACGGTTAAGCTCTATGTTTAAGTGGTGAAGGTGGGAGCAGTGGTACCGGTGAATGTCTGACTGGCGCCGCACGCTTCAAATTCAACGAGAACTGAGGCCGAGTCTTATTTGGAAGCCGGTTGAGGGCGGGGCTCCGCGAGGTCTCCTAGTTTGTATTCGATAAATCCGCACCCCTTTTTTCAGACCCGCTCCAAGTCACGACGGCAACCAGCGAGGCCACAATTACGACTGTCCCTGCCAGCATCGGCGGATAGCTCCCGCCGTATCGCCGTTCGACCAATCGGGCCTGAATTACCGCGTTGCGCGATGAGAAAAAATTGCCCAACTGATATGCGAAGCCCGGAAACGTGGCGCGCACTGCGGGCGGGGAAAGTTCGTTCAGATGGGCCGGAATCACGCCCCACGCGCCTTGCACCATGAATTGCATCAGGAATCCCCCCAGAGCCAGCATGGGAACGGTATGGGAATAAGCCCACAGGGGAATCACCGGGATGGCGAGAATCGCTGCGATCACGATAGCCCGGCGGCGGCCGATTCGCTCTGACCACGTGCCAAACAAAATTCCGCCCAGCAGGGCGCCAATATTGTAGACGATGGCGATCAGTCCCACGGTTTGCGGGGAGAATTGACGGTTCCTCTGCAGGAAGGTCGGATACAGATCTTGCGTGCCGTGGCTAAAGGAATTAAAAGCGAACATCAGGACGACCAGAAAAATAAAGCTGCCGACGTGAGTCAGAATATCCTTCCCCAAATGCTGCTCCGCGTCGCGCGACACCCGTCCCTGAAGCCATGCCGGCGATTCGTCGACTTTGCTGCGAATGTAAATCACCAGGAATGCGGGCAGGGCTCCAATCACGAACATACCCCGCCATCCGACGAGTGTGAACAATGTGCCGTACACGAAAGCGGCCATCAGATAGCCGACCACGTATCCTTCTTGCAACAGGCCGGAGAAGAAGCCGCGTCCTTCGGCGGGGAGCGTTTCAAAAGCCAATGCCGCACCAACACCCCATTCTCCTCCCATCGCGATTCCAAACAGCGCCCGCATGGTTAGAAAAAACTTCAGCGAAGGAGCAAAGGCGGAACCGAGCTCAAACACCGAATACGCAATGATGTCGACCATCAGCGTGGGACGGCGGCCAAAACGGTCGGCCATCAATCCGAACAGAAATGCGCCGACCGGACGCATGGCCAGGGTGAGAAAAATTGCTTCCGTGATGGCCGAAACTTGTGTCTGAAACTGGGTGGCGAGCGCGTTCACGCAAAAGATGAGGATGAAGAAATCAAAGGCGTCGAGAGACCAGCCTAGAAAGCAGGCGACGAACGTATTGCGCTGCACTGCGGTGAGCCTGCGAAAATGGCCGAGAGATTCCAATGGCGCAATTGAACCCGATGGTTACGAAGACGGCAGCACCAAGTCCGGACACCAAATTCCAGCGTAAGCGATCTTAGATGGGCGAGCCATCAAAGGCGTCGAATGCTTCGGACTCCATCTCTTCACCGAGAAGAGCTATGACCGGCATCCCGCCGCAATGTCGCGCCGAGATGGCGTTCTCCGCCTGCAGTCGAACTTAACGACCATAGACGCGCCGGCTGGTTGCACATTGAGTAAACAGAAAATTAGCCCTCAAGTCAAAGCCTTCGGAACGACAGACCAAGACGGCGGAGATCGACGCGATGCGATGGGCTGGCCACGCCGTAACTGAGATTTACGAGTGAGCTATGCATGGGGTTGCAAGTGCAGGCTGAGAAGGTAGCCTTTCGATTACGGGTTAAACAGCATGCGCCAATAAAGGGTCCGATTTGTGCCCGCCAGTGTGCGCGCCAAAAGCACGCGAGCCGCAACTTTCGTCCCGCCGACAGTGACCTTGCTTCCTGCCAGTAGGCTCCTCGGAGAAACTCCACGTGCTACCTCGATGTGGCTTGCCTGAGAGACTTGTTGGAAAATCAGATCGATTGTATCCACGGCGCTCCGAGGTTGCTCCGCCAGCGTGATCGGCACGTCAAGGACGACCGTCTGCTCGGACATTCGGCCTTTTTCGTCGCGCGCACTGGTGCCCACTACATCGAAGTTCTGTTCTGATTCTTTCCGCAACTCGAACCGGCCGGGATTGCCGCTCTGGTTGTATGCGTCCACCACGGCGCTCAGCGCCTTGGCTTCGTCCGGCAGCGCTGGCGCGAGGGCAACTGGCAAATCCAGAGTGAACGCTCCACCATTGGGAAGTCGAACCTGAGAAGCAGGGTCTGACGGCTGCGCGTGCGCAGGAGGCAAAGGCGCCAGATCGCCACTATAGACATCTTGCGGATCCTCATAGTTGATCTGCCATCCGTATTTTCTTTGCAGGGCGTCCAGCACCTGTGCCAAAGGACGCGGGCTGTTGGCCGTGATGTGCAACCCTTTTTCTGTCTGCGCAATGACCGCTTGCTTCAGGTATGGGGATGGTTTCCCGCTGCTCTGGAAAAACATAAGGACGGCGGGCAGGACGCAGAGACAACTTACAGGAATGCGATGCAATTCGAGATCTCCGTAGGCTCGAAGTGTTCAGCCGACGATGCCGCCAAAATTCTAACACCGGAGGAGCCAGTCCGGTTCATCGGGGATTGCCGCGACCAGACGCCTTTTCAAGCCGTTCCACTTGGTTCGCCGACCACATTCGCACCTCTCACCCGTCGTGCTAGCCCGTTTGGGGAATTGCCTTGGACTGCCGACAGCGGTATTGCTTTTGCCCTGTTTCTCACAAGTGAAATTGGCCAGCAAACGGTCGTCGACAAAATGATCCTTCCGGATGAAGAGCGAGACTGGATCGAGAAGTATCGCGATGCTATGGACGCGACTGCGGTGAGAGAGTCGCACTCCAGCAGAATTCGCACGGCTTGGCGTCAGATCATTTCGGCTGTGATTTCGTCGAGTCAGACCATCGCTCGATTTGCCAGAGCGTTGAGGGTCGGTGCGCAGTCCCGTCTTTCCAAACCCCTAGCAAGCGCTGCCGCCGGGTCCGCGGATCAGTCTTCTGTTCTCGAGCAAGACCAAATCGAAGGGCTTTCGATCATTCACGAGTCGGAAGACGATGCTGGCGTTTCCTTGACCGGCGAGGCAGAGATCGGCTCAGAATCAGGCTTCGGCAGACTGCAGACGAACTAATCCATTTGGAGTAGCAAATAAGGAGCAACAAAAAATAAGTAGTTCAGCACTTGACACGGGAACCCGCTAGGCACCAGAATGGCATCGCCCTCCCTGATTAGTTAGGTTCGCGCTTCCTGGGTGTAGCGTGCGCCTTTCACTCCTGAGCATTGAGCAATTCGCCGTACCGTGCTGCATGGCAAGTGGCTCTGCAAGGTGGCGATTCGTCTCGTGAAACTCGGGATCCAACTGTGAACAGTCGTGGACAAGATAATGTAGCAGTCGTACCAGACTGAGGGGGCTGGGCCTGCTGCAGGGGGATTCCGCGCATGAAACGTATCGCGAGCGAACCAGGGCTCGTTCTTGTCGATGCTTCTTTGAATCCGATTGCCTCCAATGCCGAAGCCATCCGCATCCTGGCGTTCCCAGAGCGGGTCGAAGAGATCCGGCAGGTGGATATTTGGCTTGGCGGCAAAATCCGTGCCCGGCTGGTAGAGCGTCATGCTCGCTCGCGAACCACGTTCGTGAGAGAATTTGCCTCCGCCCGGCGCACCTACTCTTGCAGTTCTTTTGTCCTGAACGTCCATACAAACGGCTCCTCCGCCAATCCGCCTACGGCAGTGCTGACGCTGGAAAGAAGATCGAATGGTGCGTCGACTATTGCCACGCTCACGGAACGATTTGGCTTGACGCATCGTGAGCAGGAAACGGTAAGACTGCTCCTTCAGGGCCTGACGAGTAAGGAAATTGCCGGGCGGATGGGGATCAGTGCGAATACGGTGAAAGCCTTCGTTCGGCTGGTGATGATTAAGATGGGCGTCTCCACGCGCTCCGGAATCGCGGGGAAACTGGTTGCGACAGAGGGCTAGCGAATGACCTTTCTAATCCGATCGGCTAGCTTTTTCGGTTACGGAATACGGGTTAGTGCACCGGGGGAATTGTAAACGCATAATAATAGACTACAGTGCCGACAGCGCCACTGCTCCGAGCTAGATCCTCCTCCCCCTGCCCGGCGGCGCAACTCAAAAGGAGGAACAAATGCGCAAGATTCAACTGTTAGTCGTAGTGTGTACCATGGTCGCCTCGTTGCTTTTGGTAACGGGCGCGGCAATGGCAGCAGAAAAACCAGCAGTCGCCGACACTTTGAAGGTCGACTACTTCTCTAACGCCAACACGTCCGGTGCGCCTGACGGCACCGTGCACATCGTCAATCCGGGCACAACCTATGAGACTCTCTGCGCGGATATCTATGTGTTCGATGATTCCCAGGAAATGTCCGAATGCTGCAGCTGCTCGCTCTCGCCGAACAGCATCCGCACAATTTCCGTGAACACCGACTTGACCAGCAATCCGCTGACCGGCAAGATCCTCTCCCACGGAGCACTCAAAGTCGTTTCGTCCACTTGCGGAGATCCGGCAAAGATTGCCGCCACACCTACCTTAAGGTCATGGGCAACCCACATCCAGAATTCCAACTTCTCGATTACTGAAGGGGAATCGCAGGACGCGGGTCTGAGTTCCGGTGAAACTGCAGCCCTCGATAAGGAATGCAGCGCAATCGAACTGGATGGCAGCGGGTCGGGCATCTGCACTTGCGGCACTGGTGACTAGTTTTCAACACTTATGCGCACCGTCTGTTTGGGCTGCCGACAGGGAGCCCAAACGACGGTTGGGCTCGCCAGGCGGTGCAGAAATTGCTGTCTGGCGTTTTCTTGTTCTGTAATTTAGTTGGTAGTCGGGGAACGGGGGAAAAAGTTATGTTGCATTTGCGAAAACTTGCAGGGGTTGTGTTGGGCGCGGCGGTATTCCTCAGCGCCGGAAATGCGCTTGCGCAAACCGATACAACTGTTGTAGCGGAAGTGAACGGGGTCAAGCTGACGGTTGCGGATCTGGAGCAGGAAGAGTCCGCGAAGCTGCTGCAGGCCCACAACCAGTATTATCAGTCGGAAAAAAAGGCGCTGGAAGATCTGATCGAGAAGCGGCTTCTCGAACAGAAGGCCAAGCACGACGGCCTCACGGTAGACCAGTTAATCGACCGCGATATCAAGTCGCAGCTGCAGGATCCTACTGACGACCAGATGAAGGTCTACTACGAAGGCCTGGAAACCGAGCAGCCCTACGAGACAGTACGACCGAAGATCCTCGAGAAAATTCGACAGCTGCGCGTTGACAAGGCTCGTGCCGCCTATGTGAGGGTATTGCGAGCGCAGAGCAATGTAATCGTCGAACTCGCATCCCCAAGCGCCAACGTGAATGTCGAGAATGCCTATAGCTCGGGCTCGAAGCACCCAGTCGTCACACTCGTCGAATTCGCTGATTACGAGTGCCCTTATTGCCAGAAAGTAGCGTCCGACCTGAGAAAGCTTCAGGGCGACTTTGGAGACAAGCTGACGTTTGTCTACAAAGATTTCCCGCTTCCGATGCATGCGCATTCGCAGAAGGCCGCCGAAGCTGCCCGCTGCGCCGGCAAACAGGGCAAATTCTGGGAATTTCATGACGAGTTGTTCAGAAGCAAGGAGCTAGACGTCGAACGGCTAAAGGATGATGCGGTGGCGCTCCATCTGGATGGGAGCCAGTTCGCAAAATGCCTTGATTCCGGAGAAGAGTCGGCCGACGTACAACGTGACCGGGAGGAAGGGGTAAAGCTTGGACTCAGCGGTACGCCAAGCTTCTTCGTCAACGGTCATTTCTACAGCGGCGCCTTGGACTACGTAGCATTGCGTCAGATCGTCGAGCAGCAGATCGAGGTCTCGCCTCGAGACTCCACCATTGCGGCTAGTCGTTGAAGCAAAGCCCTCCCCCGAAAGGCTCAGGCATTGCTTGGGCCTTTCGTTTTTGGTTTTTGGCGCGGGCGGGGTATTTCGGCGTACCCCTTTTTGTGCTCCGCCTTTCGGGGTAGTACGAAAGTCCACTTGGCTTGGCCGAAGGTCTGTGTCAGTCTGTGCGTTTTAGTTGTGAGCAAGAACCTCCCCCAATGCAGCCGCAGGTCGGGGCGACTTCTCCCAAAGTGTCGCGCTCCGAGGTTGCACGAAACTCCGACGACCCAGTAAGCCGAAAGTGCACAAGCACCTCCGGTTCGCACCAAGCTGCGGCCCCGGTACTTCCCGGACAGTCGCATTTGGACGCGTGAGATCGAAGATGTGATGCGAGGCAAGGCGCACATTTTCTTGGGAGCTTGTCATGATCATGTCCAGGTCCGCTTTATTGACCATGGTGGTTTGCTTGTGCTGCGGTGTGTCGGCAGCACGTTCCGGACAATTCCTCGCCGCTCGTCAATTCCCAACTGGTCTCAATCCGCAGGCGGTGGTCGCGGGCGACTTCAACCGGGATGGCAAGACAGACCTCGCGATTGCAAACGCAAACAGCAACACCGTCAGTATCCTTCTGGGAAACGGAGACGGCACATTCTCCGCCAAGCAGGATTACGTGACGGGTTCCACGCCCTCGGGCATTGCGGTGGGAGACTTCAACGGCGACGGATACCTGGATCTCGCGCTCACCAATTTGGGCAGCAACACGATCAGCGTTTTGCTGGGCAAGGGAGACGGAACCTTTAGTGCGAAGGTGGACTATCCCACCGGCACACAGCCCCAAGGCCTGGCCGCGGGTGATTTGAACGGAGACGGAAAAATCGATCTGGTCGTGACCAACACCTTGAGCAACTCGGTGGGAGTTTTTCTGGGTAACGGTGACGGCACTTTCAAGACGGAGAAAGAGTATCTCACCGGGGTGAACCCTGTATCAGTGGTGGTTGGCGATTTCAATGGAGACGGCAAGCTGGACCTGGCGGTGGCGAATGGCAACAACAATAATGTCGTGAGTATTCTCCTGGGCAATGGGGATGGGAGTTTTCAGAATCAGATTGGCTACGCCACAGGTGACACTCCCGTCTCGGTTACAGTGGGCGACTTCAACGGCGACGGCATCTTGGACATCGCCACCGCGGACCAGGCCGGTCGTGCCGTGAGCGTACTGCTAGGCAAAGGCGATGGGTCGTTCCCGGTCCACACGGACTACAACGCGGGAATGTCTCCGACCGCGGTCGCGGTTGTCGACCTTCAGGGCGATGGCGGCTTCGACCTTGTCGTAACCAACGGAAACGGCAACACGGTCGGCGTGCTTATGGGCAGAGGAGATGGCACTTTCCGCCCGCGAGTGGATTTTGGGACTGGGAACATCCCCTCCGCGCTGGTGGTGGCCGACTTCAATGGGGATGGAATACCCGATCTCGCGGTTACCAATTCTGTAGGGAATAGCGTTAGCGCGCTATTGGGCAATGGCGACGGTTCTTTTCAAACGCGCATTGACTATCCCGTGAGCAATAACAGCAACCCCCACGCGGTTGCTGTGCAGGACTTCAACGGCGATGGCAAGCCGGACCTTGCGGTCGTCAACTACGGAGAAAACACGATCTCGATTTTCTTGGGCAAAGGCGACGGCTCCTTCCAAGCCGCTGTTGATTACAACACAGGCGAACAAACCAGCCCCTATGCCATCGCGACGGGCGACTTCAATGGGGATGGCAAGCCCGATCTGGCCGTGGCAGACTACAACAACAACACCGTCGCTATTCTCCTCGGAAACGGGGATGGAACATTCCAGCCGCCAACTTATCTACCAGTCGCAGCCAACCCCTGTTCGGTCGCCGTGGGCGATTTCAACGGCGACGGTAAGCTTGACCTGGTGGTAACCGATTTCAATAGCAACACGGTGAGTGTGCTGCTCGGGAATGGTGACGGCACCTTCAAAACACACGCAGATTACCAGACGGGGAACAAGCCCATCTCGGTCGCGGTCGCGGATTTCAACCAGGACGGCAAGCTAGATTTGGTCGTGGTGAATGAAAGCGATAACAGTGCAGGCGTGATGCTCGGGAACGGGAACGGTACATTTCAACCTCCTACGTTCTACTCGACCGGAGCGGGCGGAAATCCAGCTGCCGTGGCGGTCGCAGACTTCAACGGTGATTCCAAACCAGATTTTGCGGTTCCGATCTCCTCCTCAAGACGGTATCGATTTTTCTGGGGAACGGCGACGGTACTTTTAGTAAGCCCGTCGATTACCCCACCGGCAACAATCCCGTCTCACTTGCCGCCACCGACCTCAATGACCGCAAGAAGTTTGACCTGGTACTTGCCAGTTCCGCGGGCAACACGGCGACCGTGCTGTTGGGGAACGGCGACGGCACGTTTGGATCGCCGACCCTGTTCTCGGTCGGGTCAGGCCCCGCGTCGGTACAGGTTGGTGACTTCAACGACGACGGACTCGCTGACGTGGTGTCCGCAAACTCGACCAGCAACTCGGTGAGTGTATTGCTCAATAGCCGCGGTGTGTTAATGAAGGTTCGATCTTCCAGCAACCCTGCGCCTTTTGGAGAAAGTGTGCAAGTTACGGTGACCGTCGCCGAGGGCCTGCGGGGAGTCGGTGTGCCAACGGGAACGGTAACGCTGAAAAGCGGGAGCGCGGTCATCGGCTCCGGACCGCTCGTGCAAGGCCAATTCTCCACCAAAACGAGCAGCCTGCCGACCGGGAAGAATACGCTTTTGGCCGTGTACTCGGGCGATGCCAACTTCGAGCCCCGCACCGTGGGTTACGCGCAGACAATTCAGCAAGCGGGGACGAGCATCTCGATTTCTTCTTCGCCGAATCCTTCTACTCTGAAGCAAACTGTCAGCCTGAGAGCCACAGTAGCTTCGAACACAACTGGTGTCCCTACCGGTACGGTGAATTTTATGGATGCCACCACACTGCTAGGCTCTGCGACTTTGAATGACAGCGGCGTGGCAAACTTCCCAACCTCTGCGCTGGCAGTGGGAGCGCACAGCATCACAGGGGTTTATTCCGGCGACGTCACATTCGACAGCAGCACGTCGCCGATGGTCAGCCAGAAAGTAATGGGTACGCCCGGTTTCGCTCTCGGTGTAAATCCCGCGAAGCTCGGTGTAACGGCTGGTGCAAGTGCGAGCGCCACAGTTAGCGCGACTCCCGAGAATGGTTTCTCGCAGACAATAGTGCTGGCGTGCGCGTCGGGTCTGCCACCGATGTCGACTTGCCGGTTCTCCTCGCCGTCGGTCACGCCAGGAGCAGCTTCCACCTTAACGATTACTACCGCCGAGCCTACTGCAGCTCTCATGCGGCACGCTTCGGGCATGTACGCGATCTGGCTGCTGATACCGGCGATTGTCCTGGGGTCGGTGGGCGCGGCTGCACCCCGCCGTAGAAAGCTGTTCAGTTGGTGTGTGGTCTTCCTGTTGCTGGGGCTTTCGCTCGGTCAGGTTGCTTGCGGAGGTGGCCAGAGTGCAGCTGGACAGACTAGCGGCACCGGCACGGGAGGTACTCCCGCTGGCAGCTACAACATCACAATCACAGGAACGTCCGGGGCAACTCAGAACAGCACCTCCATAGTTCTGACGGTGCAGTAAGTTCGCGCGGAGGGTCTAAGCGGGCGCCTGATGTCAGTGTGTAGGATTTGAACTGTCTTGCCGGATCAGCAAAACCAGCCGCGGAAACAGGAAGCGACCGGCTGCGTCATCGATCACATTTACCTGGCAGGTGTAAAAGCCGGGCTTGAGCGATGTGAGTGGCACGTCTAGCTGGAAGACCGCAGCCTTTCGCTCTCGCGCATTCAATTCCGTCAGCTCGACCAGCGAACTTTCGTAGGTTTTCGCTTTACCCTGGAAGAACGCGACGTTGGTCAAAAGCCGGATTCCAGGTTTGTTTTCTCTGTTTCTTTCAGAATCTGCGGCCGCCGGATGCG
>Ga0116217_10006434_pt1 | contig 10191 bp, 7 predicted proteins | sample Sb_taG_6_FD_89697 | JGI IMG/M metagenome (GOLD analysis project Ga0116217, IMG submission 89697) | Peat soil microbial communities from Weissenstadt, Germany - Sb_50d_4_PS metaG | ecosystem: Environmental > Terrestrial > Soil > Wetlands > Peat | place: Germany: Weissenstadt | collected 2010-09-21 | reverse complement strand
GATCCATTGGCCAACCGGGGGATTGAACCCCGTCTTGCGCGCATAGGGCTCGGCCGACGCGACGTTCTTGGCCAGCCAATCGCGCAGCAGCCGCTTGCCGAACTTGCCCCTAACCTTGAGCGCATCCGGCAGACGCATCGCGAATTCGGCGACGACGGGATCGAGATAAGGCGTGCGGCCTTCGACGCTATGTGCCATGAGACAGCGGTCGAGCTTGACGAGCAGATCGTTGGGCAGCCATTCGGCGCAATCCACCGCCTGCAGCGCCTGTAGCCGCGTACGCTCGGCGAGCGCCTCGCGCGCTTCGGCTTGGCCCAGGCCGTCGCGCCATCCGTCAAGGGCAGCGCCAAGATTCGCCAAGCCGTCGAACTCGCCGCGCCTGCGGGCCTTCCCGGCGAGCAGCCCCCAAAGCCAGCGCGCGCGGCGATAGCGGGCGTAGCCGCCGAAGATCTCGTCGGCCCCCTCCCCGCTGAGCACCACCTTGAGGCTGCCCTTGGCAGCCTCGCCGAGGGCGTAGGTGGGGAGCGTGGCGCCGTCGGTCGTCGGGTCATCGACCGCCGCAGCCACGCGCGGGGCGTGGCTCCAAAAATAAGACTCGGTCAGTTCCACGACATGATGCTCCGCACCCACGGCGCGCGCGACCCGCTCGGCGATCGCCCGCTCGTCCGCACCCTTGCTGCCGGGGAAGCCGACCGTGAACGCGACGACCGGGCCGGCCGAAAGACGGGTCATCATCGCGATCAATGCAGAAGAGTCGATCCCGCTGGAGAGGAAGAGCCCGTACGGAACGTCGGAGCGAAGGTGGAGAGCGACACTCCCGGAGAGGATACCGTCGAGCTGCCGCTCTGCCTCGTCATAGCCCATCTTGACGGGTCCGCCGGAAGGGATCGCGTTGCGCCGGCGCCTCTCCGCGATGCGTCCCCCCTTGACGACGAGGGTCTCGCCGGGAAGCACGCGGTGGATGTCGGCGAAGATCGTCTCGGAGCCGGTGGTGAACTTGAGCTGGAGGAGCTCGGCGCGACGCTGCGGCCTGATCGCGCGCCCGGCGAGCCCGGCGGCGATCAACGCCTGCGGCTCCGAGGCGAAGGCGAAGCCCGCGGCATCCTCCACATAGTAAAGGGGCTTGATGCCGAAGGGGTCGCGGGTGAGGACGAGGTGCCCTGCCTCGGGGTCGTAGATGGCAATGCCGTACATGCCGCGCAGATCGTCGGCAAAGTCGAGACCCTTGCGGCGGTAGAGCTGAAGCGGGGACTCGCAATCCGAGCCGGTGCGGAACTCGCCCTTGCCGAGCGACGCGCGCAGCTCGAGGTCGTTGTAGATCTCGCCGTTCGCGACGAGGACAGCACCCCGGGGCCCGAAGAGGGGCTGATCGCCGGTCACGAGATCGATGATGGCGAGCCGCGTGCAGACGAGACCGACGGCGCCGTCGCTATGGACGCCGGTTCCGTCCGGGCCGCGATGGTGGATGGCCGCGGCGAGGCGATCGAGCGTTGCCCGATCCGCAGCGCGAGCGCCGCCCATCATCACTCCGGCGATTCCGCACACGAAGCTATTCCCTCGTCTCGTCGGGCCCTGCTCGCGCGCCCGCGAGCATGAAGGCGGATCCGAGCCAAAGCATCGTCAGCCACCACACGTGCCAAAGATTATAGCTGAGGGCTGCATAGACGAACGCGGCGACGGCGAAAGCGAGTTGAAGCGCTCGTTCGTCGGCATCGCCCGGGGAGCCGGCAATGGCGCGGAAGAGGGCGAAGATGAAGCAGACGCCGAGCAGCACGCCCGGGATGCCGAGGTCGAGCCGCAGCTGAAGAGCCGCATCGTGGGGATGGAGCGGCAGGAGCTCCGCATTCTTCAGGAAAACATCGTGCCCGCCCGGCATCCACCTCGAGCTGTCGAAGCCCCAGCCGAGAATCGGCCGCTTGTCGATCCGCCCGATGACGAAACTCCAGATGGCCAGCCGATGCGTCAAGGATGATTGCTTCACCCTTTCGACCGGCAGCGCCTGCGGCAGCCACCACAGCATCTCCGGGCGGAGAAAGAGCGGGGCAGCCACCACCCAGAGGATGAGTGTCGCCGCAGCCACCGAGACGGCAACCCGCGGCGCAAGGCGAGCGGCGACGCAGACGGCGATACCCACGGCGAAGGCGACCTTCGAGGTCAGGCTCGCGCTCTGCAGCACGACCGCGAAGGCGACGCCTGCGAGGGCGATTGCTGCCGCAGCCCCGTAACGGCGCCATGCGAAGCGGACGCACGGCCAGCTCAGGAGCACGACCAGCGTCATTGCCGGATCGAAGCCGACCGGGAAGTTAAAGGGGCGCTGGTGACCGATCACGGGAGCGAGAAGCGGGAGATCGCGCACATAATCGATCAGGCGCGCGCGGGTGAGCAACATGATCTCCAGAAGTGCCAAGCCGATGAGGAAGCCCAGCACGAGGCCCTTTTCGGAAACCTCCCGCTCCTCGGGTGCCAACCCGCGCGCCGCGTCCACGAGGACGAGGCCGGCCACGAAGGTGCCTAAGAGCTGTGCCGCGAGCCGGAGCGAGCCGAGCGGCTCGAGGGACCAGCCCACGCTGGCGGTGCCGTAGAGCAGCAGCAGGAGGCAAAGCGCCGCGAGCCAACGGGGCAGGAGCGACCAGCGCCAGCTTCCGCACGCGAGCGCTGCGAGTGCCGCGGCGACCATCACCGGTGTCACGCTCGGCCAGGAGAACACCTCGAGCGGAAGCGCCAGCAATCCCGCCGCGCCCAGGATATGGCCTATGTGCAGGCCTCTCGGCCGTGTCATGAAGCGCAATTGGAAAGCGTCCTCCCGCGGTGAGCGGCGGCGAGATGCCCCACTGTTCCGGCTCCGACGGTTCGTTCCAAGCCCTCGGTCCGGAACACGCTCATGTCCGCTTTAACAAGATGTAGGGATAGATTTTCCGCGGCTTGCGATCAAGCGGGCCCAGGTTCGACGGTCCGATTGAAGCCCGTAAGTCAAATCAGATCGATCCGTGGCGATCAAGATATATTCGTGCGCGGGAGCCCGCCGGGAGGAGCGCAGCTGCGTTCAGATTCCGCGCTTCGCCGCCGGCGAAGCGCGAAGTCGCGAAAGTCGGTCACGGTCGACTACCCGATTGATATGAATCAATGTGGCGCGCGCACAGAAGAAGCAATGCTTCGCAGCGACCGGAGCAACAAGAAGCGGGAGAGCGCGGGCCATGGGGCGGATCTTTGCCGTCCGGGCGCTTCGCGAGAGCGAGCTTCCTCAAGCCTTCCCTCTCGTGCACGCCCTCATTCCGCGCCTGAGGCTCGAGGCCTGGCTGCGCTACGCGCAAACGCTGGGCGAGCTTGACGGTGCTCGCGCGGGCGTCATGTCGGCGTTCGATGAGCAGGGCTATATTTGCGGGCTGTTCTGCTACAGGATGGAAACGGGGCTGGAGCACGGCCCTAAGCTCTTGATCGAGCATGCCTGCGCCCTCGACATCGTCGATCGCCAAGGGGCGATCGATGCCTTGCTCGGCGCGATCGACGACTTGGCGCGCGCCCTTTTTTGCGCTCAAATCGACGTCCACCTCGACCAAGCACAGGTGGTCTTGAGCGCGCCGCACGGACCGTTCATCGCGGCCTTGCGGGCGCGGGGCGCCATAATCAACGGAATACGGCTCAGCAAGCCGGTCGAGAACCCCATTCCTGAACCCTGAACGCATCCCGCTCAGCAGGCCGCATGAGCGTTGCGGCAAGGGTGGAATAGGCCGGCGTTCCGAAAGTCTGTGAACCTTATGAGCCTGGAGAGCATTGTCATCACAAGAGGTGGGGGTGCGCCGTCCCGCAGGAGCCTGCCGACCTGGCTCGGGCTCCGCGGCTTCGCCGGCGGGTCGGGGGCCGCTTGGGCGAGCCCGGCCTCGGGGCTACCATCTTTGGGGCTGGTCATGGCATGATGGCTCGAACAGAGAAAGCTGACCGGCGGCGGCCGCTGCGGCCAGATTGGAATAGGCCCAAGATCGCGACGGATCCGACGCTCGCTTCGCACGATTCTCTTCTGGCTCGCCTGCGTATCCAGCTGGAGAGCCGCCTGGACGGACGGAAGATTGGTAGACGAATGGCGGGCCGCCATGACGGATAAGGACGCGACGGCACGGGACTCCGCGTCGAGGCCTGAGAACGGTTCGCCGAGCTCGGAGCTCCATTATCGCCGCCTCTTCGAGGCGGCGCCCGATGGAATATTGATCGTCGATGCGACGAGCGGGCGGATCTTGGAGGTCAACCCCTTCCTGGCGGAGCTGCTCGGTCACGCGGGCGATTGGTTTCCCGGAAAATACCTGTGGGATATCGGCATATTCGGAGAGCCGGAACAAGGCCGGAGCGCGTTCGAGGAGCTGAGAGACAAGGGATATGTGCGCCTGGAAGGCCTGCCGCTCGCGGCGAAGGACGGGCGGAGAATTGAAATCGAGTTTATCGCCAACTCTTATCAGGAAAACGGCGCCAAGGCCATACAGTGCAATGTCCGCGACATCACTGAGCGCAAGCTTGCCGAGCGCAGGATGGCGCGGCTCGCCTGGACCGACCCGCTCACGCGCCTGCCGAACCGCAGGACCTTCGACGAGCGCCTAAAGGAGGCCTTCTCCTCGGCGCGGCGCGGGGCGCGCGGCTTCGCCGTTCTCTATCTCGATGTCGATCGCTTCAAGGACATCAACGATACGCTCGGCCATCAGAAAGGCGACCTGCTGCTCAAGGAGGTGGCGACGCGGCTTAAAGCGAGCATGCGCGAGACCGATCTCGTGGCGCGCTTCGGCGGCGACGAGTTTGCCATCCTGCAGACAAACGTCACCGACCCCGCGGATGCAGGCGCCTTGGCCGAGAAGATCAGAGCGTCGTTGGCGGCACCCTATAGGATCGACGGGAACGAGGTCCGCATCACGGTCAGCATCGGAATAGCCCTCTATTCGAATGAGATCGCGAGACCGGACACGATGGTCAGCCAGGCCGATCTCGCGCTTTACCGCGCAAAGGAGGAGGGGCGGAACCGATTCTCTTTCCATACGAGCGAGCTCGATCACGAGGTGGGCGACCGCGTAGCACTCGGCAATGAGCTGCGCACAGCACTCCAGCGCGGCGAGTTCGAGCTCTACTACCAGCCGCAGGTCGAGCTCACTTCCGGAAACATCACCAGGCTCGAGGCGTTGGTCCGCTGGTTCAACCCCCTGCGCGGCCCGGTACCGCCTCTGGTCTTCATCCCGGTCGCGGAGAAGACGGGAAGCATCGTGCCGATAGGGCGCTACGTCATCAAGCAGATCTGCCGACAGCTCAAACAGTGGCGCGAGGAGGGCCTGTCGTCGCCCGTGGTTTCCATCAATCTCTCCGCGGCCCAGTTCAAGCTCGCACAGGATGTCGAGCACGATATCGCGGAAAGCATCGAGGCCTACGGCATCGTCCCCGAGAATGTCGAGATCGAGCTTACCGAGTCCGTCTTGCAGGAGGCCACGCGCGAGCACAGGGACGCGCTCGACCGCCTCCGCCGGCTCGGCGTGCGCCTGGTAATTGACGATTTCGGCACCGGGTATTCCTCGCTCGAATATCTCAAAGCCCTCCCGGTGAGCCGCCTCAAGATCGCCCAGCAGTTCATGATCGATGCGCCGCGGCACCTGGGCCATGCCGCGATCATCCGCGCCACCATCAGCCTCGCGCGCGAGTTCGGCCTCGATGTCATCGCGGAAGGGGTGGAGACCCGGGATCAGGTAAGCTTTCTTCTCGCCTTCGGCTGCACCGCGGCCCAGGGCTATTATTTCAGCAGGCCGGTGAGCGCCGCGCGCGCGGCCGAGCTCTTGCGTCAGGGCAGCATCTCGCCTGCCCTTGAGCCCCCCTGAGTGCCGCCCGCGGCCGCGAAATCGGCATGGCGTCAATAGCTTGCGCCCGCGTGCCGGCCCGAGGGCGCGCCGAGCGGTACCGCTTGCCGCAGCCTCGCCTCATGCTCGAGCCGAGGTGCCATTCACCCTTTGCCGAGCGCCCGTCTCCTCGACCAGTTGATCTCGAAAGTCACATCGCTCATTGGCTATACTGCGGCGCCAATGGACGGCCAATTCGACGGAGATGGATATGCGGCGCATCGCATTGGGCCTCCTCCTGGCCTTGCTCTTGCCCGGCGAGGCCGAGGCGCAATCGCAACCGCCTCAGGCGGGCTGGATCGCCGACAAGAACGGCTGCCGCCTATGGGATCCGTACCCGCAGCCCGATGAAAGCATCAGCTGGAGCGGCGCCTGCAAGGACGGCTATGCCAACGGCAACGGCGCGGCCCAATGGTTCGAAGGAGGCCAGCCCAGCGACCGCTACGAGGGCGAGTACGCGAATGGGCACAGCAACGGCTACGGCGTCTATTCATGGGCGCAGGGCGACCGCTATGAGGGCGAGTTCAAGGCAGGCGTCATAAGCGGACGCGGGGCCAGGACGAAAGCCAACGGCGGCCGCTACGAGGGCGAGTTCCGCGACGGCATCGAGAACGGCCGCGGCACCTAAGTCTTCGCCAACGGCGACCGCTACGAGGGCGACTTCCGGGCCGGGCGCCAGAATGGCCGCGGCGTCTCGCTCTCCGCGGCGGGCCTGCGTTACGACGGCGAGTGGCAGGACGGGCGACCGCACGGCCACGGCAGGCTCAGCTGGCCGAACGGCGACCGCTACGACGGCGACTTCAAGGCCGGCCAGCGGGACGGCCACGGCGCCTTCGTATGGGCGAATGGCGCACGCTACGAGGGCGATTGGAAGGGCGACGCGCGCAACGGCCATGGCGTCCTGAGCTGGGTCGGCGGCAGCTACGACGGCGAGTGGCAGGGCGACCGGCCGGACGGCCAGGGCACGCGCAAGGATTCCGACGGCGACGTCTTCGCGGGCACCTGGGTGAAGGGCTGCTTCAAGCAAGGCGACCGCCGCGCCGCCCTCGACGTGGCCCTCTCGAGCTGCCCTTAACCTCGCGCGAGCGTGCGAAATCGTCGGCGCCGAGATGCCCCCCTCCCTGCCCTCCCCCTCAAGGGGGGAGGGAAAATTTTACCGTCATACGATATGCGCTCCCTTCCCCCTTGAGGGGAAGGGTTGGGGTGGGGGGTGGATTAGGCCGAGTCCTCGCCTACATAGCGGCGGAAGTAGCGCCTGCCCAGGCTGGTGAGGATTTCGTAGCCGATGGTGCCCGCCTCCTCTGCGAGCGCATCGACCGGATGGTGCTCTCCAATCAGCTCGACGAGACCGCCCGGTGCCAGTGCATCGGCCGCCAGCGCGCTCGCGTCGAAGGTCACGGTGTCCATCGACACCCCACCCACGAGCGGCAGCGCCGCGTCGCCGAAACGCGCCACCGCGCGGTTGCTCAGACTGCGCAGGTAACCGTCGGCATAGCCGACGGACACGGTGGCGATGCGCCGGGCCGAGGGGGCGTGCCAGCGCGCGCCATAGCCCACGCTCGCGCCGGCCGGGATGGTGCGCACCTGGATCACCTTGCCCTCGAGACGCACCACCTGTCGCATCGGGTTCGCCCGGCCGGCGAGCGGGGCGATGCCGTAAAGCGCGGCACCCGGACGAGCGAGATCGAAGTGGTAATCGGGTCCGAGGAAGATCCCGGAGGAATTGGCGAAGCTTGCCGCGGCGGGGGGTAGGGCCTGACGCACCTCGCGGAAGCGGGCAAGCTGGCGCGCGTTCATGGGATGATCCTCCATTTCGGCGCAAGCGAGGTGGCTCATGAGATAGCGGAGCTCGAGCCCGTCGAGCCGCGCTCGGTCGTCGATCACCGCCTTGAGCTCGTCCGCGGAGAGACCGAGCCGGGACATCCCGGTATCCACCTGGAGGATCGCCGGGAGCGGCCGGCCGCGGGCGCGCGCAAGGCCGCTCCAGCCGTCCAACTGGGCGAGGCTGTTGAGCACGGGGACGAGACGGTGCGCCAAGAGCTCCGCCTCCGCACCCACGGGTGGACCATGCAGCACGTAAAGCTCGGCCCTCTCCGGGAGATGCGGGCGCAGCGCCAACGCCTCGTCGAGATGGGCCACGAAGAAATGGACGCAGCCTTCTGCGGCCAGCGCAGGGGCCACGCGGGCCGCCCCCAGCCCGTAGGCATCCGCCTTGACCACGGCGGCGCAGCTCGCTTTCCCGAGCCGGCCCTGCAAGAGGCGATAATTGGCGCGGATGGCGGCGAGGTCGATGGTGAGGAATGCACCCGCGTGCTCTGGACGCTCTGATGGCATCTTGCCGGACGGACCCATGGTGCTTGCGCTCGCTCTCAACCCACCCCGTCTTCCCTCGAGACGGAAAGGACTTTACTCGCACAGGGAGGCAGGCGTCGCCACCTCGATGAGGAGGGCCGCAGCGCCTTGGCGCGCGGCGGGCGCACGGCAGCAGGCGGCGAGGCCATTGGTGCGGCGCACAACCTTGGCTATAATGCCAGCAAAGCAACACAGGGAGCCCATCATGCTGACTCGACGCACGCTTCTGGCTTCGGCCGCCGCTGCGGCGGTGCCGTTGGCAGCCCCCGCCATCTTCACCGGCGCCCGCGCCGCCACGCCGCGCAACATCGTGGCGATGGCGAAGCAGATCGACGACATCGTCGGCGCCTTCGATCCCGGGGAATCCTACGAGTTCTCCAACAACGAGGTCTGCGGCAACCTTTACCGCAAGCTGGTGATTCCCGATCCCGCGGGCGGCGACCGGCTGGTCGGCGATCTGGCCGAGAAGTGGGAGGTGTCCAAGGACGGCGCCGTCTTCACCTTCCACATCAAGCACGGCGTGCTGTTCGAGTCCGGCAAGCCGCTTACCGCCGAGGACGTCGCCTTCAGCCTCCAGCGCGTGGTGAAGATGAACAAGACGCCCGGCTTCATCATCACCCAGTTCGGCCTCACCGCCGACAATGTCGAGCAGATGGTGCGCGCCACGAGCGACTATACGCTCGAGCTCAAGCTGCCGATCGTGCAGGCGACGAGCTTCGTGCTCTATTGCCTCTCGGCGACGGTCGGCTGCATCGTGGAGAAGGCCACCGTGCTCGCCAACCAGGCGAACGGCGACCTCGGCAACGCCTGGCTCAAGATGCACAGCGCCGGCGCCGGTCCCTACCGCCTGGTGGAGTGGAAGGCGAGCGACCACATCATCCTCGAGACCAACCCCCACGCGGCAACCAAGCCGCGCATTCCGCGGGCGGTGATCCGCCACGTGGCGGACCCCTCGGCCCAGCTGCTCTCGCTGCAGAAGGGCGACGTGGATATCGCGCGCGACCTCGGCTCCGACCAGCTCAAGCTGGTGCTCAACAAGCCGGACTACAACGTGGCAAGGATCGCCCAGCTCACCTCGATGTATATCGGGATGAACAGCAGCGTGCCGCAGCTCCAGAAGGTGGAGGCGCGCCAGGCGCTCAAGACGGCGATCGACTACGAGGCGATCGCCAAGAACATCACGCCCAATCTCTGGGGCGTCTGGCAATCCTTCCTGCCCAAGGGCATCCCAGGGGCGGTCGCCGACAATCCCTTCAAGAAGGACGTGGCCAAGGCCAAGGCGCTCTTGGCCAAGTCGGGCTATCCCGACGGCTTCTCCGTCACGCTCGATCACTTCGCCAAGACGCCCTATCCCGAGATCGCGCAGGCCGTGCAGGCGGATCTTGGGGCGATCGGCGTCAAGGTGCAGCTCCTCGCCGGCGAGCAGAAGCAGGTGATCAGCAAGACCCGCGCGCGCCAGCAGCAGATGGCGCTCATCACCTGGTTCCCGGATTTCCTCGATGCGCATTCCAACGCCCAGGCCTTCTGCCAGAACATCGACGATTCGGACGCGACCAAGCTGAAGAGCGTCGCCTGGCGCTATCACTTCTTCGACAAGGAGATGACCGAGCTGGTGTATGCCGCGGTCAAGGAGCTCGACACCAAGAAGCGCATGGCAATGTACGCCAAGCTGCAGCGCGACTTCTTCCAGCGCGCGCCCTTCGCCTTCATGCTGCAGAACGTCGAGGTCGCGGTGATGCGCAAGGGCGTCTCCGGCCTGGCGCTGGGCGTGCTGCCGGACTACACCCGCTACGCGCCGATTACGAAGGCGTGAGCGGCACGAGCGATGCGGGCCGCCTGCCGGCCCGCTTCCGTGCCTCGCTGTCGAGCCTCGCCAGCGTCCCGATCACGCTGTTCGGGCTCATCCTGGTGACCTTCCTGATCGGCCGCGCCATGCCGATCGATCCGGTGATCGCCATCGTGGGCGATCACGCCCCGCCCG
>Ga0116217_10006433_pt1 | contig 10192 bp, 9 predicted proteins | sample Sb_taG_6_FD_89697 | JGI IMG/M metagenome (GOLD analysis project Ga0116217, IMG submission 89697) | Peat soil microbial communities from Weissenstadt, Germany - Sb_50d_4_PS metaG | ecosystem: Environmental > Terrestrial > Soil > Wetlands > Peat | place: Germany: Weissenstadt | collected 2010-09-21 | reverse complement strand
GGACAGTCTGGTCTTTACGTTTGCTTCTGAGAGGCCGAGGGCCTTTGCCGTTTCGTTGATACTGAGGTGCTGCACGTCCCGCAGGATCAGTACCGTGCGGTATTTCTCGGGAAGAGATTCGAGGGCTTTGGTGAGTGCCTCGCGAAGCTCGCGCTGCTCCAGCGCCTCTGATGGGATTTCCCGCCAATCCGCGAAGTCCCTCGGGATATAGTCGCCGTCGTCGTTTTGCTGCCCCTCATCCATGGATTCATATAAGTGGTGCCGATCCTTACGCGACTTCATCCTGGCTTCATTGATAGTGATCTGGATGAGCCACGTGCTGAACTTGGCTTCTTGGCGAAAACGGGACAGGCCTTTGAACGCTTTCAGAACGGCCTCTTGCGCCACTTCCTCTGCATCCGCGTCGTTCTTGACGATGGAGAGGGCAGCCAGAAAGACAGCGCGCTCGTACGGGCGAACCAGTTCATAGAATGCCTCGGCGTCGCCATCGTTAACACACCGGATCAGATGGGATTCGGCCTCGCTGCCCTGAAACTGAGCCGGCATAGAAGAACATCCGTTCAGTGGTTTTGGGTTCTGAGATAACAACTCCGTTCCGCTGCTGGTGGATTTCATTGTGCCACCTCCTTCAGTTGCTGGGTTACGAATTGAGAGCAATTGACTTGAGACACTTTTCTCCGGGCGAGATCGCGCAGCAGGGTGACTCCGTGCGGATCGACGAACCATACTCTTTCGAGATCGAGGCTCACGGTTTTCTGGTGGGAGAGGGCTTCATCGCTGAGCCTCTGTAACTCTTCGACCCAGGGGCCTACGAGCTTGCCTTCTAGCTGGAACTGAATAGCTTGATCTGAGTCGCTGATGATGGAAATCTTGAGCACTGCTAGCTTCCTTCCCGAATACACCTTTGCTAAAGCAGGAGCCGTGCCATTCGTGAGGCGCAGTGGGGAAACTCTATGTCTGTGATTTTGAGGGTCTTAGAGAACTACTGAGAAAATTCGCTTCGGAGGGACTACGAGGGTTCGTGGGTCAGTTCGTTATGGCTTCGTGGCTACGGGATTTCGTGGCCGGCAGAGTGGGGTTCACCGACGCACGCTCGATTCCGAGTTTCTTTATGCGGCTGCGCAACGTGTTGGGATGCAGATCGAGAATCTTGGCAGCCCCACGTTCACCTTCAATGACCCAGTCTGTTTTTTGCAGCACGCTCTGGATATGCCGCCTTTCCACTTGCTCCAGCGACGAAGAATCGCCGATCGCGTCATGAGATTGGTGATGGTCCAAGCCCAAGCCTGCAATTTCATCGGTTGACGCCATTGCCGCACTGGCCGAGGGTAGCAGGTCAGCGCCTAGCCTCAAAAGCGGCCCGCGTGATAACACAACGGCGCGCTCGACAACGTTCTGCAACTCGCGAATGTTTCCTGGCCAATCATAGCGAGAGAGAAGGTCCATCGTGTCCTGAGCGATGCCGGTGATTTGTTTGCCGAACTGCCTCGCAAACCTCTCCACGAAAAAAACAGTGAGGAGCGGGATATCGGAGCGTCTCTGACGCAGTGGCGGCAAAACAATCGGAAGAACGTTGAGGCGATAGTAGAGATCAGCTCGGAACCGGCCTTCCTGCACGGCCTTCTCAAGGTCTCGATTGCTGGCTGCAATGACGCGCACGTTCACCTTTATCGTGCGGCTGCTGCCTAGTGGCTCAAACTCGTGCTCCTGGAGAACTCTAAGCAACTTCACTTGCGTTTCAATGGGAAGTTCGCTGACTTCATCGAGAAATAAAGTCCCGCCGTCCGCCAGTTCAAACCTGCCTGTTCTGCGTTCCAGCGCCCCGGTGAATGCCCCTTTCATGTGACCAAACAGTTCACTCTCGACCAGACCAGTTGGGATTGCGCCGCAATTCAACTTCACCAAGGGGCGATGCTTGCGCGATCCGTGGCTGTGGATTGCACGTGCGATCAACTCCTTACCGCAGCCTGTCTCGCCCGTGATCAGCACCGTGGAATCTGTTGGCGCCACCGTCTCTACTCTCTCGAATACCTCCACGATAGCCCGGCTGTTCCCAACGATTTCTTCGAAGTTGTGTTCCTTGCTAATTTCTTCCTGCAAATAGACGTTCTCGGCTTCGAGCTTCTTTTGCAGCGCCTGAACCTGCTGAAGAGCCGCCTGCAATTCTGCTTCGGCGCGCTGGCGTTTCAGTTCAGCCGCCGCTCGGGCAGCAAAAATCTTGACTAGATCAATGGCATGCTGGTCACGATTCATCGGCTTATCATCAAGAATCGCGATATGGCCCATCACTCTCCCGGCCAGGTCGAGCATAGGGACCCCCAGATAGCTCACTGCTTCCCAATTTGCCAATGCCTTATCCAGCGGAAACAAGTCCTGGAGTCCTTCCTGATAGTGGCAAACTTCGCCGTTCAGCACTCTCATGCATGGCGTGTTGGCAATATTGAACTCAAACTTGTCTCCGAATTGGTCGCCTTTCCAGAACGCCAGCGCTTTTGCGCGCTGATGATCGTCGCAGTCGGTGATAAACGCGTACCGAACGCGAAGAGCGCCGGCCAGGTGGCGCACCAGCGAAGGAAAGAAATCATTTCCGGTTGCAGAAGCGGTGCCGACGACAATGGAACGGAAAGTATCCTCCCCAAGATGCCTATCCGTAACGTCGCGGACCAGACCGATTACACCGACCACCTTCCCTTGAGCGTCGCGATGGGGCGCAAAAGTGCAAGACTCCCACAGATCGCGACCGTCCACAGAATGCTTGGGTACCAAAGCATCCGCTACGTGGACGACTTCCCCTTCTAGAGCTCGCTTCAATGCTGCTTCTATGCCGCTCGGAACCAGCCGGGGGAACACATCGGTTGCCACCCTGCCGAGTACTTCCTTCGAGCACTTACCCGTGAGCCGCTCCATGAAGGGATTGAAGAGTTGGTAGCGCAGTTCAGAGTCATAGACGATGATGCCTTCCGCCGCCTCCACGATGATCTCTTGATTAAAGTGAAGGGCCTCACGGAGGGCAAGTTCGTTCTTCTTCTGTTCCGTAACATCCCTTGACAGCGCCAACAGACGCTCTGGCTTTCCGCTTGCGTCATAGATAGGGCTAACCACAACGTCCCACCATCTGGGCTGTCGCGAAGTTCGGGTTTCGAAATAACCGATAAATCGCCCGATGCCTCCATCCTTCGCTGCTTGCACTGCGGCCTTCGCTGACTCTCGGTCCGCGCCTTCCCAGAACTCGACCCAGCAACTGTTCAAGAAGGGGCCGATGTCACAGATCTCCAGCACCTGCATTCCGCCCTCGTTCATGAATAACAGGCGACCTTCAAGGTCGAGAATCTTGATGCAGTCCCGGCTGCAAGCGATGAGCCGGCTCTTGAGCTCCTCACTGGCCCGCAGGGACTCGGCGGCAAGCGCCTTCTCCCTGGCAAGGCGGGCCAGCTCGGCCTTGGCCTCCCTCAGCTCCGATTCAAGCGCTTGCAAGCGTTCCGGATCGTGTTCTGAGACAGTCACACGGGGTCTTCTTTCCTCATTAGTCGAAGGTAAGACGGAGGCTGAACCAGAAGGATGCAGGAAATTTAAGAGGGATATTCGGCTCGACCGGCGGGTCAGGTCGTTCTCTGACGGATGCGGGCCATTACTTCGCTCACGAGAGGCTCTATCGCGTCGGACGGAAGCGTAAAGGAACCACTCTCGGTGACAATTTTGATGGTCTTCCGGGTGCTATCAACAATAACCTGGCAAGTCTTGCACTCGCGCAAGTGCTCCTCAAGATGGGTCCGGAGGTCTACACTTGCAGCGTCATCGATATAGTCCCCTAATTCAGCCAGGAAGTCAGCGCAGCTAAGCATCGGTCTTGTCCTTGTGAACAAAGTGTGGGGCCAGACTCTCTCGGAGCATCAGTCTTCCCCGTAAAACCCTGGCTTTAAGAGCGGGAACGCTCAAATCCAGCGCCGCCGCTGCTTCTTCCGTCGAAAACTGGTTGATATCGCGCAAAAGCACCGCAATCCGATATTTCTCCGGAAGGCGGAGGACTGCCTCGCGGACAAGTTCATTCATTTGCGAAGCGGCCAATAACCGTTCCGGATCCTCGGCCCATTTCTGAACCTGCCTCGGGCGAAATCCCTCATCGCCTCGCCCTTCTTCGAGGGGTTCCGAAGGCTTACGCTGTCGCAGAAGATCGGTACCGGCATTGATCGCAATGCTGGTAAGCCAAGTCGAGAACTTTGAACGGCCCTGGAAACGGCCGATATTTTCAAACGCCTTCAAAAACACTTCCTGTGTTGCGTCGTGGGCGTCATCGACATTGCCCAAAAGCCCGGCCAGAGTCCCAAATATCCGCCGAGAATGTCGGCGAACCAGTTCCTCAAATCCGTCGATGTTTCCACTCTGGACTCGCGCGACAAGGGCGGCATCCGGGTCTTCGGGAAGTGTGGCATCGGAGATAGGACGGGAGCCGTCGGAAGAAGGATACAAATCTTTTGGGCCAAATACCCTCCGTGGAGGGAAATCGGTAGTTGCCCCTACGCCTGCCTGCACCATATTAAGGAAGTTGGCCAAGCCCGACACCACGACTGCCTCTACGATCTGAACCTCAGTAAAGCCTTGCGTGCCAAGTCGCTCTGTCTCGAATCGTTGGCTTGACCGGCCCGGTAGAGTCGCTAGTTTGCGGCTTTCGTCCAGCAAGACCCGATCCGCCGGCGATATGCGGCTACGGCGGTGATCCTCGACGATCCGGTCGGACTCCTCTAGTGGAATTCCCAGTATGGCTAACACCTGGCTATGTAAGGTCGCGCAGTACGTGTTCAAATTGGCGGCTGAAACAGCCAACAAAATGCACTCCTTTTTGACACGATTCAACCCGCTTTCAGTAAAGAGGACGGATTCAAGCAACCTCACTTCCGCGTCCAGCAATTCTGGAAACGCGTTCTGCAGCCGGTAGAGGTTTGGCACAAAGCCAAACTGATCGCGAAGCACGCTGTAGGCGCGAGAGTCAGTGCCCGAATCCGAGCGTGAATTGGAGGATAAGCTCAGATGCGCCCCTGACGGCTTCGGCCATTCGACTGGCTCGGGTACATTCAGAAGTTCAGCGGGAGCCGGCGAACTCAATTCTGGGTCAAGCAGCGGGCGTAGTCCATCCGCCACGGTGCAAAGCATCACACCGATGCCGGTCGTCACGATGGCCTCCAGAACAGCCTTTTCGTCGAACCCGGAACTCTTCAATCTCAGAAGATCGCTCCCCGAGATCCAAGGGCCATGTGTTGCAAGTTTGAGGGAGAAGTCGAGAAGAGCGGAGCTGTGGTCGGGCATGGTGGGAAGGGAATGTCCGAACAGCGCCCTGCAGTAATCGCTGACCCGGACTGTCGCCACAGCGTTAAGAATCGCGTCCTTCTGATTCCTGCTCAGCCCGTCTTGGCGAACGAGAACTGTATCGATGAGCCGCTGTTCAGCCTCGATAGCCTGCGGTATGGCACTCTGTGCCCGAAACAGGTTAGGCAGAAACCCGTACGCTGCAACCAGTTGCGGATATGACCTGGCGGGATCGTTGGAAATGGTCGCAGGCTGACTCATGACAATCAGGCCGCCAGTATAGCGCCAGATTCTCCCTCTAACCCTGAGCCTTGGAACGACAGTAATGTCCTAGTGTAAACTTTGTGCACTGCCTGGGGGTTGGATATGACTTACTTGCGGAACCAACCATACGATGAAAAGGACTTCCCTGCGTTTGCCGCCATAAGAGAACAGTTGGGTTTTCTGCCCAATTTCTTCGTCGAGCAAACAGCGCGTCCGGACATGGTTGCCACTGAGATCGCGATGACTGGGAATCTGATTGTTACGGAAGGCGCCCTGCCGCGAAGGCAGAAAGAATACATATTCCTGGTGTGTTCGGCCGCGAACCTCAGCACCTATTGCGTGACCGCACATTGCGAAATGGTGCGCATGTTGAAGCTTGAGGGCCCAGAACCGGAACAGATCGCGATTGACCACGTTCATGCCAAGATTTCGATTGCCGACAAGGCTCTGTTGAACTTCTGCACCAAGCTCAACAGCCAGCCCTCGAAGATCGGATCGAGCGACATCGAGGCTCTCCGCACGTACGGATTCAGCGATCCGCAAATCCTTGAGGCCATCCTCCTTGTGGGCTGGGCGAAATTTGCCAACATCGTCGCGTTTGGCCTGGGTACTGTGCCCGACTTTGAGAATCGAAGAATCGCAGAAGAACTAGGAAAGGCACAAGCCGGCATCCGGGAAGATGCGGTGCCAGCGGTCGGCTAGTGGTCAGAATCGAAGCTGTCGGCTCCCTAATCGCGTTTCTCCTCGCGCGCCGCGAAGTGATCTTTCACCTTCTGATAGAACCTCCCGCTCGCACCAGAAGGGATTTCAAATGCCCGTTCGTCGCCCACGAGCTTGACCACGTTCCTTGTGCCGTCTAGGACGGCGCTGCAGCGAGCACAGTCCTTGAAATGAGCGGCCATTATGGCGCGGAGCCCAGGGTCCACTTCATCGTCAAGATAGCTTGAAATCTGACGCCAGACTTCTGCGCATTCCATTTCGATAATCGTTTTGGCCACGCGCCTCGCTCCCATTCCTGACAGCTTGGCCTCCGCATCGGCAGACAGGTTCGACCGCCGACTCGGAGGAATCCTTTGTCCTTCCCCGTGAGACACAGCAACTCCTAAAAGGTGACAACCTTCGTTACCCTAGAAAACCCAGAGCTGCCTCACGGCCTAATGCCCGGAATCTTGAGCCGAATTCGGTATAGGCCGGTTTGCGCGCAAAGATAGAGCGCCTTGCCGTCGTCGTCGCCCCACGCAAAGTTATGCGGATGCTCGGGGCCGGCAATCGTTCCCAGATGCTTGCCGTCCGGCGAGATTATCCACACTCCACCGGTACCCGACACGTAGAGATTACCCTTCTGGTCGACCTTCATCCCATCGAGGGCATCCTCACCTTCGGCGGAAGTCATATCGAAAAAAACTTTGCCGTTCGACAGGGTTCCATCCAGGTTCACTTCGTACCGCAGGATGATCTTCCTCTTCTCCTCCCAGTTGTCCACGTAGAAGTATTTCTCGTCGGGCGAGAATGCGAGCCCGTTCGGACCGCTAAGCTCCTTGGTCACCAACTGAATGGTTTTCCCGTCCGGAGACACGCGAAAGACTCCGCTATAAGGCAGCTCTTTCCGTGGATCATCGAAGAACTTCGGCAGTCCAAATGGGGGATCGGTGAAATACAGCGCCCCGTCCGACTTGTAAACGAGATCGTTGGGACTGTTGAGCCGCTTTCCTTCATAGCGATCAGCCAGCACCGTGAGCTGACCGTTCTTCTCCAGGCGAACCACGCGACGGTTGCCGTGCTGATTGATGGTGAGCCGCCCCTGCTTATCGAGCGTGAGCCCGTTCGAGCCGGGCTGACTGAATTCGCCAATATCCATGCCGCGATAGCCGCTCTTAGTCATGAAGATCGAGAGCTGCCCATCCTGGGTCCAACGGTAGATGAGGTTGTTGTTGGGATCGCTGAAGAGAAGGTAGCCGTCGGTTTCTTCCGAGCGCGGCACCCAGATAGGACCCTCCGTGAACAGAAATCCACCTGCAAGTTTCTCGATTTTTGCTCCCTCTGGAACGATGTCATCCAGCGCTGAATCCTTCCTGATGACCTGCGCCGGACTCTCGCTGATACCAACTTTGGGGGACTTGTAGAAGTCCAGGGTCGCCGATTTGACCCAGATGAAATTCTCTGGGCTGTAGGAGATTGGTCCGTTAATGCCGAACACAGCAAGCTGAATCTGCTGGCCGGGTTGGGCGTTTCGCGTGAGGATCACGCGATTGGGAGCATTGAATCCTTTAATCACGGGTCCGCCAGGCTGTCCCAAAACCCGCGGCATCTTCCCGTTAACCCAGACCTCAGCATAATCGTCGATCACGATTTCAAAGGCGACGGTTGAGCCTGCGGTGCTGAACTCTCCGACCTTTTCAGGAATCGTGACGTTGATGCGGTACCAGTTGAAGCAAACCTTGGCCGTGGAGCGTCGCTGGTCAAGAGTCGTGGCATCGATCGCTTCCCATTGAGAATCATCAAAGTCTGCGGGACCCGCATGAGGACTGTAGTCGTACGTCTTGATCGGCCTACCACTCGGCTTTAGGTCGGGACCTACTGCACGCGAATCGGCTTCCACGACCTTCACGTCGCGGTAGCGCCACTGGCCGTTCACCAATTGCACTCCTTCGCGGGAAGCCAGGTCGACTAATGCGTCCGGGCGACCGAAAGGAGGATCTTGTATGCTCTGGCCTTCCGCCCTGAAATTCGTGAGGGACAGAGCTGTGGCCAGCAGCGCCGCAAAGCCCCATGTTTGCCGTCTGCTTGTCATATCGCTCTCGCTTAACGAACCTTCACAACGAAGTAGAGAAATGGATCAGTGACTTCCAGAAACTGGTGCGGCACACCGTGGGGCACGATGATGACGTCGCCCTTGGCGATCTTCCGTGTTTCACCACCGTTGATCCCGCTGCCTCGCAGTTCATTCGGTTCAGTGGTCCTGGCGTCAATGGCTTCCCCGCCAGTGATGAATGTGGCGCTGCCCTGCAGCACGTAGATCACGTCCGCATCTTTCGTGTGGATTTCCGCCTGCCCAGGTTTTTCCCGACGGCTCGCGTGGACCATGTAGTTGCGGCCGTCGCTTCCGTCGAACAGCACCGCTCCCTTGGAGAAGGCTTCCTCGACTTTGCTTTTCTCCCAATAGGACACTTCGGGCGCAGGGTCTCCGCTCATTGCGTTAGTCTCGAACGCCTTGGAACCGGCGATCGCCAGCTTCTCGTCCTGATCCGCAGTGGCTGCTCCGCTCACGCCGACACCGCCTACGATCTGACCGTCGACAACAACGGGGATGCCGCCGATCAAGGGCGTGAAATTTTCCAGAGCCGTCATCACCGTGCGGCCTTTGCCGCTGGAATTGATCAGTTCTTCAAAAAAGCGCGTGGGCTTCTTGAACATGACGGCAGTCTTTGCTTTGCCGATGGAGATGTTGGCGCCTGCGGAGAAAGTTCCGTCCAACCGTTCCAGCGCCATCAGGTTGCCACCATCATCGACGACGGCGATCACTCCGCCTGGTGCCTGCAACGCTTGTGCTTCAGCCTTCGCGGCTGCGATGACTTGCTCCGCACCTTGCAGCGTGAGCGTCTTCTTCTCGACAGTTTGCGCTACGCCAAAACTCGCGATGAAGATAATTGCGGTCATCAACCCCGGGCATCGAATCGATTTGCTCTGAGTATTCATGGCTCTCTGCCCTCTCTTATGTTTCGAAGGGCGCGGCGCCCAGGTTCGGATCTGCTCGCGCCCCTCGGTTGATCGGTCCTACATGACGGGCGAGCTAAAGCTTGCCTCGCCCAGATTTGCCTCCGCCCAAGCGCACCAGATGATCACTTTGGAAACGTTCTTCACGTAACTGGGAACAACAATCTCCTTCTGGTACTTGTCGCCGACGAAAGCCTTCTTCTTCAGTTTGTCGAGGTCGTAGACGTTGCCCTCCGAGTCGACAACTCGCCAGTGCGGATCGGGAGTGTCTGGCACGACAAAGTCGTCCGACAGCGTGAGGACGCTCTTGCCGTCACGCGTGCTGTGGGTGACGTGTCCTTTGTTTGCTTTCGGCCCCTGGAACTGGCCGGTGGTGTGTGCGTCTTGGGCAACGGCCGAAACGGCAAACAGCACGGTCGTTATCAGCAGCCCACGGAGGAGAAATCGCATTGCCTTGTTCATGTTCATCCTTTTCCTCGTGCTTGAAATTTGATTCGTGGGCCAGTCCATGCACAGGGCGATGAATCGTTAACGATCCGCGAACCCGATTTTGATGTAGGCTCATGTGCCGTGCCGAGCTGCTCACGTGGCAGTGGGATTCAGAAGTGTCACGAAGGTTTCAAAGCTGAGCTGACGAGAAAAGGATTGATTGCGCGCGTCACCTTCTTGGTGTTGCGGCATCGGATGGATTGGTGGTATTCCTGTCGCGCAAACCGCGTTTCACAGAGATCGAGTGCTATCAGGTCCAGCGAGAGTTGTCTGATTACCTGGAGGGATGTGGCGCCTCAGCTCCGGCGCAGTGATCACAGCTCAGAAGGTGTGCCTCGATCCGAAGTGGACAGTACGGAGCATAACCTTGTTGTCGGAGCGCCGAACCGGGCGGTCATTCAAATGCACCTGCAGATGCAAACTC
>Ga0116217_10006431_pt1 | contig 10193 bp, 8 predicted proteins | sample Sb_taG_6_FD_89697 | JGI IMG/M metagenome (GOLD analysis project Ga0116217, IMG submission 89697) | Peat soil microbial communities from Weissenstadt, Germany - Sb_50d_4_PS metaG | ecosystem: Environmental > Terrestrial > Soil > Wetlands > Peat | place: Germany: Weissenstadt | collected 2010-09-21 | reverse complement strand
CGTGGTGTCTCCAATCGTCTGACTGCCAAGAACAGCCGACGAGTTCGGCGCCACGGTGGCCGACCCCTCTCCAGCGGTCGACCTACCCGACGCTCGTTACACCACTTCTAGCGAAACGACCGCGGCCGAGCTCGGCACCGCGTTCGCCCTTGAGGACTACAAGGCGGTGTCAAGCGATCGCGGATGGCCGAGCGCGAATGCGATCACCGCCCGCTTTGGATCCTGGAACCGGGCGAGGGACATGGCCGGTCTGCCGCTCCGGCCCCAGCAGCGCGGCTGGACGCGCGACCAGCTGACCCGCGCGCTGCACGCCGCCGCCCGGCGGCTCGGGCGCACCCCGATCGCGCAAGACTGGAACCAGCTCGCCGGAGAACTGGGGTGGCCTCACAGTGCCACGGTGGCGCGCAGGCTGGGCTACGGATCGTGGGAACGCGCGATCGAACGAGCAGGTCTGTCCCGCCGCCCCCGCTCCGACTGGACAGTCGAGCAAGTGATCGCGCTGCTGCGCGCGGACGCGTATCGCCGCGGGCGACCGCCCCGGGCACACGAGTGGCTCGAGAAAGACGCGGGCCGCCCGACCTGCCTCCAGGTCACAAACATGTTCGGCTCGTGGAACGCGGCGCTCCTGCAGGCGGACCTGGAGACCTACCGGCCGGCGGCATAAGACAGGCTCGCCGTGACGTGACGACCCACCACCCACACCTCGTGTCCGTCACCTCCATCCCGGCCGGTAGGACGGACCGTGGTAGAAGCCGAGTCCGACCGAATCAGCCTTCACTGTCAGCAGCCGAACGCACGGAGCTCCGAGCCGATGATTTCCCCGGTGGCGCGCGGACCCGATCGACTATCGCGTCCGCGCGCCACCGACCTGCCATCTCGTGAATGTTTGCGGCGCGTACTTCCTCCTCCCCTGCCCGCAGCCACCAGCTGACGCACGAACCTGCTGATGACCTCGCCGATCTTGGCCGCGAGGCCTCCGGCGTTCGTCAGCAGCGAACCGATTGGCACGCAGCGGGCTGGGGGCGCGGCAACCGGAACGCCGCGCCCCGATGGGCGGACGCCCTTTCCGCTCGTCTGAGCCTGCCGCGAGCGGCACCACGCCCCCCGGCCGCGGGCTCTGTCTCCGGGTACAGCGGCGCGGAGCCGATTCCTGCGGTCGGCGCTTGCTGCGCCCGTTCGAACTCGTGTACGTAGATCCACTGTTGGAGCCAGTCCCGCGGCCGGCTCAGTCTCATCGTCCGGCTCGTCATGTCGGGCGCCCCTCGCGTGCGTCCCCAGTGCGTCCCGCAGGTTGGCCACCGCGTGCTATTTGCCACCACGCAGTGCTCGCCGTCGCGAGCAAGACCTCCTGCATTTCGTGACTTTCTGTGACCCGGAGTGGCCTGGCATGGCCATGCGGTTCCGGCCTGTCACGCCGGAGGTCGCGGGTTCGAGTCCCGTCGCTCCCGTAACTTCTGAATGTCCTGCTATCGGGCCGTTCCGCTGATGACGCCGGCCGGTCACATCACGCCAACGGATCGCCCACGAGCCGGCCGGGGCGCTGAAGATCTGTCCGGTCCGAGCCTTCACGCCGACCGCTCCTCGCCTCCGAACGCGGCCTCGACCTCGTTCCACACGAACCGAACCGGCCGAATCTTCCCGGGCAGACGCCGCCCGGGGATCAGGCCCGCGTTGTAGTACCGCAGCACCGTCTCCGGCCGCAGCCCGAGACGCGCCGCCACTTCTCGCGCCGTCAGGTATCGCTCACTGACAGCAGGACGGGTTGTCACGCCTCCTCCCTTCTCGTCGTTGATGAATCTCCGGGTGCTCTCCAAACGCTTCGCGCGCCAGCCGCCGGTGTTCGCGCGCTTGCGCCGCTGCCTGAGCGGCGAGGTATGCGTCCGCGGTTGTGAGATTGCCGAGACCAACGAACTCGAACCGCGATATTCGCTCCTCCGGCTCCAGCTCAGCCAGCCGGCGCTGAGGATCCGGGGCGCCTCCGCCATTGCGCAGCTGCTCGCGGACGTGTTCCTCGCGCTCCTGGCGTAGCGCCATGAAAGTGGTTGACCAGCGCCGGCTCTTGGTCAAGCAGTGGCCGCGATAGCCGAGCTTGTGCGCGTTGGCCGCGAGCCGCGGATCAGAGCGGTCAGCGGCCCGCTTGGGCTCGAGCGCCGGGGAGCGGCGATCAGCTCAATCTCGGCCAGGCGAATCGCCTGCCCGCCAGCCATCGTCAGAACCAGCGTCTCGTCAGATTGTTCGGGTCGCGCCTCCGTCGTTGCGATCCGCTCGATGCGGTCGGTGTGTTGGGTTCCGTCGACCAGCCGGATACGAACCGTCTCCGCGCGCCCCTGCGCCTGCCGCGTGCGCCACGCCAAGCATGCGCCCCCGTCTCGCCGCGTGACGTATTCGCTCCTCGTCGGCTCCTCGGCGCGGGAGCGGCGGTATTCCTCGCGCTCCGTGTCGCGGTGTCGTGCTTGGACCTGGTGCGCGAACTCGTGGAGCTTGAACGCGGCGCGCAGATAGCCGCGGACGTGCTCGGACACCTGAGCGGTCTCTACGGCGTCGGCGTCGACCGGATGTAGAAGGCCTCCGGCTTGCTCGGTTGACTTGGTGGAGTATTTGGCGAGATAGCCGGCCAGCTCGCCCGCATCGTCGATCGGGCGCACGTCGCGCTCCTGGCCCCAGCGCACGCGTTGCTCGCCGAGCTCCGCGGCGAGGTCCTTGGCAATCGGCGCGGACACCGCTTCGATGGCGCCGTTGACGGCGTGCTCGAGCAGCCGGCTGGTGAACCGGGGGTCGGGTGGGCGGATCTCGTCGCGGCGATAGGCGGGCATCGCGCGGTCGATCCGGTTCACCACATGCAGATGGACCAGCCCGCGTGCCTGGTACTCGGCGACCTTGACGTAGGCGATCCGCGCGAGCTGCCGCAGCCGCTTCTGAGTCATCCCGAGCACCGCGGCGAGGTGCCGGGGGAGGTAGACGGCGGTGCGCCGCCACAGCTCGCAGAGGGTGTTGTTCCAGATGACCGCGGCCTCGTGGTCGAAGCACTCCACGCACAACGGCTGGCCGAGGTACCCGTCGTCCTCTTCGTGCACCTGGCCGCGGGAAAGCCGGACGCCGTGCGGGCAGACGGGCGCGTCGCGGCGCCGCCGGCAGCGCCTCGCGTTGCCGTTCCGGTCGAGCGGCCGGGGGTGGACGTGCCCGAAGCTCGGAGCGGTCAGCGTGGCAAACACGAACGGCGGAAAACGCGCATCTCGCTGACGATTGCCGTCACGATCTGGGGCTGCCGACCGGACGAGTCCGATGGCGACGATCCGCTCGTTCGCTGCACCGCGCCGCGGCCGGCAACAGGGCGCGCTCCTCTTCGCCGGGACGGATCCCGATCCGGGCGCGTCCTATCAACGGGATACAGGCGCGCCGCGAGCTCGCCGGCGACGCGTCCTTCGGCAGACGTTGCGATCGTCCTCGCTGCGCCGGTGCGCTGTGCTCTGCGAGCGTTCTCGGATCCCCCGAGAGGTGAGTGCCCGGCGTCCCTCCGCCGGTCGCCTCACTTGGGCGCGAACAGAACCGTCCGCGACATAGCGATCCGCGGCTCCTCTTGTGAGAGCGCCGCTGCCGACCGTGTTGACGCCGGTTCAGTGAGTACTTTCTCTACGACTTCAAGGGCGGCGCGCTGCGCGCGCCGCCGGGCCGCGGCCCGCTGGCTGCGGGCGCTCGCAAGCTCGCGTCCTCGCCTGCGCGGACGGCCCTCGCACCACGAGCCGCCCCGCAGCCGGCAGCTCAGCCAGTCACCGACCGAGTCCATCAGGCCAGCCCGTTCACGCCAGGAGCCCAGCTCGTGCGGCGGCCGCACCTGATCGTCGACCGGTGCGGCTCAGATCACATGGCTGCGGCGCTCTGCCGGTCGGGCTCGCGCCGAGTTCGACTAGGCCGCCGCGCCCGACCGCCCACTCGGCGCATTACTCGATCTGCCTGCTTCTCGCTTGTCGATCGTTGCGCCACTCTGCCGCCTGTCCTGGCAAGGCACGCCGTTCATCTGAGGTCCGACCCATGCCGTCCCTTGAAGAGGCGTGCACGCACCCTTGCTCGCTGAACCGAGGGTCGCCATCCTCCGCCTATGCCGTCTGAGACGGAGTTCGCACCCGCGTGAGCGCGACACCGTCAGAGCAGAGTCCGGCGGTGGCGAACTGGGTCAAATCGCCGCGCGCATTTCTCGCTCCGCTGGCGCTTGCTCAGTTCATCTGCAGCTTCGCGGGTTCGAACATGAACGTGATGATCAACGACATCAGCCACGACCTGCACACGGACGTCAAGGGTGTGCAGACCGCGATCACGCTGTTTTTGCTGATCATGGCGGTGCTCATGATTCCCTGCAGCAAGCTGACCGACCGTTGGGGTCGCAAGCGGTGTTTCATCGGTGGCCTCTCGCTGTACGGAATCGGCGTCGTTGTGGCGGCTGTATCGCCACGGCTTGGCGTGCTGATCCTCGGGTACTCGGTGTTCGAAGGCGTGGGCACGGCCTTCCTGATCCCACCCGTCTACATCCTCACGACGATGGCGTTTACCTCGCTGGAGTCGCGTGCCAAGGCGTTCGGGGTGGTCAGCGGGATGGGGGGCATCGGCGCCGCGGCCGGACCGTTGATCGGCGGTGCGATCACCTCGGGCCTCAGCTGGCGATACGCGTTCGTCTTTCAAGCTCTGATCGTTGGAACGGTCATCCTGCTCAGCCGTCGAGTCGTTGACCCGGTCCCGCCAGACCCCGAGCGTCCCTTCGACGCGATCGGGGCGATCGTCTCCGCGGTCGGCATGTTCTTCGTCGTGTTCGGGATCCTGGAGGCCGGTAACAACAACACGCTGCTGGTCATCTCCCTGGCGATCGGAGTCGCGTTTCTGATCGGGTTCTTCTTCTACATCCGTTCTCGGGAGCGGGCGGGGAAGGAGCCGCTGCTCTCCACCGACCTGTTCAAGAACCGCACTTCCAATCTCGGTCTTGCCACGCAGAACCTCCAGTGGCTGCTCCTGATGGGGGGGTCGTTCGTCGTGTCGGTCTTCCTCACGACCGAAAAGCACTACAGCGCGTTCAAGGCGGGTGTGATCTTCACCGCAGCGACCTTGGGCATCCTGGTCTCCTCGCTCGCCGCCGCGCGACTGGCCAAGAAGTACATGCAGAAGACGCTGATCGCGGCCGGCTTCGTCGTGACCGTGGCCGGGATCGGGCTCCTTCTGGGCCTGGTCAAGGTGGTCTCGTCGAGCGACTGGGCGTTCGCGCCGGGGCTGCTGCTGATGGGCCTTGGCGTGGGTGCGATGCTGACGCCGTCTGTCAACCTCGTGCAATCGGCCTTCCCCGAGGAGAAGCAGGGCGAGATATCCGGGCTCTCCCGCAGCGTGTCCAATCTCGGCTCGTCGTTCGGCGTCGCGATCGCCGGCACGATCCTGGTCTCCAGCCTCGTCTCGGGGAACGGGACCTACATCGCCGCAATGATCGTCCTCGCCGCGCTCGCCCTCGTCGGCCTTGGAGTCTCGATCCTCCTCCCCGCCAATCCCCTCCAGACTGCCGATGCCAGCGTCGCACCTCCCGCCGCCGCTCCAGGCGTGCTCGACACGTCCGTCTAACTCACGAGAACCAGCGGTGAGGCGTCGCTTCCGGTTTGGGCCAGAAGCAGCAGCGCGTCGCGGCGCTCGGGTCTCAGCGGCCCCCTTCGTCGCCAAGCCGACCGAGGTCGGGACACCGCAAGCCGCGAAAGGGACCGCCTGACCCGCCGTCGGCGACGGAGCGACAGGAGTTCGACCGGGGTCGCCTACTGGAGCACGCGTGCGCCTGGGCCGATCTCCATCGCGACCCTCAAAAGAAACCCTCGCCCGGCGGCGAGGAGAACGGCGGGCTCCTGGGAGGGGGGAAGGATGCGGAACGATCCACGGGAGGTCTAGGCCCATCAAGCTCAACGCACCCCGCCAGCTCCACGACGCCCTACGGGCGAGTCCCGCTCCAGTCGTCCGCGACATCACGCCACGGCATCCATGCCGCTGGATCCTCGCGACGCCGGCCACCCATGCCGCCACCAGTCCACGCCCCGATGACATGGCCAGCACAGCAGCTCGACATCGGCGCGCCGCTCGCGGCCAAGACGAGCGTAGGTCCGATGGTGCACGGTCACGGTCGCGGGGCCGCCACCATGCAGCACAAGACGGCGCCGGCAACGGGCGCACCGACGATCGCTCGTCACGAACCACCACCAACGCCTCGCACGCCACACCGGCGAACCGAGATACAGGGCGTACAGCAGCGAGTGCTGCCGTCGGCTGGTCACCGCCCAGGGCTCCAGCTTGTTAGCGAAGCGCCGCCCGGGCTCGGCATCGGCGACGATATGCTCAGGCCATGGGGGATGCCGCCGAGATCGAGTTCGTCTTCGAACCCCAGGAGGAAGGTGGCTACCACGTCTACGCCCCCGACCTTCCCGGCTTGCACACGCAGGGCGACACGCTCGAGGACGCCACCAACAACGCACGCGAAGCGCTCCGCCTGTACGTAGAAGGCCTTCGCGAAGAAGGCCGCACCCTCGACACCGGCATCATCCGCCGCAAGCTGCCGCTCCCCGCGTGGGCGGCCACCTGCCGGTCATCTCCGGCGCCCAGCTCATCCGGGCACTGGAGCGACTCGGATGGGAGACCGTCCGCCAGCGCGGCAGCCACGTCCGCCTGCGGCACCCCGAGCGGCGAACATTCCTCGTCGTCCCACTGCACCGTGAGCTGACGCGGAACCCTCCGCGGCATCCTCCGCGATGCCGACCTCGATCCCGACGAACTCCGCCGGCAGCTCTGACCCTCCTCCCTGTCAGCGCCCAATCAGCGCCCATTGCCTCAGAAACGCGGTCCCGCAGCCGCGCGGGGCGCGGCCCGCAGGCTCTCGAAATCCTCAACGGCGACGGGCGTTTTCGCCCTTCCGCACCTTATCGCTCAGACCCACGGTACTCGCCTGTCACGCCGGAGGTCGCGGGTTCGAGTCCCGTCGCTCCCGCTGCAGAAGTGCCTGGAAACGGGCACTTCTTGTGTCCTTGTGTCTAGTGGGCCGAGCCCGTCAGACCTCCGTCGTCGTCAAGGTGCTCATCCGCTTCGGGGACGCCCGGACCGGGTAAGCGGCGGTCACGCGAGACTGCCGGTGCTCCTCCCAAGCGGCACTGCGCCGCCAAACTGCCGCTGTGCCATGGGGGAACGGAAGTCTGGAGGCCGCTCTTCCTCGCGCCCCCGGGGCAGTCCTTGCTTCGGAGAGCCGGCTTTCCTCCGCCAATCGCATGCCGGTCAGCGCCGGCTACGGCGTGCCCGTCGGTCGCTTTCTTGCGGCTCGACGGCGGATCGCCGGACTTGAGTATTCCGGCCTGTGGGCGCGAGATACTGTTTGGTCGGGCAGCTCCCCCGACCCTCGGGCTCAAAACGACAGAGGAGGCGATCGTGTCGTGGGTACCACCACCTCAGCTGGTCGAGCAAGTCGAGGGGGAGGAGCGCGAGGCGCGGCTACGCCTGGCGGTCGCCCGCGAGCAAGCGCAGGGTGATACGCCTGGCGAACACCACGAGCTCATCCACAAGCTCGAGGCGGAGTGGAAGCATGCGCTCGAGCGCCTCCACCGGGCTCGTCACGCCGCGCAGGACTGATCGCCTCAACGTTCCAGATCACATTGTGTAGAGATCGGCGACGACCAGCGTCGGCTCGCTTTGGGTGCGGTATCACAAACGCCTGTGGGGCTCGGTTGCGGATCTGGCGAGCCAGCGCGATCAGCTCCGTCGTCTCGCGCCGCGGCGACCAATCACGGGCAATCCGGAGAATCCGAGCGATCACGCCAGGACTCGCGCTCGTTGACAAGCGAGAGCCAGAAGACGTCCGATCGGCCCGCGAGGTGGCCGCGTTCCTGCCGGTGCAGAAGTCGAGCAGCGCGACGGCTCACCGGGCGCCCGCTGTAGCAATGCCTGCGCGAGCGAGCATCTGGTCAACGCGACCATACCTAGTGCTGAGATTGAGAAACAGCGTCAGCCCCACAGGCGTTGGCGCTGCCCTCCGCAACGCCGCCATGGTCGAGCGGAAGTGCGGAGCAGGAAGGCGCAGCCTTGCACGGAACATCCGTCTTGTGGGTCCTGGTCGTCTACATGCGCTGATCGACGGCGTCTTCGCAATCGCGGTGACGCTGCTCGTTCTGGACCTTCCGAAGCCCCCAGGATCGGCTCGCTTCGTTCATCGACTCCTGGAGGCGTGGCCGAGCTACGCTGCGTACGTCGTCTCCTTCGCGACGATCGCGCTGATCTGGGTCGAGCATCACGGCATGATGAGCGCGGTGCGCTTCGTCAACCGGCGGTTCCTCGAGCGCACCCTGATCTTCCTGCTGTTCGTCTCGATCATCCCGTGGCCGACGGCGCTGGCGGCCGAGCACATCCGCCAGGGCGGGGAAGCGGCCCGCGCGGTCGCGTTGCTATACGCGGCCACAATGATGCTGATGGGCCTATCGATGGCGTTCAGTTGGCGCTATCTCAGAGAGCACGAGCAACTGATCGCGGAGCCGGCGAGACCCGCCATGCCGGCCGGCGCCCGCCGTGCGCTCCTAGGCTCGCTGGCCTACGTGCCCGCGATCGCGTTCGCCCTGCTCGTTCCGGTGGTCTCGCTCGCGATCGACGCTGCCATCGCGATCTACTTCGCGCTCTCCAGAAGCGAGGTGCCGGGCCTCATATACAACGCCGCGCTCAAAGACGGCTCCGGGTGAGCCTAACGCGGTCGGCGGTTCGAGACGGCCGCTCCCATGGTCCGGATAGCTGGGTTCGAGCACGCAGCCGTGAGGTCGTACTTCTGCTCCTACAGGAAGGCGAGCCTCTCGTCACGCAGCTCGATCTCGCCGCTGGTGATCGTCCCCGAGCAGGAGCCGAGCCAAGAGCAAGCACTTCTGCTTCCGTGACGCGCCGCGTCTCTATCGGGGATGTTCGGTTGCTACATGTCTCCGGTCGCAGTTAGGAGCTGACGTCGCGTTGGCGCACGACCATGGTGCCTGCGATAACGAGCACCAGGGCGTAGGCGAGCAGCAGCAGTCCGGCGGGGAGCTGGCCGATTCGGGTGCTGTGGCTGGCGGTGCGGGCCAGCCAGCTGCCGACGCCGCTGAGCCCGTATTTCTTGATCCCGTCCCCGAATCCGCCGGGAATGATCCCTAACAGGTTCTCGATCACGAACACCCACGCCAGCAGGACCACAATCGCGCCCACCTGGTTGCGCAATAGAGCGCCCACCCCGAGGCCGAGCGCGGCGTAGAGCATGGTGGCGACCGCGCCGCCGATGACGGCCCCGATCCAGTCTGAGGTGCTCATCCCGGTGGCGATCCCCCGGCTCGAGAGGATCCCGGCGACGATTCCCGCGCAAACGCCGTAGCACAACAGTCCGAGGACAAGGCCGGCGAGTAGCTGGGCTAGGAGCTTTGCCGCCATCAGCCGGGTGCGCACCGGCTCGACGAGCAGGCTGGAGGTGATCGTGCCGTGGCGAAACTCCGTGCTGACCCCGATCACCCCGATGACGAGCGCGAACAGCGTCGCCAGGCCCGCGACCGCCAGCAGGTCACGCCCCGGCGTTCCCGTCCCGTTGAACTTTCCCAGCGCGGCGGCGAGCACCGCGATGATCACGATCAACGCGACTGCGCCGCCTATCAGCGCGTAGAAGGTGCGCGTGGTGCGCAGCTTGAGCAGCTCCGAGCTGAGCAGGCGCGTCACGACGGCCCTCCTTCGGAGCCGGTCAGCTCGAAGAACACGTCCTCAAGCGACTCACCGCGATGTTGCTGCTGCAACCGTTGTGGGCCTGATATCTGAAACGACGACGGGCGCGACGCTGGACCGAGGGCCTGCCTCTCCGCGCCGCGCCGCGCTGATCGTGGTCGACCTCAGCAGCCCCCCGCGGGCTTCGAAGTTCTGCTGCCGCTGCGGCGCGGCGCCGGCCCGGACTGAGTTTTCTGTAGGCGTGTCTGGTCGATCTACGGGCCGGTGAACGCGCTTGCCAGACGTTCCAGGCCGACGCGGATCTCTTCGGGCGGGTGTCCGGTGAACGACAAGCGCAGGGTCGCGGGATCCGGGCTGCCCGAGAAGAATGGGGCGCCGGGGACGTACGCGACGTCGAGCTCAAGAGCGCGTGGAAGCAGCGCGCTGGCGTCCCAGCCGTCGGGTAGTCGCGCCCACACGAACATGCCGCCCTCCGGACG
>Ga0116217_10006429_pt1 | contig 10195 bp, 10 predicted proteins | sample Sb_taG_6_FD_89697 | JGI IMG/M metagenome (GOLD analysis project Ga0116217, IMG submission 89697) | Peat soil microbial communities from Weissenstadt, Germany - Sb_50d_4_PS metaG | ecosystem: Environmental > Terrestrial > Soil > Wetlands > Peat | place: Germany: Weissenstadt | collected 2010-09-21 | reverse complement strand
CGCAGATCGGTCGCGCCGTCTTTCTCCGCGCACGGATCCTGCGCTGCACCGAAGAGCGTCACACCTCCGGTGCGATTGTGGCGGTCGACTTCTACCAGCGCACCGCCGTCGTCAAAGTCGTACAGGAGCTCAACTCCCGGCGCTAACCGGAGCGTTTGATCGCCTGCAGCGTGTAACTGTGTGGGAGTCGCCACGGGCGGTCGGTGAGCCGCCACTCACCTAGCGCGATCTTGGTCATCTTTCCGGGCAGCGCCTCCCACGGCACGCTGTCGTGCTCTACGAGCATCGTGATGTCCATCCCGGCCTCCAACAACGCCGTCACGATCTCGCCGAGGCCGTGATTCCACTGATGTGTGACGTTGCGGGTGAACGTCGCGGTGGTCTCGACATACGTACCCGGATAGTCGGAGATCATCGGCTGTTCGCGTTCGAAATACGGATAGTCGACCGTGAGCTCTCCGTCCATGCGCTCATCGTCGAGCGTCCACAGCATCGGGTGGCCCTCGCGCAGGAACAGCCGCCCGCCCGGCACGAGCAGGTCCGCCACGACGTTCGCCCATCTCGCGACCGAGGGCAGCCAGCACAGCGCTCCGATGCCCGTGAACAAAAGATCGAACGCCTCCCTGCCCAGGACGGCGACCGCTTCGTAGACCTCCGCCTCGACGAACTCGACGTGCGGTCCCGCCCTCTCGGAAAGCAGCCGGGCCTGATCCAGCGACGCCGGGGAGAAATCCAAGCCGGTCATGTTCGCGCCCAGTCGCGCCAGCGAGATCGTGTCGGTACCGATGTGACACTGCAGGTGGACGCCGCGAAGGCCGCGGACGTCACCAAGCCGCGGCAGGTCGAACCGGACGACGTCGCTCAGAAATTCCGGATCGTCGACGAACCGATCGAGGCCGTAATCGCTCGATGCGGCGTGGGCGGGCGCCCGCTCATCCCATGACTCGCGATTGACCTCGACGTACGGGTCCGACACCCGCCAACCATACCGGTCGCTAACGAGGCCGGCGATCCACCGGCATCGTGCTCGGGCCGGCGTGCTCGTCGAGCCAGCCGGTGACCGGCGCCGCCGAGCGCCAGGTGCCGGCCACGAACCGGAGCCCGCCGTCGCGGCTGATCCCGCGGCGATGCGCTGCACCTAGCTCGTCGGAGCGGAGAGCCGGACTCTCAGCGGGTCCGCCCCGCGGATGACCTCGAGCGACACTGCGCGCCGCCGGCCACGCGACCGGAGCACGGCCAGCTCGAGATCGTGGGGGTTTCGCAACGGCCGGCGGTCAGCGGAGGTGAGCAGGTCGCCGGGGCGAATGCCGCTGGCCGCGGCGAGACCGGCGGGGTCGACGTGGCGCACGAGCAGGCCGGCGATGGGCGGGAGCCCGACGGCTCGTCGCCGCTCGAGCGCGACCGGGGCACCGTCGACCACGAGCCCTAGCTGGGGCGCGAGGGCGCTGTCCGGATCGCCGTCCTCGAGCGTGTACAGGAGCTTGCCGAGCAGCCGGCCGAGGTCGTCGCGCTCGTCCTCGGTGAGACCGGCGAGCAGCCCCTGCGCGTTCGCCAGGTGTTCGGGCGCGCACGCCTCGAACAGCTCCCTGCCCACGTCGGTGAGCGAGATCAACGTGCCGCGACCATCGTCGGGATCGGCCTGACGGTCGGCCAGCCCTCGCCGGGCCAGCCGATCGACCCGCAGGCTGACCGTGCCCGCCGACAGTCCCAGCTCCAACGCCAGACGTCGCTGCGAGACGCCGTCGCCGGCGAGCCGAACGAGCGTGGCGAGCACCGCGAAGTCGGCGCTGTGCAGGCCGAAGCGGGCGAAGACCGCCTCGAGCCTCGGCGCCAGCTGCGCCTGGAGCCGGGCCAGCCGCGCGATCACCGCGATCGGCTCGATCGGAAGCTCGGGCCTGGTCGCCCGCCAGCCGGCGATCACCCGCGCGATCGAGTCCTCGATGAGGGCTTCCTCATCGGCGTGAACCGCTTGGAAGGTTCCGGCTCGCGGCGGCGTCATGGCCCCGAGGATAATCCCAAACTCGGATGTGTTAGTTTGGGCACAAACTAAATCTCGGAACGACCTGCCGGCGTTCCGGGCTTCGAAGTCGGGCCACGCCACGGGCCCAAGAGGAGGATCCATGACCGAGGTGGAGCAGGGTCAGGTTGTCGCCGACCATCACATGCGCGTCGACTTGGTCTCATCGACGGCGAAGAAGGTGCTGATCGTCGTAGCGAACCCGTCGACGTCCACGACGATGGGCTGGCCGGTCGGCTTCTGGGGAGCGGAGCTGACGCACCCTTACTACGAGCTGACCGAGCGCGGCGTCGAGGTCACGATCGCCAGCCCGGCCGGCGGAAAGGTCGAGATGGACTCGCTGAGCGACCCGCGCGACCCGTCGCGATGGTCGGCGGAGGACCTGATCACGATGGGTTTCGTCAACACGCCGGAGCTGATGGCGCTGCTCGAGGACACGCCGAAGCTGGCCGATCTCGATCTCGACGAGTACGACGCGATCATGGTCGCCGGCGGCCAGTCGCCGATGTTCACGTTCCGCGACAACGACCAGTTAAAGAGGGCGATCCGGCACTTCTACGAGGCCGAGAAGCCGACCGCGGTCTACTGCCACGGCACCGCGGCGCTCGTCGACCTCACCCTGTCCGACGGCTCGTATCTGGTCGACGACAAGACCGTCACCGGCTTCGCCAACGCCGAGGAGGAGTTCAGCGACACGTTCGTCGGGCAGAAAGTGATGCCGTGGCGCGTCGAGGACGTGCTCAGGGAGCGGGGCGCGAACTACGTCCAGGGCGGGCTGTTCAAGGCCTATGCGGTGCGGGACGGCAGGCTGATCACCGGCCAGCAGCAGTACTCGGGGCGCAAGGTCGCACAGATGTTGATCGAGGCATTGGGAGTGTGAGCATGAGAATCGGAGTAATCGGGTCCGGACGCATCGGCGGCAATTGCGCCCGTCAGGCGGTCAAGGGCGGTCACGAGGTGATGCTGTCGTTCGCGCGGGACCCGTCCAAGCTCGAAGCGCTCGCGTCCGAGCTCGGCGCGAACGCGTCGGTCGGCGACCCGGCGGCGGCCGTGGCGTTCGGCGAGATCGTGATCGTGTCGGTCCCGTGGGGCGTGATCCCCGAGGCCCTCGCCCAGGGCGGCGACCTGAGCGGGAAGGTGGTCATCGACACCACCAACCAGTTCGGCTCGGGCCCGATGCCGGCGGCCGGGCGGACGGCTGCGTCGTTCAACGCCGAGCGGATGCCGGGCGCGCGCTACGTCAAGTCGTTCAACACTCTGACATCCGGCTTCCAGGAGCAGGCGGCCGCTCGCGACGGCTCCGACCGAGTCGTGCAGTGGATCTGCGGCGACGATCAGGCCGCCAAGGATCTGGTCGCCGGACTAATCCAGGACATGGGCTACGTTCCGGTCGACCTCGGCGGCACCGAGACCTGCGGAGTGATGGAGGCGCCCCGCCGTCACGGGGCCGTGTACGGCGAGGAGTACCGCATCGCGGATGCGCAGGGGGTCGTCGACGCGGTTCGCGACGGGACCCCAATCCCGCCGACTCCCACCTACGACTGACACCGAGCACAGCTACACATCGGCGACCGCGAGCAGCGGCCAATCCTCAGCCGTGCCGGTGAGCCTCTGTGCTCCACCATCGGCGAACGCGATGCCCGACCCGACCACGAGGTCCTTCACGATCCGAGAGGTCAGGATCTCGCCGGGTCGGGCAGCGCCCGCCACGGCCGCGGCCACCTGACCGGACACGCCGCCGATGTCCTCGCCGGTGAACTCGACCTCGCCCGGCCTGGACCCCCGCCCGCAGAGCGATCCCGCTCGCCGAGGCACCGTCGCGCAGGGCGGCGGCGCAGCGGATAGCGCGAACGGGGCTGTCGAAAGTGGCCATGGTGTACTCGCTCGTGGACCGGATCAGCCGCCCCCTGTGAGCTTTGACCTGCCGGCCGGCGACCGCGAGGTGGTCATCGGTCAGGGCGTACAGGATCGTGACGAGCACGCGGTCGGGCTCGGGCTCGTGGCCGGCGAGTCCCGACAGAAAGTCCTCGATCTCCGCGAGCATCGCCTCGCTGTCGTCGAGCCACGGGAGGTGGCAGCCCGGCTGCTCGAAGTAGCGGGCATTGGGAATGTGCTCGGCGAGGTACCGGCCGTGGCACGCCGGCGTGATCAGGTCATCGAGGCGCTGGATGACGAGCGTCGGCATGTGGATGGCCGGCAGCACGCCGCGTACGTCGACCTTGCGGATCATCCGGACGATGCGCAGCAGCGCGCTCGGGCTCACCGCCATCCGCTCCCAGCGCGCGAACCGCTGCCGAACGGCGGCAGACTCGGCGACCCCCGCGGGCGCGAACCACCGGAGGCTGTCGCCCTGCCCCCATCGATGCTCGGCCAGGTGCTCGATCGCGTCCATCATCTCCTCCGACTGGCGCCCGCAGGGGTAGTCGGGAGCCGACGGCCATCGGGCGGCGCCGGCCGCGAGGATCAGCGCGCCGACGCGCTCGGGATAGGTGGCGGCGAACAGGATGCTCATCGGCACGCCCTCGGAGTACCCGAACAGGACCGCTCTGCTCGAACCGCAGGCGTCCATCACGGCCTCGATGTCCTCGATCCGTTGCTGGAGCGAGGGGTCGCCGGGCGCGCTGTCCGACAAGCCGGTGTCGCGTTTGTCGAACATGATCAGCCGCCCGAGCGAGGCCAGGCGGCGATAGAAGGCGGCCGCGAACCGGTCCTCCCAGAACAGGTCGAGATGGCTGATCAGGAGCGGCACCCCGACGATGTCGAGCTCGCCTTCGCCGAGGACCTGATAGGCGATGCTGACGCCGCCGGACTCGGTGTAGCGAGTCACGGGCGGCTCGAACTGCCCGTGACGCTCGGCCGGACGCGTCGACGTAGTCCACTGCACCGGCGACGCGCGGTCGTGGCGGTAGGCACACGCGCGACCGGTCATCACGGTCGCCATGAGGTGCGCGCCGAGCGACTGGTCGTGCTCGGCGAGGTGCTCGATCGCAGCCCTGATGGCGCGCGTGACGTTCAGCCGCGCCCGCTCCGCCGGCGAGCCCGCCCGCCGGTCGCGGCCGCCGAGGCCGAGCGCGGACCCCAGCTCCGCGGCAACGGCGTCGTACTCGCTGCGGGCGCGCTCCGCGCGCTCGGGATCGTTGAACGCCTCGGCCTCGTCGCGGTCGGCCTCGAGCTCGTCGAGCCGCCGCCGGTACGCGGCCTTGGCTCGCGGATCGAGCACCGGCCCGAGGTCGGCTTCGATGCTCCCCGCGCCGGCCGCGGCGGCCTCCCGCTCCGAGCTGCGGCTCGACGATGAACCGCCGGCGAGCTCGAGCGCGGCGACCTCGACGCCGGGACGGTTCAGCAGCACCGCGAGGTACCCGAGTCCTTTGGAATGGCGCACGCGGAACTCGCGGCCGTCGAACGCGACTGTCCAGTAGTCGCCCTCGCGAACGAGCTCGCCTACCAGCCTCGCGCCGCCACCGGTCGCCGGCTCCATGCGCTGATTGAACCACCGACCCGGTCCACGCCGCGACCGGTTCATTCCGGTTGAACCACGCGTTCAGACCGTTCTCACGCCTCATGGTCAAGCCCATCCACACCCGACCGGGAGGCAGCCGCTCATCCACCTGCCCGAGCGCCGGCAGGCGCTCAAGCGGATGATTGGCGCCTTGAAGCCGGGCGGCTGGTTGCTGATCGAAGACTTCGATCGCAGCTGGCTCCGGCTCACGCCCACCTGCCACCCCGCCGACGCCAGGATGTTCACGAAGGTGATGGACGCGTTCTCTCTGATCCTCGAGGAGGCGGGCGTGGAGCTCGACTTCGGACGCCGGCTCTGCTCGATGCTGCGCGAGCAGGGACTGAGCGACATCCAGGTCGAGGCCCACACGCAGATCTGGCCGGGCGGATCGCCGGGCTGCCGGCTGCACCGCTCCAACATCGAGCAGCTGCAGGACCGCGTCGCGGATGTCGGTCGCTTTACGGATGCGGAGCTCGAGCGGTTCTACGAGCTGATCGAGGATCCGTCGTTCTCGGTCAACTCCTACACGCTCGTGTCGGCGCGGGGCCGCCGGCCGGCGAGTTGACGCCCGGTGTCGTCGGCGCGTATCGTTGTTAGGTGATTGGTTAACGAGGGGCTGCCGGGGTGAGTACGCCGATTGCCGAGGCCGTCCGGACCGGAGAAGGGGCACATGACCGATTTGCTGCAGAAGGCGGGGCTGACCCCGCGCAAGATCAATCGCTACGGCTGGAAGCCGTCGCTCCCCGACGCGCGCGACCATATCGCCGACGCCTCCGAGCTGGAGGTGCTCGACGAGGTCGATCCGCGCGCGGACCTGCCCGACGTGTTCGACCAAGGCCAGCTCGGGAGCTGCACGGCCAACGCGGTGGCGGCCGCTGTCGAGTACGACGCGAAGCTGAACGAAGCGGACCCGGGGTTCCTGTCGCGGCTGTGGATCTATTACTACGAGCGAAAGCTCGAGGGTGCGCCCGCCGACCAGGACACGGGCGCGAACGGCCGGGACGGCTTCAAGGTTTGCCAGAAGCTCGGCGTGCCACTCGAGGCGGACTGGCCATACGACATCTCCAAGTTCTCCGACGAGCCGCCCGCAAACCTCGACAAGGAGGCGGGCCAGCACCGCATCTCGAATTACCGCGTCGTTCCGCGGAACCTCGACTCAATGAGAGCCGTGCTCTCGAACCGGCAGACGATCGCGTTCGGGTTCACCGTATACGAGTCGTTCGAGTCCCAGCAGGTCGCACAGACCGGCATCGTGCCGCTGCCCACCCGCAACGAGAAGCAACTGGGCGGCCACGAGGTCCTGCTCGTCGGCTACCTGAAGGATGAGCCCAACTACGGGCTCGTGCGCAACTCATGGGGCACGGGCTGGGGCCTTAAGGGCTACTTCCTGATGCCCTGGGCCTACATCCTCGACGCCAACCTCGCGAGCGACTTCCGCACGATCCGCCGGCCCGCGGGCAAGTGACCGCGGACCCGCGAGACCGCGCTAACGCGTAGGGTCAGGAGTTGACGTCGTTCAGCGCCCCGCACTCGGGGCACTCGATGAACACGCCAAACAGTTGCCCGTCGCTGACGCCTTCCGCCAGCACCACGGCGCAGCCGCCGCAGAGCAGGCGATCCGGCCCGTCACCGCTGAACGCCATCTTCCCCTTCGGCGGAGCATGGATGATCGCGCTCGAGCGGGGGACCTCTTCGACGAGGGTCAGTGTTTGATCGGCCATAGGGGAAACCTATCCGCCCGCGCTCGCCGCGGCAAGCGGCCCGCCACATTCGCGGGCCGCTCGCCGCGACGCCTCTACGACATCTCGACGACCAGCTTGCCGCCGGCGCGCCCCGAATCCATCAGCCGGTGGGCCTCGACGATCTGCTCGAACTTGAACACGCGGACCGGCTTGGCCGCGAACGCGCCCCGGCCGGCCTTGTCGACGATCTCCTGAAGCGGGACTGCGCCGGTCGGGAATGCATCGTCGCCGAGCACGAACGCGCTCGCGAACGTACTCAGCTGGACCCCGCTCGGAAGATCGGCCAGCGGGTTGAAGTCGGCGACCGGCTCGAGCCCGCCGAGGAACCCGATCTGGCACACGCGCCCCTTGGCCCGCACGCACTGCAACGAGTCGCGCAGGACGCTGTTGCCGACCAGGTCGAGCACGGCGTCGACGCCGGCGGGATGGGTCTGGCGCACCTGCGGCGCGAGCTCGCCGTCGTCGATCAGGACCTCGTGTGCGCCGCGCTCGCGGAGCAGCGACTCGCGGTCGGGGTCGCGCGTGGTTGCGATCACCCTCGCGCCGTGGTCGACCGCGAGGCTGAGGGCCGCCTGCCCGACCGACGAGGTCGCGCCCCGGACGATGAGCGACTCGCCGCTCCCGAGCGCGAGGTTCCCGTGGATCGCAGTCCACGCGGTTGCGTAGACCTCGGGGATCGCCGCCAGCTCGGGCCAGGTCAGCGTCGTACTGACCCGCACCACGTTCGACGCCGGGACGCTGACGAGCTCGGCGTAACTCCCGTTGCGCGTCCTCGCCATCCCACCGACGATCGCGACCACCGGCGTGCCCGGGGACAGCCCGCCGCTCGGGTCGCGCTCGACCACTCCCGCGGCCTCGATCCCGAGCACCGGGATGCCGAACCGCCACACGCCGCTGCGCATGTAGGTGTCGGCATGATTGAGGCCGAACGCCCTGACCCGGATCAGCACCTCGCCCTCGCCGGCAACGGGGTCGGGCAGCTCCGCGACGTGCAGCACCTCAGGTCCACCGTGTTCGCTCATGACAATCGCTCGCATCTGCGCGTAAGTCCTCCTCCCGGGCAATGGCATCCCCGGGTTGTTTAGGAATCACTCAAAAACTAATCAAAAGAGAGAACCGGCCGGCCGGTGACTCGGAAGCGACAGTAACAGAGCGTTCGTTCAAAAACTATTAAGGCGATGTGATTCAACGTTCGCGGAGGTGACGGCGGTAGGCCGACAGACCGAGCGCCCCGATCGCGAGCGTGCCCCAGTCGACCACCGCGAGGCGACCACGTACGAGCTGGTCGACAGCGACACGGCGAGGGCCAGGTGATGATCAGCGCGCTGCGCCGGAGCGCGGCACGGTTGCGGGAAAGGCCGGGCATGAGCTCGATTGACTCGGTGTGGCTTGTCATCAGTCGACCTCCTTGAGCGCTTCTCGGACCGCCGCGTCGACGGTCTCGGCAAGCGGCGTGCTCCTGTCGGTGTTGTTCATCCAGTGCCGAATCGCGGCGCGCTCGGCGCCGACGACCATCGCGGCGAGCACCTTCGGCCGGAGGTCTTCCTCGCCGGCGCCGGTGCGCTGAGCGATCGCGCCGGCCAGCAGCTGCTCCCCGGCGTCCGAGATCCGTAGGTACTCGACCCTGACCGTCGGCTCGGTCGCCGCCAGCAGGCGGAACTTGCCCATCCACGACACGGGATGGTCGGGATCGGGCACCGAGGAGTACAGATCGCCCATCGTGGCCACGAGCGCCTCGCCGAGCGGCTCGTCGGCCGGCCGCGCCAGGAGGGTGTTCACCATCCGCGTCGACCGGCGCATCGCCGGCCAGGCGATCGCGGCCTCCTTGCTCGGGAAGTAGTTGTTGAAGGTCCTGGTGGACACGCCGGCGGCGGCCGCGATCTCGGGCACGCGCACGTTCGCCAGCCCGCGCTCGCTGGCCAGCTCGATGGCGATGAGGGCCAGGTCCCGGCGGGTTTCCTCGCGCTGGCGCTCGCGCCGGCTGGGCGTCGTCTGGGTCTTGTTCAAGGTACTCATGCGACGGACCGTAACACATTTTTGCGTATCACGCAAATAGTACGCATCACGCAAAATCTGCGGCGATTCGAGGCATGACGAGGAACCACTCGTCCAGTTCACACGCGCGCCACTTAAGGCACGGCGGCGCATGCCGAACATGGAACAAAGAACGGCAGTTCCCCGGGTTTCCCCATGCCAGACGCATTCGTCGCTCGCCAACCGATCTTCAACCCCAAGCTCGAGGTTGTCGGCTACGAGCTGCTGTTCCGCGGCGAGGGCTACGCAAACGACGTGGCGACGATCGCCAACCCCGAGAGTGCCACCGCCACGGTGGTCCTGAACGCTCTCACCGAGCTCGACCTGGGGCGGCTCGTCGGAAGCCGGACCGCCTGGGTCAACATCTCACGGGAGTTCGTCACCGGCGGCCTTGCCCATGCCCTCCCCTCCGGTCTCGTCGGCCTCGAGATCCCCGAGACCGAGCGGTTCGACGACGACATGATCGGAGCGCTCCGCGACCTCAAGCACGAGGGCTACAAGCTGGCGCTCGACGACTTCCGGTGCCGGCCGCGCTCCGAGGCGCTGCTCGATCTGTTCGACGTGGTCAAGCTCAACATCAACGAGCTCGGGCGCGACCGGCTGAGCGAGTTCGTCGAGCGGCTGAAGCCGTACGAGGGCAAGCTCGTCGCCGAGAAGCTCTCGACCCAGGCCGATCACGAGTTCTGCGTGGAGGCCGGCTGTGATCTGTTCCAGGGCTACTTCTTCTGCCGGCCGGCGGTCGCGTGCACGCGCGGCATCGCCGCCAACCGACTCGCGCTCCTCCAGGTCGCCGCGGCGCTCAACGACCCGGCGGTCGAGCTCGAGCAGGTCGAGCAGCTGATCGCTCACGACGTCGCACTCAGCTTCCGGCTGCTTCGCTACGTCAACTCGGCCTTCTTCGGG
>Ga0116217_10006428_pt1 | contig 10196 bp, 8 predicted proteins | sample Sb_taG_6_FD_89697 | JGI IMG/M metagenome (GOLD analysis project Ga0116217, IMG submission 89697) | Peat soil microbial communities from Weissenstadt, Germany - Sb_50d_4_PS metaG | ecosystem: Environmental > Terrestrial > Soil > Wetlands > Peat | place: Germany: Weissenstadt | collected 2010-09-21 | reverse complement strand
CGAAGCCAGCAACGGGGGTTGGCGAAAACCGAGGCCGAGATTGCGGAGCGGGCAGTCCGGTTTCTCAAAGCGGAACTAAAGCGCGCTGACGTGACCTATGAGGAACTGGCGAGGCGGCTCAAAGAGCATGGTCTGAATGAGACGCGGGACTCGCTCGCCGCTAAACTTAAGCGGGGAACGTTTGCTGCCACATTCTTTCTGGCGTGCGTTGCCGCGCTCGAAATGGAAGGAATACGACTAGAAGATCTCTAGGGCGGCAAAAAGCTTCCTTGAGGACCGCTCTGCGCATGGATGACCCCAAGCACCTTGTCGATATCGATCCTCGTGCCGGTCAATGTGCCCTTGGTGTCATAATAATAGGTAAAGGTAACCGAACATCGAAGGGCATCACCAGGCGCGATCGGTATCAGCCTCTGATGAAAACGGGATAACCACGCGGTATCGTGGATCTTCGCGGATACAGTAGACCTTCCATGACTAAACTGCCACATCGTATCTCCAATAAAGTCTGGCTTCCTTATTGTTAGTATGATTTGTCCGTGACTTGTGGATGTTGTCTCATCTTCGGGTGTAACGACGTCAGACGCCTTCCATTGACTTGCGAGATTCACCTCGTATACGCCACCTTCATCCGATTCGATCATTAGCCTGTCGTTCGAATCCAGCTCGCCCTTAGCTCGCTGTATTTGATCCATCGCCGTTATCAGACGCCCTTCATGAACGGGAGCATAATCAGGCAATTGGCGAACGTCCGTTTCTTGTGCCAATTTTCTAAGACCCTCCCGCAAGTCCGAAAGCCGCGGAGTTCCTTCTTCTCTATCACAATATTCTAAAACAACATATTTCGCTTTCACGAGATAGTGGCCAACTAGCATCTTCCAATCGCCAGTCTTCAGCGCCTCGTCGTCAACCCGTGTAAGAATGTTTTTAAGCCAAACCTTGATTGATCCGCTTTCGATATCCTCAAGCACCATAAGAGGCGAAATCGTTACATCAACGGACTCGACCAGAGCTTTGTCCAATACCTCGAAAGCATCGATTAGCGCGCTTGCGGCGTCGAAAATTCGTCTTGGATTGCCAGCGCTTCTGCGAAAATTGATCGTGAACGCGAAATCGGCGTCTGGTGGCGGCATTGGCGGTTCCCCCGTCAACCGGAGGTGGTAATTCATTTCCCCTCTCCTGCCGCGCTGGGACATTGCATATTCGCGGTCAGAAGCGAATCCGCATACTTCAAGTTTCCGTGTTTTTTGGGGCGTGTTGCAATTGTGCCACAGCATCATTTTGTCGCTCCCTTCGGCGCGAAATATCGATGTATGGTCGCTAAATCGCTTGTGGCGGATGCGCCATAATACCGTGGATTTCCTTGGATCGGCTTGGAAAAATTTGGCTCGTTTATCGCTATTCTTCTGTTTATTGGACCAGGGATACCCTCAGCCCTTCCATTAAGCGCCGATGCCCCGCGGGAATCGAAACCGGGCGCCCGGTCGCCCGGTCGACGTAGACGTGGGTGTATCGGCCAGCCGCCGCGGCGGTCGCATCGCCGGCTTTGAACACTGCGAGGTGATAGCGCACCGAGGAGCGGCCGAGGTGCTCGACAGCGACGCCGACGTCCGCCGCCTCGGGATAGGTGAGGCTCGAGTAGAACCGGCAGTTGCTCTCGACGACCAGGCCGATGATCGGACTCGTCGCCGGATCGAGCAGCCCCGCCGCGATGAGAATCGCATTCACCGCCGAATCGAACAGCGCATAATAAACGACGTTGTTGAGATGGCCGTAGGCGTCGTTATCGCTCCAGCGCGTCGCCAAGGTTACAAATTGGGCGAAGACCGCCCGAGCCGGGGGCCCTCGGCGATCGGGGTCGGCCGCCATTCCCGCGTCTCCCGTCAGTTCATGGCGAGCCGTTCGACCCCGCCCGCGGCCCCGCCCTTGAGGGCGTGAAACCTGCCTCGCCGGCCACAGCGTCTCACGCCAACGTTGCATTGAAGGCGGCGGTCGTGCTTCCTCGCGGGCGTCGCGGCCAGCTTCGCCTCTTAGCCGCGCGCGACTATCATGACAAGGTCACGAGCGGCCTGCGTCGGAGCGGAGAAGGAGGAGCGCGCGATGGCCGATGCTGAGAGCGAGCCGGACCTTTTCCCCGCCGCGCGCGAGCCGCCGCCGCGCGCTCTGACCAGGCTTTCCCCGCTGGTGCGCCGCGTCGTGGCGCCGAACGCCTCGCCCTTCACCTTCAATGGCACGTGCACGTATATCGTCGGCGAAGGCGCGGTCGCGATCGTCGATCCCGGCCCGGACGACGACTCGCATCTCACGGCTCTTCTCTCCGCTATCGAGGGCGAGCAACTCGAGACTATCCTCGTCACCCATACCCATCGCGATCACAGCGCCGGCGCGAACAAGCTGCGCGTGGCGACGGGCGCGCGGCTCGTCGGAGCCGCCCCGTTCACGCCGCGCGTCGATGGGATGGCGGGCCTCGACGCCTCTCACGACCGCGATTATTCGCCCGATGCGATTCTCGCCGACGGCGAGCGGCTAGACGGAAGCGGCTACTCAATCGAGGCTGTCGCCACGCCCGGCCATTGCTCCAATCATTTGTGCTTCGCGCTTCTCGAGGAAGGCGTGCTGTTCTCCGGCGATCACGTCATGGCTTGGTCGACTTCCGTCATCGCGCCGCCCGACGGCTCGATGCGCGCCTACATGGCCTCGCTCGAGAAACTGCGCCGACGCAACGAAAAGATCTACTGGCCGGGTCACGGCGGCCCCGTCCTCGAGCCGCAGCGATATCTGCGCGCGCTGATCCATCACCGGCGCCAACGGGAAGCCTCGATCCTGACCGCGCTCGGGGACGGCGCCCAGACGATTCCCGCCCTCGTCGCCAAGGTTTACGCCGGGTTAAGCCCGTCGTTGACCGGCGCGGCTGGCCTCTCGACCCTTGCCCATCTCGAGGACCTGCGCGAGCGTGGGCTGGTCGTCGCCGAGGCGCCGGACGGCGGCGCGACGCGCTTCCGTCTTGCCTAGAGGCGCGGGTCCATTCAAGGATCGGCCGGCCAAAGGCGCGCCTCCGAGTTTAGCGCTGATTCGGTATTCGCGCTCGTTCGACTTTCCTCGACCCATAAGACACACGATCACCTGGTTCTCGAACAGAGCACGCATGATCGTAACACGGCGGCCCGGCTTCAATTTGATCGGGCTTTGCGCAGTCGCCGCGTGCCAACGGCAACGTGAAACGCCGTGTCGGGCCAAGTCAACTCGGACATATTTGCGACTTTACGCAAGACTGGTCGTCGCGCGCAAGAAAAACCTTGTTGGGGTCTTTCCCTTCCCGCTTGCAAATCTGAAGTGAGGTTCAGCTTGTTGGTTATCTGCGACGATCATTTCGTCGTAAATTAGGATTTGAACAGCCAGATAAATATGATCTAATCCGTGATTAGCCACGTCGCCGCAGGTTGAGCCGACATCGCCCGCCTTCTGATCGCCGATACCGATTTGCTGCCAGCCCCGACTCTTAAGCAACTTACCCAGTGCTATGGCTGTGTACGTATCTGGAAGTTCAAGTCCAGCTTGCTGTAGTAATACTGATAGAGTTATCGCGCATCCATCCGACGGATATTTTTCGCCATCATAAGCGAGCAACCTCTGCGCAGCAATAGCCTGGGCTTGTCGAAGTCTATTGGCGTCAGACGCCAAAGAGATCAAATCATTAACGAACTTATCACCCTGCTCAACTGCAATAGGCGGTGCACCCATCCGGGCTACCGTAACGTCATACTGGGTCAAATTTGCGGCTTGGACTATACTATTTAACAATGTTCCGTAATTCGGGGCTGTCGCATAGACTCCAGTCAATGCGTTAGCGATTTTCTTGGGGTCTACTTCAAAATTACGCGCCGCGGCATATTGTGGCGCAGTGGCTAACAGTTTGGCGTGAGCATCGAACGCTCGGCTATAGAGTCGAATTTACGAAATTTTGCGTCAATAATAATCGTGCGTCCATTTTCAACTTCTTGAGTTGACGAAATAACATACGGTTCATCTCCAACTGCCTTTATACCGAATGGATTATTGCTGCCCGGCGGCAGATGTTTGCCCCAACCACTCTCAAGGGCCCACTGAGCTATAGTAATAGACGCGGGTATACCATATTTTCGTTGTGACGTTTGAGCGGCAGCAATCACGTCGTCAGGTGGGGTCATGTCTATTATCTCCAAGTCTAGTGTGACAGCACAGGTTATTCTGTCATAGAACAATACAGAGCTAGAGTGGCCGCCGACGCGCCCGAGGCTTCAAGAACAGCCGTCGCGCATTGAACTCCGTCCTGTCGGGCACACCGTTATGGCGCACATGCCCCGTTAGTCTGAGTCGAACGCGCATCTGATCGTGCCGGCATCTACTGGACAGGTTCTGACAATCCAAACCCGCCCATGACCCGCCCGACTCCTCCGCCTCGTTTTCGGGAGCCTAGGCATATTTCTGCCGAACGCGATGTGACGGGGATCACACTCCACTACGGCCATCGCCTAGTTTTGTCTTTTGCCCCGTTCGCGCCGGCTCACTCAGAACCCGCCGGACTCTTCTGTCTGATTTTGACCCGATCGATGCGACCAGTGGATGCTGCAACCTGTAGTTGTTCATGGAATCTGGGCGAACCGGGCTTCAAAATCGTGACCCGAACGCGACAAGGCCGACGACGTTCGGGACGATCTTGATGAGCTTTTCCTCGAGCGTCGTCAGCGACCGATCCTTGATCGGTTCGGGCGCTACCAGCCTTGTGCAGAAGTCCGTGAATGCGGGTTGCGGCTACTTCGCGGCCGTTCCGGCGCCGCCCGCGGCATAGCCGTTGCGAGTCGAGATCTGTCCGCCCGCTTCCGAGAACATCTTGTCATCGTCGCCAAGTTGCACGGTTGGCATGCAATCGGGGTTGCAGGCGTACGATATCCGAGAATTTCCGTTCTGCAGGATCAGCACCGTCTTCGCCGGAAGGACACGGACTTGCTTTTCCTCGATGATCGCCCCCTCGGCGTCGATTGCGATCAGGTTGGTCTGACCGAAGCCCTTGCCGGTAATGACCATCGCATTGTTGTTCTTGAGCATGGTCACGTCCGCGATCATCGGGTTGCCGATGATGAGCGTCGTTGCTCCAGTCGGCAGTTTGGCGATCTTGGCCTGGTCGAGCGTAACCGCAATGACGTCGGTGGAGGTCTGCGGACGGGCCGGCGACGCGCCGAACGCGAGCGCAAATGCGATTGCCAGCGAAATGCGAGACAACATCGATAAGGCCCGTTCGAACCCGTGCTCGGCGCATAAGCCGCCGGGCGCATCTCACTCGAGAAAAATGAACGAAGCGTCAACGCGCGTCGGCCTCGGACTCGTCAGGCGGCGCTAAAAGATCGCCGCGCCCTCGTCGGCTGAGCCGACCGCGCCGCGGAACACGCCGAACAATTCACGCCCTATGCCGACATGGGACGCGGAAAGGTCGGCCTCGGCATGCGGCCTTCGCGACCAGACGTCGTCCGCGACCATGACCTCGAGCCGGCCCGCCGGCGCATCGAGACGGATGACGTCGCCATTCCGAATCTTGCCGATTGCGCCGCCGGCCGCTGCCTCCGGCGTCACATGGATCGCCGACGGCACCTTGCCGGACGCGCCGGACAGACGCCCGTCCGTGACGAGCGCCACCCGATGGCCGCGGTCCTGCAGCACCCCGAGCGGGGGCATCAGCTTGTGCAGCTCCGGCATTCCGATCGCCTTCGGTCCCTGAAAGCGCAGGACGGCGACGAAGTCGCGGTCGAGTTCACCCGCGCGGAAGGCCGCGTGCAGTTCCTCCTGGCTGTGGAACACCCGCGCCGGCGCCTCGATCGTGTGCCGCTCGGGCGCGACGGCCGAGGTCTTGATGACGGCCCGCCCCAGCGGTCCCTCGAGGACGCGCAACCCCCCGGTCGGCTGGAACGGATGGTCCGCCCCGCGCAGCACGGACTGATCGCCCGAACGTTCGGGAGCCGCGCGCCAGGCGACGGCGCCGCCGGCGTCGAGATGCGGCTCGACCCCGTAATCGGCGAGGTCGCCCCAAACGGCCTGCGCGTCGCCATGCAGGAGCCCGGCCCCGAGAAGTTCGCGGATCAGCAGGCCCATGCCGCCGGCAGCATGGAAATGGTTCACGTCGGCCTTCCCGTTCGGATAAATCCGCGTCAGAAGCGGCGTGACTTCCGCGAGGTCGGCGAAATCCTCCCACCTGAGCGCAATGCCCGCGGCGGCGGCCATCGCGACGAGATGGATGGTGAGATTGGTCGAGCCGCCGGTCGCATGAAGCCCGACGACGCCGTTGACGATCGCGCGCTCGTCGATGACGCGCCCGATCGGCGTGAACTGATTGCCGAGCGCCGTGAGTTCCAGAGCGCGTTTTACTCCGAGTATCGTCAGCGCATCGCGCAGCGGCGTGTTCGGATTGATGAAGGATGCGCCCGGCAGATGCAGGCCCATGATCTCCATCAACATCTGGTTGGTGTTGGCGGTGCCGTAGAAAGTGCAGGTGCCGGGCGCGTGATAAGCCTCGGCCTCCGCCGCCAGCAAATCGGCGCGCGTCGCCTTCCCTTCGGCGTAGAGCTGGCGGACTTTCGATTTCTCGTCGTTGCCGAGGCCTGAGGGCATCGGTCCGGCGGGCAGGAACACCGCGGGTAAATGGCCAAAGGAGAGGGCGCCAATCAGAAGGCCCGGCACGATCTTGTCGCAGATGCCGAGATAGACCGCCGCGTCGAACATGTCATGCGAAAGAGCGACCGCCGTCGAGAGCGCAATGACATCGCGCGAGAAAAGGGATAGCTCCATGCCCTTCTCGCCCTGGGTGACGCCGTCGCACATGGCCGGAACGCCGCCTGCGACCTGCGCCGAGCCGCCTGCCGCACGCGCCGCCTCCTTGATGAGATCGGGAAAGCGGGCGTAGGGTTGGTGGGCCGAAAGCATGTCATTATAGGCCGTGACGATTGCGAGGTTGGGTCCCTCGCCCTCGCGAAGCGTCTGTTTGTCATTTGCCGCACAGGCGGCGAAGCCGTGGGCGAAATTAGCGCAACCCAGTCGTTTGCGGGCCGGTTTCTTGGCGACCGCCGAGTCGATTCGCCCGAGGTAGGCCTGGCGCGACGCGCGGCTGCGCTCTGCGATGCGCTCGGTCACTTCGCCGACGCGAGCATTCAGTTCAGTCGTCATGCGCGTCTCGCCTCCTTGATCGGCCCGGGAGGCCTGTCAATCGCCTTTTAGCGCAAAGCTGCGCAATAAAAATGGCGGCCGCACAGGGCTGTCGCTAAGGGTGGTGGCGGCCACTCGCGCGGGCGTCAAAAGCCTCCGAGCTCATGGACGAGCTTCGTGAAACGCCGGCGCTCGTCGAGCGTGAGATCGGCCGTGGCGACGTCGAGTTCCTGATCCTCGAGTCCCGCGGCTTTGGCGAAGCTGTTCCACGCCGCAGCCTTAGCTAGGTCGCGCGGCAACGCTCGGCCGCTGACATAGAGATGAGCGATTCGGTTCTGGGCGATCGGGTTGCCGCGGGCAGCGGCGGTCAGGAGGATCTTGGCTGCGCCGGCTTCGTCTTTCTTTACGCCGTCGCCGGTGAACAGCATGATCGCATATTCGACCTGACCAGCGATGATGCCGCCGTCAGCTGCGCGTTTGAGCCAGTGCGCCGCCTCGACAATGTCTTGCGGCTCGCCTTTGCCCTCGCGCAGCATCACGCCGTATGAATAGGCGGCGTTGTCGTCGCCGGCGTTCGCCGCCCGAAGGAAGTCTTGCGCCGCTTTGGCATAATCCGGCGTCTTTCCGTCCGCGCCTTCGAGAGCCATGACTCCGAGATTGTAGAGTGCGCCTGGGTGGTTTTTGGCCGCGGCGCGCTCGAACTGCGCCTTGGCGCCGGTGCGATCCTGGGGCACGCCGTTCGCGCCCTGAAGCAGGAGCACTCCGAGTTCATAGGCGCCCTGAGGATCGCCAAGATCGCTGGCGAGGCGGTACCAACGCGAAGCCTCGCGATCGTCGCGTGTGACGGCCGCGCCATCGCGGTAGATCTCGCCAATCAACGTCATCGCCGCCGCGTCCTTACGATTGGCGTCGAGGCGTCGTTCGGCCTCAAGCAGAGCGTAGAGGAAATTGCCGCGCTGATAGGCGCCAAAGGCCAGATCCGGCGGCACTCCGTCCGCCCGCGGCGGCAACGCAGGCGGCAATGAGTCGCGCGAAGCGAGGCCCGAGAGGTTCACGAACGGCGACGCCACGTCCGGGGACCGCGTCTGAGCGCAGGCGGCGCTGGCCAGGCCGAGGACAAATGGCGCCAAAGCAATTGCTAACCTTATCATGGAATTTGTGTCGCCACGCCAGCAATCAGCGCCTCAGCCTGACGTGCAGCCTCGGGAGGCGAAGCGGCGCTCCAGATCGCCTCGTCGAGAGCGACGAAATCGGCGCCGGCGCGAGCCAATTCGCTCGCGGCTGATATTGCCTCGGCGTAGGCGACGCACGGCGTCTCGAAAATTTCCGCCCACCAGCTGACCCGTTCGGCGAGCGACCCGAGGCCCATGGCCTGCGCGCCGTGGCGCGGCTCCCCGAACATTACGTAATCCGCCCCCAATTCGCTTGCTGTCATCGCGTCGTCTCGCAAGCGCAGCGACCCCGCGCCGACGATCCGGTTCGGCTTTAGGCCCTCGATCGCCGCGACGAGATCGGCGCTCGCGCCCGCCACGTGAACCCCGTCTGCGCCAAGTCGAGCAGCCAACCGGGCATCGTTCTCGATCAACAGCGCGCAATCGGCGGCCACGGCGGCGCGAAGCAATGGCGCCACGATTGCTTTTGCATCCGTCTGTGCGCCGGGCGCGAGACGAACAAGCGCGCAGGCGAGCGGCGCGGCCTCGAGAACCTCGGCGAAAATCTTGGCGAAGGCGTTGGCGTCAGCGGCCGATAGGAGCGGAGTGATGAGATAAAGCGAGCAGCGGGGAAAGCTTGCGGGCGTCGAGGGCATGCGCGGCGAGTTGGTTCGGAAAAAACTATGTCGCGGACCAATGCGGCCAAATGGAGGTCGACGCAAGGCTCTGGGACAAGGTCATTGGCGTGAATGCTGGAAGATAAGGGAAGGACCCAATGACAGTCTGTTGGCGTCTCAATTTGAAAACGCGGCGCGAAGCCGCTCGACTTGAGAGGCGACCTCCGATCGCGTTTCGACGACGCCGGGCGAATGAGCGATGGCCAGGCTTTGATCCAGATGAATGACGCGTTCCTGAATCCGGAGCGATCGCTTGCTTAGACTGCGCAAGGTTGGCGGCAACTGTTCGAAAACCTCAGGGGCGCAGCCGAAGTCCTGGCGCGAAAGCTTGACGCGGAGGCGCTCAGCTTGGGCTTGGCTCGGGGTCAATTCGCCTTCGTTGACTGCGCGCTGGAGCAAGAGCCAGGATGCGGCCTGCATCAGGCGGGTGGTCAGGCGCATGCTTTCAGTCGAATAGGCGAGTGCGGCGGGGCGGGAAAGGGCGCGCGATTCCGCTCGCCCTGGACCGTCGAGGTAAGACGCCGCCTCCTCAACCAGCGTCATACCCTCCCGAAATAAGTCTTTGAATGCGCCGGACACAGCAAGCCGGTGAATAAACAGAATCGCGCTCGGCGGAGGCGCGATCGCAGCGAAACCCCGTTTTGGTCCTTCAAACTGGCGACCCATGCGCACTAACTCCCATCTCATTTACGCGCGGCGGCCGAAAACGAGCCGCAGGCGCGAATTCGGGGGACGCAAGCAATAATAACTCGTGCGCAGCCGCTCCGCGCGCTTACTATTGCGCAAGGTTAACTTGGAAGCCTGGGCTCTGGCAACGCGCAAAACGAAGCCGCCCATTGGCGGCTTTCAAAAGGTTATCATCGGAGGCGTGGAACGGTGTAGGCGGGGTCCATGAAGACCCATCCAGTCGGGGCTACGAGACTCGTCATCGGTGAGAGTTAACTGCGTCCTAAAGTGAGAAGTCCGATTTCGATCTCGTCGCTCGCGCCAAGGCGCGGACCGCGGCGCTGTCAAATCTTGAATGCCGCGGCCGCCGCCGCACGCGTCGCTTGACGCGCTTCAATCGCCTTCTCGAGCCGCTCGATCTCCGTACGCAAGAGGTCGATGCGCTCCGCCAACTCGGGCGCCGAAAGTTCGTCGACGCTCTGCCCTATCTGGTGCGCGAGGAGCGGCTTGCGCTTCTCGCCAAGTCCGGATT
>Ga0116217_10006427_pt1 | contig 10197 bp, 3 predicted proteins | sample Sb_taG_6_FD_89697 | JGI IMG/M metagenome (GOLD analysis project Ga0116217, IMG submission 89697) | Peat soil microbial communities from Weissenstadt, Germany - Sb_50d_4_PS metaG | ecosystem: Environmental > Terrestrial > Soil > Wetlands > Peat | place: Germany: Weissenstadt | collected 2010-09-21 | reverse complement strand
GTCCAGGAGTTCCTCGGACACTCGCGCATCACCACCACGGAGCGCTACATGCACGCCAAGGCACGACCGGAGGATCTCGAACGAGTCAACCTGGCGTTTGCGGCCAGGCCATCCAGCGAACAGGCGAGAACCAAGGCCGATGCGGCAGATCCGTAGCCGTGTGTTGTATACTGGGATGCACGATATCCCCAGTCACTTCGCTGGCTGGGCGCGAGGCCCGGCCAAGTGCCGGGCTTCAGCTTTTTTCGGGTCGCCACTCACGTGGACGGTGAATCTCCCCCCTGCGGTCTTGCAACGTCAGGGGCAGTTGAGCGGCGCTGAGCGCTCCGTGCCGTATCGGCCGGACGCCGTCGACCGAGGCGATCAGCCGTGCGGCTGGGCGTGGGTTCGGCGCGAGCAGCATGATCTTGACGCCCAACTCGTTTCGTGCCATGCGTATGGGCTCGATCAGGTCGGTGTCGTTGGTGACCACGGCGGCCACGTCATAGCGCTGCCGAAAAGCATCCATCAGCAAGTGTGCGCCGAGGTTCACGTCGGAACCCTTCTCCTCGCGGTAGACCACACGCTCCCGTGGGCCGGGAGTGGTGCAGCCCGGCGTCTCGCACGGCGTCTCGCGGCGCATCCATCGCTCCTGCGTTTGAAAGTTGCCGTAGATCGGCTCGACGCCCGTGGCGGCCAGCGCACGAAGATAGCTCTGCTGCCGGCGGTGCTGGTTGGGATTGTCGGGTTCGCTGCTCACCCGGGCGGTGAAGTACTTCACCTCGGCGATGTCGTTGTTGGGCAGCAGCAACTCCGCCAGCTTCCGGACATCCAGCCACTTGCAGTCAGGGAAGCGCCAGCGCAGAGCGCTGTAGTAGAGATTGAAGCCGTCGACATAGACGTTTGCTTTCATCCGCGCAACCTACCGCGCCGTCAGGAGGATCTCTCCGCCGCGTCCGTGTCGAAACCCTTCTTCGCGCAACACGCGCTCGTTACACCACCCCTACCGACACGACCCATTTGGGCGGAAACCCAGCGATTTCCAGGCTCTTCGCGAACGGGCGATACTGGGTTCGAAGACCAACCTCCTGTCTGCAAACCGTCGCAGCGATGATCTCCCGCAAAACCAGACTCGATGTGGTACCCTCCTACGGTACTCTCAACCTAAAACCGGAGAAGGTGAGATACCTCAAGCCACCCAAAATCCGCTAATTTACAGGTATTCTCTCCAGTGGAGCCAATGGGGATCGAACCCATGACCTCCTGCTTGCAAAGCAGGCGCTCTCCCAGCTGAGCTATGGCCCCGCGCTGATCGAGTCTAAGGCAAAGATAGCCTCAGGCCCAGCTCTGGGTTTGGACAAGGCTACTGGTCGAAGTCGAAGTCGCGCGGGGGCTGCTGCTCGAACCAGAGGCGCTCCTGATCGGGTGTGTCGCGTAGGAAGTCCGGGGTCTCCTCCAGGACGTCCTCCACGGGCTCCTCGGCCGCGTCGGCTGCTCCAGCCGGGTCGCTTGCCTGCGCGCGAGCGCGCGACTCGGGCAGCGAATCACCAGCTACTTCCCATTCCAGGGAGTCCTCGGAGGAGACTGTGGCAGGCGCAGGGTGCTCCGCCTCCAGCACGGCGCGCATGTCCAACTCGGCGGTCTCCTGACCGGCGGGGGCCGAGTGCCGCTCGGGGCCCGACTGAGCGCCCGCCCCCACCGGCGTGGATTGGGCGAGATCCTCGAGAGCATCCGTGTGTTCCGCCAGCATAGTGTTGCCTCCGCGGTGCACTGGCCCCAACGCCTCGCGCTCCTGGCGAGCAACCTCGTCGGGGTCGGCGCCGTGTTGACGCTTGAACTCCAAGTGCTCGCGTATGGCGTCGTCGAGCAATCCCATTGCGTCCGCAAACCATACCTCCCGCGGCGAACGCCTTCGCCGGACGGTCCCGCTCCTGACGATCCCCACCGCTCCGATCTACCTCTACCACTACACTTGCTGAACCGCGCCCGACTTTTTCATAAGAAGAGCGTGGGGCTATAGCTCAGCTGGGAGAGCGCCTGGATCGCACCCAGGAGGTCGGGGGTTCGAGTCCCCCTAGCTCCATTTCTAAAGATCCCTGCTAATCGGCGGTTTCCGGTGAGGGCCGGGGACCGCCACGCGGGGGGCTTTTTCGGCCGGTGGGCCAACTGGTGGGCCAAGATCGCCGTGTCGTGCTGCGTTTGCGGCCCGTAGAGGGTGCTCCGGGCGCCTGTCAGGAGCGCGTCGAAGGCCGCGCCGGTCAGTGAGCGCCGACGAGCAGCAGGAAGGGCGCGGTGAGCCACGTTGAGCTCTGCTTCAAACAGACGGCCCCCCGCTCGATGAGGAGCCCGCAAGCGCCAAGGTGGCCGACGGCGACTCCCTTCGCTGCACAACGTGTGCGATCGTCTACGCGACCTGCACCCGCTCATTGGTCACGTCTTTTCGGTACGGTTCCACGATGCTGTCTGGGATAGCCGGGCGGGCAGTCAACGCGAAGGTCGACGTGCCTGGCCGATGAGGCACGGGTTGCCGAACGATGAGCGCGAGCAACCTCCTGATAAACGCTGACTTTGCTCTGGACCAGCGCTCTCCGCCGGTGCCGCAGGGTGCAGCGGCACGCCTCTCGCCTGCGTACTCGTGGCTTGTGTGGGATGGTGAGGCCGGCGTGCAAACGCAGGTCGAGGTGCTCGCGCCGGGCTCGCCCGGCGGGCCTCGCGTGATGCGAGTTGTTGCCCCGGCCGTGGGCGCCGGGCTCGTGCAGCAGTTCGCCGAGCCGGGTCGAGGGCCGCTCGCAGTACTGGCGCAGGCGTGGGTGCTCGTCGTGCGCGGCGCGGTGGTTCTGGGCGCGGGCGACGAGCAGGGGTGGAGCGAGGGCGCGGGCAGCGTCGATGTCTATGAGTGGACGCTGCTGCGCGCGCACAGCAGCGTCAGTCCGGCGAACCAGTTTGTCCTCTTGGCGGCCGTCCCAGAGACCGAGTTCTTGGTCGGACCCGTTTCCTGCTGCGATCTCGGCGCGATCAGCGAAGATCAGATCCCTGAGCCGCCGCGTCCGGTCGCGGTCCCCGGGTGGCAGCGGCAGGACGATCCCGGTGGCGGTTCCGCGCAGGAGATGCGGGACGTGGTTGTGCCCAATGCCCCCCCCGTGCCCGTGCCCCCTCGCCCGCCGGTGCCCCCGTCGATTCGGATAGTGCCTCCGCAGGGTCCCTTGGCGGGCGTTCCGATCACGGTGGTCTGCAATGTCTTCGCCGGGAACACCGGAGGGGCAGAACCTGAACCATACAAAATCGACGGGGTGTCGTTGCAGGTCGACAGCGGTGCGCAGATCGAGGCACGACAAGCGGGGCCCGGATCATGGTCGGCGCCGGTGACGTTTCCGTGGCCAGGTGCGCAAACGCTGACCGCGACGCTGACGTACAAATCTCCCCTATGGAAAGACGCGCCGAAGCAGACGGTGATCGCAACCGATGGGGTGACCGTCGGCGATCAGCCCGTGGCATTGAACGTGGTCTCGCCGCTCACGAGCGCCTCTCTCACCTACCAGTTGCAGGTTGACGCGAGTTCACCGATCGGCGTGGGGCTTGTGGTTTACAGCACGGATGGCGGAGCTACGTGGACCGGCTTGATCACGTCGGACGGAAAGCGCTGGTCGGCGGCGGTGCCCCTGGGCGTAAAGAACCCGGTGGACCCGAAGAACGGCGCCGTCGCGTCGTTCCTTGTGGGAGGCTTCGATCAAGCACAGGCGCCTGACCCGCGCGAAAGGCCGGGAACGCCGCCGTCGCAGCAGACCGTGCGGGTGACCGCATTGGACAGCACTCCGCCCACGGTTCAGTGGCAGGCGCCGCCCGAAGGCTCTTCCGTGGAGGTCTTGGCCGGCGCGACACCGGAAGCCGAAGTCACGGTGGCAGCTGTTGTGACCGACGACGCCAACGGCGTGGTGTCGGCTGGACTGCCGAAGTCGCCGATCGCCTGCGGGGTCGATGGCGGCAGCCCGGTATCCCTCGGTGAGATCACGGGCGGCGACCCGGCCCTCTGGCAGGCGAACGTCACGCTCAAGGGGCTGGGGGCGCACACGCTCGAGCTTGTATGCACAGATAACGCCGGCAAGGTGACCACGCTGAGCCAGACGGTGATGGTGCGCGAGGCCGGTGCGCGGACGACGAGCGAGCAGGACTATCTCGCCGATCTCCTCGACTACGCAGGCAACCGTATCCTCACCTCGGTCCCGGGTGGCAGGAGCGTGACGCCGCTGGACCTGGCCGACGCGCTGTGTGAGCCGTTCCTCCAGCTGGCCGGCTCCGGCGGACACCCGCGCGCGCCTGCCACGCTGGCGCAGGCTCCGATCAACGCTGTCCGCGGCGCGATCGAGGTTCTGCGCGCCTATCTGACTCCGCGCGTGACCCCGCCCGCGATCGGCCACTGGCCGCTCGATGAGGGGACGGGCACCGCGGTGCGCGATGACACGGGGAGCGGCTGTGACGGCACGCTGATGTCGGCCGGCTGGGGTCCCGGACGGGCGGGCGGCGCAGCGCCGGTGTTCAACGGCACCTCGAGCTACGTCCAGGTAGGTGCGTTGTCGCAGCTCGACGTGCGCGGCGAAGAGCTGACGCTCGCCGCTTGGATCAACCCGAGCGGTCCCGGCGGTGGAATCGTCGCTGAGCGCGACCAGTGCTACGGGCTCGCGCGCATCAACGGCACGCTGCAGTGGATCCTCTCGACCACGAAGCCAGGCTGGGCCTACCAGGACACGGGCATCCCGGTCCCGCAGGGCCAGTGGTCGCACGTGGCCGTTTGCTACGACGGTGCGAGCATCCGCGCCTACCTGAACGGGACGCTCGCGAGCACGATCGCAGCGAGCGGCGCGATCACGCCGCATCCGGCGCCCGGAGTCGATTTCCTGATCGGCTGCCGCCAGACGGGCAACCAGCTCTTCTTCCAGGGCTCGATCGCCGACGTCGGCGTCTACACCCACGCGCTGTCTCAGTACGAGATCCGGTTGCTGGCCGGCGACGCGCCTGCCGCGAGTGCGACGTGGCTGAACGGTGACCTGCCCGCCGGCGCGCAGGTCGGCGGCTCGGGCAACGAGGGCTTCATCTGGACGACGAGCAACCCGCCCCCGTTCTCCGCGCCCCGTTGCCACGAATCCCCACTGGCCTCGGGGGTCCACCAGCACTTCTTCAGTGGCCTCGCCGACCCGTGGCCGGTCGACCGCGGCGATCGGCTCTACGCCTACGTCTATCTCGACCCGGCGAACCCCCCGCAGCAGGTGATGTTGCAGTGGTTCGACGACGCGGGGAGTTGGGAGCACAGAGCGTTTTGGGGCGCCGACATGACGGACTGGGGTCACGCTGGGACCGCCTCGCGCCGCAGCATGGGGCCGCTTCCGCCCGCCGGCCAGTGGGTTCGCCTGGAGGTCCCGGCAGCCTCGGTGGGGTTGGAGCGGGTGACGGTAGCGGGGCTTGCGTTCACGCTCCAGGGCGGCCGGGCGTGGTGGGATGTGAGCGGTAAGACCGCCGGAGCCGCGATCCTCGCCGAATGCGGCTACCCGGCCGCGGCGTATGAGGCGCTGCTCGAGGCGGTGGGCGCATCGCTCGAGGAGCTGCGAGCGGCTCGCGGCGCGGCGCAGCCTGCCCGCAAGGCGCTCGCGGGCCGCCTCGGCTTCACGCTGTCCCCCACCCGCCCGGACGAGCTCGACCAGCTCCTGCTGTCGCCCTCGACCATCGGCGAGACGGATCTCGAGCGGCTGTTCGGCCTGCAGCGCACCGACAACGACCCCCTGGCCGCGCGCACGGACATCCCGCTGCTGCGCGGCTGGCAGCAGCTGAGCCTACGCGTGCAGTGGACGGTTGAAGACCACGCCACGACGCTCCCATCCGACTACACCCCGCCCGTCATCGACCCCGACGTGGTCACCGTCGGCGACCTACTCACCCCAACGCCGGGGCAGCCCGCTTTCGATCGCTGGCAGCAGCGCACGAGCTGGGTCGATGAACAGACCCGAAGCCTGCAGCAGCTGCGCACCGGGCTCAGCCCCACCGCCGGCCTGACCGCCATGCTGGCCCGGGCGCTGCCCGGCTTCGACCTCCAGGGCACGGCGAAGCTGCGCGAAGAAGGCCACGACATCAGCGATGTCCTCGCCCAGGCGCTGCTCGACGTCGCGGCATTCGACCGACTGCTGACCCTCTCCAATCTGGCCGCCGCCGGCCCGCTCAACGACGATGAGTGGGAAGACGCGGATGCGATCCTCGTCCAAATCATGAAGACCCGTCAATTCCCGGCCTGGAGGCAGGACGAGCAGGCCGCCGGACTGCTGCTCGACCCGAACGTCTTCCAGATCGCCACGGTCACAGCAGCGCAGCTTCCCCGCTGGCGCGCCGCCTGGGCGGCGCGCCAGCAATGGCAGGACCGGCTCGCCGCGCGCACCGACCAGCTGGCAAACATCAAGGCCGGCCTCGACTCCGCGGTCGCGGCCGCCGAGCGGGTCGCGCTCCCCGTCTTGCGCGACGCCGCTCTTGAGGTTGCAGCGCCCGATGACCCGGATGGGCTCTCAAACCGGCTGTGCATCGACCTCAAGGTCGGACCGCAGCTGATCACGACAAGACTCGACCAGGCGGTCGAGGCGATGCAGGGCCTCTTCGCCGCCCTCGACGCCGCCGGCGGTCTCGCGGCGCTTGGACTGAGCTGGACGGTCCCCGTCCCCTCCGGATACAGCGACCTCGACGCGGTCTTCGGCGAGCTGTCCTGGATGAGCGAGTTCAGCTCCTGGAAGGCTGCTATGGGCGTGTTCTTCTACCCCGAGAACCACATCCTGCCCAGCACCCGACCAGTCGGCGAGACCACCCAGGCTTTCCAAGATCTACTCGGCGCGCTGACCGGCCCGAGTACCGGGGCGCTCACCGAGCAAGGCGCCCGCCAGCTGGCCGCGGCGTATTGGAACGACGAAAGCTGGGGTACCCCGCCCCAGCCGGTCTTCTGGCCGATCTCGCCGGCGCCCCCCGGCTACCCGTTGCACCCCCCGCCGCCTGCGACGAACCATGACCCGTGGCCCCCGCACGCCGATCCGCACGCCACCAACTACCCCAGCCGGCAGTACCCCTACGACGAGCGTCTCAGCGAGGCGGACCTCGCCGCGCTGCGCAACGTCGAGCGAGCACAGTTCAAGCTAAAAGAACCAGGGTCGCTGACGGCAGTTGACCCGCGGCTCCGGGAGCTTTTCTTCGACCTACCGGTGCAGCTAGCGTTGAGCCTCGCGCAGGCCGGACAGTGGCGCGGCGCGCTTGGCTGGCTGCGCATCGTCTACGATCGCGAGCAGCCGCGCCCGCTCGCCGAAGAACCGGACGGGCGTCAGATCTTCGCCGGGTTCGCGCTTGAGCCGACGAAAGAGACGATCAGCCGCGATGAGAACTGGCTCGAAGGCGGTCGGCTCGACCCGCACGCGATCGCCGGCGAGCGCGCGCACAGCTATTTGCGCTTCACGCTGATGACGATCGCGGGCGTGCTGTGCGACTGGGCCGACGCCGAGTTCTCCACGGACACCGCCGAGTCGCGTGCGCTGGCGCGAAGCCTCTACAGCCAGGCGCTCGACGTCCTCTCTGCCCCCGACCTCCCGGCCGTCGGCATCCCGCCAAACCCCGAGCTGACCGCGCTGGCCGGTCGCGCCGGCAACGGCCTCGCCAAGCTCCGCTCCGCTCTGAACATCGCCGGGCTGACCCGTCCGCTTGCGAGCATCACGAGCCAGGAAGGCCCGGTCGCCCTGCCGGCACCGACGAACTATCGCTACACCACCCTCGTCGCGCGCGCACAGCAGATCGTCGCCCTGGCGGGCCAGATCGAGGCGAGCTATCTGGCGAGCCTGGAGAAGAAGGACAACGAGAACTACCAGCAGCTACTCGCGCAGCAAGACCTCGGCGTGGCTGGAGCCCACGTCACGATCGCAGACGAGCAGGCCACAATCGCAACCCAGGAGGAAGGCGTCGGCCAGCTCCAGGTCAGGCGCGCCCAGACCCAGAGCGACACCTACGCATCGTGGATCGCCGCCGGACCCAACCAATACGAGCAGAATCAGCTGACCGACCTACAGGATGCCCAGAACTATCGCACCTGGGCCGCACAGGCCCAGTCGGTCACGCCTGCAATCAACGGCATATTCGGCGTCATCAGCGCTATCGCCGGCAATCCGGGAGGCATTATCCAGGCAGTCGAGGGCTTCTCCCAGGTCGCTGGGAACGAGCTGAGCATGGAGGCTGAGAACGCCTCGACACAGAGTCAGATCGACGCGGCCCAGGCGAGCTGGGAGCGCCGGCAGGACGAGTGGAGCCTGCAGAAGCAGCTGGCCGACGCCGACCTGGCGATCGGCCGGCAGCAGGCTCTGATTACGGCGGGGCGAGCGCGGGTTGCCGAGAATGAGGCTGCGCTCGCGCGTCTGACGCAGGGCAACGCTGAAGCCAAGCTCCAGTTCCTGCAGACGAAGCTGACCAACGCGGCCCTGTATGCGTGGATGGCGGGTGTGCTCGCGGGCGTGTACAGGTACATGTTGCAGCGGGCCGCCGCGATCGCGCGGCTCGCCGAACAGCAGCTCGCGTTTGAACGCCAGGCGATGGTGCCCGGCTACGTCAAGAGCGACTACTGGAGCGCACCGACCGGTGGCTCCGTGCCCACGAGCAACACCGCCGGCCTGACGGGGTCCGCGCGGCTCTTGGAGGACATCACTCAGCTTGACCAGTACGCGTTTGACACCAACACGCGCAAGCTGCAGCTGACGCAGACATTCTCGCTCGCCACGTTGGCGCCCGTCGACCTGCAGCGCTTCCGCGAGACGGGCGTGCTTCCGTTCGCGGTTCCACTCTCAAGCTACGGCGTACCGGGGATCTATCTCGCCACGATTCGCTCGCTGCGGGTCAGCGTCGCCGCGTTGATCCCTCCCCAGATCGGGATCCGTGCAACGCTCGCGGGCGGCGGCTCGAGCCGCATTGTCGTCAAGGACGGCGATGCGTTCGACGCCGTGACCCTCGCGCGGGCGCCGGAAACGGTGGTGCTGACTTCGCCGACCAACGCCAGCGGCGTCTTTCAGGTGGATCTCTCTCCCGATCTTCAGCTGCCATGGGAGGGGTGCGGACTGGACATCCCGCTCGAGCTTCGGATGCCCAAGGCGATCAACAGTTTCGACTACCGCACGCTCGCCGATGTGCAGATCTCGATTGACTACACCGCGCTGTACAGCCCCGACTACGCCGCCCAGGTGATCCGTGAGCTGCCGAACCGCACCTCGAACAGCATCGCGCTGAGCCTCCGTGACTTCCCCGATAGCTGGTACCAGCTGCTCGCCCAGGCACAGGCGGCCACCCAGGCCACCCCTCCCCCGGCCGGCCCGCTTTTGGCGCAGTGGGAACTCACCCCCGATGCCTTTCCCAACAACCTCTCCGATCTCCGCGTCGAGCAGATCACGCTGCTGGCGGTCCGCACGTCAGATGCCGAGCTGGCGATCGACCATCTGCGCCTGAACGGGCTTCCGAGCGACCCATCCAATCCGACTGCCGCGACGACCGTAGATCAGATCGTGAGCACCCGCAACGGCTCGGGCGCGGCGTGGAACACGCCGGCGCTGATCGGCGTCAGTCCGGTGGGTAGCTGGGAGGTCGGACTGGTTGCCGACCAGCCGACGATCGCTGCGGTCGCAGACGGCGACCTCCAGGATCTCGTGCTGGTGATCGGCTACGGCGCCAGCCTGCCCGCGTGGCCGACGTGAGCAGATCGACGCAGGCCGGCTTCGATGCCTGAGCAGAACGCCGCCGACCTGATCAGCCTTCCGCAGGGCGGCGGCGCACTCGCCGGGATCGGTGAGACCTTCCAGCCCGACCCGCACACCGGCACCGGCAACTTTCAAGTGCCGCTGGCGCTGCCACCGGGGCGCGGCGGGCTGGCGCCCCGGCTCGCGCTCGCCTACAGCACCGGGAGCCCCAACGGGCCGTTCGGGCTCGGCTGGGCACTGTCGTTGCCGCAGGTGCGGCGCAAGACCAGCCAGGGCATCCCGCGCTACCAGAACGCCAGTGACGTGTTCGTGCTCTCCGGCGCCGAGGATCTCGTCCCCGTTGGGAGAAGCGAAGGCTCGGAGCGCTACCGGCCCAAGACGGAGACGGGATTCGCCCGCATCACCCACGTAAGTGACCCGGGCACCGGGGACTACTGGGAGGTATGGTCGAAGGACGGGCTGCGCAGCCGCTACG
>Ga0116217_10006426_pt1 | contig 10199 bp, 9 predicted proteins | sample Sb_taG_6_FD_89697 | JGI IMG/M metagenome (GOLD analysis project Ga0116217, IMG submission 89697) | Peat soil microbial communities from Weissenstadt, Germany - Sb_50d_4_PS metaG | ecosystem: Environmental > Terrestrial > Soil > Wetlands > Peat | place: Germany: Weissenstadt | collected 2010-09-21 | reverse complement strand
CGTAGTCGTAGGCCCAGTAGCCCGGTGTCCAGAGATAACCGTCCCCCGGACAAAGAGGTTGCTCATAGACAGGCAGCGCGGGCGGGCCGAACCTAATGGCCACGCCGATTTGCGCGAACGATGCTGCCGACATGCACAGCACGACAAGCGCGAACAACAGCGTACGAATGAAACGAATATGCATGGTGATTCCTCTGGCCCGTCATCCTTCGCTTGCCCGGTGATGCTCCGCTGCTGCGGGTTGCGTGGATCGAGAGGCACGATTTTCGAACGAAACGTACTGAGGACTCCGTCTCGCTCGCAAATGGTTCTGGCAGAACTTTCTCATTTCGGAGATGTCGAAATCTGTTCAAAAAAGCTCACTTCCGAGCATGCGTCTCATCAGTTCCCTGTGGTGAAAAGAGGATGAATGAGCGACTCCGCAAGTTTACGAAATCTCGGGCTGGTTAGTCACTGTCCCTGAGGGAATCGGGACCGACATAGCTGCAAGACAACACCTTGGTTCATTGATCCGCAACCTGAATTCTGGAACAGACAACGTAGGCAAGGACAACGGTGCCGTCCCGAATCCATAAGCATACCCTCACGGGGATTATGCGAACCGTCTATAACCAGTACGACTCAATGGTACGACCGCTACGGAAATGGCTTGAAGAGCGTGGAGTGAAGTTTCAGTTCACTTCGTGAAGAAACCGATGTCGGCATGCACCGGTCGAGAGATTATAACGGAGATCCTGGGCCACCTGCGGATCGAGACCGATTCCAGAAATATTCTTGAAACCAGCACCTGCATCCCATGCATGATGCCCTTCATCACCAGCCAGTTTCTGCGTCGGGCAAAGGGTGATCGTCCTCAGGTCGTACCGGAAGGCTCGAAGAACCTCGCCTTCATCGGGCAATTCTGCGAAATCCCGGAAGATGTGGTGTTCACCGTGGAATATTCGATCCGTTCCGCGCAAATCGCAGTGTATTCGCCGCTTGGGCTGAACCGGACACCACCGCCTGTATACAAAGGGAGCCACGACCCACGTGTTCTGCTGAAGGCTTCCTGACGTTACACGAAATACGCGCTCACGCTTAAGAATTCTTAGGCGATACTGAGACGGTTAAAGACGGGGACTTTGAAAATGTCCACCATGAATGCAAAGACAACTGCTCCCACAAGCGTTCCTCCCATCACGAGTAATGGCAGAGGCGCCATAGCAATCCCGCGATTCGCCAGCGTTGAGGCGATCAACAGATCGGCCACCGACGAAAGTACTAGCCATCTGCTTGGGCGGGTTGACCACAGGCGCTGGCGCGTTCGATTGGTATACATCGTTGCTTGATTGCCGAACACGATGACCAGGAAGGCAAGAGTTCTCAGTGTCTCAATTCCAAGACCCAGACGGGATTTGCCGATGGCCAGCACGGCGGTGCAAAACACCAGCTCGGAGATACCCATAAAAACGCCCGCGATCGTCAAGTTACCGACTCGCCATTCACTTGGCATCGGGGACGGTCGCACGTTGTCGGTCGTCAAGGACATGCCCAGGAAGTCGCCAGTGATCATGATAATGACCATCAACATTGGGGTCAGGATGGCGTGTCCGGTTATGATCAGACCCACTGCCAGGAAGAGCACCTGCACAATCTTCTTCGTAACGGAATTCAAGGTGTAGGTCAGGATGCGCTGGAACGTTACTCGGCCTTCTTTGACCGCCGCCACAACACCCTCGAGTCCGGGCTTGGTCAGCACTATTCCAGCCGCCGACTTGGCGACGTCTGTCGCGGTGGAAACCGCAATTCCCATCTGCGCCTGACGCAGCGCGGGCGCATCATTGGCTCCATCGCCGCACATGCCGACAGTGTGGCCGCTCTTCTGGAACGCCTTCACCAGGTGATATTTATCCTCTGGAAGGACTCCGGCAAAGACCGCGAAGCTTTCTGGACTTACACTCTCTGGGATTGGCCCGGGCGGACAGATCGCTCCATCGAGTCCCACGGCTCGTGCGATGATCGCAGCCGTCGCCGGTGCATCACCGGTCACCATCACGGTGCGCACGCCCAGAGTGCGCAGCTCCTTGATAAGCTCGGCTGCATCGGTTCGTGGTGGATCGCTCAGCGCGATGATTCCCGCAAGCCGCATCGTCGTCGATGTGCCCACAGCAACGGCCAGAACACGAAAGCCCTTCTCTTCCAGTTCTTGCGCCGTCCCAGCCGCTGTTGCTACTGGTTCGGTCAGTTTGATGACCGCCGCAAACGCCCCCTTCACGGCACGCAGCGTACCGCCGTTCGCATCCACCGCCGTCGCCTCGGACATTCTTGTCGCCGGATCGAAGGGAACGAACTTGGTGAGTTTCGGCAGATCGGTGTTTGTTTTCGCCGCGGCAGCGCGGATGGCTGTATCCACGGGATCCTGTCCGCCATCGGAGCTGGCTAGAGCCGCCATCGCCAGCAAGTGCGCTTCATCGAAGCCCGGCTCAGGATGGACGACAGTGAGCGCCAGTTCGTTGCGGGTTAGCGTCCCCGTTTTGTCCGAGCAAAGAACGTCCAGCGTTGCCGCTTCGTCCACCGCGGACAATCGCGTCGGCAGCACACCCAAGCGTGCCAGAGCCTTTGCGCCCAGCGCCGCTGCCAGCGTAAACGTGGCCGGCAGAGCCACCGGGATGGACGCCAGAATAGCCGTGAGAACGAGGGGGATGATCTCGCCAATCGGCATCTTACGGGCATGGGCGTACGCGACCAGCAAGACGATGATTGCGCCATTGAACAGGGCAAGATTCCGCACCACGCGCACGACGGTTTTTTGCTGGGTGCTCTCGACGTGCGCGGTGCGGACGAGTTCCGCAGTATGGCCAAACTTCGTACGCGCCCCGGTTGCGGTGACGATCGCCGTCGCTTCTCCGCGCCGCACCAGCGCCCCGGCATAAGTTTGAAGGCCTGGTCCAGCTTCGATCGGGACGGATTCGCCGGTGAGCATGGACTGATCGAGCAGGATCGATCCCGCGATCAACTTTGCGTCGGCCGCAACCACGCCGCCGAGCGACAGCTTTACCGTGTCGCCTGGCACCAGTTCAGTAGCTGGTATATTCCTCCAAGCGCCGTCGCGCAGCACGGAAGCCGTAAGCGCGAGCCGCGATTTCAGCGCGGCGAGAGTAGCTTGTGCGCGCCCCTCCTGGAAGAACCCGAGCGCAGCGTTGAATACCAGAAGCCCAGCGATGACCGCAGCTTCGACATGCTCGTGGAGCACGGTCTGGAGGATGACCGCTGCTTCGAGCATCCATGGAACCGGTGCCCAAAATTTGGCCAGCGCGATACGCCATGCTGGTATCGCCGTGTCCGGCATTGCATTTAGGCCGTACTTCGCATGCCGCGCTCGGGCTTCCCCGCTTGTGAGACCGCGCGACAGGTTATCTTCAACGCTAGCTTGTGCTGTTCTTGCTAGAGCAGTCGAGTTGGCAGTGCCGGAGGGCATCGTTTCACCAGGACTTTCGACCCGAGCTATTTATACTGTTGCTTTCGCCGCTCACGGTAGCCACTACTGTGGCTTCGGTGTTGCGGTCGCCGAAGTCTGAACGGGTTGGTCTGAGGCTGTCTTGGATAGGATACCGGCCCGCGTTTGCTTGTTAGGCGGAACTTCGGTTCCAACTGGATAGATGAAGATCTGGACCGTTCCCCAGCCGGCATCCGAATTCGTGACCGTCTGCTTGCCCATTCCCAGAGTCTTGAGCTGACTATCGTCAAATCCGAAGTTCTCGACTAAATACTCGCGCACAACCATAGCCCGTGCTTCCGTTAGCACCAAGTCCTTTTGGGTATCGCCTTCCATGCCCGCGGACGCTACGATCACCGCAAATCCGAACTGGTTATTCGCCAGGAACTCGCCGCCCACGTTTAGAGATTTCTGGTTCTTCAGCTTGGCCGAATCCTGCTTGTCGAAAAGTTGCTTCGCTGAGTAAGTGAACTCCCTTATTGTCGTGCCTTGCGGCAGACGTTCGATCTCATTTTGCGTCAGCTCGGCGGAGTCTTCGTAGCCACGGTTCTTGAAATACCCACGCACGAAGAAGCTGTGCTTCAGGGCTTCCATATTTTCCTGGAAGTCAGTAACGCCTGCTTGCGCCTGGACTATCGTGTCCTGCATGGCGCTCGTCGTCTTTTCGAGGTTGGTGTAGAGCTGTTTGTCGTTCACCAGCGCTCCCGCCGTTCCCTGACCGTGATCGATCTTGGCGCTGATCGAGTCCAGGTTGGCCGTCGCTCGAGTAGCGTTTTGGATGGCTTGCTGGCTGCTATCCAGAATGCCGCTCGTCTTTTGGAGGAGGTCTGACATCTCGAGTGGCGGTTCGCTTGCGATGGTATCGCCATCGCGCACGTCAGCTTTCCCAGCGGATCCAAACGAGATCGCCAGATATTGGTTGCCCAACAACCCCTCGGTTTCGATGGTGGCCACGGAGTCCTGCTTGATAATCTCGTGCGTCGACTTGCCAAGATCCATGACGACCGTGACCTTTTCGCCCGGCTTGTGGGGCAGCACGATGCTGCTCACAGTTCCACTGTGAACGCCACCCACGCGCACATCGGCTCCCGCATCCAGGCCCACGACATTGTCGAATTGCGCCTTCAATTTGTAAGTGGAGCTGAAGAGATACTGCTTGCTCCCGATGATGAAGACTCCAAGCACCAGAATTGCCAGTGTCGCAACGATGAAAGCTCCCAACCGCGCCGCCCTCGACATATGCCCTCCATACTTCCTGCTACGAGTGCCCTAAAAATTCACGAACAAATCCGATGTCACTTCTTTGAAGTTCTTCAAAGCTGCCTTCGATCACCACATTTCCCTCATTGAGTAGGGCCAGACGGTCGGCAATCGTTTTCGCGCTGTGCAGATCGTGAGTCACCACGATGGATGCCATGTGATGTTCCGCTTGGAGCTTGAGAACCAGATCATCGATCTCCGCAGCGCTGATGGGGTCGAGACCAGCGGTCGGCTCATCGAGCAGTAAAATATCCGGCTCCAAAGCTAGCGCCCGCGCTAGCCCTACTCGTTTCTGCATGCCTCCCGAGATATCCGAAGGCATCTTCTCCAGGTGGCCTTCCATACCCACTTCCGCTAACAGTTGCATCACGCGGTCGCCCTGCTCAGACTTCGACATGGTTTTTCGATGGTGTCGCAGCGGAAAAGCCACGTTCTGCTCGACGGTTAGCGAATCGTAGAGCGCGGCGTGCTGAAACAGAAAACCCATCTTCATTCTTGTTTCGCCGAGTTGATCGAGACCGAGGCCGGTGATGTCTCGATCGTGGATGTGAACCGATCCCGAGTCAGGCTTCTCCAGGCCGATGATGAGCCTCAGCAAAACGCTTTTACCGGTCCCACTGCGTCCTAGCACCGCCAAGGTCTCGCCGCGGCGCACGGCCAGGCTGATCCCGTTCAAAACCTTTTGATTTCCGAAGGATTTATGCAAGTCCTCGACGGCGATAGCTGGCGCATTGCCGTCTTTCGCGGCTTCTTCTGGCTCCATCTCGATTTGATCGATTGTGTGCATACTTGTTTCGCGAGCCGCGTAGCTACTTAGTCAATGGTCACGGGAAAGATATGAGAATAAGTTTCACGAGCACGACATCGGCCAGGATCACGAACAGCGAGGACAAGACCACCGAACTCGTGGCCGCACGGCCCACGCCCGCAGCGCCTCCCCGTGTCCGCATTCCTTGAAAACACGCGACCAGCCCAATAATCAGGCCAAACGCCATCGTCTTAAATGTGGGGGGCAGGAAATCGTTAAAATCGGCGCCATTGAAACCGGCACTGATGAACTGATGTAACGAAAGCGGCTCAACCATGGCCTGCGTAACCCAGCCCATGAGCAGGCCGCAAAAGTCGGCAGCGAGGGTCAGGAGAGGCAGCATCAGAATGCAAGCCAGGATACGCGGCGCCGCCAGCAGCCTGTAAGGGTTCACTGCAGATGTCTCGATGGCATCGATCTGTTCGGTCACTTTCATCGACGCCAACTCCGCGCCGATGCCAGCGCCCACACGGCCACTCACTACCAGACCAGTGATGATCGGGCCGGTCTCGTGAATAACGGAGAAAACGATCGCGGCGGGAAGCAGCGACTTTGCCCCAAAACGAGTCAGGCTGTAACGGGCTTCCAAAGAAAGAACAACTCCGGTGGCGGCGCCGGCCAAAGCGACCAGCGGCAGAGACATCGATCCGATCTCGTCGAGCTGTCGAAACAATTCTCGGAATTCAAACGGCGGCGTCACTGCAGCTCGCACAACCCGCCAGAAAAATATGCCCAGATCGCCGAACCACTCGAGAAACTTGTTGATCAGGCCTAGAGCGGAACTCACCATGGGAAACATAAGCGATGTCCGCGGCCCTGGAAGTGGAGGATCAACGCTGGCAACCGTGCTGAATTTGCGGTCGATCATGATATGCCGATCATGGATTTGAGGGGGGAGGATTTGCGCTCGAATCGGGCGCTCCGTGTGAATCGTTAAGGTGCATGCGAGTAAGCAGTGAATGGGGTCCGCTATAAAGAAATTCAAGGGAGATGTTTGCGCCTACATACCCCAGCAAGCTGTAGTTGCCCATTCGGAACGCATCCTTGTAATCGTAGCGGCCGGGATACCAGCCATAAACGGCCGTCATGGTGCCGGCATAGGGAGAAACCAGATCAGGAAACGAGAAGACACGATGGCCATCGACGCCGCGGCGTGCTGTAAAGGTAGAAATCACGGCATGTTTGAGCCGCGGAAACAGACCTTTACACTCACAGCGGTAATACAACGTGTCTTCGCATAAGGCTTCCGAGAGCGCATAGCGCAGCGTCGTAGTTGTCGCCGCGATGGCGAAGTCGGACCCAAATCGCTTGCTATAACCCTCCGCGCCTTGCTTCCATTCCGGCGGAGTATTCTGAAACTGACTAATGCCAGCAGCGATTCCCGCGCCGACGATGGGATAGGGGCCGAACGCGTCGAACGCGTAGTTACGGAGCTTGGTTGTCTCGGGCGGACGCACGTAAGTCAGATCCGGCAGCGGAGCCGCCGTATTTACTGACGAACTGACTGCGCTGCTGGAGGAGTCCGCCGTATCGACCAGCGCTTGCGCCTTTGCCAGCACCGGTAAGGCTGCGAGGTCCGCGATTACCATCAGCCAGAGCATAAGTCGCCGCATCTTCATATCAAATTCCCCTGGGTCTTTCGTTGGTCGATCCTTCTTTGGTCGATCGTTCTTTGGTCGATCTAAGATAGGGTTATTTGTCATCAGAACCGCATCAACCCTAGCATCAAGCTTTAGGCTGCGGAAAACTGGTCAGAATTGATCATCCGGTAAATCAGTGCTATGGCGTCCGGGGAGGAGTGTAGGGAGGAACACCGCCACATTGCTGGAGGTGCTGGTTGCGAAATTAGCGCCGCTCTCCGCGTTAGATCCAGCAAATGCCTGAATTTGCCCTTGCTGTCGGGCAGCTTTATTTGTGGGATCGAGGCGCGGAAGCTAATCGTGGAGAACGATATTTAGAAGTGAACTATGAACTTGCAGCCCACCGCCGCCGTAGTCAACGAAGCCTAACTTCCTGAACCTGTTCATGAAAAAGCTGACCCGCGAACGGGTTGTGCCTATCATTTCTGCAAGGGTCTCCTGACTCATCTTTGGGATTACAGTCTCGTGTATGCCTTCCTTACCGAAGTGAGCAAGCAAGAGCAGAATCCGAGCTAGCCTCTTTTCGCTGGAATTGAAAAGCTGATCGACCAGATCCTCTTCGTATCGAATGTTTCGCGCCAAGAGATATGCTACGAATAGGTCGGAGAAAGTGTGTTCCCGGTGAAGCGCAAGCATCATCTCTTTTTCTTGTCGATGCGCAGAAGTTCGCAGTCCGTCATTGCGGTTGCGGACCCCATCCGTAAGGGCTGTCCAGCCAGGCCACCTTCTCCGAAAAAGTCTCCCTCACTCAATATGCCCAAGGTTGCTTCCTTGCCAATCTTGGATACAACTGTGAGTCGAACCTTGCCTTCCTGGATGTAGAAGACGGAGTCAGCCGCATCTCCCTGCGCGAAGACCGCTTGGTTCTTCGGAAAAGCCACGACCTTCCTACCCACGCCGATAGTGGCACGGAAGGTCTTTGGGTCGAAATCAACCTTTCTCATGGCCAACGTGGTCGGTGGTGTCATCAATGACTTCTCTCGGAGCAGAGCTACACTTCCAAACATACTGACAGAATCGAAATCATCGAAGATGTTCACTTTTGCTCACAATTGGGGAAAAAAGTTCGGGGAGGACCCAAAAATGGAACCTGACCCTTCCGAATGTATTGAGAATGATCAATATTGAACATCTTCCCTGCTGTGAAATGTGCATTATGGAGTGGTGAAGACCAAAGAACTCACCCCGAAACAGATATTATCCGTACCTTGTGATACTTGTGGTGCAGCGATCGGGGAAACTTGTGAACTGCACTCGGGAGCCGCGCGCACCGAGCCGCACCGGGATCGCAAGCTTTTCGCAGCCGAGGCCGTGGAAAAAGAAATCGGCAAACGATAACGTCCGTGAAGCTGCCCGGTAGTGTCTGCAATCTGCGTTGAAGCCCGCATGAAACGTGTCGAGTGTAATGGTGGCGCTTTGGCAACTGTCAAGAATTCTATCCAAAGGATGATGCACTTTTATGGACGTACAGCACATGAGCAAAGAACAGTTAATAGACTTAGCCAATGAATCCGCGCGGAATCTCGAAAAGTCCAAGAGCCAAACCACATCACTCGAAGTGGATCAGCGGAAGCTCGTTTCTCTGCTCTTGAGTTTGACGAAGATAACCGGCAGCCTGCGGAATCGGCTATTAGAGCTCTCTGTGGATAACAAAGCTCTGACAGAATCTCTTGAGAAGCGCGCTCCTGATGTACATGCGCTATTCTCAGATCTGCGTAGTAATTCCAAAGATCGTTTCTCTTTGGCCGATTTTCCAAGCGTTCAAGAGTTAGAGCAATCCATCGAAGCGATTCTTGGACCGATTCATTAGCCGTCTTCAATGCCCCTGAATTAGCTTACGAGGCAGTGACGGAATGACCGCACTACCGCGCCGTTCATTGAAGTGAAGTAAATGCGCGGCGGATTACTGTGCAGGGCCGCCCGCCACCGTCGGCACAGGCGCCACGGACTTCAACTGGTCCAGTGCAGTCAGCACGCCTTGCCAGCGAACGTGGTCCTTCTTCGTCTCGATCGGTACCGAGAGGTCGGAATAAAAGTCGAGAATGTTGGCGCGCAGATCCGGAGTCGTTCCGTCGAACTTGCGGCTCGATAACTGCCCCAGCAACTTTGCATAGGTGTCGTCGGCGAGCGAGTATTCCGCTGCCTTGGTGGCTTGGCCACTATCAAGATCACAATTGGGAAGCAGGACCGAGCCAGTGCCCACGGCGTGGAGGAAGGCCCTGTATTGGTCGACGGTCAAATTGATGCTCTTGAAATACAGGTCCTCGGTCTGCGGAGTCGGGTTCTTGAAGCCCAGCCCCTTGAAGGGACCAATTCTCGGCATATAGCGCAAGAGGGTGGAGAGTATCCGGGTTCCGAATCCGGGTTTGGTGTAGTCCTTCCCCCACTCCTTTTCATAACCGGAGCGCGAAAGCCGGTACAGGAACTTTTGTTTCGCGAAGTCGGGCCGCTCGCGCATCAAGTCTTTCTTATGGGTTTGCAGCGCGACTTGGGTCATCTCCGGGATCAGCCGGCTGACCGCGAAACGATACGAACCCACTGCCAGATCCTCGTGGGTCAGCACGTCTTTCAACTCCACTCCGTACACGACGGGAAAGGCTCGCTCCAGCAGGGACTTTGACACTTTAAACCCGATGAAATCGTGATACTGCTGCGACGCATAGCGATTCTTCGCGACCTGTACCGTGTCGAACCCGAACTCTATTTTCAGATGCGCCGTCTTGTCCTCGGCGTACGTCACCGACTTGCCAAACTTCGCTCGCAGCTTCGGAAACTCGATCGCGACAGACTGGTTGACCGCCGGGTGGCCCGCGATATCCGACGCATAGTGCGACAGTGCGCCCAGCGCGAAGGCGTACTCGTTGGCATCCTGGCTTTCGAGCAGTAGCTCGCGAACAAAGTCTCCGCTGCGAGCGTAGTGCACCAGGTTACTGAAATCTTTACTGCCGAAAGGATAATAACCTAGGTCCTGGATGACGGCGCCTCCGTACGCATAGGCATGCGCCTCTTTGAGTTG
>Ga0116217_10006425_pt1 | contig 10199 bp, 6 predicted proteins | sample Sb_taG_6_FD_89697 | JGI IMG/M metagenome (GOLD analysis project Ga0116217, IMG submission 89697) | Peat soil microbial communities from Weissenstadt, Germany - Sb_50d_4_PS metaG | ecosystem: Environmental > Terrestrial > Soil > Wetlands > Peat | place: Germany: Weissenstadt | collected 2010-09-21 | reverse complement strand
GCCGTCAAGTGCATGTAACGACCCTTGAGCTGGCGAATCAACATGGAGTCACGATTATTGATTTTCGTGTGCTCCAGATGATAGTAGTCAAGGTTGTCGGTGACGCCTCTCGATTCCCACGTCGCCAGTTCTTGCGCTGAAAACTCCCAGGTCTGGTCGGGGTTGGGCTGGGAAGTAATCGTCAGCGAGGGCCCGACGCTCCAGAACTTCGGGCGGCCGATCTTCACTCCACCCGGGAAGGTCTCCACGTTTCCGTAGATTCCATCGGCAATTTGAATATCAAGGCCCAGCGCGTCATTGTGGTAGTCATGCGGCTTCAGCGTTTCTTCCCTGACCCGTTCGCGGTGCCCGGGAAGCCATCTCACAAGCACGTATTCCCCCAGTACCAATCCGCCTCCGATGATCAGGATTGAGAAGCCAAGGATCAATTGGAAAGGTATTCGCTTCGCCATGAGTGCCATCTTACTCTGTGTGCGTGAACGGTGCAACGGTGTAGCCGTGGCTCTAGCATGCACAGAACAACTCCTGGCCGCTGTCATTCTGAGCGCAGCGAAGAATCCCGGCAGTTGTACTTTCGACGAACTACGGAGATCCTTCCTCGTCCGTCGGCTGACGGACTCCTCAGGATGACGGTTAAAGGGGTTTTTGCGCTGCCCACTAGAGTTCCAATTCCATAAACTCCGTGCCGGAATGCGGATTATGATAATAGGGTTCAACACGTTTGAAGCCCAGCGATTCATAGAGAGCCCGGGCCTCCTGCATCGCGGCCAGGGTATCCAGCCGCATCCGTTTGTAGCCCAGCTTGCGAGCTTCCTCGATGATGGCCGTGGCCATCTGGCGTCCGGCGCCTTGGCCGCGAAATCCCGGCCGCAGGTAAAGCCGCTTCATCTCCGAGGTCTCGTCATCAAGTGCGCGCAGGGCGATGCACCCGGCGGGTTGGCCGCCGTCGTATGCGAGTAGCAGCCGGCCTCGGGGCGGCGCGTAATCCCCGGGCAGCTCTGCCAGTTCCTTTTCAAAACCCTGAAAGCACAGGCTGACGTTGAGGGATGCCTCGTATTCGCGGAGCAGTTGCCGCACGTCTTCGACTTGCCGCGGCGTTTCTACCTGGACCAGGGTTATCATCGGCGCTCGAGTAAAGAATTCACCCCAGAGGTTATGGCGCGGCCTGTCGGCCGCATCCAAAATTCCAAATTCAAAATTCCAGACCAGAATTCTTGCAATCGGCAACGAAACTCGGGAACAGCATCGGGACAGAGGGCGCAGGGTAGACGATCTGGCTTGTTCTCTGCACCACTAGCTCATGAGACGTTGTTATTTTGCGACGATTTCTTCTTGAATCTGGATTCTTGAATTTCGCATCACGGCTCTGCCGCGCTGTGCCCTCTGTGCTGACTTGTCGCTTGCGGCCGCAAGGCCTACGTGACCTCAATGAGCGGATGCGTCTTGTCGATGACTTTGCCAATTGTCTCGGCGGGGATGTCGAGGGTCCGGAGGGCTTCGAGGAGTTCGGGCGCGTCTTGCGCGGCGACCGATAACAACAATCCTCCCGACGTCTGCGGGTCGAACAAGAGGTTGCGGACCTCTTCGGCGACGCCGCTCGCAAATTCGACGCAGTCCCCGATGAAATCCCTGTTTCTCTTCAGGCCCCCGGGCAAAAACCCGCGTCGCGAATATTCTACGGCATCCGGCAGGAATTCGATCCGGGCGGAGTCGATCGCCATGCTTACCTGGCTTCCCCTCGCCATCTCGCGAGCATGCCCCAGCAGGCCGAAACCCGTGATGTCGGTGGCCGAGTGCACGTCAAATTTAAGGGCGGTTTCACTCGCAGCCCGATTCAGGGCGCGCATGGATTCGATGGCGGCATCCACGGCGGCCTCGCCGGCTTCTCCTTTTTTCAGCGCCGTGCCGATGATTCCGGTCCCCAGTCGCTTGGTCAAGAGCAAGTGATCGCCCACAATCGCAGCACGGTTGGTGAGGATGCGCTGCGGGTGGATGAGTCCGGTGACCGCAAAGCCGAACTTGATCTCCTCGTCGCCGATCGAGTGGCCGCCGATCACCACACATCCCGCTTCCTGCATCTTGGCGTGCCCGCCCGCGAGAATCTTCTCCAGGATCTCGAGGCCCTCTTCTTTGTTGGGAAATCCCACGATAGAGAGCGCCGAGAGGGGCCGGCCGCCCATGGCGTAAACATCGCTGAGCGCATTGGCGGCCGCAATCTGGCCGAAAGTGTAGGGATCGTCTACGATCGGAGTGAAGAAATCCACCGTCTGGACCAGCGCCAGGTCGGGCGCGAGTTGATACACTCCCGCGTCGTCATTGGTGTCGAAGCCCACCAGGACATTTGCGTCGGATTGTTTCGGCAGCGTGGCCAGCACTCGGTCCAAAATACTTGGACTCAACTTGGCCGCTCAACCCGCCGCTTTCACCATGCTCGTCAAGCGAACTGGTGGCATTGTTAACTCCCTCTCGAAGAATTCACCTATCAGGCGAGTATAGCAGACGCGGGCGGGACGCGTGTTCTCGAGCCCGGCGCTCGTAGCACCGGCCTTCAGAACCTGCCGTGAGCCAAGCGAAGGGTCGGCATGTCGGCATGCTGACCTGACGAGGCTGCGGAAGAACGCGTTCGGCTGTCATCCTGAGGAGCCGCAGGCGGCGAAGGATCTCCGTAGTTCGCTGAAACTACAACTGCCGAGATTCTTCGCTTCGCTCAGAATGACAGTATCCAGGCGTTTTCCCGCGGCCTGTGAAGGTCGTCTCTGCAGGCTCGGCTGGAATCTCGCGCTCGGGCGGGTTATGATTCAGGCAATGCTATCGGGGCGGACCATCAAAGAACGCGCGGTCGGACTGGGCTTCGATCTGGCCGGAATCGCGCCCCTGGATGTCTGGAAAGACCTCGAGTTTTCCAGGCGGTGGGTCGAGAAGGGCTTTAACGGCGAGATGCGCTATCTTGAAAACCCCAAGCGCTTCGACCCGCTCATGGTTCTGCCTTCTGCTAAATCGGTGGTCTGTGTCGGACTGGTGTATAACGCGCCGCTTCCGTACTCGACGGAGACGGCCGGAGCCGCTTCCGGGCCTCGCGCTTGGATTTCGCGTTACGCCTGGGGGCGTGATTACCACGAGATTATGAGGGCTAAACTCGAGCAGCTTCGCGCAGCTATCAATGAGTCAGCGCCAGAGGTCGAGACGCGGGTGTATGTCGACACTGGCCCTGTCGTCGAACGCGCCTTCACGCGCCTTTCTGGCATTGGCTGGACGGGAAAGAACACTTGCATCATTAATCAGGAAAAGGGTTCCTGGTTGTTTCTTGGGGTCATCCTGTGCAGCCTCGAGCTCGAGCCGGACCTGCCCGCTCCCGACCGTTGCGGGTCCTGCACGGCGTGCCTCGAGGCCTGCCCCACGGGGGCCTTGGTTGAGCCCTACGCGATGGATGCGTCGCGCTGCATCTCCTACCTGACGATCGAACTCCGGGGATCCATTCCGAATGAGTTCCGCTCAAAAGTGGGCAGCAATGTGTTCGGATGCGACATTTGCCAGGATGTGTGTCCGTGGAACAGCAGTCGTCAGTCGGCAGTTATCAGTTATCAGCAAACCCAGTCCCAGCATGAGCGGCCATTGGATCCACGGGAAGTTGCGCGTCCTGCGACCACGGCAATTCAAGACTTCCATCCCATGATTGTAGAGCCAGATCACGCCAGGGTTTCCGATGGGGCTACTTCCGGCCAACAGGCGACGGACAACGGACCACGGACCACGTAGCCTGTCGGCTTCTCTCTGTTCAATCCGCCCTTGGAGGCTCTTGCCTCGATCACCGAAGAAGGCTTCCGGCTGAATTTCGCCCATTCGACCATCAAGCGGGCGAAGTATCGAGGCTGGCTGCGCAACCTCGCGGTAGCCATGGGTAACTCCAGTGATGAAAGGTTTGTTCCCTGGCTCGAGCGGATGGCCCGGCATCCCGACCCGATCGTCCGTGAACACGCCGCCTGGGCCCTGGAACGCCTGCGGGGCGAGTAACTTTAAACACATTCACCACCGAGGGCACAGCGCGGCAAAGCCCCAACCAAATGCAGATTCTTCCCCCCGGGAGGTTACAACCGTTTGGTCACGATGAATCATCTAAAACCATGTGCGGGGAGCAAATCCAAAAAGTTAAGCAAGTGTGGGCAAGCGAGTGTATCATCGCTGTGTCCAACCGTGGAGGGCAATCATGAAATCGCGATTTCCGGGCCGGATTCTCCTGGTGTGCATCGGAAGCCTGTTTTTCCTGCCAATAGTCGCAGCCGCCCAACAAGCCGTCTCCCACGTGCGGGTGGTGCGGCTTAGCTACATCAGCGGCACGGTGGGCGTGAGGCGGGCAGGCGCAACCGAATGGACGAAAGCCCTCGTGAACACTCCCGTCCAGGAGGGGTTCGAGGTATCGACTTCAGAGGGTAGTTTTGCGGAAGTGGAATTCGAAAATGGTTCCACGGCCCGTTTGGGTGAGCTCTCCCATTTGACTTTCGACCAACTGGCTCTGGATGCGGACGGCGACAAGCTCAATCGCATGACGTTCGAGCAGGGCTACGCTACATTTCATTTCCTGCCTGAGAAGCGCGACACCTACAGTGTCAAAGTTGCAGACGCAACGCTGACTCCGAATGGCAAGAGCGTCTTCCGAACGGATTTTGACAAAGGCCACGTTCGCGTGGAAGTTTTCAACGGATCGGTCGAGGTCGTGGCCCGAGCCGGGTCCGAGAAACTCGGTAAGGACAAAACGCTGGAATACGATACCAGTACCACTGAGGTGGCGTTCAACACTCGTCGCGGAATGGCTAAGGACGACTGGGACAAGTGGACCGAGGCACGGGATTCGCAGGCGACCCTGGCGATGAACGATCAGGCAGTGGCGGCACGAGGACCAGTCTACGGATGGAGCGACCTGGATGCTTACGGCGAGTGGGCTATGATCCCGGGCTTCGGCTATGGCTGGTCGCCTTTTGCGCCGATGGGCTGGTCGCCGTACACCGCGGGGATGTGGAACTGGTATCCCGGAATGGGTTACACGTGGATCGGTGCAGAACCGTGGGGCTGGCTGCCTTACCACTACGGGATGTGGAACTATTCCGCTGAATTCGGCTATTTTTGGATGCCGGGTGACTTTAGCTTCTGGTCGCCTGCCTTGGTTTCCTGGTATACGGGGCCGGGGTGGATGGGCTGGGCTCCTTTGGGTTTGAATCCCCGAGCGGGAGTGTCGAGGCCGGTGACGACCGTCTCCGGTTCGGCGTTTCAAGCCGGCCAGCTTATTACTCCTGAGACCGTAAACCATGTCGATTTCAAAGAAGCGATCGTGGCAGAGCACCCGCCCTCCCAGCCGGGCGCAGGCGCCGCAATTCGGGGAATTCCTCTGGCAGGCGGGTTCGCGACACTCACCAGCGCGCATCCCACGGGCGCACACGCGGCGGCGCCGTCTTCAATTTTGATGGGAGTTGAAGGCGGCAAGGAAAGCGCGCTGCTGGGCGGCCACCCGTTGCGCGAACCCTTGCGTTACCGCCTGGGCACAACGTTAGGCGGCCGGTACAACGTGGGGGGCAGCGTCGGCGAATTCAAGGGTGACAGCTTTGAAAGATCCGGCAACAGGGAAATGATGAATGGAGTGCCTGCTTCGGCCGCCTCCCACGCGGGTGGGCCGAGCATCCTGCCTCACGGCCACTCCGCGCAATCCGCGCGCGCCGAGGGCGGCGAGATGACGCATGGTGGCAACAGTGTCGGAATTCCAAGCGCCCCATCATCCACGCCGAGCCCCTCAACCAGCAGTTCGCATAGTGCAACCTCCGGCGCCGGCAACGGACACCACTGATTACAAGGTCATTCCCACCAAAGCGGGAATCCACCCGTGGAAAGTAGGGGCTGTTCGCGAACCGCCCCTACCAGAGGGACCCCCGTTTTCGCGGGGGTTATTGCGCGTATGACTTTGATTTTTTCAGGTGAGTTTCCATGGGCCTTTGGCCCACCCGAGGGAATGAATATCAGCGTCGTCGTCCCCGCGAAAGCGGGGACCCACGGTGAGTCGGGAGAAAGATGGATTCCCGCTTACGCGGGAACGACGTGACTTTCAGGGGAGCCGCAGGCCCGTGCATACTCGATATGACGGTTTTCCCAGAATCGCTGCCCACCGCGCCTACAAATACTTCAGCAGTTCATCCAGCGTTTTCTTTACACCCTCGTAGGGGTCGCCCGGGCCCTCGAACTCGATCGAGTAGACCCCTGCGAAGGCAGCCTTCTTGGAAATCTCGATACACTTCGGAAAGTCGTATTTGGTTTCGTTCCCTGCCGAGTCAAACTCCAGTCCTTTGGCGTGGCATACCACGTGCGCGTAAGGGAAGAGAATCGGCAGCCCCGTCTCGCGTGTAGCCTCATCCGGAAAGTTGCCGAAATCGGGGAGCGCGCCGACCACGTCCGGACCCGCCTGTTCGAAGAGCTTCACCAATTCCTCGGGATGTTCCGAACCGACGCCGCCGTGGTTCTCAATGATCACATGCACGCCCTTGGGCTTGCCGTACGCGGCAAGTCGCCTATACGACTCGAGGGTCGGCGAAAGGTCCTGCGGATTGAACTTGCCGGGATCGCATCGGACGGACTTTGAGCCGATCGCCTGCGCCACATCGATCCAGATTTTTGAGGCGTTCACCGCCGCGTCCCGAACTGACTGCTCCGTGTCGGATAACCCGCCGCCCCTCCACAGCTCATCAATGTCCACCGGCATGTTCACGACGCGCGAGTGGGCCCGCACCAAGCGGCCCTTGACTTCCTGAAGGTAGGTCTTTTCAGTGGAAGCGAAATGAGGCGCGCAAAACTCCAGATTATGAACCTGGTACCGGTCGGCAATCATCTCCGGGAACTCGATCAAGCTAAGCATATCCCCAGGCAGTGTGAACTCTTTCTCCCGCGTGGACTGAAAATAATTATGAAGACTCCAAGTGGATATGGAAATGCGGCTTCGTTTATCTGGTCTGTTAACGCCGGCTGGGCGGTGTTTCGTCTGTCCCAGGAGATCTCCGCCGAAAGCGAAGGCCCCGGCCCCAACGGCAAGACGAGTGAAAAAATCCCGACGAATCATTGCTTCCTCCTTTCGGCCTATCGAATCATCGCGACCGACGGAGAAAGATGCTAACACTGTTTTTCAGCCTCCGGGTAGACTATTCGAACGCGTCTGCCATTCTAAGCACTCGCTCATGCCCGTCGGCTGACAGGCACGAAGAATCCATGTGCTGTCAATCCGGGCGAAGCGAGGAATCTTGCTCTGCGTCGGGCATACCGCCCCGGAAAGGCCAGAGCGAGATTCCTCGCGGAGTTTATCCTGAGCGGCAGAGCGAGATTCTTCGCTCCGCTCAGAATGACAAGCGAAGGGCTCAGAATGACAAGCGAAGAGCTCAGGATGACGGCGAAGGTCTCGGAATGACAGCTAAGTTTCAGAACAGGGGCTGGCAAGAAGCTCACTGGCAGCAGCTAAAGGCAAGCGCGTCTATGATTTCTTGATTATTGCCTAAATACAGCATTGACATTCCCGCCTGACTTCCGTATATTTTGTCGCGGATTTACAGAGTGTTGCCGGCCGGTGGATAGGGGCGGCCGACAACGCGTTTTGATCACGCCTCTACGTCCCTCGAGCCGGCGCCAGTCGCGGGTAAATCACTTCGAACTCGCAGAGGGATTGGCGTTAACCCTGGTAGTGTGCACTCTACTGGAGAATGGCTGCGATGGGTCTTATCTTTGTTCAACTCTTCCCAAGCTCAATGTACCCTTATTCAGCAATTCTTCTCACGCTCTTTTTGCTCCTGATCTACTTTCGTCATCAACGCATCGAGCGCGCGAACAAGAATGCCGAATTGCAGTGGTTTTCGGAGCTGCATCTTTTTGGCAGATCCCTAGCCGAAAGTGCTGGCCCGCAACAGATGGCCGACTTGACCGGGCAGCGAATCCACGACGTGGTGGGGAGCGGGGGCTGCTACATTTTAGTGCAGGCCAGCGGATCGGAAGCGCCCGGCCACGTCTCCGCGCAAGGACTCAGCGCGGAGTCGATCGGGTTGTTGTCGGCCGATCCCTTACGTTCTTATCTTATCTCGTGCGGGGAACGTTGGGGGAACTTGTTGATTTTCCCCGACCTCTCTCGTCCTTCCGTGGATTTCGCCTGGCAACGCGACGCGCTTTTTCACGAGCTTCGAGCGCTTTGGGTGCGGGAAGGGCTGAGGACGCTGGTGGTAGTGGGGTTGCAGGTGCGCGAGAGTTCTTACGGCGCGTTGCTGATGGGATGCCGCAAGCCCAAGAACTTCCGTGCGAACGAACTCCGCTTGCTGCTGGCGATTGGCAACCAACTCGGCGTGGCCATGGAGAATTGGTCTTTGCACCGCGCGGCAGAACGGCACAACCAGGAACTCAGGTTGCTGCATCGAGTCAGTGAATTGTTGCGCACGAAATTTGATCTGGAGTCACAGGTGGAAATCCTGCGCCAGGAGTTGCAAGGGGTGCTCGGCACAACCAACTTCTCTCTGGCATTACAGGACTCACAGGATGGCCCGCTGAAGACGGTTGTCGCCTTTCAACCCGCTAATCCCGACGTTCTCTCGGGAGGATCAGAGTTGGATGGACTGGCCGACTTCGTATGCCAGGGCCGGCGCCCCCTGCTTCTGACCCAGGACCTTCCTGCCAAGGCGCGCCGTCTGGGGATCAAAACCGTGGATGGACGGCTGCGCACCTGGTGCGGAGTGCCCGTTCATTTTTCCGACGGGACCATGGGCGTGCTGTCAGTCGCGGACTTCGAGCGGGACAACGCCATCAACCAGGAACAGTTTGAGCTGATGCAGGTGCTCGCTGATGAGGCCACCGGCGCCCTTGAAAGCGCCCGGCTTTTCCAGAAGGAGCGGAGGCGGGCGAGCCACCTGGCTCTTCTGAATGAACTAACGCGGAAAGCAGCCTCCGACCTCAATCCGAAGGAACTCCTTTCCAACATTTGCCGGGAGATCCGCAGCGCTTTTGAACGCGACTTTGCGCGAATTGAAGTGGCGGACACTCAGAAGAAGGAACTGATTGTGGAGGCTGAGGCGGGTTACGGCGCTGATCTGCTGGGCCGTCGAATCCAATTCGGCGATGGGCTTTCGGGTGCGGCCGCCATCGGCAGTGAGCCCATTCTGGCAAACTCCGTGCTGCGCGACCTTCGGTACGTTGCGCTGCGCCCGGGCGTGCGATCGGCCTTGAGTCTTCCCCTGAAGTATCGCGACGATCTGCTGGGCGTGTTGAGTCTCGAGAGCCTGCGGGAGCATAGCTTTTCCCAGCAGGACGTGCTGACGTTACAGTCGCTGGCCAACCAGCTTGCCATTAATCTTCATAACGCTCATGCCTACCAGATTGCGCTAGATCAAGCCATCACCGACGGCTTGACACATCTCAAAACTCATCGCTTCTTTAGAGAAGCGCTGGATGGTGAATGGCGCCGGTCCATCCGGAGTGGCCGGCCGTTTTCGGTAATCATGATGGACCTGGACTGCTTTAAGCAGGTCAACGACAACGGAGGGCACCTGGAAGGTGATCGAGTGCTCGCGGCTGTGGCCGGTGTGCTCGATTCCCGATCGAGGCAGTCCAATGTGGTGGCGAGGTACGGCGGCGATGAGTTCGCGATCTTGCTGCCCGAAACCACGACGGAACAGGCTGAAATCCTGGCCGAGAGGCTCCGTTCCGCCCTGCAGGCGGACCACTATCTGCACTCTCACCACGTGACGGCAAGCATCGGGGTTGCGTCCTTTCCAACCCACGGTCCAACCCCTGAGGACGTTCTGAGCGTTGCGGACTCCGGGATGTACCTGGCCAAACACTGCGAGGGAAATTGCGTGCGCGTGGCTTCCTTAAGAATTGCACCGGGGAATGCGGAACGGGATCAGGAATTATTGGACGCGTGTCTGGGAGTGGCGGTAAAACGGATGTTCGCTAACCGCAATGAGGCTGTCAACAATCGTTACCTTCACAGATTCGAGCAGATGAAACCGCTGTGGGATACGATCACGGCGCTCGCCTTTGCCGTTGAAGCTAAGGACCCTTACACTAAGCACCATTCTGCCGAGGTATCCGCGTGGGCAGCCAAGATAGCCGTTCACGTGGGGTTGTCTCGAGCGGAAGTCGAAGACATTAAGCTGGCCGGCATCGTCCATGATATCGGCAAAATCCACGTTCCG
>Ga0116217_10006421_pt1 | contig 10200 bp, 6 predicted proteins | sample Sb_taG_6_FD_89697 | JGI IMG/M metagenome (GOLD analysis project Ga0116217, IMG submission 89697) | Peat soil microbial communities from Weissenstadt, Germany - Sb_50d_4_PS metaG | ecosystem: Environmental > Terrestrial > Soil > Wetlands > Peat | place: Germany: Weissenstadt | collected 2010-09-21 | reverse complement strand
GGATGATGGGCAGCACCAGGCGCAAGGAATGGAGCGGACGGCAGATGTTCTCGCCGGTGATGGGATGCATCTTCACGACCAACCACTCGGCGGGGGTGAGGTCGCTGCCTTTTTTCAGGATTTCATCGGGCACGGCAATCTTGCCGAGATCGTGGAGATATCCGCCGCGCTTCAACGCGATGATGGAATCTTCGTCCATGCCAAGGTGGCGTCCGAGGTCGGCGGCGCGAACCGAAAGCCGCTCGCAGTGGCCCTCGGTGTAGGGGTCGCGGCCTTCGACGATCAGGCCCAGGGTGCACAGAACGGAGTCGGCCGTTTCTAACTCGTCGGTAAATTCTTTCAGGCGAAGCAGCGACTTCACGCGGGCAATGAGTTCCTCGGCGAGCACGGGCTTGTTGAGGAAGTCGTCGGCGCCGGCTTCGATGCCGCGGACTTTGTCGCTGCTGTCGCTGAGTCCGGTGATGAGCACGAAGGGGATCAGGCGCGTGGCCGGGTTTTCTTTCAGGCCGCGGCAGAATTCGTAACCGGATTTGCCCGGCATCATCACGTCGGAAAGGATCAGGTCAGGCAGTTGGCGACGGACTTCGGCCTCGCCCTGCTCGGCGTTGGAGGCGGTGATCACGTCATAGCCGCGCATGCTGAGCAACTGGCTCATCAGGCCGGCAATGCCGGGTTGGTCGTCGACGACCAGGATTCGCGGCGCACGACGTCGTGGTAAAAGGTCACCCATATTTAGATAAGAGGCGGCTTCGCCCTTGGAAGTTGTCCGCGCATCCGGCCCTGCCGGATTTCGAGTGGGGGGAGAGAGACTCATAACAAATCGATTTTCTGGCCCTTATGATTCTACAGTCATTCTCCGCTTTCCGCTGGAAGTGGGCCAGCTTTTTGGAACAGTAACACCGATTGCGGAACTCGGCTATTCCCATTTCGACACCTCAAACTTCGCTGATGTGACCGTAAGTCTTGCGTCGGGCTCGCCCGGTGCCTAGTCTCGGCTCATGCGGATGTCGGGGAGTGGCGTGGCGCGAACTGGGATGATTCGAACGGGGATCGCGCTCGGGCTGGTCGGCGCGGTGCTGGTGACGGCGGCAATGGGTGCGCCCGCGAAAGTTCATGTCATCACATTCGGCAAAGGGATGGCGGTGCAGTGGTTTCCGGGCTCGGCGACGAATGATAAGGCGGTCACTATTAAGGTGCGCGCGCTGGTGGTGGATGGGCGGGTGAAAGAGTACGTGACGGGCGCGCCGCACGAAGTAACTGAGCGGCTGTTTGTGGTGCGCCGGGCGTTTCGCGTGAATGACAGTCTTCCTGAAGATTCTGGCCCGCGCTGGCAATGGCAACGGGGAGGCTGGCTGCTGGTCGACCGACTGACGGGGCGCGTCGCTCCGATCAATCTGCCAGAGTTCGACGCGTATTACTCGGCGGCCAGTTGGTATCGCGATTATGTCGCCTATTGTGGCGTGGCGGACGATGGCAAGAAGACGTACGCCATGGTGGCGCAACTCAGCCGGCGAAAGCCGGTGTTGAAAAAGGAACTATCTGGCGCAGGTGTGGCAGACGATGCGGCTCCTGATTCGGCGTGCCCGGCGCCGACCTGGGAGCGGGGACCGGTACGGGTCAGCTTTGAGCCGGCGGGCAGTGCACGGCAGACGTTTGCCATTCGCGGGCATGTGGTGGACTTGGTGAACGATGCGGAGGAGGAAGACGAGGGGGCGAAGTAGGGACGAAGTCAGAATGCAAAATGCAGAAGTGAGAATGCTGCCGTAAGGTCTTACTTCAGCATTCTGCATTCTGACTTCTGCATTTTCTTCAGTCTCCTGCCGCTTCGACTGTGGGCAACTCTTCCGCCACCGTTTTTGCTTTTACCTTGGCGCTGGTGACGAGGATTACGGAGAGGACCACGATCGCGCTGCCCGCCAGAATGAAGCGGTCGACGCGTTCGTGGAGAATCAGCCAGCCGAGGAACACGGCTACCACCGGATTCACATAGGCATAGGTGGAAACCTTGGACGTGGGAACGTGCTCCAGCAGCCAGATATAGGCGGTATAGCCGATCCAGGAGCCGCAGACCACGAGATAAAGAGTGGCGCTGATGCCGCGGACGGTCCAGACGACGCGGGATAGGTCGCCGGCAAAGAGCGCGAAAATAAAATTGCCCGCTCCGGCGGCGGTGACTTGCCAGGCCGTGGCGCTGAACACGTCCATGCCCGATTGCCAGCGCTTCGACAGGACTGATCCGAGGGCCCAGGAGAACGATCCCGCGATCAGACTGATCGAAGCCCAGAATTCGCGGCGTCCCATGCTGCCGGCTTGCAACTGCGGCCATACTAAAACAAAAAGTCCGACGATGCCGAGCGCGAGGCCGGCCTTGCCGCGTCCAGAAATGTGGTGGTCGCCGAGCAGGAGCGAATCGAGGACCAGAAACCACAGCGGGGTGATGGCGATGATGAGCGCGGCCAGGCCCGACGAAACGGCGAGTTCCGCGTACGACAGCGTGAGGTTTCCGCCCATCAGCAGCAGCAGGCCCACGACCGCGGCCAGCGCGATTTGCTTTGGAGAATAAAAAATCCGGCGCCCGGTGGCGGCACAGACCGCCAGCATGACCGTGCCGGCAATCGAAAACCGCACTGCGCACATGAGCGCGGGCGGGATGGTCTGCACCGCGATGTCGATGCCGAGATAGGTCGAGCCCCAGAACAGGTAGACGAGTCCGAAGGCAAGAATCACCATCCACGGGCGTGGGCGCTGAGCAGATTGCATGGGCGTTGGGAAACAGGGGAAGCTAAAAGATATCAGACGAGCGCGGGGGTGGGTTGGATTCTAAAGTTGGAGAGCAGTGCGCGCGGGGAATGGCGATGCATCGACACCTATTTTGTCGGAGTAGAAAACTTTTTCCGGTCAGCTGGCCGCCGGGGCCGACTCAGTTCGATCCGTCAGTCGAACTGGCGGGTTGCAGGACGGCTGCAGGCACGTCGAATTGGATGGGGCGGTTGTAGTCGGAGTAGGAATAGTGGCCGCCGCTTTTCATCGTCATTTCGTAGGGCAGATGGTCATCCACGCCGATGCACAACGAACCGCCGTCGGATGTGACGGCCGTCCTGACGGCAAACTTCCATTCCTGGCAGCGCACACCGTTGACCGCCTTCTTGTCGCCCTTTTCCGTCATGGCGTGGCTGATCAGGGTATACATATCCGGCAGCAGGTCGCGAACCGTGCCGCGTGCCAGGTTGTCGCAATACCACTTGGCGGAATAGCGCTCTCCGGCGAAACCGTTGTTCTCCCAGGATCCGTCGCGGTCACGGGTGTACCTCTGGTCGCCGACCAGCAATTCTTCTTCTTTCATCTCGAAAGGAGAATCGGCGTTGGACTGCGCATCGTGAGACTGCTGATGGACAATCACCTGGTTGCAATCGACCTCCCATAGCCGCTCGGAATGCTGGGAGCTCGACGCGCTCTCCATATAAGCGCCGCGAAAACTCTTGACCTGCTTGATCGATTCCAGTGTTTTCTTGAACTCCGTGTCCCCGCTGCTCGGGTTGACGGCCTGGCCCACTGCCCAAATGATCACGCCCCCGATCAGCAGACACCCGCCCATCCAAAGCCAATTACGGTTACCCATTCAGCAGACACCCGCCCATCCAAAGCCAATTACGGTTACCCATATAGAATTCTCCCAAGCGTTTCTTGGGGATAGATTAGTGTGCGGAGTCGGCGCGTGAAAGTTACGGACGTACCTGCAAAGCACTTGCATTCGACGGCGACAGAGTTTCCGGTTGGGCGAACGGCCCGGAAGTATGATTAGGTCGAGGAGCAGGAACCGTGACCACGCGTCGATCGAAGATTCGTCCAACCGACATTCGTCAGACCAAGATTCATCAACGAGTCCAAACCAAGCCCAAGGATCACGAACCACTTGATCGAGCCGCAGTCCGGATCTTTGCCGCTAACGAGCGGATGAACCAGATTCTGATCGAACATCTTGATCCTGCCGCATGGACAGCCAAACTACAATTGGCGAAATCACCGTCAGCCAAGCCGTCCGGGAAGGCCCGCACGATCGCGGCGATCTTCACGCACATGCACAATGTGCGCACGAAGTGGGTGCGGCTCACGGCTCCGCACCTGAAGGTTCCAGCGCAACTTGACCGCGCGCACTGCACGCCGCAGCAGGCCCGCGCGGGATTGGCGGAGAGCGCCGCTCGCTGCCAGGAGATGCTGGGGGAAGCGCTCGGCGGTGAGGGCCGGATCGAGCAGTTTCGCAGAGACGGCTGGGGTCGGCCCTGGCCGGTTGGCCCGGAAATGCTGTGCTACATGCTGGCGCACGAGGCGCATCATCGTGGGCAAGTATGCATGCTGGCGCATCAGCTTGGATTCCCGTTGCCGATCGCCGTGACGTCCGGGCTCTGGAATTGGGAAAAACTGTGGAAAGAGTGCGGGGCGCCTCGCGGGCCGGGCTACGACGCTTAGGGGCGGGTGGGATTCTAAAGTTGCGGAGGAGTGATCACTGAAGTGATCAAAAGTGTACAGCCTCGCCCAAGGTTGGCGGCGTAGAAGCAATTAGCGGGTCCAAACCTTGGAGTTCCGCTTCAGGAGAAATACATGCAAAGACTGCATTGGTGTTTAGGTTCGCTTCTGCTGGGTGCGACCTGATTGTGCCCGTGGGCCTGCAGGCCAGAGACCGCCATCAAAACTGCCCCAGCAACGGATACTACGACCGCGACCATAGGGATTGTCATACCTGGGACGAGCGCGAAGGCCGCACCTACCAATCCTGGGAGGAAAGTCGGCATCGAACCCATCGGGAATTCTCCAGCCTGAGGGCTCGCGAACAGGCGGAATACTGGAGGTGGCGCCACGAACATCCGGATAATGACCGGGACCGCCACTAGCTCATCCTTGCGGTAGGCTGCCATCCCGGGCCGATTGGTTAACGGGCCCGGGGTGGCGGCGGTGCTGAAGCGCCGCTCTTCCACAAGAGCAAGGGCTGTGCTGCGGGTTCGGCTACTTCAGCTTTTCGTACTCTGCATGGGCTGTCTTCAGGATGGGCACATCGGGATCGGCGTCCTTCCATGCGGCGAAGAAGTCCTGATACGCGGTGCGGGCTTTGGCGGCATCGCCCTGCAGTACGTAGGCGCGGCCGAGGTTCAGGTGAGATAGCGAGTAACGGGGATCGGTTGCGGCTACGCCGCGGTGGTCGAGAATGCGCTGAAATTCCGCCGCAGCCTTAACCCCATCCCCAAGCTTCAGATAGGCTTCCCCCCGCAGATAGTTTGCTGCGAAGCCGATTCCATGCTGTCCTGCACTCAATTCGTGAGCACGAACGGGTTCGAGCGCGGTGATGGTCTGGGCGGGCTGATTCTGCTGCAAATATTGCTCTGCCTGCACCATGGAGGTCAATCCCGACTGGATATAGTGGTTGTCGGGAAACTCGCGTCTCAAGTCTGCGAGCATGGAAGCGGACTTGGCCACATCTCCGGTAGATGCCAAGACCGCCGCGGCGAACGAGCGGACGTCAGGGTTATTCGTTAACGCAAGGCCCTGTGCAACATTGTGGCGCGCGTCCGCCTGATATCCAAGCAGGCTGTCATCGCCAGCCTCGGCCGCGAAAACTCCTCCCGCAAAATCCTTGATTCCTGCCGCCAGCAATTCGGACCGAGCTTGCTGCCAGGTTTGCCGGCCGGCGCGTACCTTTCCTAAATTGTCCTGCCCGAAGGCCTTGAACAATAACACGAAAGATTCGTTCGCCGTGCCCCGCGACAAATCCACGTAATGATCGTAGGCCGTCCAGTCGCCGCGCATGTAGGCGAGGTCGGTCAACACCCCACGCACCGCAGTTCCATCCAACTTCAGAGCCACGGCCTGTTCGCCGATGCTTCTGGCCTCATCGAACCGGTTCAGCGCCTCATATGCTTCTGCAAGGTTGGCGTAACTATACGCGTCCTTCGAGTCCAGGCGCATCGCCTGGCTGGCCATGTCGAGAGCTTTTTCGTGTTGCCCCAATTCACCGAAAGTCAATGCCGCGTTGTCGTAAGGAACGGTGTCTCGGGGATAAGTTTGCCTCCACTCCGCGTAGACCGCGGAAGCCTTCTCACCGTCGAGGATCACCGTGTCGTCGTAGTGCGCCTGAATATAAAACTTCTCGCGTTCGCTGGCCCGGTCGCGCAATTCATAGGCCTTTTTCAGCGCGTCCCCGGCCTCCGTGAGTCGCGTCAAGTTGTTGTAGCAGACGCCCAGGGTGGCGTAGGCCATGGCGAAGTTGGGGTCCAGTTCGATGGCGCGCCTCAGGTGCGGAATCGCGGCATCGTCGTTGGTTTTCAGATGCTCGGCCTCACCCAGGCTGAAGGCTTGGAGCGCCTCCAGCGATGAAGTGGTCGCCTGCTCGAGAGGCTTGGCGAACTGCTGTACCGATGCGAGCGACTCGCCCATTTTCTGGCGAAGGCTGGAGGCGGCCTGATCGAGCGATCGGAGAACCTGTTCCTTGTTGTCGGCTTCCACTTGTTCGCGTGCCAGTGAATCTCCGGTCGCGCCATTCAGCGCAGACACGGTGATCACGTAGTGATTGCCGAGGCTGCCGATGGCACCGGTCAGCATGGCCTTGATTCCCTGACGCTGGCAAATTTCGCGCGCGATATCGTTGGTGATCCGCTCATCGGGGGAACGGCCCATGAGACGCAGGGCTTCGCGAATCTTGGATTCGGAAACGATGTTCAAATACGGCGATTGCTCGAGTTGTACGGCCAGGGCCTGCTTGAGCGTGCCGTCAAAGACCGCGTCGCCAGTCGTGTTGACGAAGTCGGCCAGCAGGACGCTGTCTTTCTCGGTGAGCTTTGCGGACTGGCGGGAACGAATGTAAAGGATGCTGGCCACGAGCAGCAGCAGCACGATCGCGGCGGGTACGAGGATCCTCCATAATTTCTTGGGTGCGGAGAGGGCGGTCACGGCAGCGGCCGATACGGCGGAGGAAGACGCGGCCGCAGATGATGCGGGCGCGGTGTGCGCCGAACCGGAGGGTCGTGCGGGAGGTGCTGCCACTGGCGACGGGCCGGAGTCCGCGGCGGCGGGCACGGAACCGGAACTGGTGGCAAGCGCGCGGCCGCTATCGGTATCGCGTTTCAGGCGCTGCAGGTCGGCGCGAATGTCGGCGGCGCTCTGGTAGCGCAGGTTGCGGTCTTTCTCCAGCGCCTTGTTGATGACATCTTCCAGTTTCGGCGGCAGGTCAGTATTCAGGCGGATCGGCGAGACCGGGGCGCGGTCGAGAATCGCCTGAAAAATGAGCGCCGAAGTTTCGCCGCGGAAGGGCAATGTTCCGGTCGCCATTTCGTAGAGCACCACGCCAAAAGAAAACAGGTCGGTGCGCGGGTCGAGTTCTTTGCCCTTGGCCTGTTCGGGCGACATGTAGGCGACGGTGCCCAGAGTCGAGCCGGGGCTGGTCAGGTGGTCTTCGATCACGACGGCGGTAGGCGCGGTCACATCCGGGACTTCTCCCGATGGCGCGGCGCCGGCCTTCACCTTGGCGAGGCCGAAGTCGAGAATCTTGGCGTGTCCGCGCTTGGTGACGAAAATGTTTGCGGGCTTGATGTCGCGGTGAACAATGCCTCCGGCGTGGGCCGCGTCAAGGGCGTCGGCAATTTCGATGCCCAAGGAAAGAATGGTTTCCAGCTCCATGGCGCGATTGCCAATGAGATGTTTGAGCGTGGCGCCGTCGAGGAACTCCATGACGAGGAAAGTGCGGTTTTCTTCCTCGCCGATGTCGTAAATAGTGCAGATGTTGGGGTGGTTGAGCGCGGATGCGGCTTTGGCCTCGCGGCGAAAGCGCTCCAGTGCCTGGCGGTCTTGCGCCAGGTCTTCGGGGAGAAACTTGAGAGCGACGAAGCGGCCGAGACGCGTATCTTCCGCTTTGTAGACCACCCCCATGCCGCCGCCACCGAGCTTTTCGATGATCCGGTAATGCGAGATGGTCTGATCGAGCATGGTCGGGTTTGAGCCGGAATCTCCGCCTCAAGTGAGTCGAGCCATGCTAAGGCGCGGGACGGGAGGAAGTCAAAAAAGGTCTATTCTGCGCAAAAGCGTGCGGGTCTTCGACGACCCGTAGCCTATTCATGCGCGGGGCGAACTGCCATCATCGGAGTGTCCGTTCGTTAGCAAAGAGGGGGTTACGCCCTTCATGCCTTCCAGCTATAATCAATCAGTGATGTCGACGGTTTGCGATGCTGCGCAACAAATCCAATTCGGCCGTGCCCAGTTCGCGACTACCCTACGCACCTCGGGCTTATGCGCCTCGGGCCGAATGCTGGCTGCACTGTTTAGTGTGCCCGCGGCGCTACCGGGCGAATCTGCCTTCGCGGTTGCGCCCTAGCCTGTTCGGCAGCGACTAACTCCGAAATCCTCCACTCTGATTCGCCTCGGCCTGCGTGATTCCAGGAGCAGGGCCGGACCCTCAGGGGCTGAAAGCCCGAATCATTTCGGTGCTTTAGCGGCACGACTGAAGTCGTGCCCCACCCAAACCCACTTTGCGAAACCAGTTCCCGAAGTTACTGGCCGCTGCCCAAGGAGGAATATCATGACTACCAACACCATGACCGCCATCGGACCGAAGATCAAGACCGCCCTGCCCGGGCCCAACGCCCAGCGCGTGCTCGAGGGCGATGAGAAATATATTTCGCCGTCGTACACGCGTTCGTATCCGCTAGTGGCCAAGAGCGGGCGCGGCATCGTGGTGACCGATGTTGACGGCAACGAATTTTTCGATTTTTCCGCCGGCATTGCCGTGACTTCGACCGGACATTGCCATCCTGAAGTGGTCGCCGCCATTCGGAAGCAGGCGGGCGAACTGATCCACATGTCGGGGACCGATTTCTATTACGAAAACATGGTGGAACTGGCGGCGCGGCTGTCGAAGATTGCGCCCATGCCCGGCCCGCACCGCGTTTACTACGGCAACTCCGGGGCGGAGGCGATTGAGTGCGCGCTGAAACTGGCGCGCTACCATACCAAGCGGCAAAACGTGATCGCGTTCTTCGGCGCGTTTCACGGGCGGACGATGGGCGCGCTTTCGCTGACGGCCTCGAAGCCACAGCAGCGGCGGCGCTTTGCTCCGCTGGTGCCGGGCGTGACGCACGTGCGTTATCCCGACGTGTACCGCGGCTGCGTGGGCGGTGGCGCGCAGGACGCCGAGAATTTTGCGCTGGGCTGCGCGCGCTTCATCGAAGAAAAATTGTTTAAGACCACGCTGGCGCCGGAGGAGGTGGCGGCGATCTTCGTTGAACCGGTGCAGGGCGAAGGCGGCTACGTGGTGGCTCCGAAGATTTTTATGCAGGAACTGCGGCGCATCTGCGACCGCCACGGCATCATGCTGGTAGTGGACGAAGTGCAGAGCGGCATTGGGCGCACCGGGAAGTGGTTCGCGGTGGAGCACACCGGGGTTGAGCCTGACATGGTTTGCATGGCGAAGGGCATTGCCTCGGGCATGCCGCTCGGCGTCACCATGACGCGCGCGGAAATCATGGACTGGGTTCCGGGTTCGCACGCTTCGACTTTTGGCGGCAACCCTGTCGCGATCGCGGCCGCTCTGGCCACGCTCGATGTGATCGAGAAGGAACATCTGATCGAGAATGCGACGAGTGTGGGCGACCACATGATGAAGCGCATGGCCGACTGGCCGAAGAAACTGAAGCTGGTGGGCGACGTGCGCGGCCGCGGTCTGATGATTGGCGTCGACATTGTCCGGGACAAGGTCACGCGGGAATACGGCAACACCGAGCGCGATCGCATTGTGGAACGAGCGTTCGAGCACGGGTTGCTGTTCCTGGGTTGCGGGCCGAGCACGATTCGCATTTGCCCGGCGCTGGTGGTCACGAAGGAAGAAGCCGACGTTGCGGTCGACGTGCTCGAAGAGTGCATCTCCGCAGTGGGCGCGGGCGCGTAGAAGGCGGGGCGGCAGATAGACGAGAGGCGAAGCTATTCGGTAGTAGTTCAGCTTCAGAAGAAGGTTCGTATCAGGGCATGCCTTCAGGCATGCCACAACGTTATGAAATTCACGCCAGGCTTTAGCCGCTGTCGAGCCAAGCCTCAGCGGCTAAAGCCGTAACTCTCTGGCTGCTTTGGCGGCATCGCTGAAGCGATGCCCTGATACGGACCCGAGTTCTGGCGCGGCCTGCCAGGACTCCCGTCATGAGCCAACTATGCTCGCAGACCAACAAT
>Ga0116217_10006415_pt1 | contig 10205 bp, 7 predicted proteins | sample Sb_taG_6_FD_89697 | JGI IMG/M metagenome (GOLD analysis project Ga0116217, IMG submission 89697) | Peat soil microbial communities from Weissenstadt, Germany - Sb_50d_4_PS metaG | ecosystem: Environmental > Terrestrial > Soil > Wetlands > Peat | place: Germany: Weissenstadt | collected 2010-09-21 | reverse complement strand
GAGCAAGTCACGGAAGGAGATCCGCTCGGGGTCAAAGGTGATCTCGATCGCCTCGGCGTGGGTTCCATGGTTCCGGTACGTCGCGTCTGCGACATCGCCGCCGGTGTAACCAACCCGCGTCGAGATAACGCCGGGGCGCTTGCGGATCAGGTCCTGCATCCCCCAGAAGCAACCGCCGGCCAGGATGGCCTTCTCCGTCGTGGCACTCATCGGGCCACCTCCTTCGTGTTCGCCGGCCCGTCGAAGAGCCCGGTGTACTCGCCGTACCCCTCGGCCTCGAGGTCCTCGTAGGGGACGAAGCGCAGGGCGGCCGAGTTGATGCAATAGCGCAGGCCACCCTCCTCTGTCGGCCCGTCGTCGAAGACGTGGCCGAGATGGCTGTCCCCGTGGCTCGAGCGGACCTCGGTGCGGACCATCCCGTGGGCCCGGTCGGACTTCTCGACGACGTTCCTCGGCTCGAGCGGCACCGTGAAGCTGGGCCACCCGCACCCCGAGTCGAACTTCTTGGTCGAGGCGAACAACGGCTCCCCCGAGACGACGTCCACGTAGATGCCGGCCTCCTTCTTGTCCCAGAACTCGTTGTCGAACGCCGGCTCGGTGGCGGCCTCCTGGGTCACGGCGTACTGCCGGGGGTTCAACTGGGAGATCGCCTCTGGGTCCTTGCGGTAACTGTCTGTCACGTCGGCTCCTTCACCACTCACGGTGGTATTTCTACCTCCAGCGGTTTCAACACCCCGGGGGGCGCTCTCATTTCCTCCGCCAGGGACCGCCGAACGCGCTCCCCCACGGCCGGTCCTCGAAATGAGCTAGTGGGCTGGAAGGGCCCGTAGACGGGCAACCCGTACCGCCTCGGAGAGGGCGTCGATGTCGAATGATCCCTGGTAGCGGCGGCCGTTCACGAAGAAGGTGGGCGTTCCGGCCACCCCGCTGAGGTCGGCGCCGTCGACGTCCTCGGCGATCCGCACCACTCCCGCATGCTCCTCCAGATCGCGGGCGAAACGGTCCAGATCGAGTCCAAGCGCCTCGGCATGACCTCTCAGATCAGCCAGGCCCATGGCCCCCTGATGCTCGAGCAACCGGTCGTGCATCTCCCAGAAGGCCCCTTGCAAGGCCGCGGCCTCAACGGCTTCGGCCGCCAGCTGGGCCTCCGGGTGCACGTCGTTGAGCGGCAGGTGACGCCAGACGTAACGCACGTCTCCGAAATCACGGAGCAGCTCGCGCAGAACCGGCTCGGCGCGACCACAGTAGGGACACTCGAAGTCGCCATATTCGACCACCGTCACCAGGCTGTCCTCTGGCCCGCGGATCCGGTCTCGATCTGGGTCAACCGGTACCGCCAAATCGATGATCGATTGGCCCGTCCCGAGCAGCGCTCGTGCCCGCTGGCGCCCGGGCATCTTCGCCGTGACCTGGAATATCAGCCAGGTGAGGGCAGACGCCACGACGGTCGCCGTGAGGATGCCCAACTTGGCATCCTCGAGGTCCACGCCCCGGAAGGCGAGGTCGGCGATCAGCAGCGAGACCGTGAACCCGATCCCCGCGATGGTCCCTCCCCCCGCCAGCGCCGCCCAGCCGACGGGCGGTCGGATCCGTCCATCGCTGAGTCGGCCCGCCATCCATGTCGGCACAAACACGCCGATCGGCTTCCCGATCGCCGCAGCAACGAGGATCCCGAGGGTGATCGGTGACGTGATGGCGTGGCGGAGGAACGTGGCATTGACCACGATCCCTGCGTTGGCGAGCGCGAAGAGCGGCACGATGACGTAGCTCGTCCACGGATGAAATTGGCGCTGGAGCCGCTCGTTCGGGGAGATCGCGGACTCGAGCCCGAGTCGTGCCGTACGGGCCAGGTCAGGGGTCGGCTGCTCCCGAAAACGGCGGAAGAGGTCGCTGGCCCGCTCGAGATCACCACGGGCAACTGGGGCCGCCGGGGTGAGGAGACCCATGGCCAGGCCGATCACGATGGGATCGATCCCCGACTCGGAGAGAGCCAGCCATGCGGCTGCGCCCAGGGCCGCGTAGAGAAGGCCACGATGGATACCCACGCTGACGGCCAGCACGATCGCCCCGAACAACGCGAAGCCGGCCAATAACGGGACCGTGCTCACTCCGGTCGAATAGACCGTGGCGATCACGAGAAGAGCAACGACGTCATCGACGATCGAGACCGTCAGCATGAATATCCGGAGCCGGTCGGGAATGCCCTTTCCGACCAGGGCCAACATGCCGAGCGCGAATGCGGTGTCGGTGGACATCGTGATACCCCACCCGTTCGCTGATCCGTGGCTCGCGTTGAACGCCAGGAAGACACCGACGGGAACGATGACCCCGCCCAACCCGGCCACCAATGGAAGGGCCACCCGGCGGCGCTCGCGCAGCTCGCCCATGTCGAACTCTCGGCGCACTTCGAGGCCGGCAACAAAGAAGAAGAAGGTCATCAGTCCGCTGTTGACCCAGAAGCGGAGATCATGGGATGGCCCGACACCGGCGATCTGAATCGACAACGTCGCCTGCCACACGCGAGCGTAGGAGGCCGAATCAATGTTGACCCAGATCAGGGCGGCAATGGCGCCCGAGAGCACGACGGCGGCACTACCCGTCTCCGTGCGGAGGAACTGGCGCAGCGGCGTCTCCACCTGGCGCGCCCAAGCGGTCCGGTTCGCGTCGCCGGAGTATCCAGTGTCCGCACACATATCCGGGCCTCCTGCGCCAGAGATGATAGCGACCGCCATCCTCCTGGCGCCGTTTCTGGGAGGGACGAACCCGCGACCCTGACCGTCAGATGCAGGCGGCGCACATGGGGGACCTCACGGCACAACATGACGGGAATCGTTTTCGATTCACTCCCGGGTAGTCGCCTTCAGTCCTCACGAGCCGGCTCTCCGTGCTCTGCATTGGGAAGACCCCGCCGCCAGTACGCCTTGGCAGAAACCTGATCCTCTCCGAGACCCCGTGCAACCAAAGCACCGCGAGCGCGACGTACGACTCCAGCCTCGGCAGCCACGTAGGCGTGTCCCGAACCCGGGGGAATTTCCACCTCCTCGAGCGCCTCGAGGATGGGCGACGGATCACCGGGCTCCGAACGACCAAGTCGGTGAACCCAACGGACTTCGACCCCGGGGGCATGGTCCGATCGGAATTCTTGCTCGTCGGCGGGAGTGTCGATCTCCAACAGGGCTACCGCGACCGACAGGGGCGGCAGCGCTTCACTCATCGCGAGCGCTCCGGGCAACCCCGTCTCGTCACCCACGAAGAGGTGCCAGTCCGCATCCTCTCGTAGGGTGATCTTGCCCCGGGGGCCAATGGCATCGATCCGGTCTCCGATCCGAGCGGAACGAATCCAATCGGTGCCCGGTCCCGCGCCATGCAGCGAGACGTCGATGGTGACGGCGGAACGAAGCGGATCGAAAGCGCGGATCGTGTAGCGACGATTCACGACTCTGTCGCCGACCAGCGGTATCCGGAACATCAGGTCCTGTCCTGGCGTGTAGCGAAGTCCATCGAGGTAGGGAGCGGTCAGGACCACCCGGTAGAGGGCAGGGGTAAGGGATCCCGCTTCAATCACCTCGAGATGCCAAAGGGTGGCGTCGGCCAGAGGTCCCCCCGGGACGCCCACCAGGTCCAGCAGCCGGTCATTCGTCATGTTGAGGAGGTCTACCAGGAGATGACCTCACGTGCCGACAGCGCCCGCAGTGCGCAGCCCCCAGGGATCCCCCGCCCTCCTAGCCTCGTTCCTCAGGGCCCGCTCCTCTGCTCGGTACGAGGTTCCGTTCACCGGTCACCGCCGCGCTTGTTGACTCCAACCCCGGCGGCCCTCTGCCCGCTGGCTCAAGAGGATTGCTTCGGACGCAGAGAATGGACCGGGGGCACCGATGGATTACGACAAAGCCAAAGAACTGCTTCGGGCGGAACGTCTTCGTACCGAGCGCCTACTCTCAGAACTGAGCGATTCGGGTGGCGCTGACCGAATCGCGGCAAATCAGTCCGGAGACATGTACGACTCAGCTGAACCGCTCACCGCGCAGGAAGCCGATGATTCGGTCCAAGCAGAACTGCTGGACCGCCTGGCGGCCGTCGACCGTGCGGAAAGCCGTCTCGAATCGGGCACGTACGGCTTTTCCGTCCGTAGCGGCCAACCGATTCCTGACGATCGCCTGGAAGCGGATCCCACCGCGGACTTGACCATCGAAGAGGCGCACCGGGTCAACTGAATTCGTTCCGGCACGGCGGTCTGGCACAAGATTCTCCAGCCTGCAAAGCTTTGCATCACGTGCTGAACGAGGATCGACTTCTCCCTGCTGAACCGGGCGTCAGGCAGATCGCCCGGATGCTGTACGAGCGCGCCGCATCGCTGCCCATCGTGAGCCCGCACGGGCACTGTGACCCGACGGGGCTGGCCGACAATGATGCGTTCAGCGACCCGGCCGCCGAGCTCGTCACCCGGGACCACTACCTCCTGCGGCTGCTCTACAGCCAGGGTGTTCCCCTCGAGGCGCTCGGAGCACGGCCGACCCACGGTGCGTCGGTCCCGGTGGACGGCCGAGAGGTGTGGCGAGAGCTGGCCCGTCACTACCACCTCTTCCGGGGCACGCCGTCGAAGCTCTGGTTGGACCACACGCTGGCAGAGGTGTTGCACATCGCGGTACCGCTTCGGGCCGAGACAGCGGATGAGGTGTACGACGAGATGTCTGCCCGCCTCGCACAAGAGGAATTCCGGCCGCGCGCCCTCTACGAGCGTTTCAACATTGAGTTCCTGGCAACGACGGACGGTGCCCTCGATCTCCTGGAGCAACACACCCGCATCGGCCGATCCGGCTGGAACGGGCGCGTCGTCCCCACCTTCCGCCCCGATGACGTGATCGACCCCGACCGGGCCGGCTTCCGGTCACACGTCACCCAGCTGGGGGAGCTCACCGGTGCGGACACCTCGACGTGGCTGGGCTACCTCGACGCCCTCCGGGCCCGACGAGCCTGCTTCGTGGCGGCCGGTGCCACCGCGTCCGACCACGGACACCCCTCGCCGGCCACCGTGGACCTGTCCCTGCGTGAAGCGGAACAGCTGTTCGCGAGGATCCTCGCCGGAGAGGCGGAACCGGGCGACTCGGAGTGCTTCCGCGCACAGATGCTCGTCGAGATGGCCGCCATGAGCATGGATGACGGGCTGGTGCTTCAGCTCCACACCGGGGCGTGGCGCGACCACAATCCCACCGTGGCCGCCCGCTTCGGCCCCGACATGGGTGCCGACATGCCGCGGGCGGTCGACTACGTGAGTGCACTCAAGCCCTTGCTCGACCGCTTCGGCAACGAGGCGGGACTCACCGTCGTCGTCTACACCCTGGACGAGACCACCTACAGCCGCGAGCTCGCTCCACTCGCCGGGCACTATCCGGCGCTCCGGCTCGGGCCCCCGTGGTGGTTCTACGACAGCCCCGAGGGCATGCGGAGGTTCTACAGCCTCGTGACCGAAACGGCCGGATTTGCCAACACCGTCGGGTTCAACGACGACGCTCGGTCTCTGCTGACCATCCCCGCCCGCCATGACGTCGCCCGCCGTGTGAATGCCGGCTACCTCGCCGCGTTGGTGGCCGAGCACCGGTTGGAAGAGGAAGAGGCGGTCGAGATCGCCGAGAGCCTCGCCTACCACCTCGCTCGGCAGGCCTTCGAGGTGTCTCCGTGAAGCAGGTCGTTCTCGTCGGTCTGATGGGGTCGGGGAAGTCGACCATCGGTCAGATCGTCGCCAGCTGCACGGCGGTCGCCTAGCCCAGAGAGGGGGGTCGATGCTCCGACCTCAAGACACCACCACGCGAGAGACGAAGAGGCTCGACGGCATGTGGGGCTTCACCGCGGACATGGACGGCGTCGGCCGGGACCAGTGCTGGTGGCGGGCAGATCTGCCCGGCGCGACGCGAATGCCGGTCCCGAGCAGCTTCAACGACGTCCTCGTCGATCCTCGTGTGCACGACCATGTCGGCGATGTTTGGTACCAACGACGGGTGTTCGTTCCGCGCGGCTGGGCGGGTCAGCGGGTGGTGCTGCGCTTCGACGCCGCCACTCATCGGGCCACCGCCTGGGTCGGAGATACCGAGGTGGCCGAGCACGAAGGTGGCTACACGCCGTTCGAAGCGGACATCACCGGTCTCGTGCCGGCCGGCCGGGAGTTCCGCCTCACGGTCGTCGTGAACAACGAGCTGACATGGCGGTCCATCCCACCGGGGACGGTGGAGGTGATGCCCGACGGTGCCCGACGGCAGCGCCAGTACCACGATTTCTTCAACTACGCCGGCTTGCACAGGAGCGTCTGGCTGTACTCGTCGCCGGGCTCTTACGTTGACGACGTGACCGTGGTGACCGACGTGGAGAGCGGCACGGGCGTGGTCCGGTACACGACGGCCGTCGCACAGCAGGGCGCCGGAACGGTGCAGGTGGAGCTCAGGGACGCCGAGGGGAAAACCGTGACGACCTCGTCGGGCAACGAGGGCGAGCTTCGAGTGCCGGATCCGGAGCTATGGCAGCCGGGGCGAGGGTATCTCTACGAGCTGCAGATCGAAGTGCTCGACGACGATGCCGTCGTGGACCGGTACGCGCTGCCCGTCGGCATCCGTTCCGTGCGGGTCGAAGGCACGCAGTTCCTCATCAACGGCGAACCCTTCTACTTCCGCGGCTTCGGCAAGCACGAGGATCTCAACGTGCACGGCCGTGGTCACGATGACGTGGCGATGGTGCACGACTTCTCGCTGCTGTCCTGGATCGGCGCGAACTCCTTCCGGACCTCGCACTATCCCTACGCGGAGGAGGTGCTCGACCAGGCCGACCGGCAGGGCATCGTCGTGATCGACGAGACCGCCGCCGTGGGGCTCAACCTGGGCGTCGGGGGTGGCCTGTTCCTCGGTGGCCCGAGGACGACGTTCTCCGAGGGCACGATCGGTGCGGCGACGCAAGAGGTCCACCGCCTGGCCATAGAGGAGCTGATCGCCCGGGACAAGAACCACCCCTGCGTCGTACTCTGGAGCCTCGCCAACGAGCCCGAATCCCACACCGACGCTGCCCGCCACTACTTCGAGCCGTTGTTCGCCACGGCGAGGCAGGCCGACCCCAGCCGCCCGGTCGGCTTCGTGAACATGATGTTCGCCCTCCCGGACACCTGCACGGTCACCGAATTGGCGGACGTCGTCATGGTCAACCGGTACTACGGATGGTACGTCGAGCCTGGTGACCTCGACGCCGCCGAGCGCGGCCTGGAAGCCGAGCTATCGGCCTGGTCCAGCCGCCACGGCAAGCCCATCATCGTGACGGAGTACGGCGCCGACACCATCGCCGGTCTCCACACGACGGCGGCACCCTGTGGAGCGAGGAGTACCAGACGGCACTGCTCGAGACCTATCACCGGGTATTCGACCGGGTTGATGCCGTCGTGGGCGAGCACGTCTGGAACTTCGCGGACTTCGCGACAGGACCATCCTTCATGCGGGTCGACGGCAACAAGAAGGGCGTCTTCACCCGGGACCGCCGGCCCAAGATGGCCGCCCACGAGTTGCGGCGGCGTTGGACCGGCGTCAGCTCACCGGACCGGTCGAGTGCCTGACGACGAGCGCCCCGAACAGCTCCCTCCTCGAGGGCTCCTCGCTCAGCATGGCGACCGCAGCCTTACCCGCTTGGCCTGTCGGCATGCCGATGGTGGTGAGTGGAGGTGCCACCATGGCCGCCATCGGCACGTCGTCGAAGCCGACCACGCTGACGCCGCCGGGGATGGAGATCCCGCGGGCGGTCAGGCCGGCGATGACGCCAAACGCCATCTGGTCGTTGAAGGCCATGACGGACGACGCCTTGCTGTCGACGACTCGCTGTGCGACGTCGACGGCTGCTTCGAAGGTCGGCTCGGCCACGGCGAGCTCCACGACCTGAATGCCGGTGGCGCGGCTGGTGCGCCGGATGGCGATCCGGCGCTCGCTGGCGGCCCACGATCCCCGCGGGCCACCGAGGTAGGCCAGGCGGCGGTGCCCGAGCGACGCCAGATGGTGCAGCGCGTCGGCGACAGCCGGAGCCGTCCGGAACAGAATGGAGGCGTGCCCCTGGACCGGGCGGTTGACGAAGACCGCCGGCTTGCCCTCGATGGATTCGAGCGCCCGGTGAAGCCGGCGGGGCGAGAGCACGACGAACCCCTCCACGTCGCGGACCATCGTCTGGGCCGCTCTGACCTCTTCGTCGGGGTGCTCTCCGGTGTCGACGAGGAGCACCTGCAGATCGGCCTCCCTGGCTGCGCGCTCCACCGATCGGACCAGGGACGCGAAGTGCGGGTTGGTGATGTCCGGGACGATCACCGCGATGTTGCCGGTTCGCCCCGTGATGAGGCCCCGTGCGGCGCGGTTCGGCACGAAACCGAGCTCGCGCACCGCCTTCTCGACCCGGCGCCGGGTGGCTGGCGCCACCTTGTCAGGGACGTTGAGCGTTCGGGACACCGTCGCGGCATGGACGCCGGCACGCGCCGCGACGTCGAGGATGGTCACTCGTTGCCTCGCGTGCACGACGCCCGACCCTACACGCGGCCATGCGGAGACCGGAGCTGTCGATGAACGCCTCGCGGCCGCAACGGTTGACGGCGGGCACCGTCGCGCTTGCCCGCGCTGAGCGACCCACCTATGACCGCACCTCGCCGCCGGTCATCGCCCATCTCGGGTTCGGCTCCTTCGCCAAGGCTCATCTCGGCCTGTACGCCGACGATCTCCTGCGACGTGGCCGGCCGGGCATGATCCGAGGCGTCTCCATCAGGAGCCACGGCGCGGAGGACCGGTTGACACCACAGGACGGGTTGTACACCGTCGCCGAAAGGGAGCCCGGGACGCGGGTGTCACTCCGGGTCCTGGGAGCACTGGCGTCAATGGAGACGGGCGCGGCCGCCGCGCTCGATGCCATCGCAGCCCCCACGACGAAGCTCGTCACGCTCACCATCACGGAGAAGGGCTATGAGGTCACAACCGAGGAGCTGGAGACTGCGGAGGCTCCCATGTCGGCTCCGGCGCTCATCGCGTTGGCGCTCGCCCGCCGCCGCCGGGCCGGGCTGGCACCGCCGGTCTTCGCCTCCCTCGACAACCTGCTGGACAACGGGCGCGTCCTGCGGACACGGGTCGTCGAGGCCGCCAACCAATTCGATCCCTCCCTGGCGGAGTGGATCACGTGCGAGGTCGCATTCCCGAGCTCGGTCGTGGACCGCATGGTGCCCGCTCCGACCGAGCGGGACTTGGAGGACATCGGCTCCCGGCTCGGCCTGGTCGACCGGGCCGCCGTCAGCACCGAGCACCACCGATCCTGGATCGTCGGTGCCGTCGAGGCCCTCGAGCCGCTGGCCGAGGTCGGTGTCGAGCTGGTCGACGACGTCACACCGTTTGAGCGGCGGAAGCTGTGGTTGCTCAATGGTCCTCACTCGGCCGTCGCCTACGCCGGCCTGCTCGCGGGCTGCGACACCATCGCCCACGCCGTGGGGCACGCCGTCGTCGCGCCGTTCGTCCGACGCCTGGGCGAGCAGACGCTCGAAGTCGCTGCACTCCCCGCCGCCCTCGGACCGGCGCAATTCGCCGACGATGCGCTCCGCCGTTTCGCCAACCCCACCCTGGGTCACACCTGCGCGCAGGTGGGTGCGGACGGTTCGAGCAAGCTGCCGCAGCGCCTCGTGCCCGTGGCCGCGGCCCGCCGGGCTCGTGGGCTCGACACCGACATTTTCGCGGTCGTCGTGGCGATCTGGATCGCCGCCACCGCCGGGCTCCGTGTCCGCGGTGCCGAGCTCCCCGCCCTGGAGGACCCTGTGGCCGCGGACCTGCGGAGCGCCGTCTCCCGGGGCGACGGCCTGCATCGTCTCAGCAGCCTGGCCCTGGCGGGCCGCGCCGACGCCTCGTTCGTCGCCGACGTCGCCCGGGCGCTGGATCGCCTCGGCGACTCCGGCCTCGCGCTGCTGGAGGCACCGTGGTGACCGCGACACTGGGAGGCCCGGGCCAGCTCCTGGCCGACGAGGACGTACGCGCCTTCGTGCGCGCGCAGGTCACGGCCCTCGACCTCTCCGGCCGGTCTCTCTGCCTCGTCGTCCCCGACGCCACGCGCCGCTGCCCACTGCCGCTTCTGTTGCAGGCCATTGAGGAGGGTGCCGGTGGCCGCTTCAGCGCGTGCACCGCCGTGGTGGCCCTCGGGACACACGCCCCGATGAAGGACGATGCGCG
>Ga0116217_10006411_pt1 | contig 10209 bp, 11 predicted proteins | sample Sb_taG_6_FD_89697 | JGI IMG/M metagenome (GOLD analysis project Ga0116217, IMG submission 89697) | Peat soil microbial communities from Weissenstadt, Germany - Sb_50d_4_PS metaG | ecosystem: Environmental > Terrestrial > Soil > Wetlands > Peat | place: Germany: Weissenstadt | collected 2010-09-21 | reverse complement strand
CGCGGCCAGCGCCGGGGCGCGTCCGGCGAGGGCGAGGTCGTGCAGCGCGGCGAGGATCACCGCGGGGTGCCGCTTGCGCGCCGGCGCCGCCTCGATGGCGCGCAGCGCCTCGTCGGACTCACTCAGGGCGACGGCGACGCGCTCGTACAGCGGCGATGTTTCGGCGGCGTCGACCTCACCGAAGTGTCGGTACACCTGAGCGAGTGTCCGGGCCCCACCCACGGGTATGGCGCTTCCTGCGGTCGGCCCTGGCATCCCGACGACTCTAGCCTTGGAACGACAACCCCCGACCCTTTACCTGACACAAGAGCGCCGAGGAGATCCTCGACCGACTCGCCGGCTACTGCCGCTCCCTCGAACCAGCGACCTCCTGCTTGTAAGACGCGTTGGCAGGCCACTGTGGGTCTCGACTTTTGCAGGGCTTTTAGCGCTCAAGCCCGGCTGAGTCGACCATCCTCGATTCACGGATTTTGCGGATCATTTCCGGCCGTTCTGGCCCGAGACGGGGCTATGGGGCCGTTTCCTCGGCGCTTGCGTAGCCATCGAAGCTACTCGGCGAACGCGGGGTCCTCGACCTCCGACGGGCGCCGCAACGGCCGTGGGTAGGCGGCAGCGAACTCCGCGAGGATCCGCGCCAGCGGCAGATCCACATACACGCCGCGCTCGCAGACATATTCCATGTGGCGGCTTCCGTCGCCGGTGAACGGATGTAGCAGTGCGTCTTCGGTACCGTCGAACTCCAGCGGAGCAACGCCAAAGCGCTCGCACAGCGTCGCGTTGAACGCAGGCGTCGCCTTGCGCCACGCTCCCCCGAGGTGCATCTCCGTGTAGCCGTGGAACACGAACACGTCGGTTCCCATGAGCTCGGCGAGCCGCGGCGACTGGAGGTGATTGCGGACATCGGAGAAGCCGAGCCGCGCCGAGATCCCCAACGAGCGCGCAGCCGCCGTCAGCACGACCGCCTTGGGCACGCACCATGCAACGCCTCGCTCGATCACCACGCTCGCGCGATAGTCCCTCGGATCACTCGAGACCGTGTAGGGGTCATAGCGAATCTCGTCGCGCACCGCAGCGAACAGCCCGCGAACCCGTTCACGCTCGCTGGACGCGCCGGCCACGGCGCTCTGGGCGAACTCATGCACGACCCGATCCTGACTGTCGAGGAACGGAGTCGCCGCAAGATGCTCTGGCCCCGGTTCCGTAGCGAGATCCGGCTCTACGTCTGACACGCACGGAGCCTATCGAGCCGCCTCTCTCGCGCGCCCGAGTCGACACACCACCACTCAGCGCCGCAGCAGAGGGAATGGCACGCAACCCTTTCCCGACTTGCCGAGCGGCTTGTGCTCGCTAGTGACGGCTGCTTGGCAATGCGCTGCCATCTCCTCATGGGCGAGCCCCTCGAAGTGCTGCAGGCGTACCACCTCCTGTTGCTCGCCGGCAGCTCCGAGACCGCGCGGCGAACCTCCGACACGTCGAGGACCGCATCCGTCTGCCTGCTCCACGAGCGCCGCGTCGTCGGCCGCGACCGACTCCAGCGGCCTCGCGGCACGGAATTGCCTCGCGACGGTAAAGGTCGATCGCAACGCGCCGCGCGATCGTCGCCAGCAGCGTGTAACCGCCGACTGAGGTCACGACATCTCCCGTCCGTCGGCGATTCACTGCGCCACCGCGGGTGCCGGGATGACGCCGAGCTGCTCGAGCATCAGCAGCCGGTCGAAGATCAGGTTGAACGAGGCGTGCAAGCCGCCGCGGAAGCGCAGCACATGGATGTAGGGCAGGCTGACCGCGCGACCGGTGGGCGGGACGTCACCGCTCCGGGTGTGGAGCACCCCGTTGTGGGTACCGCTGAAGGTGCCCTCCTCGACGGCGACGTCATCGACGAAGTGCACGCTGTGGACCTCGACGTGCGCGTCGGGAAAGGTGCTGTGCCAGCCGCCGTAGAACTCGACGCAGGCCATCTTCCCTTCCGCGCGCATCCCACCGGGCGCCACGAACACGACATCGTCCGCGAGCACCTCGGCGAACCCGTCGATGTCATGGGCATTGAACGTGTCGGTACCGCGCTCGAACGCCTCGCGTGTGGTCATCGTCATCAGAAGCTCCCTTCGATCGTTGAATACGAGTCGAAGGGTCGCTGTGCCGCCCGGTGGTTCGCTAGGGGGTCGGCACCCTGGTCTTTTCTGGCTCCAGCACCCTTGGCAGCTCTTCCCGACCCTTGATTCCGAGCTTCGCGTAGGCGCGAGAGAGGTGGCCCTCGACCGTCTTGAGGGTCACGTACAGCTGGTAGGCGATCTCGCGGTTGGTGCGGCCCTCGGCGGCGAGGCGCACGACCCGCAGCTCACCGGTGGTGAGGGCCTCCACCCCCGTGCGCCACTCGCGTCGCGGGCGCGCGCCAGTGGCCTTGAGTTCCTCGCGCGCCCGGGCCGCCAACCGGCGAGCGCCACAACGCACAGCCAGCTCGAGCGCCTCCGCGAGCGGCTCACCGGCAGCTTTCCGCAGGCCAGCGCGGCGCAGCGAGGCACCGAGCTCGGTCAGCGAATGCGCAAGCTCAAGCGGCGCGGGAGAGTCTCTCAGGCTGGCCACCGATTCATGCAGCAGCTCGAGCCCCCGCTCTCCGCCCTCCGCGAGTCCTGTGACGCGCAAAGCGATCCCTAGTGCACGAGGTGCGCCGAACAGGGTCACATCGGCCAGCTCGGCCCTCGCGATCTCGACCGCGGACGCGCGCTCACCGAGCGCCAACAGCGCTCGAGCCGCGCCTGTGCGCGCGTGCAGATAGCCCACGTCACGCATCTCCGTGCCCCACACATCCGGACTGAACATCCTCGCGCACGCCTCGAAGTCCGCCAGCGCCTCGGCTGGTCGGCCCTGCGCGAGCCGCAGCCGCCCCCGGGCGGCAGGAATCAGAACCGTGCCGACGCCCGCCGGCCAGCCCTCCTGGGGCACCAGCCCGATCAGCGCCTGCGCCTCATCGAGCTCTCCTGCCTCGACTGCGACGTCAGCGAGCACTGTCGCAGCGAACGCGAGCCCGGGCGCGAAGTCGCCCTCCTGCAACACCCGCAGCGCAACTCGCGCGGCGGCGTCAGCCTCCGGAAGCGCCCCGAGGCGCAGCTTCAGCAATCCCAGCGTGCTGTACACCGCGACGAACCCACGCGCGCTTCCGGAGCGGTGAACCTCAGCGATCATCGGCCCGAGCGCCGTCTCAACCGTGTCAAAGCGCTCCACTGTCACCAGGCCCCACAGCAGCGCGGCCCGGGTGTCCCAGTTCTCGGCGCGCGGTGCCGCACGCAAGAGCGCCTCCTCAAGCGGGCTCGCTCCCGCCTTCGCGGGCCGACCCGCGAGCACCATCGCCATCCCCCGTGCGACCGCCTCCGCCTCCACCGCGCCGCCCGAGAGAGAGCGGGCAGACAGCCGCGCGAGCACCGGCGCGACCCGAGAGGCGCGTCGCGCGTCGTGAAGACCGCAGACCACAAGCTCCCCCTCGAGCCGAGCCGCGAGCGCATCGTCGGCCTAGGTCCGCTAGCGCCCGCTCGAGCACATCCACCGCCTCAACCCACCGGAACAGACCTGCGTAGGCCTCGGCGACCTCGAGCGCGATCTCTGCCCGCTCCAGCGGATCTGCCGCCAGGCGCAATGCCTCTTCCAGATGCAAGCACGCCGCCTCACGCCCCGCGCCCGCCTCCGCCCGAGCGGTCTCCCGGAGCACCGCCACCCGCTGCCCATGCAGGGGAGGCTCTGAAAGCGCACGGCTCAACAGGGCGGCCGCCGCGGCCGGCGCGCCACTGCGCATCGCCGCCCCCGCCGCCTCCCGCAACCGGTCCACCACCCATGCATCGCCGACTGGCCGCACGCCGCTGAGATGCGCCGCTACCTGACCCGGCGGGGCCCGATCCGCATGCAGCAGCCCAGCGGCGGAGCGGTGCAGCGCGTCGCGCGCATCGCTCGCCAACGACGCCTCGACCGCTTCGCGAACAACCGGATGGACGAACCGTGGAGGATCGTCGGCCGCCAGCACCTCCAAGCGCACCAACGCTGCCGCTAGCGAGATTGCATCGGAGACCTCCACCCCGGCGGTCGCCGCCGCGTGACGCAGCGCACAGCCGTCCCCGAGCACCGCGACCGCCTGCGCGAAAGGCAATCCGCCTGGATGCAGCCCCTGCACCCCGGCCAGCACCCGTCGCGCCACTCCCTCACGCCCTCCGGCCACCAACTCAGCCGGATCGAGCTCGGCCAGCGGCCGGTCCCCCGATCGAGCCGCCCGCAAAAGCTCGGTCAGGTACAGAGGATTCCCGCCGCTCGCCGTCCACACCGCCGCGCACACGTCACTGCTCACACCCCAACCGAGCACGCCGCGAACGATCGAGCCGACAGCCCCCTCGCTCAACAGCTCCGGACAGACCACAGTCTGCGCCTGATCGAGCAGCGCCTGGAGCGAGCCTCCCATCAGCACCGGCTGGACACGGCGCAGTGCGACAAGCAGGGCCACCGCCGCCCCCTCAAGCCGGGGTGCGAGGGTAAGCCAGCCAACGCAGCGAAGGCTCGTCTGCCCAATGCGCGTCATCGACGGCGATCAGCAATGGCCGACCGTCCGCAAGATTGACGGTCAGCCAGTAGAGCCCGTGCAACACCGCAAACGACATGTCGAACGCTGACGGCTCCACCAGCTCTCCCAACAGCAGCGACCGCACAGCGCCAGCCGATCCCGCCAGCCACCCCGCCCGCTCGGTCTCATCGGCGCTCACCAGACGACGCTCGAACAACTGGCGCACGACTCCGAACGCGAATCCCGCCTCGAGGTCCGAGCCACGCGCGCGCAGGACCTCGCGACCCCGCGCCGCCGCACGCTGGCACGCCGCCTCCAGCAGCGCAGTCTTCCCGATACCCGCCCTGCCCTCGACCAGGACCACGCCGCCACGCTGCACCAGATCATCCACCGCCGCCAGCTCGCGCTCACGTTCGAGCAGCTTCTCCACGTCCACACTGTATGCCGCGAAACCGTCAGGCCGGACTCGACCCCATATCGAGAGCGCGCTCGTCGATTGTCGTGAGGAGGCGAAGCTCACCGGTCGATCCACGCGTCCCTGTAAGCGGAGGGGCCGCCGACGCAGCACCTAGCTCTCGGGCGAGGGGGAACTGACGATGCACCGGGGCTCGTCCGGGGTGGCGGTTGGCGTCCGGTCCGAGAGCGAAGGCCGCCGCGACGGCCTTGCAGGGATGCCCGCGGGTTCAGGCGGAAAAGTACGGATGCGGTCCGCCGGGGGTTGTTTGATAGTTGTGTGGGATGTCGCGCGTGTTGTGTTCGGTGTGCGGTGATGTGATCGGGGTGTACGAGCCTCTTATGGCAGTCGCCGTCGGGTCGGTGAGGACGAGTTCGCTGGCCCGGGAGCCGGCGCTCGGTTCGGGGCCTGAAATCCTCGCGCACCGCGCTTGTGGGGAAGATCTAGGGTTGGGAGAGGGCGAGCGCCGGCGTTTGCCCGCCGGTGACTTGGGGGTCACCCGAGTTCGGGTAGACCGCGGTCGCGGGTCGGGAGGTCGAAAGCGCGCGATGCCGTCGCCGGGCGGGGCAGTGGATCCGCCTAGGTGTTCGATGGGCCGCCGCGTAGCGTAATTTTCCACATCTGGGTGGCGGTAGTCCTCGGACCGATCCCTCGGCGCAGACGGGATGCATTGGGGCGTTCAGGGATCTACCTTGACGTCATGTCCTATCCACAACTCGCAAACTCGCTGGCCGAGCCCGATTCGCTCCGAGCGAGTTCGCCGATCAGGGTCGTGCTGGCCGACGACCACGAGTTGGTGCGTCGTAACTTGCGCTTGGTCTTGGGGCGGGAAGAGGACGTCGAGGTGATCGCCGAAGCGGGGGATCTGTTCACGGTGATGCGCCACGTGAACGGCCGTCTGCCCCACGTGCTGGTGCTCGATCTCCAGATGCCAGACGGATCGAGCATCGAAGCGATCAAGCAGTTGCGCGCGTGGGTGCCCGAGACCGCGATCGTGGTGGTAACGATGCAGGACAGCCCCGCGTATGCGCGGGCGGCCATCGATGCCGGCGCGGTCGGTTACGTGCTCAAGGAGCACGCGGCACATGATCTTGCCGTGGCGGTTCGGTGCGCCGCCCGTGGAGAGGAGTACGTCAGCGCTCGGGTGGGGGCGCGGCTTGATGCGCTGCACGCGTCGGTCGATGGCCACGGTCTGAGACCCCGGGAGGTTGAGGTGTTGCGGTTGATCGCGTTGGGGTTCACGAGCGCGGAGATCTCAGAGAAGCTGGATCTCTCGAGGCGCACCGTGGAATCGCACCGCAGACGGATCCATCGCAAACTGGGGCTGGAACGGCGTTCAGAGCTGGTCGAGTACGCGCTGAGGCGCGGCCTGATCGGCGGCTGACCGCGGATCGCCTGGAAGTGTCGCGGTCCCGACCTGTCGGCGCGGCCTTGCTCTGATCTCGTCGCGCGTGGTTGACCGCGACCTCGTGCTGATTGCCGATCTCGGCAAACGGTCCGATTGACTCCCTGCGGCAACGTCGGCAGGGCAGCCCGGCGCGGACGATGACGCCCTCGCGGCGCTGCACGTCGTCCGGACCGGGCCCCGTGACCGACGACGGTCTTGGCTGGCGCTTGCGCAGGGTGTGCAGGCACCCTGGGGGCGGGTGACCAGCTCCGGATCGTGGCCTCGCGGGGCAACACCACAGCGCGAGCCGGGACCGTCGGGGGATCGAACGCGTAAACGCCACCGACGCGGGATCGACACCTCGGAGCGGGCGCAGCAGCGCCGTCCTACGCCATCTCTGCGAGACCGCGCCCGATGCCCCAGGCCGCATGTTGGGCGGGCGCCGCGGTCACGACGCGTAGCCGATCTGCGCGGAACTGGTGGATCGGGACGCGCACGACGTCCAGCGAGTAGCAGTCCTCGAGCTCAACCACCTCACCCATCTCGTCCGCGGCCATGCCGACGACCCGATAGAGGAAGACCTCGTTGGTCAGATACAGCCCGGCTCCATCGGAGTCGCCGGACGCCAGGTAGGCATCCAACGCAGCGTGCGCTATGCGGCTTTGGTCACCGCTCAGCACCGTCGACATCTCCATTCCCATCGAACGAGCACGTAGCGCACTTTGCTGTCGCCCGGCGTTGCCACCAACCGCGATTTGCCGCGGAGTCTCCGGAAGGACTACGGACGGTAGGACGGCCATCTGGACGAAGCGCTTCACATTTACCGTGCGCGAGCGGCGGCGAGCGCGGTGGCTGATCACCTGCTCGTTGTCGACGATTTCCACCGGCCCGTGGGGGCGCCGCGGACACCGCCGTCAGACTCACCGAGGTTGTCGAGGGGAGAGCGTCGACGCGGCCTTCGACTCGTTGTTGACGCGTGCTCTTGCCAACGGATCACGTGTCTGCCTTGACACCCGCGGAGCCGTCCGACTCCCCTTCACCTGCGGCTCGGGCTGTGTCGACCAGAACCGCCTCGAGAGTGCTCGCGGTCGTCCTTGGGGGAAGCTGGCCGGCGCTCGCGAGGAGAACCGGGCGCTACGCGCTGAAACGGGCTCTGCCGTGGTGACGACCAGCCGGCCTCGAGCCTTCGTCCTCGTCCGACGCGAAGCACGGCCGCATTTCCGAGGCCTGACGAGGCCGGCGATTTGTGGTCGATCGCCGTCCGGGAGTGACTCAGTCTGCGAGCAGGCTGGAGGCGGAAGGTTGGCGGGTTTCTAGGTAGGGGATGAGGTAGCGGGCGAACACCTTGGTCCGGGTTGGCTGACGATGGCTGGCCGTCCGGGCTAGGGTCGCCGCGGTTGGTTGCCCGAATTCGTCGAGCTCGACTCGTAGGTGCAGCGGCCGGCGACCGCCGATTAGTGTGACCTCGAGCACCGGCCTGGCCTTCACCTCGTGACGTGTGAAACCAAGGCCGGCCGCGATCGTGTGGGCGATCCGGTCGGCCTGCTGGGCGGCCAGTCCGCCATGTTTGATTGGACAGGCGGTGGTGTCCCCGGCGGCGTAAACGCCGGTCATCCCTTCGACCCGTCCGACCGCATCGGCGGGGACAAACCCCGACCGGTTTACCGGTACACCCGTGATTCTGGCTCCCCGGAGCCGTGGCACGGCGACGACGCGGTCCGCCCTGATAGGAGCCCCTGACTGGACGTCGAGTGCGCCGCCGCCGCAGACGCTTCCAGGGGTGCAGCCGCCCATGAACCGCACTCCCCGGTCCGCGAGCTCGGCTGCCACCAACTCAGAGGCTTCGGCGCCGAAAACGGCCAGCGGCCGCTGCTCCGGGCTGACTAGCGTGATCTGGGTCCCCGCGCCGACCTGACGCGCGTGCGTCGCCGACAGCATCGCCAGCTCGTACAGGGGCAGCGGCCACGAAGTGCCTGAGGGGACGGCGAACACGAGCGAATCGAGTTTGCGGTCGTCAAGCTCTCGGAGAAGAATGCGGAAGCGGGGCAGGTCCCGTTGGTCGCGGAACGTCAGCGCTCCGGGGACGCCCACGGTCGCACGCGCGCCCGCGGCCAGCACGAGCGCGTCATAAGTGAGACGGCCGCCGGACCCCAATCGGACCCGCCTTCTCATTCCGGCGACACTCTCAATGCGTGTGCGGTGATAGCCAACGCCGAGGTCGGCGGCGATCACGTCTAGACCCAATGCGCTGGGGGCGACGTCGCTGAATGCTTCGAGCGTCGCCGCGGGACGGTAGGCAAACACGCGGTCCGGCGAGACCAGCGAGATTCGCACCGCGTCCCCGGCGAGCGCCCGCAGCCCTAGCACTGTTTCCAGAGCAGCGAAACCACCGCCTGCGACCACGACATGGCACAGGCCTCGAGACGCATCAGAACGGTCCATAGCCCATGACCATGCTTGACCCCCGGGGCGCAGCCCACAACCGCGGCTTCCCGTCGTCGTCACCCGGGAGAACTACGGATCCGTGCAGACTGATGCTCCACGGCCGTGATCGTTGAAGAGCTCGTGATGACGCCAGCGATTCACCAAGACACGACCGGTGACGGGGTCGTCGCCGACGTGGGGCTATCTCACATCGGGTCGCGAAGGCGCTTCCCGGATGAGGCAGTCGAGATGCCAGAGCAGCGATGGATCGTGCCCAGGGTAGTCGCCGAGATTGAGGTAGGAGGACCGGTGAACACTGCCGTCCGCGAGCTCCAGCCAGATCGGCTCGTAGACCCCGATGCGATCGCCACACATCGCGCACCGTAGAAACCATGAGACCTGATCCACCCGGACCCCTCCTGGCTCGCGAACCGGGCCCGACGCTACGACCCGCGCCGGGAACGCGCGAGCGGGCTTATCCACACATTCAACGAGGAGAACTACCGGCCCGGGCGACGGCCGACGACAAACCCCGGCTCGCCAAATCCCACGTCACACACCCACCAAGCAAGGCCCTGAATCAGCAACGCCGCCGATGCCAACGGACCCATGCGTTAACCCGGCCATCTGCTCCGACGAGTACCGAGGCGATGCCGAAGCCGGACAAGAAGACCGGGCGGCTGCCGACCGAGGACGAGCTGGCCAAGTATGAGCGGGTCAGGCCGATCATGAACGAGATCCTCGAGGACAAGGGTCTTGTCAAGCTCGGCGAGGACAAGATCTACGTGACGGGGCTCAAGGGGCCGCTGGAGGCTCGGTGGCAGGTGAAGGTGGATGCCTTTGCGACTGCACTCTGCGCCAACCTCGTAGGAGGTTCCGCCGTGCCAGTGCGAGCAGTTGCGCCATGAACACGGCACGCTCGCGGTGGCCATCGAAGACGACGGCTCCGGGTTTGATCCTGCGAACACCCCCGATGGCCCGGGACTGAGGAATAGCCGCGCTCGCATCCAGACGCTTAGTCGCGCGGTCAAGCTCACTTCCAGCGCCCGCGCCGCATAGCATCGGGGCACTCCCCGCGCCGACCGCCCGTCGTGACTCCCAAGCGCCGCATCCCGGACGCGTCTCCGAGCCCCCGAAAACAACCGCAGCGCGGTCGGTGCCGCCCACAGCTGTCGCCCCTATCTGGCGAAGGATCGATTCTCGCGGCCTTGTGCGTTCTGGGGTTTCGTCCTCGCTCCGGCCGTGCGCCTTCGGGTTGTGACGGTGGGTGCGACGAGCCGATCCAGCTCGACGTCGAGTTGGTCGAGCAGGGCGAGCTGCGAGGCGACACGGTGGAGCATCTTCCGGCTGGCCCGGTAATGAGCGAGCTTCGCGCGGTGCTTCGGTTCGTCGAGCTGCGACGCT
>Ga0116217_10006410_pt1 | contig 10210 bp, 10 predicted proteins | sample Sb_taG_6_FD_89697 | JGI IMG/M metagenome (GOLD analysis project Ga0116217, IMG submission 89697) | Peat soil microbial communities from Weissenstadt, Germany - Sb_50d_4_PS metaG | ecosystem: Environmental > Terrestrial > Soil > Wetlands > Peat | place: Germany: Weissenstadt | collected 2010-09-21 | reverse complement strand
CGAGTTTCAGACGGCAGGTGTGTTATTTCATCAGACACTCAAGACAGAACCTTGGGGCGCTCGTACATTCATCGTTCGTGATCCCGACGGCAATCTCATCCTTTTTTCAGGTGGAGGGCGGTAGTCTCATAGATTCGGCTCATCCTGCTATCGCCCCTCAGATACATCAAACGCGGTTGTTGTCGTAACATGGCTGCGACCTGCTTCTCCACGTACATCGTCGAAAGCTAGTTTTCGCTTGACAGGATTGGCAGGAAATCGCTATTGTTAGGACCGTTTGTAAAGCATGTAAGTCGATTTTATTAGTAGAGTATAACGGCTCCCGGCCAAACTGCCCTGTGCCCTTTTACAAACAACTCTCGAGGAGAACTTGCATGGATCGAAATATGGATCGCACGAAGAGTCTGATCGCCGTGGCTGCATTTTTGCTGATGGGGTTGGGTGCGGTCGCGCAATCGTCTGCGCCGCCTGCGACGAGCGGGAGTAGCGCGCCAGCGGACAACCTTAGCACGGTTCGTGGCTGCCTCAACGGCCAACGCGGAAACTACATTGTGATCGAGGACAAGACTGGCCTGGTCTATGTGCTGAAAGGCGTCGGCAACAAACTCAACGGTCAACTGCACCGTCAAGTGGAAGTGAAGGGGAAAATACTTCCCGGGACCATCAAGACGGGCATCAATCCGGCGAAGGCGGGCAGTAATCCGAGCGATACGGCGCGCGGAGTTGACGGCGTCCCCTTGCAGGTAGCAAATCCGGAGACGGACATTCGTACGATTTCGAAGAAGTGCAAAGCGGCGGATCAACAGTAAGGTCGCGCCGGTAGTTTTTTGTTGGTCTGAAGACCCTGGGCTAAGAAAGATGAAAAACTCTATCGGCGCCCAGGACAAGGCCGAGAGTCACAGCGGCGATCACGATTTCCCCCACCGCTCCCACGATGAAGGGACGCAATCCCTGCTTCTGCATTTCGCGCAGATTGGTTCGGAGTCCGACGCCGGCAAATGTCAGCAAGAAAGCCCAGCGGGATAAATTTCCCAGACTGCCGAGTTGTTCCTTATTGAAAACGCCTAGCGTAGCCAGAAGCGAGATCAGCAGAAATCCAAGCACGAACTTGGGAAACTTCTGCCACAGAAACAAAGTCTTGTTGTGGACGGTTTGAGCCTGTCCTTTACTGGCCCAATAGATCGCATAGCCTAGAACGACAAACCCGATCATCGCGTTTCTGGCAGTCTTGGCCAGGACCGCAATCTTGCCGGCGGCATCGGAGTAAAGAGCGCCGGCGGCTACGGCTTCGGCTGTGTTATCGACCGCCAACCCACTCCACAGGCCGTAGGCGTGGTTGCTCATGCCCAGGAGATGTCCGATGAAGGGAAAGGTGAAGAGCGCGATCGCTCCCAGAGCCAAAATCGCGGCGATGGCCAGGGATGAATCTTCATCGTCGGCGTCGATGGCGCCCTTGGCCGCGATGATGGCAGAGACGCCGCAGATCGAGGAACCGACGGCCAGGAGCGTGGTCAGTTTCGGAGTGAGCTTGAATGCGCGTCCCAGGGCCGTCATCAGCGCGATGGCAACCGCGAGTTCGATGACTACCAGTGCGAGACTCAGGCCTCCGAGCTTGATGACGTCGCCGAGAAGAAAACGGGTGCCGAGCAGCACGATGCCGACCTTCAGCCAGAATTCGTAGGTGGCGATGCCTGTTTTGAAGAGTTCGGGGATGCGAACTGTATTCGATATGGCAAGGCCGATAAGGATGGCCCAGAGGACATACTCGATATTCGGAAGGCTGAGGTGATGGCTCTTGCCGTAGCGAGAAATCGATTGCTCGATGAACTTGCCGGCATATCCGATGGCGGCCAGCAGGATTACACCTGGAACGAAGCTGAAGACACGCGATGAGAGAGTAATTGATTTCGGCTGCTCGATGGCGACTGAAGTACTCATACGGTTCCCCTTGCAGATGAAGTCGAACTACCAAGGAATCTTGGGAAAGACATTCAAACGGACCAACAATGCCAGCAGAAGCGCAAGTGCCACTGCCCATCCGTCAAGCGATAGTTTGAATTTGCCGCCGCTCATGTAGCTTCCTCCATTCAGGTTCGGCCGACCGCAGAAACCAATCAGCCAGCCAAGGCCCGAAAGCCTTGGCTGACCGATGGTCCCAGGGCTGGAGCGTCTTTCGGCCCTAAGTTCAATTCGTCCAGGCAACGAAGTGCCGCCTAGAAGGTGTAAATCAAGTCGAATTGCAGGCGGGTCAGGTATGGCTCCTGCTGTCCGGGCTTGGTGATGGTCGCAATGCTGCTGTAGTTGTTGAACAATGCGACGTTGTTTTCCAGATTGGTGTTCAGAGCGCGTCCATGCCACCAGGTAAAGCTGGCCAGCGTGTTAGAGCGCAATTTCCAAAGAGCGTAGATGCGGTTCTGCAGAATGTTGGTAGGAGCTCTCTGATCGCTTTCGACGAAAGACGCGATCGCGGCGTCCTGTTCTTCGCGGTACCAGGCGTAGCCCACCTGAATGTCGTTCTTGTTTTTCACCTGGCCCACGCTGACATCAAAACCGTATTCCTTGTTCTGGCTGCCCAGAGTGCTGATGACCGCACCCTTGGTGTTCAAAGGATGATTTTCGGCATCGAGGTTGTCCAGGAACTCCAGCAAGATATTGACCGGCAGGCGCGTGAAGCCGGTCTGGATCTGGTTCGGGAGGATGAAATCCGCGTAGTTGTAGCCAGAGTAAAAGTGGGGCACCCCTTTGGAATCCACGAAGGTGGCGTTGGTCATGCCGTTGGGCGCGAAGACGCAGGGCGGGAAGCTGGGGAAGCTCGTGCCTTTGGCGCAACCTTGTCCTTCGCCGGGTACCGGGATGCCGGTAATGGGCGATGGAGTCGGGCCGCCGGTCGGCGTGGGCGGCTGGAAGCCGGTGGTGGTGGCTGCGGTTGCGAATGCGCTTTGCTGCAGAATCGCATCCGGACGATTCCACTTCAGGGATAGGAACGAGGGCGTGACCGTCCAGGGTCCGAATACAAACCGGCCAGCTATCTGCATACCTAAAGCGTAGGAATCCTGGGAAGGGATTCCTGGCTTCCCATTCGCCTGGTTGTAGAGCAGTTCGATGCCCTGGATGTTGACATTCTGCAATGGCCCGGAGAAATCGAAGGAAGCTTTTTCGTCAAAGCCTTCCGGGTTCAGATCAGGATCAAAGGTGACGGAGGTGCGCTGCCACGGGTAAGGAAATTTTCCGCCGGTGAGTGTGAGCCAGCTGTGCGCGACGGGATTGTAGGTGATGAAGCCGCGGTCCAACGCGATCGTCTTCCGATCGAAGACGTTGGTCAGAGTTTCGTTGGTCGAGGTTGGGTTCCCCAGACTGCCGGTGGCCAGGGCAAAACCGGCTATGAAGTCCTGGTTGAGTTGGCCATCCATTCCAAACCGCACACGAATGCGCGCGAGGTTGTCGTCGGGAACCCCACTCTGGAAGTAAGATTCGCCGCGGATTCGGACGTCACCGCTAAAGCGGAAACGACCGACCAAAGCTTCCAGCGCGCTCAACTGTCTTCGTTCGTCCTGGGTCGTTGTATTCACGACCGCAAGGGCGCTCTTCACATCGGCGGCGTTGGACGCGGCCTGATCCGCCGCGCTTTTTGCCTGGGTCGCAGATTGCTGGGCTTGCGCAGCGGTAGTCTGGGCCACATCGACGCCGCTGGCAGCTTTTTGGGCGGCGGCGTTGGCCTGTTGAGTCGCATCGACGAGTTGCTGGAGCTGAGATCTTAATTGCTCGACCAGTTGGTTTTGTTGTCTGATCTGCTGCTGCTGGGCCGCCACGGCCTCTTTTAGATCCTGGACTTCCTTGGCGGTCACGGTTTGCTTGGCGGATGCAGTTCGCTTTTGCGGCACAGGCGCATCGCTTTGGGCTGCCGCGAGCCCAGCGAATGGGACCATCAAGATAATCATGATGGAGATAGTAGAGATATGCCGCCAGTTCTTCCCTGCTTTCATTGGTAGACGCTCCTATTGTTTTCGACTCACTGGGAGTCGGGGACTTTACACCACAGAGTTCACAACAGACAGACCGGGAGCCAGCTAAGCCTGCGCCAACCCCCACTTGTGCTGCAGCCGGCGTTCAATGGTTCTTGAGGACCAGACCATCCACAATCTGACCAATTGCGATGATGAGCATCCTGACCCCGGAAGTCACGCCTTCGACGGCAGCCCCAAAGCAATAACGAACTTCTTATTCAACCTCATCTCTGCCCCGTACCCGGATTTCCGTGAACTACCATGGGCAGCAGGCGCGAAGACTCGCCTTTTGTCTTGCGGGACTTGCCTGATTTCGATCCCCCGGCGCCCTTGCCATTTACGATATCGGCCAGCGTTGTGTGTTCGAGAATCTTGGCAGCGGCATCGCGCACCGCGAGGAAGACCTGATAGAGCGCGCGATGTTCGTCATCGCGACTAATCAAGGTGCGCAACTGGTCGGCGTCTCCAAAGGGAGCCAGCGGACCATCAATGAGGCGAATAATCTCGCTAAGATGAATCTCCGAAGGCGGGCGCCGTAACCGATACCCGCCTTTCGCGCCGCGGACGCTTTCCACCATGCGCGCGTTCTTGAGCTCCAACAGGATCAGTTCCAGAAACTTTTCCGGCAGCGCCTCTTCGTAGGCAATATCGCGAATGCGGATCGCGCCCTGGTTGTAGTGCCGGGAAAGCATCATCATGGCCTGCAATGCGTACAAACCTTTTTGGGAGATCTTCATAGCGCTCCAGAGTATGCCATAAAACTCTATTGTTTTAATAGAGTTTATTGGCATCAGGGACATTAGCAACTTCGATGCCAGGTTTGCGCTACGAAAGGACCCAGGTTAAGTGGCTTATTTTCTGACCTTTTACGGCATACTGACTAAACCACCGGTAGATCAGGACATGCATCACATTGCAGCTTGGCAGCAGATTCTCACACATCCCAACCTAATCTGGGCTCGGCTGCGGCACCAAAATGCTGTGCGAACGTGCCGGAATACCATATGCCATGGTAAAATGCCATTATGGTTACCGCAGTGACAATCGACAAAGCAGGACGGATCGTGCTGCCCAAACCGGTACGGGACGAACTCCAGTTGAGTCCGGGAGATTCTTTGGAGGTAGACAGTTCCGAGGAACGGGTTATCCTACGCCCGGTGCGAGGAAACGCGCGTATTTACAAGAAGCAGGGGGTTTGGGTCATGCACGGGGGCACTCCGCTCTCCCAGGATGTGGTTGAGAAAACCATGCAACAGGTACGGCGTGAGCGGGAGCAGAGTTTTCTCGGCAAACAGAAGTGAAGTACTTCTTTGACACCTCGGTTCTGGTTCCTGTCTTCCTTGAGGAGCACCTTCATCATGAAGCCAGCCTCGCCGTGTTCGTGCGATCCGACAAAAAGCATGGTAGTTGCGCTGCGCACAGTCTCGCGGAAGTTTATGCCACACTCACGCGTCTTCCGGGCAAGCATCGAGCGAGCGCATCCGAGGCAATGCTGTTTCTGGAAAACATGGAAGAGCGGCTAGCTTTGATCTCACTCGATGCCGAAGAATATTCGAAGGCCGTTATGCGCTCGGCTGAATCAGGGATCGTGGGTGGAATGATCTACGATGCGCTGCTGGCCCACTGCGCGCTCAAAGTCCGGGCGGAGACCATCTTTACCTGGAACGTCGAACACTTCCGGAGATTGGGGCCGGAGGTGGCGAAGCGGGTGAGGACGCCGTAGGGAGGTTCATCATTCTTTGTGGGCGATGCGCCCTGCCGCCAGCACTCTTACCTGCACCTGCCAACGATCAGGGTCATGTCGTCGGACTGCTCATGCGGACTGAACTTCCTGACATCCTCCACAATCGAAGCAACCAGGGCCGGCGAAGGTTGGCCACAACGTCGTCGCAGCGACTCGATCAGGCGGTGCTCTCCGAATTCTTCTCCAGCATCGTTGAACGATTCAGTGATGCCGTCGGTGTAGAGCGCGAACGTGTCTCCAGGGCAGAGCGGGCGTTCTGCGGTCGAGCAATCCCATTCCCTGAAAAGCCCCAGCACGGTGGACGTGGAGTCGAGCCGTTCCAGAGTGCCATCGTGCCGAAAGAGAAGCGCGGAGAGGTGCCCGCAATTTACATAGCGCAAGCGCCGGGCGCCGTCGTCGTACTCGGCAAAGAAGAGAGTGGCGTAGGAACTGTCCGCTGAGTTCTCGTAGAACAAGCGATTTACCGATTGTAGGAAGCGTTGCGGTTGATCCAATGCGATGGCGCACTGGCTACGCAGGTTGGCTTGCAGATTGGCCATCAAGAGTGCGGCTGCGATTCCCTTCCCTGAAATGTCACCCACCACGAACCCGACCCGTCGTCGGCCCAGGTCAAGAAAATCGAAGTAATCGCCACCGACCTGGCGAGCCTGGACGCAAATCCCCGAGTAGTCGAGCGTAGATAGGGACGGGAGCGTCTGGGGGAAGAGCCTGGTCTGCACTTGCTTGGCGATTTCTAGTTCGTGGGCAGCGCGACGCTCGGATTCCAACCGCGCCGCAGCCGCGCGGCGCTGCTCCTCGACGGCTCGGCTCTCCTCGTCGAGGCTGACCAGTGCGAACACGTTTCCGTCGAGATCTTTGAAGTGTGTGAACACCCCGCCCCAGATCGGTGGCTGCTCGCGGGGGGCTAGCGCGTGGTCAGCCGCTGTCTGCCGCTCGTACTTGATGCGTTTCAGGCGCGGCGTATATTGAAACCGAACTCCGCGCCCGCGCCATTCGTGAAACTTGGCGGTAACATCCTCAGTGACAAAGACGACCTGGGTGTGCCGGCCAATGAGCATGCATTGCTTGGAGTCGGGCTTGGGGGCGACCAGCGAAAGCACTGCGCTGCCGTCCGGAGGGGCAACCGCTACCCAGCGCTGACCGGATCCGAAGCGAACGTCACCGACCAGACTGAACCCAAGCTGGTCCAGATAGAATCGCAAGCTCTGATCCTGGTCACGGACGTAGATGTTGATTGCGTGGATGCGAAGGTGGAGCTGTCGCGGGTCCACGGAGTGAGCAGGCTGGTCTGCGTTAAGACGTGAAGGAAAGCTGGCCATCCGCGTGATTATAAGTCCAATCAGTAGACCGCGGCCTGGTGTGGAGCGGCCTTTGGATTCGAGCCATGCCCTACAGTTCTGTTTTCCTCAGGCGCAACGAATTGGTGATCACGGATACTGAACTGAAGCTCATGGCTGCCGCGGCCAGAATTGGACTTAGCAGCAAGCCGAAGAGCGGATAGAGCACGCCCGCCGCGATGGGCACGCCGAGCAAGTTGTAGATGAAAGCGAAGAACAGGTTCTGGCGGATGTTGCGCATGGTGGCCTGGCTGAGCTTGCGGGCGCGAACGATGCCAGACAAGTCACCCTTCACCAAGGTCACACCCGCGCTTTCCATCGCAACATCGGTTCCTGTGCCCATGGCGATTCCCACGTCGGCCTGCGCCAGCGCGGGCGCGTCGTTGATGCCATCGCCCGCCATGGCGACGGTGTGTCCCTCTTGTTGCAACCGGCGCACTACCTCGGATTTCTTGTCGGGCAAGATTTCCGCTTCGAAGTCGTCGATGCCAAGCTTGGCAGCTACAGCTTCGGCCGTGCCGCGGCTATCGCCCGTGAGCATGACGATCCGCAATCCGGCGGCCTTGAGATCGCGAAGCGCTTTCGCGGTTGATGGTTTGATGGGATCGGCGATGCCGATCAGACCTGCTGGGCGACCATCTACTGCTACGAAGACAACTGTCTGGCCGTTGTGGCGCAGGTTTCCGGCAGTGTGTGCGAGCGAGTCAAATGATATCGACTTCTGCTGAAAGAATTTTTCGTTTCCAACAGCCACCGTTCTTCCATCCACCTTCCCGCCGATCCCAAGTCCGGGTTGGGATTGAAACTCTGAGACGCAAGCCATGGGGATATTGTTCTCTTTGGCGGCGGCGACGATCGCGGAGCCGAGAGGATGCTCACTTCCCTGCTCCAGGCTTGCTGCCAGGCGTACCAGTTCGGTTTCGTTGCCTCCTGAAGCCGCGACCACGGATTCGACTGTGGGCTTGCCTTCCGTCAGGGTGCCGGTCTTGTCGAAGATCAAAGTATTTACTTTCTCGAGGATCTCCAAAGCTTCGGCGTTCTTGATGAGGACGCCGGCTCGGGCGCCGCGTCCAGTGCCGACCATGATCGCCATCGGCGTAGCTAGTCCGAGCGCACACGGACACGCGATGATGAGCACGGCTACGGCATTCACCAAGGCGTGGGCCAGTCGCGGCTCGGGGCCGAAGACGGCCCATACGATGAAGGTCAACACGGCAATGCCAATTACCGCAGGGACGAACCACGCGGCCACACGGTCGGCCAGGCGCTGAATTGGGGCCCGGCTCCGTTGTGCCTGACTCACCATTTGAACAATGCGCGCGAGCAGGGTTTCGCCGCCTACGTGCTCGGCGCGCATTACGAACGATCCCGTGGCGTTCACAGTCGCGCCAATCACACGGCTGCGTGGCTCTTTCGTAACCGGCATCGACTCGCCAGTGATCATCGATTCGTCGACTGTGCTGGTGCCTTCGAGAACTACGCCGTCGACCGGGATCTTTTCCCCCGGACGCACGCGCAGGCGGTCGCCGGGTTTTACTTGATCGAGTGGAATGTCCTGCTCCGTCCCATCGCGGAGAATGCGTGCGGTCTTAGGGCTTAGGTCGAGCAGCGCACGAATCGCAGCTCCGGTACGGCTGCGGGCGCGGAGTTCCAGGACCTGTCCCAGGAGCACGAGGGTCACGATGGCGGCAGCGGCTTCGAAGTAGACCGGAGGCGCGCCACTCATGTCGCGGAATGAAGCGGGAAAAATGCTCGGAAAGACGGTTGCGGTTAGACTGAAAAGATAGGCCACCCCTGTGCCCATGGCGATCAGCGTGAACATGTTGGTCGAGCGATTGACGATCGATGCCCATCCGCGCTGAAAGAAAGGCCAGCCACCCCAGAGGACAACAGGCGTGGCCAGCAACAATTCGATCCACGGTAACCAACCGGCGGGCAGCGCGTGCTCGACGGGCATTCCGGGTAACATGTCAACCATCGCGATCGCCAGCAGCGGTACGGTGAGAATCAGGCTGATCCAGAACCGGCGCGTCATGTCGCGCAGCTCAGGATTCTCTTCTTCGGTTGCAGTGACAGTGCGCGGTTCCAGCGCCATTCCGCAGATGGGACACGATCCCGGACCGGGGCGGACAATTTCTGGATGCATAGGGCACGTATATTCCGTGCGCGTAGCGGCCAGCGGAATCGTGGGCTCGAGCGCCATGCCACAACTGGGACAAGGTCCAGGTTTGCTGGCTTGGACCTCAGGACACATCGGGCAAACATAGGTTGCTTGAGTTGCAGATCCGGGGTTCGCAACTGGAGCCGTTGGAGCAGGACGAGAGGCCGGCGTTTGCAACGCGACCAGGCTGGAGGAAGGACGACGCGCAGCCCCGGTCAGATATTTTTCTGGATTCGCTTTGAATTTCTCGGCGCAGGGGGCGCAACAAAAGTAAACAGATTTCCCGGCGTGTTCGAGGTGGTGCTTTGCGGTCGCCGGGTTCACGTTCATGCCGCAAACTGGATCTTTCACAGCGGCCGCCGAATTGGAAATGTCATCCTTCATGCGCCTCGCGGGATTCCGGCCGCGGGACTCTGACGAAGAGCCGCCCGGACGAGGCGTCCGGGGCTACGTGGTTTGCGTCGGTCCCCTAGCAACATAACATTTTAGATTATGGTCCCTGGTGCTTCGATTCTGCCTGCCCGAATCGCGAGGCGGGCGATTATTGTATCTTTAAAGACGAGTGAGCACGAGGCAAAGGAGCAAAGCAATAGCATGACACAATTGGAAGTCGCCTACCGTTACGGCAGCGCGCCAAGCGAAGCCGAGATGCGTGCGCTGGATGGGGTGCGCGAGGTTTATGGCATCCGGCGAATGACGTTTCATCCGAAGGAGCACATAGTGCGCGTGGAGTTCGACGCTTCACGCTTCAAAGAACCGGTGATTGCGGGACTGCTGCGGCAGGCGGGACTGGACGTCCAAGAGAGACTCGTGCTGGCCTAAGTCAGCTTAAGACGGAAACTTGGGGGAAGGCTTTTGTCGGCCAGGTAAAGTCGGAGTTAAAGGGAAAATGCAAGGGGCGTCCAAGAAAACCTCTGGCCGAAGTTTATCTTCAAGGGCGCCCCGTTGCGCGCCACTTCGTCTG
>Ga0116217_10006407_pt1 | contig 10214 bp, 5 predicted proteins | sample Sb_taG_6_FD_89697 | JGI IMG/M metagenome (GOLD analysis project Ga0116217, IMG submission 89697) | Peat soil microbial communities from Weissenstadt, Germany - Sb_50d_4_PS metaG | ecosystem: Environmental > Terrestrial > Soil > Wetlands > Peat | place: Germany: Weissenstadt | collected 2010-09-21 | reverse complement strand
GCAGGTCGGCATGGGTGCCGCTGCCGAGGTGCAGATCGGAGATGACCAGCGTGCGCACGAGCGAAAAGGCGAGACGCGCCCGGCTGTTACACGCGCCCGGCCATCAAGAGCGCCAGGCCGCATGCGTTGAGCTGAACGTCACGCCCGTGATCTTGTCAGACCGCGTCGCGACCGGCCTCAGCCGTGCGAAGCGCTGCCGCCGGTCTGTGTCGTGGACGGTTCCGCCCCGGTGCGAGCAGCTCGCCTCGGCGCGCGAAGCGTGACTGTAGTCTGCTTTGCGCGCGCAACGCCGCCGTTGTCACGCGCGAGGATGGTCGCCCGCACGTGCAGCAGGCGTGCGCGTTCGAGCAGGCCACGGGCGCTCGCGGACAGACGCAGCTTGACCGTCACCACACGGCCGCCTGCGACGGTGAACGAGCCGCGGGCGAGTGTCAGCACGCGCTTGGACGCCAGGTGACCGCTACTGGCGAGGCTGACCGCGCTGAGCGTACGCAGCGTGATTGAGCCCGCGCACGCGCCGGCAGTGCCGGGACAGCGCACGGGGATGCTGAGGGCTCCGCTGGAAGCGACCGCAAGGGTCGCGCTGGCCAGTTCTGCGCTCAGTGCAGACGAGCGTGGCGACAGCACGAGCGCCGGCGCCGGCGCGGTTTCGATCGACGACACGAGCGCCGCGGACGCAGTGCTGGTAGTCGTCGAAGACGGGCTGCTTGGGGGCGTAGTGCTGGAAGGTGCCTGTCCTGGCGGGACGGGCGCAGGTGTGGCTAGCGTTTCGAATGTGTGGTCCTTGCTGGTGCCGGTGCCCACCGAATTGGTGGCGAGCACGCGGAAGTGGTAAGTCCCCGCCGCGCTCAGGCCGGTTATCGCCGCAGAGACCGTCACGGGTGTCTGCCCACTCCCCGGCGACGGCGCGCACGGCGCGCTGAAGCCGTACGACGAGGTCGACCCGTATTCGAACACGCATTCGCGCACCAGCGCCCCGTTGGGGTTGACCTCCGCGCTGAAATTCACCGAGGTTTCGGTGATCGCCGATGGCCCCTCGGCCTGCACTGTGGGTGGAGAGATCGTAGGAGGCATTTCCAGCGTCGTGAAGGTCAGGTCCCCGCCCGTCGCCGAGCCGCCTGGGTAGCCAATCGCGATGCGAAAGTGGTATTCGGCGCTGGCGACAAGCCCTGCGATCGCCGCCGACACCGCAACCGGACCCGTCACGGGACCTGGCAGCGACGCGCATGGCGCGCTCGAGCCATACGACGAAGTCCGCCCGTATTCGAATCTGCATTCACTCACTTGGCCGCCGTTGGGATTAACCGTTGCGTTGAGGTCCGCTTCAGCGTGTGTGACCAACGTTGCTTCGCTGGTAAGCGCTGTCGGCGGCGGCACTTCGGGCACGCCGTCGAGACTGCCCAGGCCGGTGGGCCCGTCATAGCCGGGGCCCGCTTCGCACAGGTAGTTCCCGCATTCCCCGTTGCTGCCCGACACGATGTCGTTGAGCGCTCCGCCGCCGTTCAGCGTGTCCTCCGTGTAGAGGGCCTTGGCGCCTTCGAACGATCTCGTGAAGGGGTTGGCGAGCGCCATGGCGGCCGCGACGATGGGCGTGGCCACGCTGGTGCCACCGAGCAGCCGCCAGGAGCCCGCCGTCGGCTCGTAGCTGTCATACACGGACACGGGGGTGTTGGGGTCGGCCACGGCGGCAACGTCGTTGGTCGTGCGAAACCGGCAGCCACTGTCGGTCTGCCAGGACGGCTTGGCTTCTTCGCTGCAGCCGCTTCCGGTGCCCGCAACCTTTCCTTCTTTATGTCCGTACCACACGGTTTCCGTCCAGCCGCGCGCGTTGTTGGCGGGTACAAGCGTGGTGCCGCCCACGGCGATCAGGTGAGGGTTCGACGCGGGCGATTCGACCCCGTATCCGTGATCACCGCCGGCTGCGGTGATGGGGATTCCCGGGTGATCGTAGGCAGACGCGAATTCGGGGGGTTCTGACGGCGTGGGGCCGCCGAAGCTGTTGCTTATCTCGGTGGCGCCCAGCGCGACGGCCTCGTTCTCGGCGTTGGCGAAGCTGGAGCTTTCGTCGTTGCTGGCCTCGACCAGCAGGATGTGGCAATTGGGGCAGATCGCGGAGACCATGTCCAGGTCGAGGGAGATCTCGGTGGCCCATTCGCGTTCGGGCGCCGGATCTTTACGTCCGCCCGTTTCGTTGACCTTGCGAAAGCACCCGTTGGCGGCCGTGCATTCCGCGATCCCGTACTGAACGCGATACGTCTTCAAGTCGGATTCGGCATTGGGATCGTCGAACGCGTCGACGATCGCCACGGTCTGGCCGGAGCCGGTCGAAGTAGATGGCAGGTTGTATGCGCTGCGCAGGTCGTCGGGCGAGTAGCCGCCTTCAACGCCGTGGCCGGCCAGCGCCGGGCTGATCGGCTGCTCAGGCCCACTCGTGATGGCGCCCGCGGCCACCGGACCGCGCGCGTCGGCCCCACGGGATGGATCCGCGATCAGATCGCAGTGGACACTACGGCCTTGCGGCGGGCATGCGAAGAACGGTTCTACAGCAGACGGATGCGAGGCGACACGGACCCAACGGGCGTTGGCCGTTTGCGGCAGAGCGAAGAGCGCAAGCGCCAAGAGCGCGAGCGCCGCCGCCCTCAGCATCCGTGCGCGCACCCACCGAGAAGGACTCGCCTCATCGAAACCCGTGACGATTCGCTCGGGCTCGTCCGCGGTCCAGGTCGGCCTCTTCATCCTTGACATACTCAGCGCCCGCTTCTCAGTCGATCGTGACGAAGAAGCCCTCGTTGGAAGTCTGCGCCCCTACTTTTGAGTTTTCGAAGATGGGTTCCCAAGTTTCGACCGTGATTTGGGTGCCGACCGGGCAATTCGATTCAGCGCCAATGCCAACGGTTGCGCCGATCATCGGGATCACGCTTTCGCTGGCATCGACCGTGGCGACCACGCTGTGCGGCGTGACGGGGATACCAGATATGCAGTAGATGCCCGGTTCGGGTTGTGCGACTTTCGCGCCTTCAAAGTTCTTGCTCTCTGCTTCCGGTTCGACTTTGCCGGAGCTGGTTACGTGCGCGTAGGCGAGGACGGTGTGACCTTCTTCGCCTTTTTCGCCTTTTTCGCCCTTTTCCCCTTTTTCTCCTTTTTCTCCCTTTTCTCCTCGTTCGCCTTTTTCGCCTCGCGCGCCTTCCACGCCTTCGCGTCCTTGCTTGCCTTCTTTTCCTTCCTTACCTTCCCTGCCTTCCTTTTCGAACTTTACTTCGGTAACGGTATGGCCTTCTTTGCCTTCTTTGCCCTGAGGCCCTTCTTTTCCCGGCAGCCCCAGAAGCCCTGCTGCGCCCTGTGGTCCCCTGGCGCCGCGCGCTCCGCGCAGCTGCTTGAGCACGCTCGGCTTGATCTGCTTCGTGGAGGTGACGATGTAGTGAGAGGCCGCCAAGCTTGTGCCGCCCATGGCTACGAACAGGGCGAGCCAGGCGACCACGTTGTGGCGAATGGCCGCGACGGCACGAGAGATCATCGGTTACGGTTGCTGGTTGTTGATTGCGTGGTCATGTTCCAATGCGGCGCGGATGCGTTGTCGACGGGCCCGGTCAGCGCTCGCCCTTGCCGATCTCGCCCGATCGAGCCTCAGTGATTGAGCACGAATGTCTTCAGCCAGGTCACCGGGCGGCCCCCCGAAGGCGTGAACACACCCTTGGCTGTGAGCTTGATGCTCCTATGCGCCTTGAGAAGGCTTCTGCCAACGCTCGTAAGGCGCAGCTTGACGGTCTTCTTCGACGCGCTCGTGAACGACACCGTGACGGTCGCCACCAGAATGGGCTTGGGCTTGCTCTTCGTGGACGACACGTGGGCGCCCTTGGGCACCTCGTACCAGGCAACTTCGAGCTTGCCAGCGGAGAGCGAGGTGAACGAGAAGCTGTAGGAGCCATGCTTCAGCAGCGACGTGATGTGCGCGCCGTGCGTCATCGGCGTGAGCTGGCTGGCCAGCTTTGCAAGGATTGCAGCCGGGCTTGCGACGGGTCCTTGCGGATCGCCTGTGTTGGGCGTCGACGGCGTCGATGTCGTCGTGGTGCTCCGCCCTCCGAAGATCTCAACACCCGCGCTGGTCGCTTCGGCACTACCTTCTTCGCTGGTGGCTATGGCCTTGCAGGACAGCGAGTGTCCAACATCGGCCTGGGTGACCGTATAGTTTTCGGATGTCGACTTCCCGGTGACGCTCGAATTGTCGCGCAGCCATTCGTATTCGAACGACGGCGGCGGCTTGCCGATCCATTCACCTGGTTCGCACGTCAGAGTGCCACCCTGCCCAGGCAAACCGGTCACACGCGGCGCTTCCACGTTTTGCGGCTTCACGCCCGGCACACGTACGCTCTTGCTTATCGTGGATTCCGTACCCGCGCTGTTTTTGGCGATGACCTTGCATGAGATCGCACGCCCCTCATCAGCCACGATGACTTCGAGCTTGCGTGTGGTGGCCCCGTGGATCGGGGATCCGTTGAGCAGCCACTGGTAGCTCAGTTCTGGAGTCGGCGTGCCCGTCCATTCTCCCGGTTCGCACTTCAGTTCTTCTCCAACCTCAGGCGTGCCGACGATCGTAGGCGGCTTGCCTTCGACATTTTCTGGCTGGCTTCCTGAGATTTTCAGACCATTGCTGTTGGCCACCGAGAAGCCCGCGCTGTTGGTCGCGGTCACCTGGCATATGAGCGTGTAGCCGCGATCTTCCGGTCTCACCACATAGCTGTTCGTGGTGACCCCGATCGCGACTTCGTTGCGCAACCATTGGTAGGAGAAGATCGGGGCGGGCGATCCAACCCATTCTCCCGACGAGCATGTCAGGGTTTCGTTGACTGCCGGTTTCCCGGTCACTTTCGGCCCGGATTCATGCGACTTCAATTCTGGCGCGTTCGCAGAGATGGCCACCGAGTTGCTTCGCGCGCTGGCAGACCCTTCGCTGTTCTTCGCGGTCACCTTGCACACGAGCGAGTTGCCTGCATCGGGCGAGGATACGGTATATCTTTCGCCGGACGCGATGGGCGATTCATCGGGTTCCCGCAGCCAGGTGTACACAAATTCTGGGTTACCGCTCCATTTTCCGGGCTTGCAGGTGAGCACCCCGCCCACAGTCGCCGTACCGGTCACTTCGGGAGCCCCTTCGTCTTTCGGCGCGCCGCTGTTTTTCGACGCGACGATGACCGATTCGCTCGTTGCGGTCGCAGACGACCCAGGGCCGTTTTTCGCAGTTACTTCGCACGTCAACGTCTGGCCTTCGTCTTCGGATTTGACTACATAGTGTTCTTCCGCACCAACGGCGAGTTCTCCATGCGAGGCACCAAATCCCTTGTCCCGCACCCACACGTATTCGAATTCTTTCGGGATTGGCACTCCCCCCCATTTGCCATGTTGACACGTCAGGGTTTTCCCAACGGCAACGGTCCCCGATATGGTCGGTGGCGTTTCGTCTACCGGCGGGCTGCCCGGGACTTCCACGCTGTTGCTGGGAACAGAAGGTGTTTCTCCCGCGGCATTCTTGGCGATCACACGGCAGGAGATGCGATGCGTCTGATCGGCCGTCGTGATCAGGTACGTCTGGGCTTCGGACCCTTCGATTTTTTCCGTCGATTCGCGGAACCACTCGTATTTGAATGTAGGTTCCCCGGTCCATTCACCGGGTTCGCACCTGAGTTCCTTGCCGACCGCTACGGTGCCGCCCACAACACTCACTACAGGTGGTTTCAGTTCTTTCGGCTTTTCTTTGGCCGCCACCGTCACGGGCCTGCTGGTGGCTGACGCTTCGCCAAAGCGATTGCGAGCCGTGACCGTGCAAGACAGCTGGTGGCCTTCGTCGGCCGTTTTGACGACATATGTCTGTTCCGTCTGCATGGGTTCGATTTTCGAGCCGTCGCGCAGCCACAGATAGCTGTATGTGATTTCCGGGCTTCCGGTCCAAGTCCCAGGTTGGCAGGTCAGAGTCTGCCCGACCGCCGGCGAGGTCGGCGTGACTTTGGGCAGTTCTACATTTACCGGCCCCGTGCCTCTCGTACCTTCGATCGTGATGCTGTTGAAGCTTTCTTCTTCAGCGGTTTCGCCGTTGGCAGCTTTGGCGATGACTACGCAGCTGATCGAACTGCCCTTGTCTTCTATCGCGACTTTGTACGGGTTGCCGGTTGCGATCGCAACGCCGTTGCGCAGCCATTCGAATTCGAACGACACACCAGTGCCGGTCCAGCTCCCGGCGCCGCACACGAGGGATTCGCCGACTTTCCCACGCCCTTCGACTACAGGCGAGCTGTTGTTGGTTAGAGGTTCCGCCGCCGCGACACCGGCAGTCGGGCCGACCGCAATGCCGGCCATGACGACCAGTGCCATCGTCGCGATAACCATACGCCGCGCACCGAGGCCCGCGGACCTTCTGACTGCCGACAAGCTTCCTCCTTGGATCGTCTCTTCTGCCAGCATGGGGCCCGAAGGACCAGTAATGATAACGACGGCTAACCACTGTGTCAAGCTGAGAACGGTCGGCGACTTGCAACCCGGCTGGACTTGAGCGGTTATCATCGCTTGTAGAGTCACGGTGGGGATCGCACGAAAGCGGATGCTTGCAACATGACCGGAGCCGGGCGCAGGCGTTTGACGGGATTGCTCGTTGGTGCGAGCCTGTTGGCGAGCCCGATCACAGTACTGCCGGGCGGCCTCGACGCGTCCGCCTCCCCGGCTGCGAGCGTCGCGACGCTGTCGAACCTGAAGACGCTCACCCGATGGGCCTATCCGCAAGAACCCGCAGCGGTACGTCGCTATCCATCAGCGCGCTCACGCGTGGTCGGTCACTTGCGCTTTCTGACCAGCCAGGGCCAGCCGCAGGTGTACCTGGCGCTGCGCTCCTACACGGTAGGAGCCAAAGTGTGGGTAGAGGTGCCTCTTCCCGGCCGCCCCAACGGTCTCACAGGTTGGGTAGCAGCCGATGCGCTGGGGGAAATGCACGTCACGCATGAGTACCTGCGCGTCGATCGCGACACGATGCGCGCCACCCTATACCGAGACCGTCACGCCATCTGGAGCGCACCTGTGGGCGTGGGCCGTCCGAGCCTGCCGACTCCCGCAGGCCACTTCTACGTGATGGAAAAGCTGGCCGTGGTCGACGGACCGGTATACGGTCCTTATGCGATCGGCACAAGCGCCTACGCGCCTACACTCAGCGAATGGCCCGGCGGCGGCGTAGTGGGCATCCACGGGACCGACGAACCGCAGCTAATCCCGGGCCGACCATCGCACGGCTGCATCAGGCTGCGAAACGCCGACGTGGTGAGCCTGTGGCATCTCATCCAGGTCGGCACGCCGATCGAAATCGTCTGACCGATCGCAACTCCGCAGTGACTGCGGACAGCGGAGGATACAGCTGTCCGCGCCGTGCTCCTCAGCCGGTGAATTTCGGCTTGGCTCGTTCGGAGGCAGGGCGCACGAACACGCTCGAGTGCGCCGGCGATGTGCAGACAGGATTGCTCATGAGCGTCTTGGCCACGAGCTTGTGCGCCCCCAGTGAAAGCTTCAGCGGGTTGATCTTGATCGTGAATTTGCCGTGCTTTGCCTGCGACTGCTTGAGCGTCTCGAGCTTGCGGCCATCCAAGTAGAAGGTGATCAGCTTGATCCCGTGGGCACTCGTCTTCACGGTGAAGGGCTTGCGCTTGGGCCCAGCCGCGCCGCTCAGGGCTACACTTTGCGCACACTTGGTGGTCGGTACGACCGTGGGGCTTTTGAACGCTTCTACCCCCTGCTGGCCCGCGTGTTCTTCTTTCTTCGGGGGTTTTGGTTCTTCCGGCAGTTTGGCTTCCACTGGGTTGGAGGTCTTGGTCAGCGGCAGTTCGCCTTCCGTGGTTCCCGTCACGGTCGCTTCGTTGATGTAGGGGTTGGCGCCGGAGCTCGACAGCACGTGGCTGCACGTGTAGATGGTCGTTTCCTTGGGCGCGAGGGCTTTGGCGCCGGGACCGCCGCCGATCGTGCCCGAATCGCACTTGGCGTCGACGAAGTTGGAGAGGGTCAGCGACACGTGCCCGATGTTCGTGACGAGGATCTCGTAGTCGACGGTTTCACCGAGCTTGCCCGTGAGCGGCTGCTTCGTGAACGTTCCCCCGCTGCCGACCGTGCCCTGCAGTTCCTGAAGCTTTTCGATCGTGAATTCAGGCGGTTCGGTGACTGGCGGAGGCACGACGACTTCGACCGGGTTTGACATCTTGGTGAGAGGGGGTTCCGCTTCGCTGTCGCCGGTCACGGTCGCTTCGTTGATGTACGTGCCTATGCTCGTGAGCACGTGATCGCACGTCCACGTCGTGCTTTCGCCGGGCGCCAGCGGGTTCGAGCCGGGTCCGCCTGCGATCGTGCCCGAATCGCATTTCGGGTCGATGAAGTTGGACAGCGTCAGCGGCGCCTTCCCCGTGTTGGTGACGACAATCTCATACTTGACCGTCTCGCCAACCTGGCCCGTCAGCTTCGCCTTGGTAAAGCCGCTGCCCATGATTTCTTGGAGCTTTTCGATCGTGAATTCAGTTGGAACGGGAGCCTTGGGCACTTCGACTTCCACAGGGTTGGAGGTCTTGGTTTTCGGCGTTTCGCCTGGCGGCGTGCCCGTAACGGTCGCTTCATTGACGTACCTGCCCACACTGGTGAGCACGTGGTCGCACGTGTAGACCGTCGATTCGCCCGGAGCAACCTCAGCTGCGCCCGGACCACCACCGATCGTGCCGGGGTCGCACTTGGCGTCCGTGAAGCTCGAGAACTTCAGGGGCGTTTCGCCTGTGTTCGTTACGACGATCTCGTAGTTGACCGTCTGCCCGATCGAGCCAGTCAGCGGCGACTTCGTGAAGCCGGTGCCGCTGCCCGGGATTTCCTGGAGCTTTTCGATCGCGTATTCGGGGTGCTTGCTGGTGCCGGGCGGTTCGATTGGGAATTCCGTGGTGTAGGTCGTGAAGGGCGCTTCGGTGAGGCTGGCTTCGATCAGACTGTCGCCACTGGCGCATGACCCGCCGCCGAGCACCACGACGAATGCGTTGCCGTCGTTGTCGAGCGTCGTTTCGACGTCTTCGGTACCACTGGCGAGAACCTTGTCGTCAGCGCCGACCCACACCAGCGATGGCGGGATCATGCAGCGCGCGAACAACTGTTCCGCGCTTATGTTGACGCGTCTCTCCGCGTAGACCGGAGGGAACTCCACCTCGATGATCGTGGCCACGCTGCTGAAGACGCTGTCCTCGACCTCGCTGCTCGGCATCGCGGTCACGCCCGGCTTGCTCGGCGCCGGAGGAAGGATCATGAAGTCGGTTGTGAAGGTCGTGTATGGCGGCGCTTCCAGATGCGCCGAGACCAAGCTTTCGCCGGGGGCGCACGACGGGCCGCCCCACAGCACTGCGGTTGCGTTGCCGTCGCCGTCGAGCTTGACGCTGAAGCTCGGCCCGGGGACGGGCGCGTAGGGAAACGGGGCCGACCAGCTGAGGCCGCCTTTGCAGCGATTGAACAGCTGTTGCGAACTCAGTTTGACCGACTGCCCAGCGAGGACGGGTTCGCAGGAGACGCGAACGACGTCGGCCACGCTCGAGCTTGCGCCGAACTCGCCTTGATCCACAAACGAGGGCGGCAGCGTCTGGATGATGCACGAGCCCGAAGTGGGTTCGCCGACCGAGGAGTGCCTCAGGTGCGCTGAGCGCGCCTGGGCAACGCTCGGCGAAAATGCGGCGATGATGCCGATCGCAAGAGCGAGGAAAAGGCGAGGTGTGATGAGTGCGTCTGTCATGAGCGTCACATGCTCTACGCGACCTGACAGGCGCGGAGGACTCCGGGAGTTGTGTTGCTCCCGGAGTCCATTTCGCGTACCTCAGATCACTTCAGCGTCCAAGGACTCCTAGAAGGCCCTTATTCCAGGAGCCAGGACTGTGAAGTCGTTGGTCACCGTCGTGTAGGGAGCAGCTTCGAGGCTCGCTTCGATTTCGGTCTCACCGCTGGCACAGGATGCGCTGCCAACCACGACCACGAAGGCGTTGCCGTCGTTGTCGAGCTTGACTTTGGACACGCCTTCCGCGCCCACGGCCAGAATGTGCTCGTCCGGCCCGATCCACACGGTTTTCGGCGCGACACCACAACGCGCGAACAGCTGTTCGTCGCTGATGTTGACGTTCTGCTCCGCGTACACCGATGGGAACTCGACCTCGATGATCGTCGCCACGCTGCTGGTC
>Ga0116217_10006406_pt1 | contig 10214 bp, 11 predicted proteins | sample Sb_taG_6_FD_89697 | JGI IMG/M metagenome (GOLD analysis project Ga0116217, IMG submission 89697) | Peat soil microbial communities from Weissenstadt, Germany - Sb_50d_4_PS metaG | ecosystem: Environmental > Terrestrial > Soil > Wetlands > Peat | place: Germany: Weissenstadt | collected 2010-09-21 | reverse complement strand
TTGATCCTTCATACGGCGAATGGGGGCGAAGAGAGGATGCAGATCCGGGCAGGAGAAGAATATTTCATCCCACAGGGTGTGCGGCACGGCGGCGAGGTGGAAGATGGCACCAGAACCATCCACGCCTTCGGCGGGTGCCGCGCGAACCGGATCACGGACGGTACAAACCAGTAAAATGGATGCAACTTATGACATCCGCAGCTCCATCCCGCGCGCCCCGCTGGTACACCATTCCGGTGCGCGTGGGGCTGGTGACGTTCATCGGGACGCTGCTGTGCTTCGCGGTGAGCTTGTTGTTCGCGATCTTGGGCACCGTGATTATCGCGGCACTGCGGGGCGCGCATCCCGACCTGCGGATCGCCTACCGGCACATTGCGCTGCCTATGGCGCTGGTGACGGGGAGCATCATTTTCGTGCTCGCGCTGGTAATGGAGATTCGGCACCACCGGCAGAGCAAGACTCTCGCGGCGATTGAGAATATGCGATGAGGGACTCGGAACCTCGTCGCTTTGAGGTTTCCCTCAGCGGCTAAAGAGTGTGCGTGAGAACTCGTGCCGTCCCTTCGGGACTCGCTCCACCTTCCCACTTCTACCCGGCACTTCCGTGCCGGGCTTTTCCCATGCCGCCCCTGTCGGGGCTGGATTGTGATGATTCCGTTCCACCTCTTCTCCCAAGATTCAGTTCTTACGCACACAATAAAGCCGCCATTGATTCCGCTCAATCTGCGGCGCGGCTTGAAGCCGCGCCCTTTCAAAACAACACGGAATGGACCCTCTTCGCCGCGCCCTTTCAAGGCAATGCAGAAGGGGACGTTCTTCGGCCGCGCCTTGCAAAACAACTCGGAAGTGGGGTGCAGGCCGCATTCGGGAAAGTCATGATGACGCCTTGAAATAGAATGGAAGTCATGCCGCCGCGTATTGCTATCCCGATGCCGCACTCGAAGGACCGCGAGTATGGTGAGCGGGCCATTCCAATGTACGAACGTGCGGTCGCGCTCGCCGGCGGAGATCCGGTTCGGGTGGCGCTTGACCAGACGGAAGATGATATCAGGAAAGTCGTGGAAAGTTGCGACGGAGTGTTGCTGCCCGGCAGCAAGGCCGACGTGGATCCGGCCAGGTTTCACGCGGCGCGGTCCCCGCACACCGCGGCCGCCGATGCGCGGCGCGACGCTGTGGACGACCTTTTGCTGGACGACGCCTACAGGCTGCGGAAGCCCGTGCTGGGCATCTGCTACGGGTTGCAGAGTCTGAACGTGTACCGCGCGGGATCGCTGGTGCAGCACATCCCGGACTATTTGCCGAAAGAAACGCGCGCGAAAGTGGATCACGAGGCGGGCAGAAAGGTCGCGGTCGCGCATGCGGTCGAGATCGTTGGCGACTCCAGGTTGGCGGAGATCGTGGGCGCAGAGGTCCGACGTCCGAAGTCTGAGGTCCGACGTCCAATCGTCCTCCCGGTCAACTCTTCGCATCATCAATCGGCCGACTTGGTTGGCAAGGGCCTGCGGATTGTGGCCCGCTGTCCCGATGACGGCATCATCGAAGCGTTAGAGGGCACCGCGCCCGATCATTTCGTGCTGGCCGTGCAGTGGCATCCCGAGCGCTCGGTGGAGGAGGATGCGGCTTCGCGGGCGATCTTCGAGGCGCTGATCGAGGCGGCACGTCAACATCGCTCGACGGTGGGCGCCGAGTCGACTCCGTAGGCTATTTCTTCTTACGCGCTTTCTTTTTCTGGTGCGGACGTTTCTCCAGCAGCACGACCACGTGCGCGATGGCGGCATTTTCCAGATTCAATCCTTCCGGCGTCTTTGCCTTCAGACCCACACAATCCTCGGGCACTCCGAGCAATTCGGCGACGCGGGCACGAATGACGGCAGAATGTGGCCCGATCTTGGGCGCGGCCAGAATCAGGCAGGCATCGATGTTGGCGACGGCGTATCCGGCGTCGCGCACACGCTTCAGGGCTTCGCGCAGGAAGAGGACGGAATCCGCGCCTTTCCATTGGGGATCCGACGGAGGAAAAAGCGCGCCGATGTCGGGCGCGGCGATGGCTCCGAGCAGCGCGTCGGTGATGGCGTGCAGCAGGACGTCGCCATCGGAGTGGCCGCCCAAGCCCTTGTCATGGGGCAGCGTGATGCCGCCGATCTTAAGAGGAATGGCAGGGCGGAATTCGTGCGAGTCGAAGCCGTAGCCGATTCTCAAGAGCAACCCCTAACTCGCCGCGGATTCACGCGGATCAACGCGGATCTTTTTTCTTTCATTCTCATAAACCAGCCGTCGAAACTGAGGCTTCACCCCAAAGTTCAGAAGCAATCCAACCTCGATGTCAGTAGCGCGCAAGTAGTTCAATAGCTGCTTCTCGTGCGCCTCGTCGATAGCGCGAGCAGCTTTGAGCTCAAGCAGCACTTTCCCATCGACCCGCATATCGGCCCGAAAATCTCCGATCTGCTGACCCCGAAACCATACCGGTACGGCAACCTGCCGTGCGACGTTCATCCCAGCCTGTATGAGCGCAATTGCGAGAGCTTGCTCGTAAATACTCTCCAGGAAACCATGACCTAGCTCGTTGTAGACATCGTAGAACACGCCAATGATTTTCTCGGTGAGGTCGCGATGCTTCAGGCTTTCAGGATTTGACTCCATAGTGGTTTATCCGCGTGCATCCGCGTAGATCCGCGGCGAAAAGCCTTCATTTCCGCAAATAGAACTCTGCGAGTTCCATGTCTCCCGGGGTGGTGATTTTGATGTTTCTGGGCGAGCCCATGACGACGGCGACTTCGTGTCCGCTGCGCTCGGCGAGCGAGGCTTCATCGGTGCCGGTGAATCCGTCGGCGGTGGCCTCGTCGAACGCCTTCTTGATCACGCTGTAGTGGAAGCCTTGCGGGGTCTGCGCCAGAACCACGCCGGCCCTGGGAATAGTAGCTCTGACGATGGCGCCTTCGGAGGTGCGTTCCACCTGTTTCACGGTATCGACGGCGGGCAGGCCGGCGATGGCGGCGCCGTATTTTTTTGCGGCTGCGATAACGTCATGAATAATTTCTGGCGTGACCAGCGGGCGCACGGCGTCGTGCACCAGAATCACGTCGTCGGCGGCTGCGGAAACCGCGTTGAGCGCGTGCTCCACCGACTGCTGGCGGTGCTCGCCGCCGGCTACGAGTTCGATTTTCTTCTTGCGCAAGCCGGAATTCGCGGCCGCTTCTTTGGCGAGGCGTTCGCGGAATCCTTCCATTTCGTTTTCGCGCAGAGCGATCCAAATTTCGCTGACTTCCTCGACGGCGGCGAACGTGCGCAGGGTATGAATCAGGATCGGCGTCCCTGCCAGATCGGTGAACTGCTTCGAAGGATGGGGCTTCCTGGTCTTCGCATCTTTGTTGCTTGAAATCATGGCGCTGGGCATGGGAGACATGCGCGTCCCGAGTCCGGCAGCCGGAATAATGACGACGACCTTCATAGCGGGGTGTAAGTATACGAGCGGGCGCGAGGGAGTTCAAATAGCGGAGTCCCATGATTCGAAAACCCGGCGGGACGTGGGGGCGATCTCGTTCGGGCTCGCCCTACGGGATTCACCCCTACGCGCGCGCGGTGGAAACGGAATTCATACCTCGATGAAAGAGTCGTAATACAGCGGATACCCTAGCGGAACGGACAGTTGCAGCCGGAAATTTCTGCCCTGCAACAATCGGTCGAGGCGCGGCATCGAAGATGGCGCAGGGAGCCGCTCGTTTCTTATCAGCGAGTTAAGGGGAGAGGCGGCCGCGGCAAGCCAGTTGCTTACATCTTTTTACAGAAAAGAGTTTTTATGGTGCAGGCCGTGAAAAGGAATCGCTTCTGGATCGAGATTATCGTGCTGGCATCGGTCGGCGCGTTTGTGCTGGCGCTGCTGCTTGCGACGCTGGGAGCGGCCGCGGCCGCGTTCGCGCAGGACGCGAACGGGACGGCTTCGGCAGGGAAGACGTACCAGGGGATGGTAACGTGTTCGCGCTGTGGGGCCAAGCATTCCGCGAAGGCCGGGCGCAGCGTGGTCGACTGCACTTACAGCTGCGTGCGGGCAGGCGCAAATTTTGCGCTGGTGGATGGGGAGAAGACCTACCAGCTTGACGGCGACATGACTCTGATCAAGAAGGTGGTGGGACAGAGAGCGCAGATTACGGGAGTGGCGCACGGGACGACCATAACCGTGTCGGCTGCGGCGGCGACTTAGACCTCCAGCGCTGAAGCCCATAAGAGCGGGCTTTTGTTTCCGAACCTCTTCTGCCCGGAATGGGAACACAAGGTCCCTCCGCTTCGCTCGCTGTCGCTTCGCTGCGGTCGGGATGACACTTTGTTTTGCTGATTCCGAGAGAAACAGGATCGCCGCTGCGCGGCTGTCGCTACATTCTTCCCCTGGCAGTTTGCGGAAAAATCGGTTCAGCTGCCTCAGGGGCTAAAGCCCTCACGATAAGGAAAGACTTTATCTTAGCGCTCAAAGCGCTGCGCCACCCAAAGCTGCGCCACCCAAAAGCGAGTTTTTCAGCAAACGGCTAGATGCGTCGTTCTGCCCCAATATTTTTGCGTCGCTACGTGACCTGTTTGGGTTCGGGGGATGAGTTGGCTACTGGGGTTGCAGGGGCTGGGACTGTTACTGGGATCGGCTGCGCTGCTACCGGAACCGCGGGTGAAGACTGGCGCGAGTAGGCGGCGCGCTCGTCCCACTTGCCGAAGATCATTTTGCCGGCGGTGGTCTGCAGTACCGATGTGACCGAGACGTCGATGGTCTTGCCGATCATTTTCCGCGCGTTGTCCACGACGACCATGGTGCCATCATCCAGGTAGGCGACCCCCTGGTTATATTCTTTGCCTTCCTTCAGGATGAAAACGCGCATGGTCTCGCCGGGCAGCACGATCGGCTTGAGCGAGTTCGCCAGTTCGTTGATGTTCAGGACCTCGACGCCCTGCAACTGCGCTACTTTGTTCAAGTTGAAGTCGTTGGTGATGATCTTGCCCTCGTAGAGCTTGGCCAGTTCGATCAGCTTGAGATCAACTTCGCGGACGGCCGGGAAATCGTCTTCCACGATCTGAATGGTGAGGGTAGCAACCTTTTGCAAGCGCTGAAGGATGTCGAGGCCGCGGCGTCCACGATTGCGCTTGAGGGAATCAGCGGAGTCGGCCACCAGTTGCAGCTCCCGCAGCACGAACTGCGGCGTCACGATGATGCCATCGAGAAATCCGGTTTCCGCGATGTCGGCGATGCGCCCGTCGATGATGACGCTGGTGTCGAGGATCTTGTAGCTCTTCTTCCCCTGTTTCTCGCCGCCAAAGATACCGCCCAGCGCTGCCAGGTTCAGCAGGTCACCCTTATTGGCGCCGACGATCAGGCCGACATAAGCCATCAGCAGCATGACCAGGATCTGCAGGAAGCTCTGGGTACTCCCGGGGGGAATGCTGTTGCGGATAACCAGGGCGAACAGGTAGGCGCCACAGATGCCGAGGAAGCTTCCGATCGCGGCCCCGATCAGCCGCTTCAGGCTGACGGTGCGCAGCTTCCATTCGAACAGGACGATGGCCGCCCCGATCAACGCGCCCACTCCCGCGTCAATATTGCGGGTCTGTCCGAAAGGCACGATCACGAAGCAGGTAACCGCTACAACGATGACAAAAAGAAGACGTACAAAAATGATATCCACGGTAGACCTCCCCGCGGATGCAGTGGCCCATCCCTTACGATCAGGCGATGCACCCGTGCCATTTCCTCGCCGCCCCCGGCGGGAATCGGCCTTTCCTATGCGGGGCGCGCAAGTATTAGGGGAATGAATCTGCGCCCCGTCCCGGCCTGCAGGGGCTCGGCCGGACCATCAGTAAGCCAACGCCAAGAGTATATACCCGTGGGGAAATGGCTGGGGAAAAACCGGGCCCGCAACCGAACTTCCGGTCCGGGACCTCAAAGCCGCCCCTACAGCTTTTCCACGGGCTAATTACAGCATCGGACATCGGCCCAGAAGTGGCTCGAGGGCATCTGACTTGGAGTTATTCGCGAACTGCGTCACAGGCAGGTCGCCGGCCCATAGTCCATCAAGAACACCTTGGAGGATGTTTATGCGAGCATTCAGATTTTTGCATTTGGCGCTTTTCTCGGTCCTGGTTGCGAGTTCGGCGGCACTCTATGCACAGGACGAAAAACCGCAGCAGGAAGAGAAGCCCAAGCAGGAAGAACCCAAGCGGCAGGATCAAAAACAGCAGGAACAGAAACAGCAGGACCAGAAACAGGAAGAAAAACAGACCCACAATGAAGGACGCCAGGAGCAGGCGCAACAAGGTCACGCGCGTCCGGCGGGCAAGAGCGGCCACATCCCGGACGACCACTTCCGGGCGCAGTTCGGCCGAAGCCACACCTTCCGGGCGCAACGTCCACGGATTGTGGATGGCCAGCCGCGCTTTGAATATGCCGGGTATTCGTTTGTGCTCATCGATGCGTGGCCGGCAGACTGGGCCTACACGGACGATTGCTATATCGACTCCATCGACGGGGAATATTTCCTGTTTGATCTGAACCATCCCGGAGTGCGAATCGCTTTGTTCGTCGTGTTGTAACCGCGGAACGGGTTGGAGTTGCCCGCCTCGGTGGCCCCTCTGAGCTCGTGTGCTCGGCTCGTGTGCTCGGAGGGGCCATCGCTATTTAGCGATGACGGGTGTCCTGCTAAACTTTCCCCATGAAAGCCCTCGTCCTCTCGCGCCTGTCCGGGCTTGACGCGCTTGCTGTCCAGAATGTTCCCGAACCCACACTGAAGGCGGGCCAAACCCTGGTCCGCGTGCGGGCGGGAGGGCTGAATTTTGCCGACTTGATGACCACCATGGGGGGCTATCCCGGAACTCCGGCGCCCCCGCTTGTCGTGGGGCGCGAATTCGCGGGAGTCGAGATCTCCGGAGTCAACGACACCAGCGGACGGCGCGTCATGGGATACGCGCAGTGGGCCGCGTTCGCCGAGAAAACCGCGGCTTACTCCAACATGGTGTGGACGATTCCTGACCACTGGACCGACGAACAGGCCGCCGCCTTCCCGGTCAACTACTTCACCGCCTACCTGGGCTACTGGCAGGCCGGCATGACGCCCCAGCCTGCGTCAGAATCGGGTGCCCCATCCTTGTCGCGTTCTTCGCGACAGGGTGGGGCTTTTGATTCCGCCAAATCCGGCCGCACTCCCCGCGTGCTCATTCACGCCGTCGCCGGAGGTGTGGGCACAGCAGCCGTGCAGATCGGACAGTTGCTCGGCGTCGACATGTACGGCACATCGTCGTCGGACGAAAAACTGGCGCGCGTGAAAGAACTCGGCCTGCAACACGGCATCAACTACAAGCAGCACGACTATGAAGAGGTCGTGAAGAACCTGACTCACGGCGAGGGCGTCGACGCCGTTTTCGAAATGCTGGGCGGAGAGCACACCGCCAAGAGCACACGCTGCCTGCGCGACTTTGGACGCGTCATTCAGTACGGGACCGCAACGGGCAAATCGCCGAAACTCGACCTGCGCGCCATGTATGCGAAGTCGGCTAGTGTGCAAGGCTTGTGGCTGACGTATCTGTCGCAGAAGCGCGAGATCATGGAGCCCGCGTGGCAGCAGCTTTCCGAATGGATTCGGCAAGGCAAGCTGACTCCGCAGATCGGGCAAGTCTTCCCGCTGGATCGGGCGGTCGAGGGCTACAAGCTGCTGGAGCTGGGGAAGAACTATGGGAAGGTCGTGCTGCAGATCGAATAGTCTGTGTGGGGCGAGTTCGTGTGGGGCGGACACTCATGTCCGCCACCGGCGCCATGCTTTAGAGGTCTGTGACACCCCAGCCGCTTGGCGACGCTGTCTCGAATCTGAGCCGCTCGCAGTTGAGCAACTCCTTGACCCAGAGGCCTTCCGCCATGTGTAGTGATGCACGTCGCCAGTGCGAACATTTCCTGTGAACCTACATCCCATGGCAGCTGTTCCGGAAGCCGTCCCGCCTGCACCCGCGAATCCCATCGGCCGCCGGCGCTGGCTGATTTGTGGCCTGCTGTTTTTCGCGACCACCGTGAATTACATGGACCGGCAGGTGATCGCGCTCCTCAAGCCCATGCTGCAAATCCAGTTCGGTTGGACTGAAACAGGCTACGGCGACATCATTTTCGCGTTCACTTTAGCGTATGCCATCGGATTACTGTTCATCGGCAAACTGGTCGACAGGCTGGGGACCCGCAAGGGATTCTCCGCGGCGGTATTTGCCTGGAGCGTGGCCGCGATGGCTCACGCGGCTGCCCGCTCGGTGGCTCAGTTCGCGGTGGCACGCTTCAGTTTGGGACTGGGCGAGGCGGGCAGTTTTCCGGCAGCGGTGAAAGCCGTGGCGGAGTGGTTTCCCAAGCGCGAGCGCGCGCTAGCCACGGGCCTGTTTAATTCCGGATCGAATATCGGCGCGCTGGTGACGCCCCTGGTGGTGCCTTGGATCACCCATCGTTACGGATGGCGCATGGCATTCATCGCCACGGGTGCCCTGGGATTTGTGTGGATCTTGTGTTGGCTCTCTCTGTATCACCGGCCGGAACAGGACACAAAAGTTTCGGCGGCAGAACTGGCCTACATTCAGAGCGACCCTCCGGACCAGAGAGCGAACGGGGAGACGACGGTTCCGTTGCTGACTCTAGTTACACTCCGGCAGGCCTGGGCGATCGCGTTGGGCAAGTTCTTTACCGATCCGATCTGGTGGGTCTATTTGTTCTGGATGCCGGATTTCCTGAGCCGCAATCTCGGGTTGAGCCTGACCGGGATGGCGCTGCCGTTGTTCGTCATCTACAGCGGAGCGTGCGTGGGTAGCATCGGCGGGGGATGGCTGTCGGGTTCACTTCTGAAAAGAGGATGGACGCTGAACGCCAGCCGCAAGAGCGCGCTGCTGCTGTGTGCGCTGGCGGTGACGCCCATCATGATCTCGGCGCGCACCACGAACCCATGGCTGGCGGTTTGTCTGATCGCGCTGGCGGCAGGAGCGCATCAGGGCTGGTCGGCGAATATCTACACGCTGGCTTCCGACATGTTTCCGCGGAACGCTGTGGGGTCCGTCGTAGGCTTCGGCACCATGGCAGGAGCGGTCGGCGGCATGTGTATTGCCAAGGTGGTGGGATACATTCTGGAACACACAGGTTCTTATGTACCCGTGTTCGTGATGGCTGGCCTGGCATACCTGGTGGCATTTGGTTTTGTGCAGGCGCTGGCGCCACGGCTCAAAGCGGCAGAAGTGTGATTCGCGGTTCATCCGGCTTTTGTATAATTTTGCGACTCCGAGGAAAAGTAGTTTCGCTCTGACGTGAAGCGTGCTTCCTATGCTGCTCAAAGTGTTCCCAGACAAGGTTTCGCTGAGCCGGGCTGCCGCCGAACAGGCTGCGAGCGCGATTCGGCGTGCGATCGCGGAGCGTGGGCAGGCGCGGATCGTCGCGGCCACCGGGGCGTCGCAGTTCGAGTTTCTGGAGGCGCTGACGAAAGCTCCAGGCATTGGTTGGACGGGCATCGACTGGGCGAAGATTGAAGCGTTTCATCTGGACGAGTACATCGGCCTGCCGGCGACTCATCCTGCAAGCTTCCGCAAGTTCCTGATGGAGCGACTCGTGCGTAAGACTGGAGTCGTTGATTTTAATTTTCACTGGATCGAGGGCGACGCCCCCGATCCGGCTGCGGTGGCTCGCGAGGTCGGCCACCAGTTGGCGTCCGCGCCGATTGACATCGCATTCGTGGGGATCGGCGAGAACGGGCACATCGCTTTCAACGATCCGCCTGCGGATTTCGTTACAGAAGATCCGTACATCATCGTGAACCTGAACCAGCCTTGCCGCCAGCAGCAGGTGGGAGAGTCATGGTTCGCCGATATTTCGCAAGTGCCGAAGCGCGCGATCTCGATGTCGCCGCGCCAGATTCTCAAGGCCACGGAGATCGTGGCGGTGGTTCCCGACAAGCGCAAAGCGGCGGCGGTGAGGGCGTGCCTGGAAGGGGAGATCAGTCCCATGGCGCCGGCATCAATTCTGCGAACGCATCCCAATGCGACGGTTTATCTGGATGTGGAGTCGGCTGTATTGCTGAGTCCGGCGCTGCGGAGCGCGCTGGGGGAGAAGTCGCAGGTGATGGTGAGTTCTTAGCTACACAAACAGTGAGACACAAGCAGTCCACCGAAATGGCGAGCGCCCGGAAGCCGATCCCGTCGTTACGTTGGTGGATCGGCGGGCTGTTGTTCGCTTCC
>Ga0116217_10006403_pt1 | contig 10215 bp, 9 predicted proteins | sample Sb_taG_6_FD_89697 | JGI IMG/M metagenome (GOLD analysis project Ga0116217, IMG submission 89697) | Peat soil microbial communities from Weissenstadt, Germany - Sb_50d_4_PS metaG | ecosystem: Environmental > Terrestrial > Soil > Wetlands > Peat | place: Germany: Weissenstadt | collected 2010-09-21 | reverse complement strand
GAGGTAAAGAAGAAGGCGGAGTAGGGGTTTGTATCAGGGCACGGCTTTAGCCGTGCCGAAAAGGCCGCAAAACGCTCCGGCTTTAGCCGCCGAGGAATTATGTCCATCCCGTCGCGAAACTCAAAATCTCAGGGGCTAAAGCCCCGGCTCTTTCATTTACCTGACGGCACGGCTAAAGCCGTGCCCTGATACAAACCTTTTCAGTAATACTGATACAGCTTCTTAAACTTGTGGCGCAGCGCCTGATCGACCGTTTCGAGCTTCGACAGGTAAAACTCGCGCATTTGCGCCTGATCGGACACGGGGAGCGATTCATATAAGTGCTTCGCTTCGAGTCCCGCTTCGCCGACCACGCCTTCGAGCAAGCGCTGCACCAGCACCGCGTCGAAATTCCGAACGCGAATTCCCTTGCGGTCCAACTGCTTCAGGAACGGCTCGACTTTCCCGGGCAAGAACGCCTGCTCGACTGCCGCTTGCAGCCTGGCAAACTCTTGCTCTCTCTCAACCTTGATCGGAACCCGCTCAAAACTCACTGTCATTCTCGAAAGTGCTTCGTTCCAAAATCAATTCTTGGAGCGGGAGACGGGAATCGAACCCGCGACCAACAGCTTGGAAGGCTGTGACTCTACCACTGAGTTACTCCCGCCCTGAAACAGCTCTCAGCTATCAGCTAAACCTCACCGGCTAAAGCCGCTCCCGGATTTGCGGCTCCTGACGGCACGGCTGAAGCCGTGCCCTTCCACAAACCCTGCGGCCCGACTGAAGCCCGAGCCCTTCCACAAACCCTGCTTCCCGAACCTTCCACCCAGTCACAAACAATCTGGAGCCGATGATCAGGATTGAACTGATGACCTCTCCCTTACCAAGGGAGTGCTCTACCAACTGAGCTACATCGGCTCTAAAAATTTAGCTGTCAGCTGCCAGCAAACCTCAGCGGCTAAAGCCGCCCATCGTTCCGCTCTTGACGGCACGGCTGAAGCCGTGCCCTTCCACAAACCCGCCGCTCTCTTCCACAACCGCTGCGCGCTGCAACCGCGGGCTTTCACAACCGCCGCGGCTTTCAGCCCCCCCGGCGCCCTGCAGCCATACCGCGCTTCCCAAGCCGCCACGCGGGCCGAGATTACTCGGCGTCCTTGTCGGGGTGCAGCACGTCGTTCCGACGCAACACCGACTTCACTGCGAACAGCGCCAGGATCACCAGCGTTCCGGCCCGAATTCTGGGGTCGGTCAGCGTGGTCCAAGCCAGCGCTCCCAGCACCACATAGCAGACAAGCGCAATGGACAGGCGATTCACTTGAATCAAAGTTCCCTCGCACTCTCTTCCAAGAAAAGCGGGCTCGGGATTTCGCCAGCGGGCTCCCGTCTTCGCTATCGCTCAGACTCACGCCCGCTCTACGGCTCAACATGGTGCACAGGGAAGGATTCGAACCTTCGTACCTCGCTAGGAGGGACAGATTTACAGTCTGTTGGCTTTAACCACTCACCCACCTGTGCAAAAACTTTCGGGCGATGCGGCTGTTGCGCTTCGTCCAGCAGACTGCATTAAACCAGGGCGGCTCGAAAGCACACCGCGAAACCCGCCGACCAAACGCAGCACAGCTTTCTATTTCGCAACACAGGGAAACAAGGCTCGCGCCAGAAGACCGCGAAGATCACTGACCGCTGATCGTTAGATCGCAGATCGTGAGATCATTGACCACTGCACACCGGAAAAGTACCGCATGGAGTGCGTTGGAAAAACCTGTTGCGCCGCTAACCGAGTCCGCCGCCTGCCGGAAAAAACATTTACTGGAGCTGGCGAAGGGATTTGAACCCCCGACCCTCTGATTACAAATCAGATGCTCTACCAACTGAGCTACGCCAGCAAATTCGGGGAAAAGACGCGCCTTCGCGCAAACTCATCCCTCTGTTCCCTGCCAGATGTCCGGGACAATTATTTAAGGTATCACAAGGGGAATTCCGGGCGCAAGCAAGGCTTGCCCAGGGTAGTGGCAGTTTGGGAAATCTTAACCACTAAGGGCACGAAGTCACACGAAGGAACCCATAAACCAGAAAACGGGACTGCGGCCCTGCGAGGGAGCGACGGAACCGGTCTCCTGGGACATTCGTATCTGAGTCCATGCGGCAGAGGCGAGAACTGAGACCCAAGGCTCCTTTTCTGGTTTTTGTCTTTGTCTTTCGGTTGGGACTGCTCGCGGGCGGAGCGCATGCGCAAGCCGCTCCAGATTTCTCCCAGGCGCAGGCGATGCTCGAACTGCTTCGCTCCTGCCACGAGAACAAGGTCATCCCAGGAGCCATCAACCGCGTGCTCGCCCTCGCGGGAACCGGGCTGGTCGTACAACAGCAGAACATCTCCCGGCGGGTTACTGAGGATCAATATCGCCAGGTGCTGCAGGCGGCCTGCGCGGGCGAGATCGCGGAGGTGAAGCCGGCGGAGCCAGGTGCGCGGGCGGAAAAGGGCGTCACCGGGCTGACCCAGGATGTAGGGCCTTCGCTGGTTTGGGGACGAGATCACGTCGCACTGCTCGAAGCGCAGCTGCGGGAATTGCGGCGCAATCAAGCAATCGGCGACGCGATACCACTGGCGCGCAAGTATCTTCCTGAACAAGTTCCACTGGCGCCGAAACTCTACGTGGTGATGGGAGGACGCGCCGGAGCGGCGGCCATTGACGACCGACTCTACTTCGATGTGCTCATTACTGCTTGGCGGAATTCCCGCGGAACGGCCGCTGCAGTTTCGCCGGCGGCCGTGGTCGAGTTCTTCGCGCATGAGACCCACCATCTCGGCTACGGGCAGATTCTGGATCGCAAGCGGGACTCGCTGGCGCTGACTCCGGCGGAAGCCCAGGCTTGGGGATTTCTGGTCGCGACCATGATGGAGGGGAGCGCAACGTTGCTGATCAACGGCCACGAGAAGCTGGACGATCTGGAGAGCCAGCAAGATGTGCGGCCTTATCTCGACAAGGTTCCGCAGTTGCTTCCCGAGATGGAGAACGTGCTGCGCAATGCCCTTAAAGGACCAATGCCCGACGAAAGCTATGCCGAAGCGTCGTCCGCGTTTTTCGACATGGGATATCACGCCACGGGAGCAGTGCTTCTGGCCGCGATTGAAAGGAAGCGCGGGCCGGCGGGAGTGATGGATGTGATGGCTGATCCGCGGCGGCTGTTGGCGGCTTACAACGATTGTGCGAGCGAATCGACGGTGGCCTTCAAGTTCGATCCTGCCTTGGCGGAGCGGGTAGCTCACATCGGGGAACCCAAATCCAAGTAGATCCGCCCAAGTAGATCCGACGCCGATCGCAGCTCCCAGTAAGTGCTATCATTTCATCTCTGACCCGCATTTCATGCGAATAAGGCGAACTCTCCCCATCGCTTTGGCGGTTGTCGTGGTGGCTGCGGCGGTGACGCTGACGGTCGAGCTGCGAAAAGATGCTCCCCCGGAGCCGGCGCGGCTGCTGCCCGGAGCCGACGCCTTCGTCTATGCCGATTTCAGCTGGGTGCGCAAGGCGAATGCGGGGAAGTCTCTCTTCGCGACCTCGCCCAATCCCGTCTCGCACGATCCCGACTACGAGCGCTTCATCCAGGAAACCGGGTTCGACTTCGAACGCGACCTGGACGCGGTGGCCTTCGCCATCCATTACCCGCAGTCCTGGCCGGGAGGCGGAACCGGCGGGCCGGCGCCCGAGGCTCGTTTTTCTGAAGTCTTCACTGGCAAGTTTGACCAGAGCCGGTGTCTTGCCTACCTGAAGCGGACCGCGCAGTCGGTCGAGAACTACAACTCGGTCGACATTTTTACGATTCCGATTTACGGACGTTCGTTTCGCATCGCAATTCTGGGCGTGGATACGGTGGCGGCTTCAAATCACGACGACCCGGCGGTGATTCGCGGCATAGTTGACCGGTCGCGGCGGCTGGCGTCGCCGTTCGGAGGCCCTGCGCTGCTGCGTCATTATTACAAGCGCGTGCAGTTGGCCAGCCCGATCTGGATCGTGGCCCACGTGGAGCCGAAGGCGCCGGGATTTGATACCTGGGCTGGCGTATTTCCTAAGCCTGCCGATCTGGTCGTCTCGGCCAGCTACAATCCGCTGCATCTGCCGCTGCGCGTCGACGTGCTGCATCTGCGGGCGGAGGCCTCGGCGAGTACCGATGAAGACGCCGCCATCCTCACTAACAATGTGTCAGTGTTTCTGACGATGTTTCACAGCGCGGAAGCGTCGGTGGGTTCGCCGGGCAGCGACAGCGACGTGAAAACTCTCTTCGACAGCCTGCGGGTGCGCCAGGAAGGCAGCCGGGCAGTGCTGGTGGCGACCGTCCCCGTGGGCGTTTTTCACAAGCTGCTGGAATCTCCGGAACCTGTGCCCGAACCCGAGCCTCCGGCTCCGGCCAAGCCGAATAAGCGCGGCAAATAGTCGGGTGAATTGCCATCCGGCATATTTGCAACTAAATCCCGCTCTGCGCGTCTTATTCAGGTGAGTAGTCAGCCCCCGCAGCCAAGCATGTGCGACCAGCAGGTACAATAAGAGCCGATGTCAAGCCTTCCACTTCCGATTGCCGCGTTTTTCGCCGGGCTGATTTCGTTTTTGTCGCCCTGCGTGCTGCCGCTGGTGCCGGGGTATGTTTCGCTGATCTCGGGCGCGGGCGTGGAGGAACTGAAGTCGCCGCAGGGGCAACTGATGCGGCGGGTGATGGTGAATTCGGTGGGATTCATCCTGGGATTCAGCGTGGTTTTTGTGACCCTGGGAGCGATCTCGACCGAGATTGGGCAGATCGCGGCGCGCTACAAGCACACGCTGTCGATCGTGGCTGGCGTCGTCATTATTATTTTCGGCCTGCACCTGACCGGAATTTTCAAGATCAAGGCGCTGTACACCGACGCGCGGCTGCATAGCGTGAAGGGCAGCAGCACGCCGATTGGCGCGTTCGTGATTGGATTCGCTTTTGCTTTTGGCTGGACTCCTTGCCTGGGGCCGATTCTGACCGCGATCCTGACCCTGGCCAGCGAGCAGGACACGCTGGTCAAGGGAGTTCTTCTGTTGGCGGTTTATTCGCTGGGTTTGGCGGTGCCGTTTCTGCTGACCTCACTGCTGATGGAGCGATTTCTGAAGTTCTACAGCCGCTTTCGCACGCACATGCACGCGCTCGAAGTGGCTTCGGGCGGGCTGCTGATCGTGCTGGGGCTTCTGCTGGTGATGGGGCGCTTCACGCTGATATCGAGCTGGTTGTCGTTTCTGAATCGTTTTGCGTTGTAGTTGCCGGAGGACTTGGTTTTGAAGATTGAAGAATTTCAGTTCTGTCCAAAATGCGGGGCGGCGTTGAATCAGGGCGCTGGCATCGCGCCGGAGGGCGCTCCTAACACAGTTAGCGTGGTAACCTGCGCCTCGTGTGGCACGACGCTGCAGGCTTCGGATTTCGCGGGCGGTGCAGTCTATCCTGCGGGCGCGCGCGGCAATCGCAATCCGATGGCACTGGTTGTGGTGGCCCTGGTCGCCGCGGCCATGCTCTATTTCGGGATGCACATGGCTCGCCGCTCGGGAACGACGCCGGGCATCACCAAGTCGTCGGATGCGCCCGATTTCACGCTTGAGTCACTCGACGGCAAGAACATGCGGCTGTCGGACCTGCGCGGCAAAGCCGTGCTGCTGAATTTCTGGGCCACCTGGTGCGGCCCATGCAAGATCGAAACGCCGTGGCTGGTGGAACTGCAGAACCAGTATGGCCATGACGGGCTGCAGGTGGTCGGGGTCGAGATGGGCGATGACGGCAAAGACGAGATTGCGAAGTTCGTTAAAGATATGGGAGTGAACTATCCGATCCTGATTGGCAAAGAGGCGGTGGGGGACGCGTACGGCGGCGTGCTGGGCCTTCCGGAGACTTTTTTCATTGGCCGCGACGGCAAGATTGTGGACAAGCTGGCTGGGCTGCATGGTAAGGGCGAAATCGAGGATTCCATCAAGAAAGCGCTCGATACGCCCGCGGGGAACTCGCCGGCGGCTGCCGCTACGGCCAGTGCAGTGGATGGTCCGAAGTAACGTTGGCGCGAGGCGGTCAAGCGCCTAGTATCTGGATACGGGCGAATCAAGATACGGGAGAATCTTCGCGATTGCGGGGCCGAGGCGTCGGTTTGGTCGCTGCTTCCCAACTATAGCTGCTTCCCAAAAATGACAATAGAAACCGTTCCGCGATTGCTCTACTATCGAATCGCACAGATGTCGATAAAGATACCGATAAAGATGATGGCTCGGGCACAAAAAACGGCCGTGATCTTCTCGCTTCTTCTGCTGGCGGGCACGGCACTGGCTCAGGCGGCGCAGGAGGAGCCTTCGGTGACTTACACTCCGATCACGCCTCCCACCAGTTCGCCGGGCCGGCCTTCGGTTTCGTTCGCTCCGGTGGCGCTGGTCACGGCTCCGCGCGCGGAGGAGACGAACGTGAATCTGAACTTCCGCGTGTCCTCCGGATTTCACATCAATTCCAACCTGCCGAAGTCGGAGTTCCTGATTCCGACGGCGCTGAAGATGGACCTGCCCACTGACATCGTTCTGGGCAAGATTGCGTATCCGGCGGGCCAAGACCTGGCCTTCCCGTTTTCTCCCAATGAAATGCTGAGCGTGTACAGCGGAGATTTCACCGTGGCCGTGGCGGTGCATCCGCTGCGCTCGGTAGTGCCGGGAAAATACATCATGCACGGGGTACTGCGCTACCAGGCCTGCGACAACGCGCAGTGTTTCCCGCCCAAATCGCAGCCCGTCAGTTTTGAAGTGAAGGTGGTGAGGGAAAAGGCCGGACACCAGGTCAATCCGGCGCAGAGCCCGCACGTGCATAACTAGCTTTCAGCTCTCAGCTGTCAGCGAGTGCAGAGCACCGTGGTTCCCGAATTGGGCCTGCCTGCAAAAATGCACCTCCGGGATTGCCCTGGGAGTTTGCCCCCAAATATATGCTTCAGGTGGGCCCGTGGTGTAAATGGCAGCGCGTAAGCCTGTCCAGCTTCAAGGTGCGGGTTCGACTCCCGTCGGGTCCACAGCTTCCCGTTCGATGTTAGGGAAACTGCCAGGGAGTCTCAGGACAGGGAGGCTCCTCAAGTAACCTTGACTTCCGCTTTCGGGGTGCTGATAATCGTATTCGGAGCTGGACAGGCTTACGCCCCGAGTTGAAGACCGCTCGGGGTTCGTTTTTTTTGCGAGACGAATTGCCGCCGGCTTTTCTTAGTCGGTGTGTGGCGAGGCGCTGGCTAGCGCGAGAATCGCTCCGCCAAACAGCAGCGTATCGAAGAAGTAGTTGAGTCCCTCAACTTTGACCGCAGTGCTCGGGTCGGTCAACGAAGAAATCATGATCGGCCCATAGATGAACACGACCAGCAGCACAATCCAGGTGCCGAGATAAGTTGCCGCCATCCGCGTCTTTTTGCCGAGCAGAATGGCTGCCCCGGCAACGAGGAGAATCGCTCCCGTTAAATAGCCGATGAGCGGGCGGCCAGGAATCCACTCGGACATGAGTTTTTCGAGCGGAACTCCAGGCATTCCCAGCGGGTGCAGAAAAGTCTCGACGCCATAAAATATGGCGGCTATCCCAATCAACACGCGGCCTACGGTGACGAGCCTGCTTGCCCATGGCTCGCTCCCTTGATCGCGCAGGGCGCCTGCCGCAAGCAGCCACCCTCCGCCGCCGAACGCCAGTTCGCGGAGGAGCAGCGTCCATGCAAACCTGTCTCTAGGGCTGGCGAGGGCTCCCGGAATGTCCATCATCGCCACAAAAAGAAACATCATCATCCCGAACAGCAGGCCGGACCAGCGCACCAGAACTTTTGTGGCAATGCTCAACGACGCGGCCAGCAAGGCACAGCCGACGAAATATGCCCAGAACAAATGCCAGGGCACATACGAAGGCACGCCCTGCTGGATGAATTGCGCGGCCGAGAAATGCTCCGCGCCGAAGACCGCGAGCGGGGCGGCGAAACACAAGTTGCTCAACGCGACAACTTTGTCGAGGCCGCTGGCCCGCGCGATATCGGTCTTCGCGGCCCACAGCGCGATCAGAAAGAGCAGGATGCCGGCGCTGGACATGGAGGCCGCTGTGCGAGAAAACTCAAAGAATACGAGGAACATGGTGAAGTGCATGGGACACGCCTGAGACCGCGGGGGAAATTGTACTCCCGAGGCGTAGGTGAGAATGCTTGTTTGAGGAGGTAACGTTGACTTCCGATTCGTGGCCTTTGATAATCGCATTGAGCTTGACAGGCTGATGTGCTTACCCCGAGTGGAAATTGCGCTCGGGGTTTCGCTTTCTAAGAGGACAGTCCGGCAGGCCTGCCGATTACCTTGCTCGCGCACCAATCTGCAAGACACAGATTAGACTTGTTGCCGAAGGCCAACAGACTACGGAGTGCCTCCGATTCCTCAGGTAATCGGGTAAGCCCGAGGTCGACAATGATTCCCTCGGCCTGACGGCCGTATAGAAACGTGGACGGACTCAGGCGACAGGCGAAGCCGCCCTTCACGATCCGCTCGCGCTGCGCCGTCCCGAGGGTACCGATCATGAGCGGTTGGATCGGATCATGGGGAATCGAATCGATGAGGGGATAAGGAACGCGACTGGGATACAAACCTTCAGGTCGTTGCTTCCGAATGTACACACTCTTGAACCCAGCTCCTGTCCAGTTTGTGCGCTTGAAGCGCTCAAGCTCGGCCATCTCGCGGTCCACCTGAGGCAGCGCCGAAGCTGCGATGAACTCAATCTGCCTCCAGTCGTCTTCGTGAAGGCGAAGCGAGTTGCTGTTATCGTCGCTCGCGTTAGGGATTGTCTCTGGAGCAACATCGCAGATCGTGGGCAATGAGAAAAGAATCGCGCCAATACCTTTAGGAAGTGGCATCAACCCTTCCCACCCTGCCTCTTCTCCAACTTACCCCACGTATCTTTCAACGCCACCGTGCGGTTGAAGACGGGCTTCCCCGGCTTTGAGTCGGGGTCGACGCAGAAATATCCCAGGCGCTCGAACTGATAACGAGTGCCAGCGGCGGCGTTGGCTAGCGACGGCTCGACCTTGGCGTCGGCGATGATCTCCAGCGAGTTGGGATTGAGATTGTCGAGAACGTCCTGGCCCTCTTCCACGTCGCTGGGATTTTCCTTGAGGAACAGATTTTCGTAAATGCGGACCTCGGCATCGACCGCGTGCGCGGCCGAGACCCAGTGGATGGTCGCCTTCACCTTGCGGCCGTCGGGCGTATTGCCGCCGCGGGTGGCCGGATCGTAGGTGCAGTGAACTTCGACGACTTCGCCCTTGTCGTTTTTCACAACGCTCTTGGCGGTGACGAGGTAGCCGTAGCGCAGGCGAACTTCGCGTCCCGGCGTGAGGCGAAAATATTTTGGCGGCGGGACTTCGCGGAAGTCGTCCTGCTCGATGTAGAGCACGCGCGAGAAAGGGACTTTGCGGCTTCCAGCGGCTGCATCTTCCGGATTGTTGACCGCATCCATTTCCTCGACTTGATTCTCGGGATAGTTGTCGATCACAACTTTCAGCGGGCGCAGCACGCCCATCACGCGAGGCGCGCGCTTGTTCAAATCTTCGCGCACGAAATGTTCGAGCATCGCCAGCTCGATCGAGCCTGTGGTCTTCGACACGCCGATCGACGCACAGAAATTGCGAATCGCCTCCGGCGTATAGCCGCGGCGGCGAATGCCGGAAAGTGTGGGCATGCGCGGATCGTCCCAGCCGCGCACGCGGTTTTCCTGTATTAACTGCAGCAGCTTTCGCTTGCTCAGCAGGGTGTGGGTGAGGTTGAGGCGGTCAAATTCAATTTGCTGCGACGGGAAAATTCCCAGCTGCTGGATAAACCAGTTGTAGAGTGGGCGGTGATCCTCGAACTCCAGCGTGCACATGGAGTGCGTGACTTTTTCGAGCGAGTCGGACTGGCCGTGGGCGTAGTCGTACATCGGATAGATGCACCACTTGTTGCCGGTGCGATGATGCTCGGCGTGCAGGATGCGGTACATGACCGGATCGCGCAGGTTCAGGTTCGGCGAAGCCATGTCGACTTTCGCGCGCAGCACGCGCGAGCCGTCGGGAAATTCGCCGGCCTTCATGCGCTGAAACAGATCGAGGTTTTCGTCGACTGAGCGATTGCGGTGCGGACTGTCTTTGCCGGGCTCGGTGAGGGTGCCGCGATGCTTGCGGATCTCTTCGGCCGAAAGATCGTCGACGTAAGCCTTGCCATCGCGAAT
>Ga0116217_10006402_pt1 | contig 10218 bp, 8 predicted proteins | sample Sb_taG_6_FD_89697 | JGI IMG/M metagenome (GOLD analysis project Ga0116217, IMG submission 89697) | Peat soil microbial communities from Weissenstadt, Germany - Sb_50d_4_PS metaG | ecosystem: Environmental > Terrestrial > Soil > Wetlands > Peat | place: Germany: Weissenstadt | collected 2010-09-21 | reverse complement strand
TCCCGCGGCAAGCGCCGCAACCAGTCGGTGACCGTTCGTCGATCGCGACCGGCCTGACGGTGGCGTCGTTGCCTGTCAGCTTGAGGGCTGAGCGCGACCTTAGCTTCCCGGCGACCGGCCCGACGGCGTCGTCGTCGCCTGTCAGCTTGCCTACTGCCCTGTTGCGTGTGCCCCAGTTAATCGAGCAGCGCCGCAATGTCTGCAGCGGCGTGGACAACAAATTCTGCGTCGGCGTCCGACTGCACTCGAACGTCAGCGGTGCGCACGCGCCCACGAAAAAGCGGCATCGTCGGGTCGCCCGGAGCGAAGATATCGCCGCCAACTCGCCACCAGGTGCCTGGAGTGATGGCCGTCAAACGCGCGTGAATAGTGTCGACGTCAACCATTGCGTCCGAGTTCATCGTAGCCTCCTGTCAGAAGATGAGGAGCTGCTCTGTCACGACTGCTTTGGCAACGGTGAGGTCGGCGTAGCCGACCTCACCGCGCCCGCATCGGTCGCGTCAGGCGCGATATCGCCACCCACTTCATGCAAGCCGGCGGGGCGGTCGGGTTCGGGCACTGTGGCGAGGCGATATCCGAGTGTCTTGTGTCCGCCAGGGTCTGTGCAGCTGACGCGGTCGATTGCGTATCCGGCGAGTTGCAGGGTGTACACGGCTTGGGCGGGTGCCTTCACTCCGCGTTCTCGCAAGGCGGCGACGGTGATCGCGCCGGTGTGATCGCCTTCCAGCAGCGCCAACACCCGCGTGAGGTCACGATCCCCCTGGCTTCGCGCCCGGGTGGGGTCCGCGCTCGTGGGCATCGCCCGGTGGTTCATCCGCGCACGGCGAGGGGTGCAGCGGGGAGCCGGCGTCTGTCGAGCACCGTCTGGAGTGCCCGGGGCGCCAACGGGCGGCGTACAGCCGCTGCGAGCAGCGGCGACACCCGTACGCGACCGCCCGCCCGGTCGTACGGGGACGCCGCCGATCGGCGGGCAAGACAACGGACGCGGACTGCGTCTTTCATAGTCACGGCTCCGCTTTCGGCGCTCTCAGCAGTCAGGGCCTGCGCGAGGAGAGCTTGCCGAAAGAGGACCCAGCGAGCAGGACCTCTAAGTATAGGCCGCCACTGGGGCGGCCAAAGGAATTGATCCGCACGGACAGCCACGCGGGCGCTGCGGCTGCTCTCAAGAATCACAGCCACGGCCGACGCCCGTGCTTGCTCGCGAGCGCGCGATTAGCAAGCCCTCGTCGTAGGGAATGAGCAATCGGCGCTAGCGACGAGGCCACTGCCCATAGAGGAGAGGCGGTAGCGTCGCTGATCGGAGCCGGGTGACGTCTCCTTTCCCCGACCAAGCGAGAGTGTCTGAGCCGCCCGCGCTAGCCGGGAGCCGGGCTGCCAGGAAACGCCAAGCTTGTCGAAGCGGAAGTGACGATCGCCCTCGGGCTGATTGTCGCTGCGGAACGGGACCAGCAGCGTCGCCTCCACTCGACCAGCACCTGCGTCCCGAACCCCGACTCAGGCGTCGGGGTGCCGCGCGAGCCCGCACGCGAGCTCGGGCCGACGCGCAGCGCCAGGCACGGGGATCGCCGGAAGCGAGGCTCACGAGACGGCATGCAAGATCGCGGGTTTGCGTGGGCAGAACGCGCCTCGGGCGGCCGGCTCAGCCGGGCTCATCGGCAGCGACCACTGTAGGCGGAATTGGGCGATTCCGCGCCTCCGGCCGAAGCGTCGCCGACGCTGCCATCCACGGCGGCGGGCGAGCGCCACGGTGCCGGTCGGAACGATCAGAGCGAGAGCAGCGGATCGCCGTCGTCGCCGGCCGGCGGTGATCGCTTCACGCCTGGAGCGGTCACATCGGCGCGACTACCGCTCCGTGCGAAGGGGGCAGTCTGAGCGAGACTGCCCCGTGGGCGACAAAGCAGAACCCACGCCAGGCTCGCTTGGCGCCGATCCTCGCGCTCGAATTTGGGCGATGCGAGCGCGGTCACGGTTGGGGTGATCTTTAGCTGGTCGACGGCGCCGGCTGATTTTGCAGGCCACGTTTATTACCGCCCACCTCGCTCATGTGCCGCGCGGAAACACTGACCGCGGAGGATTGGCGTCTGGCGTCAGCGATCGTGCCTTGATGCGGCCCATACTCGTTGTGCACAGCAGTGCCTACAGCCGCGGAACTGGGTCCCCGTGCAGACGGCTTCAGCGCATCCGCGCGACCGCCCAAGGACGTCGCCGGATCCGGCGACTCGGGTCAATCGGGGTATGCGCGTTCTGGCGTGAGGGTCGCAAGCGGCGAGGCGATCAGCGGTTCGATAACGTCGCTGACGTGGTGTAGGTCGGGTCGGTTCGTTTGGCGGTCTTCGCTAGCCGATAGTGAGCGGAGAACCTCCGGTAGCGCGACTCCTTGCTCAAACGTCCGAGCGCTGGCGCCACCCGCTCCTTCTCCTCGGACCCGGATCGGGCGTATGGTTACTGAGTGAATCGGTGCCCTGGGGAGACCCCGTGACTGATCGGACCATGAGGAGTTGGCTGTCACCCACAATCGCGGCGAGTCAACTTCGGATGCCGGGCTCAGGGATGCAATGGCCGTCCTTCGGCGAACCTGTGCGCTACACCGACGGAGGACAGCGTGGATCACGTCGATCAGGCGGGACGAAGCTTGCGCTGACTTTGACCTTCGAGCGCGGCGGCGGTAAGCCGGTGTGCGTGGCGGAGGGCCCTGTACCGAGTCTTTGAGGAGGATCGATGAGCAGCAACTTGGCGTTGAACCTGACGGGCACGGCAACCGCGCGCGGGCAGAGCCAGGCGCTGAGGCTCGCGGACGTTGTGGTGAGCTACGCAGGGCTGAATGAAGCGACCGCTCGGTTTGCCGGGCTGCTGCGCGAGCGCGGCGTCGGGCTCGGCGACCGGGTCGGGATCATGCTTCCCAACGTCCCTTACTTCGCGGTCGCGTACTACGGCGTGCTGCGCGCCGGAGGGGCGGTCGTGCCGATGAGTGTGCTGCTCAAGCAGCGTGAAGTCGCCTTCTACCTCGGCGATCCGGAAGCCAAGCTCGTGTTCGCATGGCACGAGTACGCCGAGCCCGCACAGGCGGGCGCGGCGCAAGCGGACGCGGAGTGCGTGATCGTGGCTCCGGGCGAGTTCGAGCAGCTGCTCGCGACGATCGATCCCGTGACGGTGTTCGAGGGCGTGCCGACGATGTACTCCGCGCTGTTGCACCACCCCGAACGCGACAAGTTCGACGTCTCGTCGCTGAACGTGTGCGCTCCGGTGGAGCGGCGCTGCCGGTTGAGGTCCTACGCGGCTTCGAGAAGGCGTTTGGCTGCAAGGTGCTCGAAGGCTACGGGCTGTCTGAGACCTCCCCGGTCGGGTCGTTCAACCCGCCCGATCGCGAGCGCCGGCCGGGCTCGATCGAGATTCCGGTGCAGGGCGTGGAGATGCGGGTCGTCGACGAGCAACGGAACCCTGTGGCGCAGGGCGAGGTGGGCGAAATCGCAATCCGCGGAGAGAACCTCATGAAGGGCTACTGGAATCGCCCAGAGGCGACCGCTGAAGCGATCGACGAGCAGGGCTGGTTCTACACGGGCGACATGGCCAAGGTCGACGAAGAGGGCTACTACTTCATCGTCGACCGTAAGAAGGACATGATCATCCGGGGCGGCTACAACGTGTACCCGCGCGAGGTCGAGGAGGTCCTCTACGAGCACCCAGCGGTGCGCGAGGCGGCCGTGATCGGCGTCGCGCATGACTCGCTCGGCGAGGAGGTCGCCGCCGCGGTCGCGCTCAAGCCCGACGCGGAGATCACCGCGGCGGAGCTACGCGATTACTGCAGGAGCGAGATCGCAGCGTACGAGTACCCGCGACGCGTGTGGATCGTCGACGAGCTCCCGAAGGGACCGACGGGCAAGATTCTAATGCGCGAGATCGAGGTGCCCGCCGAGGTCGCTGAGAGCGGTGGTTCGTGATGGTCGCCACCGCCACCGAGGACCGACACGCGACCAGGGGCCGCCGCGCCGCCGTGAGCGCTGCGCTCGACGTGATGCTCACCGACGCAGCGCTCGACCACGGTGGTCGCAGCCGGTTCGTGCAGCCCTCCGCTGCCGCGAAGGTCGTGGGGGGCTTGGCACGCCACCCGGACCGCCTTGGGCGCGGCCTGGGTGGGCTCGCATCCGAGTTCGCCCGGGTGGCCGCTGGGCGCTCGGAGCTTGTGCCGCCGAAGGGCGACCGTCGCTTCGGCGACCGCGGCTGGCAGGAGAACTGGCTACTGCGCCGCGTGATGCAGGCCTACCTCGCGGTCGGTGACACGGTGGATGATCTGATCTCCGAGGCGGACCTCGGATGGCAAGCCGAGCGCCAGGCGCATTTGGCGGCCGAGAACGTGCTCGACGCGCTGTCGCCGACGAACTTCCCGTGGTCGAACCCAGCGGTGCTCAAGGAGATCGTCGATACCGGTGGCGCGAACCTGATCACGGGCGTGCGACGGTTCGGGCGCGACATCTCGCACGGTCGACTGCCCGCGACGGTCGACAAGAGCAACTTCGAGGTCGGCGTGAACCTCGCGGCGAGCCCCGGTTCCGTGGTCCTGCACACCGATCTATTCGAGCTGATCCAGTACCAGCCGCAGACGAAGCAGGTACGCGAGTTGCCGCTGCTGATCGTTCCGCCAACGATCAACAAGTACTACGTGCTGGACCTTGCGCCGGGCCGCAGCCTCGTCGAGCACCTCGTCGCCCACGGTCAGCAGGTGTTCATGATCTCCTGGCGCAACCCGGACGCAGCGCAGAGCCACTTCGACCTCGACGCGTACGCCGATGCCGTTTTGGAGGCGCGCGCCGCCGTCGCCGAGATCGCCGCCCAGCAGGCGGTTCATATCGCCGCCGCCTGCTCGGGCGGGATCATCAGTGCCGGCGCCCTCGGGCATCTCGTCGGCGACCGCCGGCGGTCTGACGTGTCGAGCCTCACGCTGCTGGTGTGCGCGCTCGATAACGCGCGCGCCGGGACCATCGCGGCGCTAACGACCCGCCAAGTGGCAGCGGCGGCGGTCGCCGAATCGGCCCGCAAGGGCTATCTTGACGGCAGCGCGCTCGCGGGCGTGTTCGCCTGGCTGCGACCGAACGACCTGATCTGGGGATACGTCGTGAACAACTACCTGCTGGGCAAGGACCCGCCGGCGTTCGACATCCTCTACTGGAACCAGGACACCGTGCGTGTCGCGGCGGGGCTGCACCGCGATTTCATCGGGCTGGCACTGGACAACTCGATCACGAAGCCCGGCGCGCTGACCGTGCTTGGCACCCGGGTCGACCTCGGCGCCATCGACCTCGACACCTACATCGTTGCCGGGTCAAACGACCACATCGTCCCCTGGGCGAACTCATACAGCAGCACTCAGCTGCTCGGCGGCGAGTCTCGGTTCGTGCTCTCGACCAGCGGTCACATCCAAGCGCTGGTCAACCCGCCCGGGCCTGAGAGCCGCTCCAGCTACCGGATCGCCGAGGGGAACCCCGCCGACAGCGACGACTGGCTCGCGCAGGCCGTCCAACGGAAGGGCAGCTGGTGGCCCGACTACGTCGAGTGGCTGCAGGCGCGATCCGGTGACCTGAAGCCGGCTGCGAAGCGGCTGGGCAGCCGCGCTCACAGGGCGGCGGCCAAAGCGCCGGGCATCTACGTCCACGCGGGCTGACACCGGCGTTTGGGGTCAGCCTGGGCCGCGGCCGCCAACACCTCTGGATAACGCGCCGCTGCACGACGCTCATGACGGCGGGCACTGGTCGGGAGGCCACCCGAGACCCGCTGGTCGCTCGAGTTCGCCCGCCTGCTCGTGGACCCGGTCTTCGTCCCGCTCGAAGTTCCTCGTGGCGATGGCCGGCGAGGGCACGGTGGGGCGCTACCTGGCGCGTGGGGGTTCAGTCCGCAGAAGCCGATGCGTCGTGCCTATGAGCAGTCTGACGAGGCGGTCCGCCGCTGGCTTGAGGTCGAGTATCCGGAGATCGAGAAGCGAGCGCGCCGCGAGCGCGCCGAGATCCTGTGGAGGACGAGTCGGGACGGCGCTCTGACCACACCGCCGGACGCACGTGGGCGCCGGTCGGGCAGACACCGATCACCAAGGCCACCGGCGAGCGCTTCCGCGCGAACATGATCGCCGCGATCTCGAACACCGGCACGCTGCGCTTCCGCGACTTTGAAGAGAAGTTCACCGGCCCTGTGTTCCTGGACTTCCTCAAGCGACTCGTCCGCGACGCCAAGGGCCGCAAGATCATGCTGATCATCGACGGGCATCCCGCCCACCGCGCCCGGATCGTGCGCGGTTGGTCAATCAGCACCCCGAGCTGATCGAGTTGCACTTCCTGCCCGGCTACAGCCCCGAGCTCAACCCCGCCGAGTGCCTCAACCAGGACGTCAAGACCAACGCCCTAGGCAAACGCCGCCCCGTCAATATCACCGAGCTCAAAGCCGACGTCCGCGGCTTCTTGCGCTCCTGTCAGCGCCGTCCGGCCAAGGTCGCCCGTTACTTCCTCGAACGCCACGCTCGCTACGCCGCGGCGTTGGCATCTATTGTCCACCTAGGAGTGGTAAGCCGGTCGGTCGTCGCCGGTTCGTAGCGAGCGTCCGTGTCCGGCGCCGAGCTCGCCGGGTACGCCGACGGGCGTACCTTCAAGCGCTACGTCAGCCGTCACCGCGGCCCAGACGCAAACCGCGATCGATCACGCCTTCGGTACCCGCAGCTTTGCCGGCGGCTGGCGCGACGCCTCCTAGCTCAGGACTGACGATGTCGCTACCGAGCCACTTCATGGCTTCCTGACGGCTTTCATAAATGTGCGGAGCCAGTCCCCGGTCGGACAGGCGCTTGCTGAGCTTGAGCCGCATGAAGGAGCTGGTCGTGTATCTGGTCACGCTGGCGTAGTAGCGCTCGCCCAGCCTGCGGACCACGGCGGTGTAGCCGTCGGTCAGGTCCGGGGCTAGGAAGAAGTTGTCGTAGTTAACGACCATGTGCACCTTCTTGCCGATGGCGGCCAGACGCTTGCCGACCTCGGTCCCGATCCCCTCGACGTCGTCCTGGCTGACTAGGGACACCCCCTCCATGTTGAGGAAGAACGTATTGCGTTCGGCGTCGTAGGCGAACCGCGCCTCGAGTGGCACTGTCAGCAGGTCGTCCTTCAGGCCCATGGGTTCGGCGGCGAAGATTCGCGCGTCCATCAGCTTCGGCTCGCCGCGGATGATCGGCTCGAACCCGACGTGGGCGAGGACGTCCTTCTCAAGGTCCACCCCCGGGGCGATCTCGATCAGCTCCAAGCCGTCGGGGGTGAGCTGAAAGACGCACCGCTCGGTCACGTACAACACCGGCTGGCCGGTCGCGACCGCGTACTCGCCGCTGAACGTGCGCTGCTCGACATCGGCGAGAAATTTCGCCGCCGCGACACCGTTGGCGATGACCAGCCGGCCGTCCAGCACCTGGCAGCGGCTCGGCGCGAGGAGGGTCCCGAGGAACACCAATCGCTTGGCGTTCTGGCTGATGTTGATGAACCCCCCCGAGCCCGCCAACCTCGAGCCGAACCGGCTGACATTGACATTGCCCAGACGGTCCGCCTGGGCCATGCCGAGGAACGCGGCGTCCAGACCGCCCCCGTCGTAGAAGTCGAACTGGGAAGGCTGATCCAGGATCGCGTGCGCGTTCACCGCCGAGCCGAAATCCAGCCCCCCTGTCGGCATACCGCCGATGGCACCAGGTTCGGCGGTCAGGATGAGGTAATCGAGGATGTGCTCCTCGGCGGCCACGTTGGCGATGCCCTCCGGCATGCCGATACCGAGACTCACCACGCTGTTGGGCCGGAGCTCCATGGCCGCCCGGCGAGCGATGACCTTCCGCTCGGTCAGCTCCAGCGCCGCGACCTGGCTGCGGACCCGCCGCAGCTCTCCACTGAACGCGGGCGAGTAGGGAGTGCCGAAGGTCTGCCAATGATGCGCAGGCTGCGAAACGACAACGCAGTCGACCAGTATTCCCGGGATCTTCACGTCACGGGGGCTCAAGCTGCCGCTGTCGGAGACCCGCTCCACCTGCACGATCACCAAGCCCCCGGCGTTGTGCACCGCGGTGGCCACCGCTAGCGCCTCCAACGTCAGCGCCTCGCGCTCCATCGTGATGTTCCCCTCGGGATCCGCGGTGGTGCCGCGCAGGAACGCCACATCGAGCTGCAACGACTTGTAGAACAGGTACTCCTCGCCATCGAGGGTGATCAGCTCGACGCGGTCCTCGGTCGTCCGTTCGTTGATCTTCCCGCCGCCGTGCCGCGGGTCCACGAAGGTACCCAGTCCGACCCGGGTCAGCAGGCCGGGCTTGCCGGCGGCAGTGTCCCGGAAAAGCTGCGAGATGACGCCCTGCGGCAAGTTGTGCGCCTCGATCTTATTCTCCACGGCCATCTTCCCCAGCTCGGCCGCGAACGCCCAATGACCACCCAGAGCCCGCTTGAGCAGACCCTCGTGGCACAGCCGGTCCAGCCCGCGACCGTGCCGGTTCCCCTGGGCGACGGTAAACACGAGCGTGAGGTCGCTGGGGGTGCCGGTCTGTAGGAAACGCTTCTCCAACGCGAGCGTCAGCTCCTCGGCGAAGCCCTGCCCCACGAACCCTTCGACCACGACCGAGTCGCCGTCACGAATCAGCCGCACCGCCTCGGTCGCGGTGACGACCTTGTCCCTAACCGACGTGGCGGACAAAGATTTGGCGGGGATCTGCATGCTGTTCCTCCTGGCGCGAGTATGCGATGGGGCCGCGTGAGCTTGTTCTGAACCCCGAGTGTCAGCGTGGCGCCGTCCGGATGGCGCCGTCAAGGCGAATCGTCTCCCGCCGCGTGCAACCACCGCCGGTGCTCCAGACTGCTGCTCGTCGAACCGCTTGGCCGTGAGCTTCTCCGGCGCGGCCGCGGCGCCTCTCGCCGCTCCGTTGGCGATTGGGGCGCCGTCGTTTCTGCATGCGCCGTGGTCCCTCCCGCGGCTTCGACGACCTCTCCGTCATCGTCTCCCGTGCAGGGGCTGACGCCGCCGGAGCCGCGACGGGCAACCCGGCGTGGCTGGCAGGAGCGCGAGCCGTTACCACCGGGCGGTGCGCGCAGATTCATGCATTAGGGTTCGGCGTCTCACTGATGATTGTCGTAGTCGGAATCGACCAAGGCGGAGCGTCACGGCGTGACGCGGTCACCGCGGGGCGCTCTGAGCGCTTCTCGCGGTGGGGTGCGTGCGACGGCGCTGGCACGCCGTCGTCCGTCGCGCGGGCGCCGTCCGGCGGTCCCGACGGGCTGGCCGCGGGCTGACATGCGCCGAAAGCGCGGGCAGGGCGATGCGATTGTTGTCTTTGGGATCACTGGAGATCTGTCGTTCAAGCACATCATCCCGGCGCTGCAGCGCATGGTCGAGGCGGACGAGCTGAACGTGCCGGTCGTCGGCGTCGCGCGTGAGCACTGGACCGCCGAGAAGCTCGACGAGCGCGTGAGGAAGAGCCTCATCGCTAGCGCGGAGGGTCTCGATCCCGCGGCTTACGAGAAGCTTTGTGCGCTCGTCCGCTATGTCTGGGGCACCTACGACGACCCGCGGACCTATGTCGCGCTCCGCGACGCGCTCGCGGGCTCCGGCTGCCCGGTCCACTACCTCGCGATCCCGCCTGAGCTGTTCCCGACGGTCATCGATCACCTCGGCAACGTCGGCGTCGCGGAGCGCGGGCGCGTCGTCGTCGAGAAGCCGTTTGGGCGCGACCTGGAGTCGTCCCGGACGCTGAACCAGGCGCTGCACCGCGTCTTCCCGGAGGAGCGCTGTTTCCGCATCGACCACTACCTCGGTAAGTCGCCGGTCGAGGACATCCTCTTCTTCCGCTTCGCGAACGCGTTCCTCGAGCCGATCTGGAACCGCGAGCACGTGCACCAGATCCAGATCACGATGGCCGAGGACTTCGACGTGTCCACACGGGGCGCGTTCTACGAGGGTGTCGGCGCGATCCGCGACGTGATCGAGAACCACCTCTTCCAGGTTCTCACGCTGCTCGCGATGGACCCGTTCAGCGGTCGTTACGACGAGGCGGTGCGCGACGAGAAGGCTCGCTTCCTACGCGGCGTGCGCACCCTGAGGAGGAGGGACGTCGTGGGCGGCCAGTATCGCGGCTACCGAGACGCCGACGGTGTCGACCCCGCGTCGACGGTCGAGACCTACGCGGCGATTCGCCTGCATGTGGACACGTGGCGCTGGTCCGACGTGCCGATC
>Ga0116217_10006398_pt1 | contig 10221 bp, 9 predicted proteins | sample Sb_taG_6_FD_89697 | JGI IMG/M metagenome (GOLD analysis project Ga0116217, IMG submission 89697) | Peat soil microbial communities from Weissenstadt, Germany - Sb_50d_4_PS metaG | ecosystem: Environmental > Terrestrial > Soil > Wetlands > Peat | place: Germany: Weissenstadt | collected 2010-09-21 | reverse complement strand
GGTCCGGCGGGTCCGGCGGGTCCGGCGGGTCCGGCGGGTCCGGCTCTTCCGGGGGCGCCTCCGCGGCCGCTGACGCCAAGGACGGCCAGGGCAAGCCCCAGGAGGCCAAGGGATCCAAGGGATCCAAGGAGTCCAAGGGGTCCGAGTCGGCCGAGGCGGCCGAGGTCCTCGAGGGGATCGTCGAGGACGCGGTCCCGACGGCCCCGGCCGGGCAGCAGAAGTCCGGCGCCGAGGCGCGGCTCGCGGAGCGCACCGCCGACCTGCAGCGCCTGCAGGCCGAGTACGCCAACTACCGCAAGCGGGTGGACCGGGACCGGGCCGCCGTACGCGAGCAGGCGGTCGCCACCGTGCTGACCGGGCTGCTCCCGGTCCTGGACGCGATCGACCAGGCGCGCGAGCACGGCGAGCTGTCCGGCGGGTTCAAGTCCGTCGCCGACTCGCTGGCCTCCGCGCTGGGCAAGCTCGGCCTGGTGGCTTACGGCGATAAGGGCGACTCGTTCGACCCCAAGATCCACGAAGCGCTGACCAGCACCTATTCATCCGACGTCACCGAGGACACGTGCGTCGAGATCCTGCAGCCCGGCTACAAGGTGGGCGACAGGATCCTGCGGGCGGCCCGGGTCGCTGTCGCCGAGCCGGCGACCGGTCCGGACGGCAGCAGCAACGAGGCCGGATGGCCGACCGGTGAGGAAGGTAACTAAACAGTCCAGGCAGGGCCGAGCGAGCCGAAGAGGCGCGGCGTCGCCTGGACTGAGGAGCGAAGCGACGAGGGAAGGCGACGCCTGATGGCGACCCGCAGGCGAGCGGGAGACACAGCATGAGCACGAAGGACTACCTCGAGAAGGATTACTACAAGGCCCTGGGGGTCGCCAAGACGGCGAAACCTGCCGAGATCAAGACGGCTTACCGCAAACTGGCCCGCAAGTACCATCCGGACTCGAACCAGGGCGACGCGAAGGCTGAAGAGCGCTTCAAGTAGATCTCCGAGGCGTATTCGGTGCTGTCCGATGAGAAGCGGCGCAAGGAATACGACGAGGCGCGCTCGCTGTTCGGCGGCGGGTTCCGGGTGCCGACCGGTCAGCGGCCGGGGGGCGGCGGCGGGTTCAACTTCGACCTGGGTGACCTGTTCGGCAACACCGGGGACGCGGGCGGCGGCCTGGGCGACCTGTTCGGCACCGTGTTCAACCGCGGCGGCCGGACCACGGCCCAGAACCGGCCGCGCCGGGGCGCCGACGTGGAGACCGAGACCACGCTGAGCTTCAGCGACGCGATCGACGGCACCACGGTGGGGCTGCGGCTGACCGGCGAGGGCCCGTGCCCGACCTGCAAGGGCACCGGCGCCAAGGCCGGCACCGTGCCCCGGGTCTGCCCGGTCTGCAACGGAACCGGCCAGTCGAGCCGGAACCAGGGGTCGTTCGGGATCTCCGAGCCGTGCAAGGAATGCCGGGGCCGCGGCCTGGTCGTGGACGACCCGTGCCCGTCCTGCTCGGGCAGCGGCCGGGCGATGAGCTCGCGGACCATCCAGTCGCGCATCCCGGCCGGGGTGTCCGACGGGCAGCGGATCAAGATCGCGGGCAAGGGCGCTCCCGGCGAGCGGGGCGGCCCGGCCGGTGACCTGTACGTGCGGGTGCACGTCAAGCCGCATCCGGTGTTCGGCCGGTCGGGGGACAACCTGACGGTGACCGTGCCGGTGACGTTCGCCGAGCTGGCCCTGGGCGCGGAGGTCAAGGTGCCCTCGCACCGGGGCGCGCCGGTGACGGTGCGGATCCCGCCGGGCACCCCGAACGGCCGGACCTTCCGGGTTCCCGGCAAGGGCGTGCGCCGCAAGGACGGGACCACCGGCGGACTGCTCGTCACCGTCGACGTGATGGTGCCGAAGGACCTGAACGGCAAGGCGCGCAGCGCCATCGAGGATCTGCGTGAGGCCACCGCCGGGACGGACCCGCGCGAGGAACTCCTCGAGCGGGCGAAGGAGACGACATGACCAGCCCATTCGAGCCATCGGATGACCTGCCGGTGTACGTCATCTCCGTGGCCGCCCAGCTGTCCGGCATGCACCCGCAGACGCTGCGCGAGTACGAGCGGCGCGGCCTGGTCTCGCCAGGCCGCAGCGGCGGCGGCGGCCGGCGCTACTCGATGCGGGACATCCTGGCCCTGCGCGAGATCCAGCGGCTGTCGCAGGACGAGGGCGTCAACCTGTCCGGCATCAAGCTGATCATGAGCCAGCTCCGGGAGCTGGAGCAGGCGCGCAGGCTGATCGCCGAGCTGCACGCCGAAGTCGCGCAGCTGCGCGTCGAACTGGAATCGACCCGGGCCGTGGCGGCCCGGCTGGCCGAACTGCGCCGCAGCGGCAGCGGCAACGACCGCGGCCTCGTGCCGGTGCGCCGCGCCCGGGTCGCGGTCTGGGAACCCATCACTGGGCCGTCCGGCGGGACTGGAACGCCCAGAGGAGACAAGTAGCTGGGCATCCGGGGACCGGACGCCCAGGCCCGGAGGAAAACTAGCTGGCCGTCCGGCGGGGACCGGACGCCCAGAGGAGAAGAATAAGCAATGGCTGACGAAAAACTTACCCACAAGAGCCAGGACGCGCTGTCCACCGCGGTGCGGCGCGCCGCGGCGGGCGGGAGCCCGCAGGTCGAAGCCCTGCATCTGCTCGTCGCCCTAGCTGAACAGGCGGACGGCACCACCGCGCCGCTGCTGCGGGCGGTCGGCGCCGATCCGGCGCTGGTCGCCAAGCAGGCCGAGGAGCGACTGGCCCGGCAGCCGCGGGCGCGCGGCGCCACGCTCAGCGCCCCGGAGATGTCCCGCCCGCTGCTCACGGCGATCGCCACCGCGTCCAGCCGGGCCAAGCAGCTCGGCGATGAGTACATCTCCACCGAGCACCTGCTGGTCGGCCTGGCGGCTGACGGCGGCGAGGCGAAGGCCGTGCTGAGCGCGGCGGGCGTGACGCCGGACGCGCTGCTCGAGGCGTTCAGCCAGATCCGCGGCAGCGCCCGGGTGACCAGCCCGGACCCCGAGGACACCTACAAGGCGCTGGAGAAGTACGGCGTCGACCTGACCAAGATGGCCCGGGACGGCAAGCTCGACCCGGTCATCGGCCGGGACACCGAGATCAGGCGTGTCATCCAGGTCCTGTCCCGCCGGACGAAGAACAACCCGGTCCTCATCGGCGAGCCCGGGGTGGGCAAGACCGCGGTCGTCGAGGGCCTGGCCCAGCGGATCGTGGCCGGCGACGTTCCCGAGTCGCTGCGCGGCAAGCGCCTGATCGCGCTCGACCTCGGCTCGATGGTGGCCGGGGCCAAGTACCGCGGCGAGTTCGAGGAACGCCTCAAGGCCGTGCTGAACGAGATCAAGCAGAGCGAGGGCCAGGTCATCACGTTCATCGACGAGCTGCACACGGTGGTCGGCGCCGGTGCCGCCGAGGGCGCGATGGACGCGGGCAACATGCTCAAGCCGATGCTGGCCCGCGGCGAGCTGCGCATGGTCGGGGCCACCACGCTGGATGAGTACCGGGAGCGGATCGAGAAGGACCCGGCCTTCGAGCGCAGGTTCCAGCAGGTGCTGGTCGGCGAGCCCTCGGTCGAGGACACGATCGCGATCCTGCGCGGGCTGAAGGGCCGCTACGAGGCGCACCACCAGGTGCAGATCTCCGACGCGGCGCTGGTCGCCGCGGCCGCCCTGTCTGACCGGTACATCACGGCCCGGTTCCTCCCGGACAAGGCCATCGACCTGGTCGACGAGGCCGCGTCCCGGCTGCGGATGGAGATCGACTCCCAGCCGGTCGAGATCGACGAGCTGCGGCGCGCCGTGGACCGGATGAAGATGGAGGAGCTCGCGCTGGCCAACCAGGAAGACGTGGCCAGCAAGGAGCGGCTGGAGCGGCTGCGGGCCAGCATGGCCGACCGCCAGGAGCAGCTGAACGCCCTGGTGGCCCGGTGGGAGCAGGAGAAGGCGGGCCTGAACAAGGTCGGCGAGCTGAAGAAGCGGCTCGACGAGCTCGAGGGCCAGCTGGAGCGGGCGGAACGCGATCACGATCTGGAGGCCGCGGCCCGGCTGCGGCACAGCGAGATCCCCGCGGTGCAGAAGCAGCTGGACGAGGCGAGCACCACGGCCCGTTCGGCCTCCTCTGAGGACGGAACCGGCGCGGCCGGAATCCCCGTCGCGGCGCCCATGGTGAAGGACGAGGTCGGCCCCGACGACGTGGCCGACGTGGTGTCCTCCTGGACCGGGATCCCGGCCGGGCGGCTGCTCGAGGGCGAGACGGCCAAGCTGCTGCGGATGGAGTCCGAGATCGGGCGCCGGGTGATCGGCCAGGCGCGAGCCGTGCAGGCCGTGTCCGACGCGGTCCGCCGGGCCCGGGCGGGAGTATCCGACCCGGACCGGCCCACCGGCTCGTTCCTGTTCCTGGGGCCGACCGGCGTGGGCAAGACCGAGCTGGCCAAGGCGCTGGCCGAGTTCCTGTTCGATGACGAGCGGGCCATGACCCGCATCGACATGAGCGAGTACGGCGAGAAGCACTCGGTGGCCCGGCTGATCGGCGCCCCGCCTGGCTACGTGGGCTACGAGGAGGGCGGTCAGCTCACCGAGAGCGTGCGCCGGCGGCCGTATACCGTGGTGCTGCTGGACGAGGTGGAGAAGGCGCACCCTGAGGTCTTCGACGTCCTGCTCCAGGTGCTCGACGACGGACGGCTGACCGACGGCCAGGGCCGCACGGTGGACTTCAGGAACGCCATCCTGGTGCTCACCTCCAACCTCGGGTCGCAGTTCATCGCCGACCCGGCCTTCGGGGACGAGATGACCAAACGGGACGCGGTGATGAACGCGGTCCGGAATGCGTTCAAGCCCGAGTTCCTGAACCGGCTCGACGACGTGATCGTGTTCGACGCGCTGTCCACCGGCGAGCTGACCCAGATCGTCGACCTGCAGATCGAGCTGCTGGCCGCGCGGCTGGCGAGCCGGCGGCTGACGCTGACCGTGACCCCGGCGGCGAGGGAATGGCTGGCCCTGACCGGTTTCGACCCGGTGTACGGGGCGCGGCCGCTGCGCCGGCTGGTTCAGTCGGCGGTGGGCGATCAGCTCGCCCGGGCTCTGCTGGCCGGGGAGATCATCGACGGCGACGAGGTGGCGGTCGACGTGGACGAGGCCCGGGACGCGCTCGTCGTCCAGCGGGCCGGGCAGCCGGAGAAGGCCGCGCGCTAGCCGCCGCGTTCACCGGAAGGCCGGGTTCCGCCGGCGGGATCACGATCCCGCCGCGGGCCCGGCCTTTTTGTCCAGCATCTTGTCGTAGTCGTCCTCGGGCAGGCCGAGGTCGACGCGGACCCGGTACCGCAGCCGGAGCAGCAGCTGCAGCTCGTCGCGGTCGTCGCCGCTCAGGCAGGCGTCCACGCCGGCGGTGGCCCAGTCCAGCGCGCGATTCAGGTCGCCCTGCTCGGTGAGCAGCTCGGCCACCAGGTCGCAGGTGCGCGGCAGCGCCCGGCCGCCGGCCTGCGTGAGCTCGCCGAGCAGCGCGTCGGCCTCGCCGGGCCGGCCGAGCGCGAACATCGCGCGGGCCAGCGACACCCGCGGATCGTCGAAGGTCGGGCCCGCGTCGGCGATCGCCGCCCGGAACTCGTCCGCGGCCGTGGTCGGCTCGTCGGCGAGCAGCCACTGCTCGCCCGCCCGCATATGGGCCTCGGCCCGGGACATGTCGTTCGGCGAGGCCTGCACCGGGAGCGTGGCCTGCGTGGCCAGCCGGCTCATCCGCACCGCGGCCCTCTTGTGGTTGCCCGTCCGGGCAGCGTTGACCTCGATGGCGTCGAACAGTTCACCCGACAGCACAACCACGTCTCAAAACCTACCCACCGGGGCCTGGCACAATCCGGGCGTCTTGCCGTTTTACCGGCGGGTACGTTCGAGCGAGTCCCAGAAGCCGCGGCGCAGCGCGTGCCTGACCTCGTCGTGCAGCAGGAAATCGATCGGCAGCGCCGACCCCTGCAGCAGCCGGGCCTCGAGGTCGGACGGCATCCGCGGCTTGCGGGCCAGCACCGCTTCCAGCCACAGCGCCGGCGCGTCCCGCGCCACCGAGGCGCCGAACTCCTGGCCTTCCTCGTGCGCGGCCTGGACGGCCTCGACCAGCGACACCCCGCCTACGGACTGGTAGCCGGGCGGCGGGGAGGTGGCGATCGGCTGCGGGCCGCTGTAGGGGCCAGTGCGCGGCGAAACCGGCCCGCTGTGCGGGCCGGGTGGCGGCGAGCCCATGGGTCCCAGGGGTGCGGGGCTGGACGGGCGGGACGGCAGCCGCCTCAGCTGCCCGGGGGAAGCCTGGGCGACTTCGGTCCCGGGCAGGCCTTCCGGCTCCGGCCGCTCCTGGCGCTCGGGCCGCTCCTGGCGGTCGGGCCGCTCCTGGCGGTCGGGCCGCTGGGTTCGCGGCGGTGCGGGCGGGGACAGCGGGCCGGGCGCGGCGTAGATGTCCGGCCGGGCCGACGGCGCCTCGCCGTTGACGCTCTCCCGGGAGCCTCGGTCCTCGCGCGGCCGCTCTTCGCGGGCGCGTTCCTCGCGGGCGCGTTCCTCGCGGGCGCGTTCCTCGCGGGCGCGTTCCTCGCGGGCGCGTTCCTCGCGGGCGCGTTCCTCGCGGGTACGCTCTTCCCGGGCGCGTTCCTCGCGGGCCTCGCGGCCGGTGGCCCGGGGCAGCTGGAGTGCGGGCCGCTGGTACTCCGCCACTACCGGGGCGGTATAGATCGCGGGCGGCTGATACGAACCGACGCCCGCCACCGCCGAATGCCCGTTGACCAGCGGCCGGCCCGGGGCGCGGTCCCCGCGGTCCGCGTCATCCGGCTCGTCGGTATGCGCGGGCTCGGCGCCCACGATCAGCTCCACGTAGGGCCGGAGCTGCTCGCCGCCGATCTCGAGGATGTCGTCGGACTCCTGACGCAGGGACCGGGAGATGGTCCAGTTGCCGTCGACGGCGATGTGCACCAGGGTCACCCGCATGCCGAGGTCCTGGACGTCGGCGATGACCTGGGCCAGGTCCTCCTCCGCGCTGACCACCAGCGCGTCGCTGACCGCGCCGTTGCGCGCCAGCGTGGTCAGGTCCCGGTGGATCTCGGTTTCCACGCCTTCGCGCCGGCCCGGGCGGATCTTCGCCACCCGGAGCTTGATCCCCGGGATGTCGGCCAGGGCGTCCTGCTCGGCGGTGCGGCGGCCGTCGACGGTCGCCTCGTACCAGTAGCAGCGCAGCAGGGGCAGCCCGGTCCGCTCGCGGGCCAGGACGGACAGGAGCTGCAGGAGTCCTTCGTAATCCCAGGTGACCGAGTCGCCGCGGCGGGTTCCGTGTACGGCCATGGCACCATCCGCGAGCACGTAGCTTGCGTCGACGAACAGCGCACAGCGATCCACGGCCCACCGTCCTTTCCTCGGCGCAGCGGCCACCCTTCCAGGCACCGATCCGGACCTGACCGGTCTAAGCGTAGTGAAGTAACCTTCTCCGGGATGGCTTTCCGCCCATTCCCGCTGCGTGAAGGGGCACAAGCCGCAAAATGAAGGGAGCGCCGCCGTGAGCGACCGCGCGGAACTGCTCGCGGCGATCAAGGCGAAGGCCGTCATTCGCGGTGACTTCGTCCTGTCCTCAGGCCAGCGGGCCGACTGGTACGTCGACCTGCGCAGGGTGCTGCTCGACGGGCGCCTGGCGCCGCTGGCCGGCCGGGTCATGCTCGACCTCACCTGGGATCTGGGCTATCAGGCCGCGGGCGGCCTGACCATGGGCGCCGATCCCGTCGCCACCGCGATGCTGCACGCGGCGGCCGGCCGGGGCACGCCGATCGACGCGTTCGTGGTGCGGAAGAAGGAGAAGGACCACGGCACGCAGCGCCGGATCGAAGGACCAGACGTGACCGGCCGGCGGGTGCTCGCGGTGGAGGACACCTCCACCACAGGCGCCTCCCCGCTGGCCGCGGTCGAGGCGCTGCGCGAGGCGGGCGCCGAGGTCGTAGGGGTCGCGGTGCTGGTCAACCGGGGCGCACGGGAACACGTGACCGCTCGCGGGCTGACCTTCCGCGCGGCCTACGACCTGTCAGACCTCGGCATCTGACCGGTGCCGCCCCGGCCGCCCCGGCCGGCGTGGCGCGGCGGGCTCCTCCGCGGCGGGCCCTTCCGCGGCGTGCGTTCCGTCTGCGGCGCGAGGTTCTCCCGCGGCGGATTCACGCCGGAACTGCCGCAGCCGGTACAGCACGAAGGCGACGATCGCGACGACCACGATCGCGAAGAGCACATAGCCGACGACCGTCAGGCCGTGGCTGACGCTGTTCCAGGCGTGGCCGAGCTGGTAGCCGGCCACGGACAGCACGGTGGCGTAGATGACGGTGCCGATCAGGCTGAGCACCCCGAACCGGAGCGCGGGGATCCGGACCAGGCCCGCGACGATCGAGGTGAAGGCGCGGACGAAGGGCAGCATGCGGCCGACGACGACGGCCCACGACCCCCGGCCGGCCAGGAACCGCTCGGCGCGGTCCACGTCGGACTGGGTTACCAGGACGTAGCGGCCCAGCTTATGGACGAGCGGCTTGCCGCCCACCCGGCCGACCGCGTACGAGGCGTACGACCCGGCGAGCTCAGCCAGCGTGCCGATGATGATGACCAGGGCGAGGTTAAGATGACCCTGGTAGGCGAGCACACCGGCGAACCCGAAGGTGATCTCGGACGAGATCGGGATGCACGCCGCCTCGAGGAAGCCGAACAAGATGAGGGCAGCGTAACCCGCCGACGTGAGAAAACTCTCCATGCCTTCATGTTGTACCCCATGCCCGGGACCTCCCGGTGCATCTTCACGCTCGCTTCATGTCTAGAGTGATCAGGGCCAAGGTCCCTAGAGCGGACCGGCCGCGGTGTCTACTCTGAGGTCAGACCCGAGCCCGAAGGAAGTCAGTGCTATGCCCATTGCGACTCCAGAGATCTACGCGCAGATGCTCGACACCGCCAAGCAGCGCGGTTACGCCTTTCCTGCCATCAACGTGACATCAAGCCAGACGCTGAACGCCGCCCTGCGCGGATTCGCGGACGCCGGCAGTGACGGGATCGTCCAGATCTCCACCGGCGGAGCGGAATACCTGTCAGGGGCGGCGGTCAAGAACATGGTGGTCGGCGCGTCCGCGCTGGCCGAATTCGCGCATGTGGTCGCGGACCGGTACCCGATTCATATCGCCCTGCACACCGATCACTGCCCGAAGGACAAGCTCGACGGTTACATGCGCCCGCTGGTCGCCATCTCGAGGGAGCGGGTGCAGCGCGGCCAGGAGCCGTTGTTCCAGTCGCACATGTGGGATGGCTCGGCGGTCCCGCTCAAGGAGAACCTGACCATCGCCGCTGACCTGCTGGAGCAGTGCGCGGCCGCCCGGATCATCATGGAGATGGAGATCGGGGTGGTCGGTGGCGAGGAGGACGGGGTCGTCGGCGAGATCAACGAGAAGCTGTACACCACGCCCGAGGATGCCCTGGCGGTCGCGGAGACGCTCGGGCTCGGCGAACGCGGCCGGTACATCCTGGCCGCCACGTTCGGCAACGTACACGGCGTCTACAAGCCAGGGCACGTGAAGCTGCGCCCGGCGGTGCTGAAGGAGATCCAGGACGCGGTGGGGCATAAGTACGGCGTCCAGAAGCCCTTCGACCTGGTCTTCCACGGCGGGTCCGGCTCCGCGCTGGAGGAGATCAGGGAGGCGATCTCCTACGGCGTGGTCAAGATGAACGTCGACACCGACACTCAGTACACGTTCACCAGGCCGATCGCGGCCCACATGTTCGTCAACTACGACGGCGTACTCAAGGTGGACGGCGACGTGGGCAGCAAGAAGGCCTATGACCCGCGTGCCTGGGGCAAGGCGGGCGAGGCCGGCATGGCCCAGCGGGTCACCCACGCCTGCGAGGACCTGCTGTCCGCGGGACACCAGCTCAGCTGATGGAGCGGGAGAACCTGCTCGGCGGGTCTTTGGGCCCGCCGGCCACCTACCTGCCGGAGAACGAGGAGGCCGCGGCCGCGCTGCGGGCGGGTTCCCCGCCCGCAGAGGTCGCGGCCCGCTTCCCGGCCTGCCCGGCGGCCTGGGCGGCCCTGGCCGAGAGCGCGTTCGCCCGGGGTGACGCGGTCACGGCGTACGCGTACGCGCGGACCGGCTACCACCGGGGCCTGGACCAGCTGCGGCGGGCGGGCTGGCGCGGCAACGGCCCGATCCCGTGGGAGCACGAGCCCAACCGGGG
>Ga0116217_10006397_pt1 | contig 10221 bp, 3 predicted proteins | sample Sb_taG_6_FD_89697 | JGI IMG/M metagenome (GOLD analysis project Ga0116217, IMG submission 89697) | Peat soil microbial communities from Weissenstadt, Germany - Sb_50d_4_PS metaG | ecosystem: Environmental > Terrestrial > Soil > Wetlands > Peat | place: Germany: Weissenstadt | collected 2010-09-21 | reverse complement strand
CTCGAACTCGTGAGGAGCAACGAGCGGGAAGCGTTGGCACGGTGGGAGGACGAGCGCAACCGGCTGGCGGGGACCTTCGCGGACCTCTCGACGCAGGCGCTGGCCAAGAACAACGAGCAGTTCCTGGCCCTCGCCGATACGAAGCTCAACGAAGCGCGCACGGCTGCCCAGGGCGACCTCGACCAGCGTCAGCAGTCGATCGCCCGGCTCCTCGACCCGCTGAGCGAGACGCTCGCGCGGTACGAGCTGGGGCTCCGGCAGGTGGAGCTCGAGCGCAAGGGCGCCTACGAGGGGTTGAGCGAGAAGCTGGCGCAGCTCCATCTCGGACACGAGCAGCTCCAGCGCGAGACTCGCAACCTGGTGACCGCGCTGCGGTCTCCCCAGACGCGAGGGCGGTGGGGGGAGATCCAGTTGCGACGCGTCGTCGAGATGGCCGGCATGATCGAGCACTGCGACTTCGAGGAGCAGGTGTCGACCACGACTGACGAGGGTCGCCTGCGTCCCGACATGATCGTGCACATGCCCGGGGGTCGGGACATGGTGGTCGACGCCAAGGTGCCCCTCGATGCGTTCCTCAAGCTGATCGAAGCGGACGACGACGAGGCCCGCGCCCTCTTCCAGGCCCAGCACGCCAAGCAGCTGCGCACCCACGTCGACCAGCTGGCCAAGAAGGAGTACTGGAAACAGTTCGAGTCTCCCCAGCAGGTGGTGGCGTTCATCCCGGGAGACCAGCTCCTCTCGGCAGCCTACGAGTCCGACCCGACGCTTCAGGAGTACGCCATGTCGAACGGCGTGCTGCTCACCACGCCGACCATGTTGATCGCGTTGCTGCGCACGGTGGCGTTCGGGTGGCAGCAGGAGACGCTCGCCGAGAGCGCGCGCGAGGTGCAGAAGCTCGGTGCCGAGTTGTACGACCGCCTGCGAGTGATGACCGGCCACATGCAGACGCTCCAGCGCAGCCTGACCTCGAGCGTGGAGGCCTACAACAAGGCGGTGGGATCGTTCGAGTCCCGCGTGCTCGTCTCCGCGCGCCGGTTCCCGAGTCTCGGGGTGATGAGCGGTGAGGCGGCGGAGATCGGCGAGCTGGCGCCCATCGAGGCCGCCCCGCGGCATCTGCAGGCGGTCGAGGACGACGAGGTCACCGGACAGGGCGAACAGATCATCCTCACCCTCCCCGAGAGCGGAGCGAGCAGGGGCACAGGAGCCTGAGACCGGCGACCAGCCGGACGAGCCACGCCAGCCGGCCGGGAGTCTGGCGCGGCGCATCCCGTCTCAGTCCGGCCGAGAACAGCGGCGACGTACTCTGCGGAGATGCTCCACGTGCACCGATCCGAGCGGGCCGACGCCCTGGTGACGGAGTTGGCGCGGCTGGTCGCCGACCCGCTCGACGACCCGATGACCCCCGAGGTGGTCTCAGTGCCGACACGCGGCATCGAGCGGTGGCTGACCCAGCGCCTGTCCATGCGCCTGGGTGCACGCGAGAGTAGGCAGGACGGCGTGTGCGCCAACATCGCCTTCCCTTTCCCGGGGACGTTGGTCGGCGGAGCGTTGGCGTGCGCGGCAGGTGCCGATCCGAAGGGTGACCCCTGGGTCCCCGAGCGTGCCGTGTGGCCGCTCATCGAGGTGGTCGAGGAGCACTTCGACGAACCGTGGCTCGCGCCACTGGCGCAGCACATGAGGAACTCGGCAACCGCGGAAGGCTCGCGGCGGTTCTCGAGCATCCGGCACGTCGCAGACCTCTTCGACCGCTACGCCGTCCACCGTCCCGACATGCTCCAGCGCTGGGCCGCCGGGTCGCCCCAGCTCGACGAGACGCAGTGGCAGTTCGAGTTGTGGCGCCTCCTCCGGGAGCGCCTGGGAGAGCAGAGCCCCGCCGAGCGCCTCGTCGATGCCTGTCGACGGCTGGAGGAGGAGCCCGAGCTCTTGGACCTGCCGACCCGGCTGTCGCTATTTGGGCTGACCAGGCTTCCGGCCAGCTACCTCGACGTCCTGGAGGCCGTGGGTGCTTGTCGGGACGTGCACCTCTTCTTGTTGCACCCGTCTCCGGCGCTGTGGGAACGGCTGGTACCTGAGGTCGGGCGGTCGTCGCGCTACGTCCTTCGCAGCGACGATCCGACCGCGGGCGCACCTCGGAACCCCCTCCTCGCGTCGTGGGGGCGTGACGCGAGGGAGATGCAGCTCGTGCTGGGCGGCGCGGAGGAGCACGGCGAACATGCAGGCCCGGTCGTGGCGGACCATCCACGGACTCTGCTCCAGCTCATACAGGACGACATCCGAGCCGATCGCGCCCCGATGGGCGAGCCGGGTGGCTCGGCCGTGGACGTGCGGCCCCTACTCGGTCCGGGCGACGACAGCATCCGCGTCCACTCCTGCCACGGCCGGGGCCGCCAGGTCGAGGTGCTGCGCGACGCCATCTTGCACCTGCTCGAGGACGATGCCACTCTCGAGCCCCGCGACATCATCGTCATGTGTCCTGACATCGAGACGTTCGCTCCGCTGATTCAGGCGACGTTCGGCGGGCACGACGTGACGGACAACCCGGCCGACGCACTCGAGATCCGCCTCGCCGACCGCTCGCTCCGCCAGACCAACCCGGTCATGGCGGTCCTGGCGGAAGTGCTCGAGCTGGCGACGGCGAGGTTCACCGCGACCGAGGTGCTCGACCTGGCCGGCCGCGAGCCGGTGCGCCGTCGGTTCCGGTTCAGCGACGAGGATCTGTTTCGCCTCGAGGAATGGGTGGACAAGGCGTGCGTCCGGTGGGGATTCGACGCCGCGCACCGCAGTTCGTTCCAGCTGGAGAACATAGGGAGCAACACGTGGCAATTCGGCCTCGATCGCATCCTCCTCGGCGTCACCATGGCGGACGAGCGCCAGCGCCTGTTCGAGGGCACGCTGCCGTTGGACGACGTCGACAGCACCGATATAGAGCTGGCCGGGCGTATGGCGGAGTTGCTGGACCGGCTTCGCGCCGCGTTCGACGATCTGTCCACGGCTCGCACGGTCGATGCCTGGGCGGACACCTTGGCCCGGATCTCGGATTCTCTGACCGCGACCTCTGAGCGTGACGCCTGGCAGCGGTCGCAGATGACGACCCTCCTCGACGAGCTGGTCGAGGAGGCCACGGTGAACCACGTCGTCAGCCCGGTCGCCCTGAGCTGTGACGACGTGCGGTCGATCCTGACCGATCGCCTCAAGGGCCGACCGACCAGGGCGAATTTCTGCACGGGTCATCTGACGGTCTGCACGCTCGTGCCCATGCGCTCCATCCCCCACCGGGTGGTGTGTCTGCTCGGCCTGGACGACGGCAGCTTCCCGCGCCACATCGAAAGGGACGGCGACGACCTGACGGCGCGGCACCCGCGAGTCGGTGACCGCGATGTCCGCAGCGAAGACCGGCAACTGCTCCTCGATGCGCTGCTCGCCGCCCGGGATCACCTGGTCGTGACGTACGGCGGCCGCGACGAGCGGTCCAACCTGCCGCGCCCTCCCGCAGTGCCTGTCGGTGAGCTGCTCGACGTGGTCGACCACACCGTGCGGATGCCGCAGGGCCGACCGCGGGACTCCATCGTGTTCTCGCATCCCCTGCAGCCTTTCGATCCCCGGAATTACGAACGGGGGGCCCGCATGCCCGACACACCGTGGAGCTTTGACGCGCTGCATCTGGCCGGGGCCCGTGCCGCGCTGAACCCGAGCCACGACGCCCCCTTATTTCTGGAGCAGCCACTTGGCACCTACGAAACGTCTGTCATCGGCATCGACCAGCTGGAGAGGTTCCTGCGCCATCCCGTGCGCGCCTTTCTGCGCGAGCGGCTCAGCGTCTCGCTGCGGGACCGGACGCGCGACTTCGAAGATGCCATCCCGATCAAGCTCGATCCACTCGAGCAGTGGCAGGTCGCAGACCGTCTCCTGGCGGCGCGCCTCGGAGGGGCCACCCCGGAGTCGTGCCGGGCGGCCGAGATCGCCCGCGGGGGGCTCCCGCCGGGCCGGCTGGCCGATCCCGTGCTGGACGCGATCACCGGACCGGTCGAGGTACTCGTGCGGGAAGGCCAGAGCCCGTTGGCACCAACGTCCCTTGACGTCCGGGTCGAGCTGTCCGGGACCTACGGCCTGGTGGGGACCGTCGCCGGGGTGCGGGGCAACGTCATCCACTCGGTGACGTATTCGAAACTGGGGCCGGCGGCGCGTCTGATCGCGTGGTTGCGCCTGCTCGCCCTCACCGCGGCGTGGCCGGATCGTCCCTTCGAGGCCCTCACCATCGGTCGTTCCCAGAGCAGGCGGCACACGATCTCCAAGGCCCGCATTGCGCCGCTGGGACCTGATGCGGAGAGCCGACGGGCGTCCGCTGACGTTCATCTCCGACGGCTTGTCGACCTGTTCGACCGTGGGATGCGTGAGCCGCTCCCGCTCTACTGCAAGACCTCCGCCGCATGGGCCGCCGCCGCGGCCGCCGGAGAGGACGCGTACCGGGCGGCCGCGGGGTGCTGGGACTCCGGCCACAACGGGTTCAACGAGGACAGGGACAGCGAGCACGTGCTGGTGCTCGGCGGCCCGCTCACCTTCGATGCCATGGTCGAGCGGTCTGGGACACCCCGCGACGACGAGGCCGGGGACGGCTGGGTGGCGTCGGAGTCCTCCCGATTCGGCCGGTGTGCCCGACGCCTCTGGGATGGGCTGCTCGCGCACGAGGAAGTCGCCGACCAATGACGACCGGAGCGACGAAGACCAATCGGGCCGCGACGCCGGAGTCGTTCAACGTCTCCGGGAAGCTGCCCCGCGGCATGACGCTGCTCCAGGCCAGCGCCGGAACGGGCAAGACGTTCACGATTGCGGCGCTGACCACGCGGTACGTGGCGGAAGGCCTGCCCATCGACCGTCTGCTCGTCATCACCTTTACCCGGATGGCGACGGGCGAGCTGCGGGAACGGGTACGGGACCGTCTTGTTCGCGCCTTCGACGGGTTGGCCGCTGCGCTCGCGGGCGTCACTCCGACGGACGACGAGATCGTGCGGCACCTCGCGGACGCTCCGGACGCTGAGGTCGAGAAGCGGCGGGACCGGTTGGGCAAGGCCATCGCGGACTTCGACTCGGCGACGATCGAGACCACGCACGGATTCTGCTTGCAGGTGCTCTACGGCCTCGGGACCGCCGGCGACGTCGACCGGGAGGTGACCCTGGTCGAGGACGTGAGCGACCTCATGGAGGAGGTGGTGGACGACCTCTACCTGCGGCGGTTCGCCAACAAGCCGAACGAATACGACTTCTCGCGGGATGCGGCAATGGAGATCGCGACGCGCGTCCTCAATCAACCCGACGCACGAATCGTGCCCGATCTGTCGTCGGCAGAAGACGTGCAGTCCATCCGCCGGCGCTTTGCCAAGGCGGTGCGCGAGGAGATGGATCGCCGGAAGCGAGCGCTCAAGATCCTCACCTACGACGATGTGCTGATCCGGTTACGCGACACGCTGGTCGATCCGCAGCGCGGTCCCGCTGCCTGTGCGCGGCTGCGGGAGCGCTATGACGTGGTGCTGGTCGACGAATTCCAGGACACCGACCCCGTGCAGTGGGAGATCATGCACCGGGCTTTCGGACATCGGGCGGCCACCCTCGTGCTGATAGGGGACCCCAAACAGGCCATCTACGCGTTCCGCGGGGCCGACGTCCACGCGTATCTCGACGCCCGCCAGGCGGTGCATTCGGAGTGGACGCTGGACGTGAACTGGCGCAGCGACGAGGGACTGCTCGCGGCCTACGACGCGCTGTTCGCCAACGCGCAGCTCGGAGAGGCGGGGATCACCTACCGCAGGATCAGCGCCGCCGACACCAACCGCCAGTCCAGGCTCGTCGGCGCCCCGGTCTCGGCGCCCTTGCGCGTGCGCATCGTCCACGTCGACGACCACCTCGTGCCGGTCACGGCGAGGAAGGGCCAGCCCCAGGCGGCGGCGGCGCGGGACTTCGTGGCCCGGGACCTCGCCGCTGATGTCGTCTCGCTTCTGACGGCACGGCCCGACGTGATCACGCGCCGGCGCGACGGCAGCGAGCAGCAGACCCCGCTGCATCCCGGTCACATCGCCGTGCTCGTGCGCACGAACGGCCATGCCTTGACCGTGCGGAACGCCTTGATCAGAGCGGGTGTGCCCGCCGTCATCGGCGGTTCCGGCTCGGTGTTCGGGACCGAGCCGGCGCGGGACTGGCTGCGCCTGCTCGAGGCGCTCGAGCGGCCGACGGCCCGGGACCGGGCGTCGCTGGCTGCGCTGACCTGCTTCGTCGGCTGGACGCCCGAAAGGGTGGCAACGGCCTGCGAGGACGATTGGGAGGACCTCCACTGGTCGCTGCACCAGTGGGCCGCCCTGCTGCGTGACCGGGGCATCGCCTCCCTCTACGAGAAGGTCAGCAGCTCCCACGATGTGCCGGCCCGTGTCCTCGCCGGTCCATCGGGTGAGCGCGCCATGACGGATTTGCGGCACGTCGCCCAATTGCTCCACGAGGCCGGGGTGTCCGACGGCCTGGGTCCCACCGCGATGGCCAGTTGGCTAGGCCGGCGCATCAACGAGGCCGAACGCGACACCGAGAACGAGGAACGGGCGCGACGTCTCGAATCGGATGCCGAGGCGGTCCAGGTGATCACGATCCACCGGAGCAAGGGGCTCGAATTCCCGATCGTGCTCTGCCCCTACATGTGGGGCAGCTACACCCCCACGATCAAGGTTCCTGTGTTCCACGACAAGGACAACGGGAACGCGCGCACCGTCGACGTGGCAGGTGAGGGCAACGCCTTCACGGTCCACCAGCAGAACCAGCTGGTCGAGGAACGGGGCGAGGACCTGCGGTTGCTCTACGTCGCCCTCACCCGTGCCCAGCATCAAGCGGTTCTGTGGTGGGTGGGCGCCAGTGACTGCCAGCACTCGCCGCTGTCCCGTCTGCTGTTCGACCGCGACGAGCAGGGCGTGGTGCGCTCGCACGGTTCGGCAGTGCCCACCGACGATGCCGTGGAGGCGGCAGTCACCGCTCTTGGCCCTTGGCTGGCGGTCGAGCGCGTCGGCATCCCGTCAGATGAGCGATGGGAGGGGGACGCCGGTGCGCCTCCGACGCTCGAGGCGGCCGTCTTCGATCGTCCGCTCGACCTCGGATGGCGCCGCGTGTCGTACTCGGGCATCACGCGCGCCGTCCACGACCAGCCGGCGATCCGGAGCGAGCCGGAGGAGCAACTCACGTCGGACGAGGAGCTGCCCGTGGTCACCGTTCGGCCCACTGCCGGGTTCGCGCCGGAGGAGGAGTGCCTGCGCACGGTATCCTTGGGGCTGGCCGCCATGCCCGCCGGCGCGCTGGTCGGGACGCTCGTGCACAGCGTGCTGGAGCGGACGGAGTTCGATGCGTCCGACCTTGCCGCAGAGGTCCGTGTGGCGCTGGAGCGCGAGGTCACCTGGCGCAACGTCGAACTTGGAAGTCTCGACGCGGTCGTCGCGGGTCTGTGCGCTGCCATCGAGTCACCGCTCGGGCCCCTGGTCGGTGACGTCCGATTGTGCGACATCCCGCGTCGCGACCGGCTCGACGAGCTGGGATTCGAGATCCCGTTGGTCGGAGGCGAGCTGCCGACGGCGTCCCTGCACGTGAGCACGCTGGCCGACCTGCTGGAGCAGCACCTCGACCCCGACGATCCCGTGGCCCGTTACGCCCACCGGCTCCGGGACCCGACGCTCCAGGGCGTCCTGCGCGGCTACCTGACCGGGAGCCTGGACCTGGTGTTCCGCTTGCCCGACCACCGGTTCTACCTCGCCGATTACAAGACGAACCGGTTGACCGCGCCCGACGAGGCACTCACCGCATGGCACTACCGGCCCGATGCGATCCACGACGAGATGGTGGCGGCCCACTATCCGCTGCAGGCGTTGCTCTACGCCCTGGCGTTGCACCGCTACCTGCGCTGGCGTCTGCCGGGTTACGACCCCCAGCAGCACCTGGGCGGCGTCCTCTATCTCTTCGTGCGCGGGATGAGCGCCCTGGAGCCCACCCGCATCGGGGATCAGCCATGCGGTGTGTGGTCATGGCGGCCACCGGTCGGCTTGGTCGAATCGCTGAGCGAGCTCTTCGACAGCGGGCTGACATCGTGACCTCCGTGCAGGCACCGGACACGTACGACAGCTCCCTGGCGTTGCGAGCGCCCGGGGTGCTGCGCGCGTTCAACCGAGCCGGGATCCTGTCCACGTCCGACGTGCACGTCGCACTGCGGCTGGCCCAGCTGAGCGGGACCGGAGAGGAGCTGGCGTGGCTGGGCGCAGCGTTCGCGGCGCGGGCTCCCCGGCTGGGCCACGTCTGTGTCGACCTCGAGACCATTAAGGACACCGCCAGCGCGGACACGGACACGCCGGTGGATCTCGGCGCGTTGCCCTGGCCCGTCCCGGGCCGGTGGCTCCAGGTCATGGCTCGGAGCCCCTTCGTCGGGGAGGACCACCCGCTCCACCTGTCGGGGACGACCTTGTACCTGGACCGCCTCTGGATTGACGAGCACTGGGTGGCCACCGACCTGATGGAGCGCGCGTCCGGACCGGCCGCGGGCGTCGACGACGCCGTGCTGGCCGCGGGCCTCGCTCAGCTCTTCACCTCTCGGGACGATCCGGATTTCCAGCGCCTCGCCGCCGCCGCCGCCGTCCTGCGCCGGGTGGCGGTGATCGCCGGCGGCCCCGGTACCGGGAAGACCACCACCGTGGCCCGCGTCCTCGCGTTGCTGCTCGCCCAGGCTGCCGCGGCGGGAGAGCGCCCACCGCTGATCGCGCTGGCCGCACCGACCGGAAAGGCGGCGGCGCGGCTCGAAGAGGCCGTCCGTCAAGAGGCGGGCGCCATGGCCCTCGACCCCGCGATCCGTGCCGGCCTGTCTGCTCTCGAGGGCACGACACTGCACCGGCTTTTGGGTTCCGACCCGGGCAACCGGACCAGGTTCCGCCACGACCGGCTGAACCGGTTGCCCCACGACGTGGTCGTCGTCGACGAGACCTCCATGGTGTCGCTTTCGATGATGGCGCGGGTGGCGGAGGCGGTCCGCTCCGACGCGCGGCTCATCCTCGTCGGCGATCCCGAGCAGCTGGCCTCCATCGAGGCGGGTGCCGTGCTGGGCGACATCGTCCCGCCCGGGTCGCGACAGATCTGCATGGGGGACGAGGCCCGAGACCGTCTCGCTGCCGTCACGGGCCAAGCGGTTCCGGTCAATGACGTGCGCGTGCGCTCGGCGATCGGGGACGGCATCGTCGTCTTGAGCAAGGTGCACCGCTTCGGGGGTGCGATCGCGGAGTTGGCCACCGCGATCCGTCACGGTCGCGTGGACGACGCCATATCCGTCCTCGAGTCGGGAGCCTCCGATATCGAGTGGATCGCCACCGACGCCCCGTCGTCGGCTGACGGGTTGAGTGAAGTGCGATCGCTCGCGGTCGCGTACGGGCGCACGGTGAGTGAGGCGGCGGTCGCCGGGGACGCCAAAGGGGCAATCGCTGCGCTCGGACGTTTCCGCCTCCTGTGCGCGCACCGCCGCGGACCAGACGGTGTGGCTACCTGGATGCACCAAGTCGAAAGCTGGCTGCGTGCCGAGGTCGAGGGATTCACGGGCGGCGAGGACTGGTACATCGGGCGTCCGCTCATCGTGACGGAGAACGACTACGGCTTGAAGCTCTACAACGGTGATGTCGGAGTCGTCGTCGCAGACGGTGACCGGCGCGTGGCAGCGTTTGAACGAGGTGATGAGATCGCCAGGGTCAGCCCGGCCCGGCTGGCCGCCGTCGACACCGTCTACGCGATGACGGTGCACAAGAGCCAGGGATCGCAGTTCGACGTCGTGGCCTTCCTGTTGCCGAGCGCCGACTCCCGCGTCCTGACGCGTGAGCTGCTCTACACCGCGGTGACACGCGCCCGGGACCGGCTCATCCTGGTGGGCACCGAGGGTCCGATCCGGGCGGCCATCGAGCGGCCGATCAGCCGGGCCTCGGGGCTGCGCCAGGCGCTGTGGGGCGAGACTGCGGCTGATCGGGTGTCAGCGCCATGAGCCGGGCTTTCCTCACAATTCCCTCACGCTGAAGTCACGGACGCGGAATCTCTGCCGCTCAGGCTGGCGAGCAGGAAAAATCCCTGGTCTCACGCGAATTTCAGGCTCTACACAGGCTGGATTCAGGGTCGTATCCCATGATGAGTCCGACATCACTCCGTAACAAAAGCGGAGCCTGAGCACACACGAAGGGT
>Ga0116217_10006393_pt1 | contig 10223 bp, 8 predicted proteins | sample Sb_taG_6_FD_89697 | JGI IMG/M metagenome (GOLD analysis project Ga0116217, IMG submission 89697) | Peat soil microbial communities from Weissenstadt, Germany - Sb_50d_4_PS metaG | ecosystem: Environmental > Terrestrial > Soil > Wetlands > Peat | place: Germany: Weissenstadt | collected 2010-09-21 | reverse complement strand
GGAACCCAGCTGTCTCACCGGAAGGCGCCAGCCTTCGTTGAGTGGCACGAGCCGGATGAGGCGAGAGTCTCACGTCCGGATCTGTGAGAGGCTCGGGGTGAAATTCCCCGGGCCTACTCGGCGGCTCGAGACGCGTGTCGCTCAAGGTGCCGACCAGGGCGTCGAAAATGTCGGCGATGGCGCCGGCGATGGCGTTGCCTTCGGGTAGCGGCCGTGGGTCCGGCTCGTCCTGGAACGGGCGGTAGCTGTGAAGCTGCAGTTCGGTGAGGACGTGGTCGGTCTGGGATGAGCTATGCGCGGGTTCGGATTCGCTGTCGTGATGATGGATCGGCATGGTGGGCTCCTCTGGTTGGATCGGCCGCGCCACGCGGCCTTCATGGCGATCACCAGACGGCGGGCGGACCGGTTCCGCACCCGCAAGGGCCGCAGCGGAGCGGAGGACGGTGGGGCGCGACTATTTTGTTTCGCGATGCAAAGCCGGGCCCTGGCCCGGCGGCGGAAAATAGTCGCGCAACACCGTTGCGGGGCCGGGCCGTTTGCCGTCCGATCGCCCTCTTGAAGGCCGGCGCGGCTCTGTCCACGAGGGGAGCTTGCCGCGATCAAGGAAGAGGACAGCGACGTCGCAACTTCGACGCTCATCGCTTGCCGGTCGCCGTCCGCACGATGAAGCGGATGACGTCCTGAGGCGCGAGCTGGAGCCTGAGGACCGCCCGTAGCGCATCGATCCCAAGCCGGCGCAGATCATCGTTGAAGTCGCCGAGTTGCGGCGAGAGCGTAATCGCCTCGATCCCCGAGGCTTCCGCGCGCCCGGTCAAGTTCGCTGCCGCCGCGTGGCCGGCCGCATCCGCGTCGCGCGCGATGTAAAGGCGGCGGAGCGCCGGCGGGAACAGCATGGCGGCGAGGTGGCTGGCGGAAAGCGCGGCGGCCATCGGCATGGCGGGCAGAACGCACCGCAGCGACAGCATGGTTTCGATGCCTTCGCCGGCGGCGAGGACATCGTTCACCGCGGCGAAGCGGACGGCGTTGCCGAGCAGATCGCCCATCGCGCGACGCGGCGAATCGATCAGCGCCTTGTCTCGCCCCGAGGGGTCGAGCCAGGTTCGATGCGCGCCGGTGATCAGACCGTCTGCCGTGGTGACGCAGGCGATCATGGCTGGCCAGGTTTCGGTCGGCGCATGGTCGTCGCGGCGATAGTAGCAGCGTGGGTGGAACCGCAGCGAATCCGTGTCGCGCAAGGTGGCGATACCGCGATGGCGCAGGTAGGTCTCGACGAGCGTCCCGCGGATCGGCTGCGCCATCGCGATGAGGCGGCGCGCCGCCATCGGCGATCCGACCTCGGCCGGCGCATGCGCGCGCGTCGATGCCGGCTCCGGATCGGGGCGAGGCATGCAAAGGAAACGTCGGGCTTCATCGGCGACGTCGCGGAACGTGCGAAACCCGCCGCTCTCGCGGATGACGTCGAGCAGGTCGCCATGCTCGCCTGTTGCGGCGTCGGTCCATTTGCCGGCGGCGCCGCGGCCCGATTCCGGTCCCTTGAGCCGCACGAACATCGAGCGGCCCCTGGTATTGCGCGCGTCGCCGACAAGCCAATAGCGGCCTTCGCGCCGGCCGTTGGAGAGAAAATGGCGGCACACGGCCTCGGCCTCACGCGCGAGGCGGCGCGCGAGCTCGGAAGCGGTTCGCTCCATCATGCCGCCTCCCTTTCGCCGATGCGCTCGACGGGAAATCGTGCGAGCAGCTTGGCGAGGATGCCCGTGCCGGTCGCGTCGGTCGGCACGAACATCCTGAGCTTCCAGGAGATGATCTCGTGGAAGAGGCCGTAGGCCGCGAGCCTCTCGCGCATCGCGTCGGTGAACCCGGTGAGCTCGATGCGGTTCGCGCCCATGGCGCGGACGCGGCGAAGCTGCAGGCCTTCGGCAAGGTCGAGGATGGCGCGGCCATCCATCACCGCAGCGAGGGCTTCTCCGGGCGTCAGCGACGGCGCATCGGCGGCCAGAGCGTTGGCGACCCAGGCGGGCGGCACCTTGCGTCCGATGACCCGCTCGCCCTCGTCCGTCTGCAGGCGGCAGACGCGCGTCGACTCGTTCGGCAGGCGTTTCCAGATCGGCAACAGCAATCCGGCGACGATGTGAATCGTGCTGTCGGTGAAAGCGGGCACTTCGGCCAGTTCGCCCCGCCAGGCGGCGGCGAAGCGCTCGCGATCCGCTTCGACCCAGTGGCTCTCCGCCATCGACGGCAAGGAAACGTTGTGGCTCTCCATGAGGCGGAGCAGCCGCACGCGCCGCTCGATCTCGCCGTCGTCGAGCATGAGGCTCGGTGCCGGAAGCCGGACGGCGGCGCGGCCCGAACGCTGGTTGACGAGCAGCGCGGCGCGGGACTCCGCGAGACGATCGAAAGCCTCATCGAGCGTCACCGGACGGTTGCGATGGCGCTGCGTGATGGTGAGAAGCCGCGTCTCGGCGCCGGTGCCGGGGTGGGTATAGATCGCGCGGCGCTGCAGGCCGAGAGCTTCGTCATTACGAACCGTCTCGAGGCCGAGGTCGTAAGTGCCCGATGCCATCGCGCCTTCGATGCGGCGGTCAGCAACTGCTCGAAGGCGGTGAACAAAACGTTCTGCAGGTCGATGGTCAGCGCGAGCATGCGGTTGAGGAAGGTGGTGATCGGGGGCAGCTCGTCCTTGATGCCGTTGGCGTCCATGAGCTTGAGGCCGGTGGCGTCCTCGAAGGCTTGCAGCGCGCAGCCTTCCACCTTGCCTCGGACCAGCAGCAGGTAGAGCTGGCGAAGGGCGTCACGGGCGTAATGGCTCTCGAGGTTGTCTTCCGGCCGGAACAGGCCCTGTCCGCCGGTCTGGCGCTGGCCGCGCGTAATCGCGCCGAGCGTGTCGAGCCGTCGCGCGATGGTGCTGAGAAAACGCTTCTCCGCCTTCACGTTGGTGGCGATCGGCCGGAACAAGGGCGCGATTGGTGCGCCCGAGGCCCTGGATGGCCGCATCGGGCTTCCAGCCGGGTTCGAGCAAGTAATGGACGCGCAGGCGCCGGTTCTTGGCCGACAGCTCGGCGTGATAGGAGCGCCCGGTGCCGCCCGCGTCCGAGAAGACGAGGATGCGCTTGGCGTCATCCATGAAGGCGGCCGTCTCCGCGAGATTGGCGGAAGGCGCGCGGTTCTCGACCATGAACCGGTCGCGTTTGCGGACAACGCGGCGCGAGCGTCCGGTCACTTCGGCCACCATGTCGGCGCCGAAACGCTGCACGATCTGGTCGAGCGCGCCGGGCACCGGCGGCAGCGACGCGAGCTTCTCGATCAGCCGATCGCGCCGCGCCACGGCCTCGCGGCTCTCGACCGGCTGGCCGTCGCGATAGACGGGCCGCGAGCCGAGATTGCCCTCGTCGTCGGTGAAGGGCTCAAAGAGTTGCACCGGGAAGGAATTGGGCGAGATAGTCGAGGACGTACTCGCGCGGCGTGATGTCGACCTGGACGTCGTTCCAGTCCTCGGTTGGAATCTCCGCGAGGCGGCGCTCCATCAGGGCCTCGCCCGTCGAGACGATCTGGATGACGGCGGCGTGGCCGGCCTCGAGGTCGCGATCGATCGCGCGGATCAGCGACGGCATCTTCATGCTGGTCAGGAGATGCCCGAAGAAGCGCTGCTTGGCGGACTCGAAAGCGGACCGCGCGGCGGACTTCGCCTGCGCGTTGAGCGTACCGGACTCGCCGGTGATGTTCGCAGCGCGCATCGCCGCGTCGAGATTGTTGTGGATGATGGCGAACGCGCCCGCATAGGCGTCGTAGATGCGGATCTGCTCGTCGGTGAGCCGATGCTCGATGAGCTCGTATTCGACGCCTTCGTAGGAAAGCGAGCGCGCCGCGTAGATGCCGAGGGCCTTGAGGTCGCGCGCCAGCACTTCCATCGCGGCGACGCCGCCCTGTTCGATCGCCTCGACGAATTCGGCGCGGGTGGCGAAGGGGAAATCCTCGCCGCCCCACAGGCCGAGCCTTTGTGCATAAGCGAGATTATGGACGGTCGTGGCGCCCGTGGCGGAGACATACAGCACGCGCGCGTTCGGCAAGGCGTGCTGCAGCCTGAGCCCCGCGCGTCCCTGCTGCGAGGCGGCCTGGTCGCCGCGTTCGCCTTTGCCGCCAGCCGCGTTCTGCATGGCGTGGCTTTCGTCGAATACGATCACGCCGTCGAAATCGGCGCCGAGCCAGTCGACGATCTGCCGGACGCGCGAAAGCTTCTCGCCGCGCTCATCCGTGCGCAAAGTCGCGTAGGTGGTGAAGAGGACGCCTTCCGCGAGCCGGATCGGCGTGCCCTGACGGAAACGCGACAGCGGCGTGACGAGCAAGCGTTCCATGCCGAGCGCCGACCAGTCGCGCTGCGCGTCTTCGATCAGCTTGTCGGATTTGGAAACCCAGAGCGCGCGGCGTCGGCCCTTGAGCCAATTGTCAACCAGGATGCCGGCGACCTGGCGGCCTTTGCCCGCGCCGGTGCCGTCGCCCAGGAACCAGCCGCGGCGAAAGCGCGCGGCGTTCGCGGCGTCGTCGGGCGCGGCGGTTACGACATCGAAGGTCGCGTCGACGGTCCACGATCCGGCGAGGAAGCCGGAATGCGCCTCCCCGGCATAGACGACGGATTCAAGCTGCGCGTCCGACAGCAAGCCGTCGCCGACGAGGCGCGGCGGCAGGTGCGGCCGGTAGGACGGCTTTGGCGGCGCAACCGATGCCATCGCCGCCGACTGCACGAGCCTGGTGGGGTGAGGGCACGATCCGGGAATGCAGATCGACTGCAAGCCGTAGCCTTCGTAAAGCGCGTCCGTGAGGGGCGCGCCTTCCGCGGGCGCCGAGTCGATGGCAGTGTAAGCGAGCTCAACGGCCGCCGGCTCGGGCAGCGCCGGAACGGACGCGGGACGCGGCGCGAAGGCGCGGACCGCGGGCGCATGAACCTTTCGGGCGTCGACCTGACGGGGGATGCCGGCAACGGGCGGGGCAAGCGGCAGCCGCGGCGGGACGTGTTCGCTCACCCATGCGAGCAAGGTGGCGGCGTCCGTCGCCACGCCCGGCGAGGCCGGGAACAGAGTCGCAGCGGCGGCGGGCTGCTTGTCGATGACCAGGAGCCGGGTGTCGATGGTGGTGCCATGCTTCGCATAGACGGAGCCGTCCACGGCGGCGGAGAAGACAATGCGGCCGCGGCCTTGCAGGCGGACGAAAGCGTCGGTCCAGGCCGGATTGTCGGGCGCGAAGCTCGCTCCCGTGATCGCAACGAGGCGGCCGCCGTCGCCGAGGCGCGCGAGGGCGGAAGCGATGTGGCGAAACGCGGCGTCCGCCATGCGGCGCTCGACATCGGCGAGCGCCGAGAAGGGCGGGTTCATCAAAACCACGGTGGGCGCGATCGCGGCGTCGAGATGATCGTCGATCTGCGCCGCGTCGAAGCGGGTGACGGCGGTGTCCGGGAAGAGGCGCTCGAGCAACGCGCCGCGCGCCTCGGCGAGTTCGTTCAGCACGAGGGAGCCGCCGGCGAGCTCGGCGAGGATGGCGAGCAACCCTGTGCCGGCCGAAGGCTCGAGTACGCGATCGGCAGGCGTGATGGCGGCGGCGGCGCATGCGGCAAGGCCGAGCGTCACGGGCGTCGAGAACTGCTGAAGCGCCTGGCTCTCCTCCGAGCGGCGCGTATGGGTGGGGAGAAGGCCCGCGATCTTCGTCAAGATCGGCAGCATGGCGGCCGGTGATGCGGCTCTGGCGCGGATCGCCGGGCCGAACTTGCGCAGGAACAGAACGGTGGCCGCCTCGCACGCGTCGTAAGCGGTTTTCCAATCCCAGGCGCCGGTCGCATCTGAGGCGTGGAACGCTGTCTCCATCGCGCGGCGCAGGATGTCGGCGTCGATGCGGCGTCCGCGTTCGAGATCGGGAAGCAGGAGCTTTGCCGCCTCCGCGACGGCGGTTGAGGCAGGCAAGGGCAAGGGCGCGGCCGCCCGGGCGGCTGCGGAGGGGGAAACATGCGTCATGGGGAGTACCTCGGGAGAGCTGGGAAGGGTCGAGCCGCCAGGCGCTCTCTCTCGTCCCGCTCGGCTCAAACCCCTTCCGGCTTCCCTCTCACTCTCCTCATGCTGCGGCCTCGGTCATGCCGGTCGCGTGAATCAAAAACGCCCGGCAGGATTGCCAGGCGTTGGGTGGTGGGTTGGTTGTTCGAGCGAGGGTGAGACGTTCTCTCGACAGCGTCTCGCGCCCCTTTTTCCTGCGCGCCTCTCGCTTTCGGGGCCATGAAAAGTGATTCTGATATTCGGCGCGAGACCGCGAGGCGGAACGTTCACAGCCATCAGCCGAAACGGCGGCCGTCATTTGTGAAGGTGTATTCGTTGGCGATGATCGATTCGTCGACGACAGCGTCTGACGTCAGAAAATCGTATTCACCTTCGAGCTGGCGATAGAGCCAGCGGGCGAGGTCGCGGAGCGCCTCGGTTACGGCGTCTGCGGCGTCTGCGGCGTCTGCGGTCATATCCTGCGCGGTCGGGCTGTCGCGTTCGACTGAGATCGCCATGGAGTTTTCGTGGGTGTAGCGACCGCGATGGCTGGCGACGGCGTGGAGTTGATAGAAGTTGCGGCGCTGGATTGCCTGAAGCGCGGCGGCGATGCGGTGAAGCTCGGCATCCTTTGGCGCGTGCGCGCGGATTTCTTGTGCGGCGCCATTGGCATGGCGGTAGCGGCCCTCGAAGCAAGCGCCGTCACCCTGGTTCCAGAATCCTGAAAACCGGATGCAAGGCGCGGCTCGGGCGCCGCCGCCGTAGAGGCGCGTCGTGCGCGTATCGAGGCTGACGCCGAGGATCGCGCAGATGCGCTCGAAGTCATCGTAGACGAATTCGTACCAGTCATAGTCGACGGCGCCCTCGCGGTACCATGTGCGCGCGTTCTCTTTCGCCGCGTCGGAAAGTTCGTCGAGACGGTAGACGGTGGTTTCGATGATTTCAGGCATGGTGGCCTCCTCAAATGAAAAACGCCCGGCTTGATTGCCAGGCGTCGGGTAGGCGGGTGACGGGATGAGCGGGACGGCTGACGCCGCCCCGCTCGTCGTCATTCGGCGGCGATGAGTGCCGGATCTTCAGCTTCCTCTTCGCCGACGACGTCGAATTCGTCGGCAAGGAAGTCCGGCAGCGCGTCGGCTTGAGCGGCGCCGCTATCCGCCGGAGCTTCGTCGACCGCGGCAGTCGTGATCCGCAGCGGCTCGGGCAACCAGCCCGTTCCGTCGAGCAGCCGCTCGGCCTCCCTGGCCATGTCGGGCTTCTTGAGGTGGTCGAGGAGCTGGGCGGCGCCCTCGCCTTGCGCCTCGCGCACGGCCTCGAGAATGCGGGACTTGGTGACGCGGTCGAGATAATTGTCGGCCGTGGGCCGCCAACCGGCTTCCACCATGTCGAGCCCGACCGCGCGCGCGAGCCGGTCGGCCTCTGCGAGACGGTGCTGGACGTCGCGAACGGAAACGCCCGGGCCGCCGTGACGATCGCCCCTCTCGTGGAGGGCGTTAACCCCGAACGACACGCAATGCGCCAGCAGCAGGCCGCGGCGGCTGTCGTCGAGAGCGGCGAGCCAGCTCCAGAGGTCGTTCTCGTCCTTTGGCAGATCGGCTTGCCAGGCTTCGTGGCGCGCGCTGACTTCCGTGGCGGCCGGGCTGTCCTTGAGGTCCGGCGGCTGGATCGCGAAGAACACGTTCCGCACCGAGGCCTCGAGGCAGGCTCCGGACGAGCGATGTTCGAAAGTGTCGAGACAGAGTTTGTGCAGGAGCGCGGTCATCGCGACATGCGGATTGCAGGCCACGGCATTGCGCAGCGCCAGCGTCCGGTATGCGGTCAGTTCGCTGACGAGGCGATCAGGCAGCGGCTTGATGACATCGTCCTCGTCCGGCTCCGATTCAGCCTGCTCGCCAATCGTGATAACCGCGCACCGGCCGGCGGCGGCGCGGCGCCTTCGCTCGGCTTTCCATCGCCGTCGACCGCGGGCACCTCGTCTTGAGGCCGAACATAGCCGCGATCCACGGTAAGGCGGCCGTCGGCGTCGATGCAGAGATACGCGCCGGCGCGGGCAAGGTCGGCTGGATCGTAGATGAGAGGCCGGTCGTCGAAGGCGGCGAGCGCGGTCTCGATCGCCTCGAGACGCGACTGCACATCGTCGGGCAACTCGTCGGCGCTCTGATAGCGCGCTTCGAGCCTGGCGCGTTCAGCCTTCAGCGCGTCGCGCGCCGATTGCTCGTCGACCGTGAGGTCCTTCGGCGCGCCGTCGAGCTGGCGCAGCTTGTTGGTGACGCCATAGGGAAAGTCGACGGCAGCTTCGATCCACTTCCAGACTTCCGCGGCAACTGTCTCGGCTTCAGCCTTCAGTTTCTCCGCGACGAGGCGGTCGAGCAGGGCGACATCTTCGAGAAAGCCGCCATGATCATCCTGAAAAAGATCGCGGGTGACGGAGCCGCCGGCTTTCTCATAGGCTTCGACGCCGATGAACAGCGCGCGTTTGTCGGAAGCTTGAGCGGTTCGCTCCGTCAGCATGCGGCGGATCTGGTAGGGTTCCTGGCCGCAGGAACGCTGCAACGAGTCCCAAACCTGCTCCTGGCGCGCGTGGTCGGTTGAGACGGCGAAGGCCATGAGCTGCTCCAGCGACATTCCGTCTTCGGCGTAGATATCGAGCAGTTTCTCCGAGACGGACGCGAGGCGCAGGCGCTGCTTGACGGCATTGACGCCGACGAAGAAAGCGCGGCCATATCCTCTTCGGACAGACCCTTCTCGCGCAGGGTTTGAAACGCGCGGAATTGATCGAGGGGATGGAGGGGCGCGCGCTGGACGTTCTCGGCAAGCGAATCTTCCTCGATGAGGATGGGTGTCGCCGGATCGCGCACGACGCAAGGCACCGGCGCGGTTTTGGCAAGGCGCTTCTGTTTCACGAGAAGGGCCAGGGCTCGATAGCGGCGGCCGCCGGCCGGCACTTCGAACATGCCGGTCTCGGCGCCTTCGGCGTCGAGCACCGGACGCGCAAGCAGGCTCTGCAGGAGGCAGCCGCGCCGATAGATGTCTTCGGCGAGGTCCTCGATCGAGACGCCGGCTTTGACGCGCCGAACATTCGATTGCGAGAGAACCAGCTTGTTGAAAGGGATGTCGCGCGATGACGACAGGGTGATCTTCTGAACGTTGGTAGCCATTGTGGTAGTCTCCGTGACGGGCGCCGAGAGGACTCTCTCGACTTCCAACCCCTCACGAAAACCTGCACAGCCCTCTTCCTCTCTCCTTCGGCAGGAGCCACAAGGTCAGGAACAGAGGGGAATGCCGGAACTCGGGCTGCAGCCTTTTGCAGCCGGAGCGCCCGGATGTCCGAATCCTCGCGCGAGGGATCGTCACCCGAAGGGCCGAGACCTGTCACTCACGCGCGTTCGCGCGCGAGCGCTGATGCCTTCGCAAAACGAGTGAGTGACAGGGCTCGGTGACGCCCGCGAAAGCGGGCGGAGTAGCGCCCGGTCACGCGGAGCTAGTCAGCGAGGCGGGACGCGCCAAACCAATCAGGATCGCAAAACGCAAAAGCGGTCGCCACTATGAGGAGGAGAGTAACGTGAGATGCGACAAGATTGCCTGGCACCTCACCTCATAGGGTTAACGATATTGTCGAAGCAGGCCATGCAAGTATTGAGGCCCGACAACATTGACACCTTCCAGTCTGTTGCGTATGTTACCGGCACACCAAACGCATAGATTGCGCGTTATGTAGAGATAAGCAGCCGTCAATATTCTGTCATCCAGGGGTGAATTGTGCGGTTCATGGAAACGTTTCTCCAGATACGATCGCCGACCAAGGGCTTCCTGACGATTCCTGCGCATGCCGGAGCCCTGTATTTGGGCCGTTTTTATTGCGAACATGCCCACTCTCACTTTTGGACTTTATTAGCATGACATTCCCAAATCTACTATATGGAGCAGCTTTTTGGTTTGTACTGACGATGCTGTCTAGCTTCATCGGAGATGATGACATCGTCTATAATTGTATGTCTATGAATAGACCGCCAACAGGTAAAGAAACCTTGGCGCGCATGCGCTTCGTCTTCCCGAAATTATTTGCATCTCTGTACTGCGGCGGATTGCTTGCTATGTTATTTACACAGAATATTCTGCGTGGAGTGTTCTCGCTTAATCCCCCACGGTTACAGATCATTGGATTGATAGCGGTTGGCTGGGTTCTGTGTGGTCTCTTCATTGGCGTAATTC
>Ga0116217_10006392_pt1 | contig 10223 bp, 4 predicted proteins | sample Sb_taG_6_FD_89697 | JGI IMG/M metagenome (GOLD analysis project Ga0116217, IMG submission 89697) | Peat soil microbial communities from Weissenstadt, Germany - Sb_50d_4_PS metaG | ecosystem: Environmental > Terrestrial > Soil > Wetlands > Peat | place: Germany: Weissenstadt | collected 2010-09-21 | reverse complement strand
GGGAGACTTTATCTGTATGCTCTGGCGGCCGCGGGTCAGGCCGGCGTTGAAAGGGCGCTTGAAAATCTCCGCGCCGAAATCGAACGCGACATGAAGCTGATGGGCTGCCGGTCCGTCGACCAGCTGAGCCGTGACAACTTGAGGTTCAGATGAGCGACGGCGAGGCTGGACGGATGACAGATCCGCCCCCGGTGGTCCGGACTCGAGGTATGCCTTTTAGCCGAGGCAGCACGCCTGTACTGGCCTTGGGAAGCCCGTGGCCAGACCAACGCGGGCCTGCCATTCGGGCGCGAATGGACGCGAAAGAGCCACCAACTAACGTTGGTGCATGGTTAGGCTTCCGGCTGTATTTTCCTGTTGCTGCCTGTTTTACTTGACCAGGATGGAGACCGGCATGCCAAGGCTGGTCATGCGGTTCAGGCCGTTGCAGCCAATCTTCGCCTCGGTCCGTTGATTGGGGAGAGTCCGGGCGTGAAGACGCCGTCCTGCGTCGAGAATAGCCAGAGCTCCTCTGCCAGCTGATGCGTCCCTACTTGGCAATCGTCTGGAGATGTTGATCGCGCGGTGTCGCCGCAGTCTCGCTCGGAACGGCCGTCGATCGGGGCGGAATGATGACGGCGGCCTCCAAACGTCCCGTGATGCTCGGTGATGACATTGCATCCAACACGCTTCCGTGCGTTTCTGGTGAACAAATCGTGTGGTAACCCCTTCCAGGGGATCCGCCGCACCCGCTTTCGATCCCGGAACCCGATGATGAATATTTTGACCGAAAAACACAATGGCAAGACCATTCTCAGCCTGAAGGAAGAACGCCTGGACGCGCATAATTCTGCGGAGCTGAAGGATCGCATTCTCAAAGTACTGGAAGACGGCAGGCATCATCTTATTATTGACCTAGCTCAGGTCCGATTCATCGATAGCTCCGGTTTGGGCGCACTATTATCCGGTTACAAGAACGCCGGTCTCCGTTCGGGCAGCTTCGTGCTGGCGGGCCTTCAGCCTCGCGTCCAGTCCATGTTCGAACTCACTCGCTTGCACCGGGTTTTCGAGATCTATGCTAGCCTTCAGGAGGCCCTGGGCAGCGGTTAGAGGGAAGGTTCCCATGGGTGGCGCATCCGACAACATCGTGAATGTGGACATCGTGGTTCCGAATCAAACACGTTACCTCGGCCTGATCGGCAACATCGCCGAGCAGATCGCCAAGGAACTGGATGGCTTTACCGGCGATCGTGATACCCTGGCCTATCACCTCAACCTGGCGGTGACTGAAGCCATGGTCAACGCAATCCAGTACTCCCCGTCGAGCGACGCCGAGAAGACCGTGCGGGTGTGCATCCACATCGAAGACGAAAACCTATGCATCCGGGTCTACGATCACGGCCAAGGCTTCGATCTGAACACAGTGCCCACGCCCGATTTCGAGGAATTGAACGAACGCGGACGCGGGATTTTCTTTATACGCGCCTTGATGGACTCGGTCGACTATCGCAAAACGGAGTGCGGCAATGTGCTAGAAATGCGCAAGAAACTGACGTAACCTCGACGCTTCGCGGCAACCGTCTGGTGCGCCCGCGGTTTCCTGCTGAGGCGCTTTGAAGACGCCGCCTCCACCCCGATCGAACCATGCATTGGGAAACTTGTAGCAGAGCCCTGCTCGATCGCGCCGTCCGGAGATTGCGCCTGGGAAAACTGTCATTCCCGTACGAACAAGGATTCCCCGCGGAATACCGCTCGCTGATTCCGCCACGCCTCGCCGTACGAGATGCCTTGCGGCTTGAGGCGGTGGTGTTGAGGGGTCGCGTGGCGGTCGATCTGCGTCCGCCCGTAGCCGGGCTCGACGAGGCGCATTATCGGGTGCAGGTGTACAGCGCACGGGAACGCGGCCTCGATGAGATCATGCCGTTCCTGCAGAACCTGAATCTACGCGTCATCGATCAGATCCAATTTAAAGTGGAACTCGGCGACCGCCGGTTCTTCATCCGCAGTTTTTCCGTAAAGCCGACGGCGAACGGCGTCGAGAACCTTTTGCCGCTGAAGAAGCCGCTGTTACTGCTATTGGACGCGCTGCTGTCGGGGCAGGCGGAAGACGACGCCCTGAACGGACTGACTCTCCTTACCGGGCTCCATTGGAAAGAGATCGACCTGTTTCGGGCCTACCGTAACTATTACTTCCAGCTCGGCAGCCGCTTCGGGCGGTTCCGTTTTCATCAGGCGCTGCTCGGCAATCCCGGAATCACGCGGCTTCTGCACCGCTATTTCGAGGGCCGCTTCGAGCCGGACGCGCGCTGGCGCGATTCTCTTCAACGCGAAGAAGAAGCCGTGTCGGCGATCCGGCTGGAGCTCATCGCCGCCCTGGATGAGGTGACCGACGTCAACGAGGACCGCATCCTGCGCGATCTGTTCAATCTGATCGACGCCACTCTGCGCACCAATTTCTACCGGCGGCGCGATCAAACCGATCATTTCATTGCCCTCAAGATCAACAGTCTGGGCGTCATCAACATGCCGAGCCCCGCTCCGTTGGTGGAAATTTATGTCCATTCGCCGACCATGGAAGGCATCCATCTCCGCGGCGCGAAGGTGGCGCGCGGCGGCATCCGCTGGTCGGACCGCCTCGATGATTTCCGCAGCGAAATTCTCGATTTGATGCAAACGCAAATGATCAAGAACGCCCTAATCGTGCCCCAGGGCGCCAAGGGCGGTTTCATCCTCAAGACCGCATGCAAGGACTCCGAGGAATGCGCCCGACTGGCGCAGGGCGCCTATGTGACGCTCATGCGGGGACTGCTGGACTTGACCGACAATCTGGAAGGTTCGCAGGTGGTGAGCCCGCTCCAGGTGGTGACCTACGACGACGTCGATCCCTATCTGGTAGTCGCCGCGGACAAGGGTACCGCGCGCTGGTCGGACTGCGCCAATGACATCGCTGCGGAATACGGCTACTGGCTGGGTGACGCCTTCGCCAGCGGCGGTTCGCGCGGCTACGACCACAAGCAGTTGGGCATCACCGCCCGCGGCGCCTGGGTCTGCGTAAAGCGGCATTTTCATGAATTGGGCCAGGACATCGACAGACAATCCTTCACGGCGGTGGGCGTCGGTAGCATGGACGGCGACGTGTTCGGCAACGGTATGCTGCAGTCGAGCAATATCCGCTTGCTAGGGGCGTTTAGCGCAGAGCACATCTTCCTCGATCCGAATCCAATCCCAGAGGTCTCCTTCGCGGAGCGTAAGCGCTTGTTCGAGTTGCCCGGCTCCACCTGGCAAGATTACGATCACGCCCTCATTTCGCCCGGCGGTGGGGTGTTCCGGCGCACCGCCAAGGACATCCTCCTCGGCTCCGAGGTACGTGCCTGGCTGGGCGTGCGTCACCCCTCGATCGACGGCGAAGCGCTGATCCGGTTTTTGTTGACGGCGCCGGTCGACTTGTTGTGGTTGGGCGGCATTGGCACCTACATCAAGGCCAGTTGGGAGTCCAACGAAGACGTGGGTGACCGCGCCAACGACAGCGTGCGAGTAGATGCCCTCCAGCTTCGATCCAAAGTCGTGGGCGAAGGCGCCAACCTGGGTTTCACCCACCAGGCGCGCATCGAGTACGCCCTGAACGGCGGCCGCATCAACACCGATGCGGTGGACAATTCGGGCGGCGTGGATCTCTCCGACCATGAGGTCAATCTGAAGACCCTCATGGCGCTGCTGCTGCGTCGCGGCGTCATCGCGGGCGACGACGACGAGCGCAATCGGTTTCTCGCGGAACTCACCGACGACGTCTGCTGTTCAGTGCTGGCCAACAACTATTGGCAAAGCCTGTGCCTGTCCTTGGAGCGCGAGCGCTGCCTCAAAGATGTCGAACCGTTCCTGGAACTGGCGGATCAACTGGAGAACACTGGGCTACTGGATCGGACCGCCGAATTCTTCCCCGTTCGGAAGGAAATTCAGGCCCGCGCCGGGCAAGGATTAACCCGACCCGAACTGGCTGTGCTGATGGCTCACGCCAAGCTTTCATTGAAACAGACACTGCTGGAGGCGCCGGAGTTTCTCAGCACGGAGTGGACTCGGGACATCCTCGCCGCTTATTTTCCCGAGGCTGTGCGTTCCCGCTATGCGGCTTATCTGGGGGACCACTCGCTGGGGCGGGAAATCGCCGCCACCATGATCTGCAACAGAGTGATCAACCAGGCCGGCGCCGGCCTTCTGGTGTGGGCCGACGGACTGGATGCAGGCCTCCTCATCAAAGTGGTAGGAGCCTATCTGGCCTTCGACCAGATCCTGGAAGGCGGCCGATTTCGCGAACAAGTGTGCGCCTTGGATAGCGACCTGGCGACCGCCCGCCAGTACGAACTGCTATTGCGACTGGAGGATGCCTTGGCGTTCTTGAGCCGCTGGGCCCTGAAACGCGGCAAAGGGTTTCTGCCCGAACCCGCTCTGGTCGGCGACTGGCGGGCCGATTTGCAGCAATATCTCGATCATCTCGCGGAAAGCCTGAGCGACGCCGAGCGTCCCCGATTTGAGGCGCGTTTGGCCGAACTTGCCGCACTGGGTTTCTCCGTCCCCGAAGCGCACCGTCTGGCGTTTTTGGACAGGCTCCGTGATTTCCCCATCCTGGTGGATTTGTCGCTACATTCGCGCGAAGCGCTGCGGCCGGTGGCGAAACTGGCCGACGCCATCATTGAACTCTTGGGGTTACGCCAAGTCATGGCGCTCTTGGCCGACGTGAAGGCGCGTGACCGCTGGGAATGCCGGCTACAGATGATCCTCGAGGACCGTCTGCGCTCCGGGGTGGCGCGCCTTGGACGGATGATGTTACGAACAGACATTCGGGAACCGGCGGTATTTTTTCGCCAGTACGGCATGCAACAGCACTTGGCGAAATTTCGGCGCCTGAGCCAGGAGTTCCACGAAACACCGCCGGTTACCCTGACACCTTTCGCCGCCCTTGGCGGCGAATTGGATACCCTAATCGACGCCTCCGGCACGGCCAGCGGATACGGCTGAGAGGCAGCCGGCTCGGCAGGATGAAGTCCACGATCTTCTCCTCCGAAATGCCGCCTGTCCACGGAACTTAGGATGCCATGAAAAATCAGCCCCTTCTCCCCACGGCTAAGACAAGGGCGGGGGCGAGCAAAGGAACGAAATCCTTGTTTAGTGCGGTCCCACCCAACCTTCCCTAGCAGCGGTGCAATCATCGAAATGGGGCTCTTGAGCGTTCACGACCAGTTTCTGCTAGCAGAGTGAAGGGAACCCCGGAAGCTAGTGACTTCGTTGTATCTGTAACTTGTATCTGTAAAAGGTTTTCTATCTTGGAAGAAAAATCACTCTTGCGCCCGCTCCTCGATGCCTTCGAGGAAGGCGTCTGCCTATTGGACGAGGCGGGTGCGGTGCGCTGCATGAACGCGGTGGCGGAGCGGTTGCTAGGGTACCGCGAGGACGAACTGCTCGGCCGCCCGTTTCTTTCCGACCTCGAAGTCGCGCAGGAGGGTGGCGCGCCCCAGTTCGGCGTCGGGGAGGCTTTCGACCGGCTTTCGGCGTTCCGCCAGGACCTCGCCCAGTTTCGCCGCAAGGATGGCAGCGTGCTCGGCGTGGCCTGCGCGCTACAACCGCTGGGGCGAGATGGCGCTGGTCCGACGCTATTGAAGTTCCGGGAACGCGAGCGCGGCCCCGCTTGCGACATTGCTCTCCGCGATATCGAGGCAAAGCTCGGTACCATCTTCGACACTATTTCTGACGGGCTTATAGTCATTGACCAAAGCGGCGCAATCCAATTGTTCACGTCAGGTGCGGAGCGGCTGTTCGGCTACCGCCAGGACGAACTGCTCGGTCAAAACGTCAAGACGCTGATGCCCTCTCCGTACCGGGAGGCTCACGACGGCTACCTCGCTACTTACCTCAGGACGGGCATCAAGAAGATCATCGGCATCGCGCGGGAAGTATCCGGTCAGCGCAAGAACGGCACGGTTTTCCCGTTGTATTTGTCCGTCGGCGAGATGTGCCTGGACGGGCGCCACCTCTTCGCCGGTATCATCCACGATCTGACCCAAGGCAAGCGTGCTGAGGAACAGCTTCTCACCCTGTCCGCCGCGGTGGATCAAAGTCCTGCAGCAGTGCTGATTACTGCCTTGGACGGACAAATCGAATACGTGAACCACGCTTTTACCCGCCTCACTGGTTATAGCGCCGGCGAACTCGTTGGCCAGAATCCGCGCCTCTTGCAATCCGGCCACACGGGCCATGAGCGGTACCGACGCCTATGGGAGACCATCCTGGATGGCCGCGAGTGGCGCGGCGAGATCCAGGATCGCAAAAAGAATGGCGAGCTTTATTGGGCCTTGGAAACCATTACCCCGCTCCATAATTCGCAGGGCGAGATCACCCATTACCTGGCCATCCAGCAGGATATCACCGAACAAAAACAAGACAAGGAAGCGCTTGCCGAAAGTGAAACACGGTTCCGCCAAGTGGCGGAAATGGCCGGCGAATGGCTATGGGAACAAGATCCGGAAGGCCATTACATTTACAGCAGCGGTGCGGTGCAGAACATCCTGGGATTTACGCCCGTGGAAATCCGCGGCAAGCATTACCTCGATCTGTTGACCGCGGAAGATCGCAAGCATTGGACGGAAGCGATTCCATTCCCCTCGGCCGACATGCGTCAGCCGTTCCATCGCTTGGTTAACCACTACCGCCACAAGGACGGACATGAGGTCTATACCGAATCCACGGGCGCGCCGATCTTTGACAAGCAGGGCAAACTCATCAAATGGCGCGGGGTGGATCACGACGTCACTGCCCGCAAGGCCTTCGAGGATGCCTTGCGCGTGCGCGACCGCGCCATCGAAGCTACCCACGTGGGTATCGTCATCACCGACGCCCAGGCGCAAGGTAATTCCAATATCTATGTCAACCCCGCACTGAGCCGCATCACGGGTTATTCGCGGGAGGAATTGCTCCGCCAGAACATGCGGTTGCTGCAAGGGCCGGACACGGATCCCGCGGCGGTCGAACAAATCCGCCAAGCCATCAATACCGGACGTAGCTGCGAAGTAGTCTTGAAAAACTACCGCAAGGGGGGCGCGCCGTTCTGGAATGAGTTGCTAATCTCGCCGGTAGTCGACGACAGGGGCAAACTGACCCACTATATCGGCATCCAGACTGATGTGACCGAGCGTCGTCGAGCGGAGGAAAGCCGGCACGAACTGGAGATCGCCAAGCATATCCAGCTCTCGCTCCTACCGGCCGCCCCGTTACGCCTGCCGAGCGCCGAACTCGCAGGAGTGTGCGTGCCTGCCAGTCACGTGGGAGGCGATTATTTCGACTTCTTTCACACTTCTGGAGCCGTGGACGTCGTCATCGCCGACGTGTCCGGCCACAGCGTGGGAGCCGCTCTCATCATGGCCGAAGTGCGCAGCACCCTCCGCGCGAGCACCCGCAAGGTGGCCGGGGCTCCGGTGGGGCCGGCGCAAGTCCTACACGTTCTCAACGAGCTCCTATACGACGATTTGACCGGGGTCGAATTGTTCATCACGATGTTTTATCTGGAATATCTATCAGATACCCGCACGTTGAAGTACGCCAATGCTGGCCATAATTTGGCGTTGCTGTTACGGCTCGGGGATGCGACCTGCACACCTCTGGATGCGGAAGGTCTAGTGCTGGGTGTCCGGCGCGAAGTCGACTTCGAAGAAAGGAGCATAGAGCTGGCCGCCGGCGACAGACTATTGCTGTACACCGACGGAGTTACCGACGCCCAAAACCCAGAGGGGGAATATTTCGACGTTGCTCGCCTCTGCGCCCTGTTCTCCGCCTACCGGACGCTTCCGCCGGAAGCGTTGATCGAACAACTGTTGGCCGAGGTGCGTGCCTTCAGTGGCCATATCCCGCTCCGCGACGACATCAGCATGGTGACGCTGCAAGTTCGGTGACCTGGATCCGAGAACATCGATGGGCAGCCGCTCCCGCATTTCCGACAGCACCTCCGTCAGCAAGGCTTGTTCCCGAAAGAGAAGCTGCATGCATTCGGTCCATCCCGTGGCGATATCAGTGAGCACCAAGGTTTGGATAAAGCTGCCGTTTGCCCGCAGACCGCTGTGAGCGACCAAGTCGGCTTCGCATGGGCAAACAGATCGGCAAGGCGCTCAAAGGGCATAACGGAGTGGTCAATGCAGTTGCGTTGGGCGAGATCGACGGCGCGCCCGTCATCGTCTCTGGAAGCTAGGGCGGGACAGTCAGCGTGTGGAACGCCGTCCGGGCAAACATATCGGCAAGCCGCTCAAAGAGCATACCAGAGCGTCCATGCGGTCGCTCTGGGCGTGACAGACATGGTGTGTGAGGCGATCGAGCAGCGCATCGGTGAGACGTTGGCTTTGGAAAACGCTCGTCCATTCCTCGAATGGAAGATTCGACTGAGGCTTTCAAACCAGGCTGACGCGGGAGATAGCCTTCTGCGTTTCGGTCTGGCTCTCGCCTTGCGCCTCGGCGACCGAAACCGCTGTCATGTTGATGATGCCGCGCGCCGTCACCGAAGGCGTCAGGATATGGGCGGGCTTGGCGGCGCCGATGAGGATGGAACCGATCAGCAAGGCGTCGGCCATGATCATTGTCATCGTATAGGCGATATTGGCGGCGTCGAGATTGGGCATGACGAGAAGGTTCGCCTCGCCTTTCAGACGCGAGGATGGCAACACAAGGTCGCGCATCGCCTGCGATAAAGCCGTATTGGCCTGCATCTCGCCATCGGCTTCGACATCGGGCGAGCGCTGGCGCAGGATTTCCAGCGCGTCGCGCATCTTGAGGGCCGAAGGCGTGTCATCCGAACCAAAATCAGAATGCGACACAAAGGCGATTTTCGGCTCGATACCGAACAGGCGGACGTGTGCGGCGCACATCAGCGCCATTTCCGCGATCTCCGGGGCAGCCGGATCGCGCCGGACATGGGTATCGGCAAGAAAAAAGGCGCCCTTATTGGTGATCACGAGGCACATCGCGGAAAGATCGGTCGCGCCAGGAACGAGCCCGATAAGGTCCTTGATGTATCGCAAGTGCGGATTGAAACGTCCGTCGAGGCCGCAAAGCATGGCATCGGCGTCGCCGCGCTTCACCGCGATCGCCGCGATCACCGTCGAATTGGTCCGCACTAAGGTGCGCGCCGCCTTGGGCGTGATTCCGTGCCGTCCAGCAGACTCAAGATAGGTCGCGACATAATCGCGATAGCGCGGGTCTTCATTGGGATTGATGAGTTCGAAATCGCGCCCCCGCCGCACCGACAGGCCGAACCGGTCGAGACGCATGTCTATGACTTCGGGACGGCCTATCAGGATCGGCTTTGCGATCCCTTCCTCGACGATGGTCTGGACTGCCCGGAGCACCCGCTCATCCTCGCCTTCCGCGTAAATGACGCGTTTCGGATTGGCTTTTGCAGCTTGCATCAAAGGCTTCATGATAAAGCCGGAACGGAACACGAAACGCGACAGCGTCTCTTCATAGGCGACGAAATCGGTGATCGGCTTTTTCGCGACGCCGGTTTCCATTGCCGCCTTGGCGACGGCCGGCGCGATGCGCAGGATCAGGCGCGGATCGAAAGGCGAAGGAATGAGACTGTCTTTGCCATATTGACGCGCCTCGCCACCGTAGGCCTTGGCGACGACATCGGACGGAGGCTCGTGCGCCAATTGTGCGATCGCCCGCACTGCGGCGAGTTTCATCGCCTCATTGATCGTCGAGGCGGCGACATCGAGGGCGCCTCGAAACATGTAAGGAAAACAAAGGACGTTGTTGACTTGATTGGGATAATCCGAGCGTCCGGTGCAGATCATTGCGTCCGGCCGCGCCGCCAGCGCGACGCCAGGCTCGATTTCCGGTGTGGGATTGGCGAGCGCCATGATCAGCGGCGTCTCGCCCATTTGCTTCACCATCTCCGGCCTCAGGACGCCGCCAGCCGATAGGCCGAGGAAAACATCGGCGCCGCCAATGACATCGGCAAGCGTGCGCGCATTGGTGTCCCTGGCATAGATCCCCTTGCGCGCGTTCATCGAAATCTTGCGGCCCTTGTAGACGACACCCTCGGTGTCGGTGACGAAGATATTCTCGCGCTTGGCGCCGAGATCGACGAGCAAATCAAGACACGCAAGCGCCGCCGCGCCCGCTCCCGAGGTTACGATCTTGGAATTGCCGATGGATTTGCCAGCAAATTCCATGGCGTTGACGATGGCTGCGGCGACGATGATCGCCGT
>Ga0116217_10006387_pt1 | contig 10228 bp, 7 predicted proteins | sample Sb_taG_6_FD_89697 | JGI IMG/M metagenome (GOLD analysis project Ga0116217, IMG submission 89697) | Peat soil microbial communities from Weissenstadt, Germany - Sb_50d_4_PS metaG | ecosystem: Environmental > Terrestrial > Soil > Wetlands > Peat | place: Germany: Weissenstadt | collected 2010-09-21 | reverse complement strand
CGCGCATCCGGGTAGTCCTTGTAGCGTCGCCAGCCGAGCAGCATGGTCTGGCACATGCGATAAAGACTCGGCCCGTTGCGCTCGAAATCGCGCCAGAACGCCCAGTCCAGGAACCTTTTTGAATCCTCGCGGGAAATTGCGCGGTGGCGAAAGTTGAATTTGTACTGCCCGTGTACATCGGCAAAATCAACATCCGTCAGCATTCGACCCTGATCAGACATTTCCTCGTAAAGCGGCGTGCCCGGAACTGGCGTGTAGAGCATGAACTGGTGGAAATCGGTCTGGTAGTCGACCGCCGATTCGATTTCGCCCACGATGTTGTCGGGCGTGTGATGTTCGAGCCCGATGATGGTCGAGCCTTGCACTCGTATGCCATGTTCGCGAAGCTCGCGTGTGAGTTGCCCTACGTCCGTACCGTGCAACTTGTTATAACTGGACTTGGGAGATTCCAAACCCATCCACACCCAGGAAACGCCGAGTTCGACCAGTTCCAGCATGGTGTATTTGCGAATCGCATTGGCGGAAGAAAACACTGCAAGCTCCCAGCTCTTGCCGCCTTCCTTCATGCGCTCCAGCAGGCGCATGGCGCGCGTACGGTTCAACAGGAAGTTCTCGTCCATCACAAAGAAGGAATGTACTTTGAGTTCGGACTCGATCTTGCACATTACGTCAAACAGTTCATCGCCGGTCTGGTAAAAGTTGACGAACTTCCCCTTACCACCAAAGAAAGCAGACGTAGTACAGAAGTTGCATCCCATGGGGCACCCCACCGACGGAATGATGGTTGCCGCCGTCCCGCCCTTCCGCTGCGGCAGGCGTATACCCATGATGCGTGTTTGTAGACCGGAGACAATGGCGGGATGACGGACGGGCGCGTGCTCGTCTTCGCCAAGGTACCGACGCATCCACGCGATGCCTTCTCCGCGCACGATGTGGTCGGCATCGATCATTGCGTCCAGGCCGGGAATGGCAGCTACATGTCCGCCCACCACGATCACCGAACCCGGCGACAATTCCCTCACCATGCGGCACATCTCCCGGACCTTCAAAACATTCACGATGATCGAAGAGATGCCAACGACGTCGTAGTGGTTGGTGGTTAATTCATGAGCAAAGGCTCCGCGCGTGGGGAAGTCAAGCACGCTGCAAGGTACCGAAATGTTTTCCTGAATCAGCATGATGCCCCACGAGCGATGAAACATACGCAACGAGAAGCTGCCTTGCGCGCGTGTGACCTGGTTGTGGTAGAGCTCCATGGGATTGATGGAGCGGCTGCCAAATTTGTCGTCTTGTGCGTAAGGCCCGAAGACTGAACTCAGCAGAATGCGAGCATTACTGCCCTTTGGATGAGTTTCCATATGATTGATGTTCCGAGCGTACCCCTCGGCGGAATTCTTTGCAGTGATCTTTAATACAAGTTACAAAACTATTACATGCCGGGCGTCCGAGGTTATTTTTGAGACTTAGTTGCCGATGGGCAAATATCCAGGCCAGCTTCCGACACAGCCCAAAAAATACAGGGCGAGTGGTGTACACCCGCCCTGCAACCGTCCACCTTCAGGTCGTTTAAAAGAATCCCAACGCCTTCGGGCTGTAACTTACCAGCAGGTTCTTGGTCTGTTGGTAGTGGTCGAGGATCATCTTGTGGGTCTCGCGGCCAAAGCCCGACTGTTTGTATCCGCCGAATGCGGCATGTGCCGGATTACAGGTGGTAGCAGTTTGTCCACACGCGGCCAGCCTTGATTTCGCGGCCCACGCGGTAGGCGTTGGTGGCATTGCGTGACCAAACGCCTGCGCCCAGGCTGTAGACTGTGTTGTTGCCGATCGCGATCGCGTCTTCGAGGTCTTTGAACTTGGTTACGGAAAGCACGGGACCAAAGATCTCTTCCTGGAAGATGCGCATCTTGTTGTGACCAGTAAAGACGGTCGGTTTGACGTAGTAGCCGTTTTCCAGATCGTTTCCGAGATGAGCTTGTTCGCCGCCAATGGCGCAACGCGCTCCCTCGCCTTTGCCAATCTGGATGTAGCCTAGAATCTTCTCCAGTTGATCGCGCGACGCCTGCGCACCCATCATTATTGAAGGATCGAGCGGATTGCCGACCTTGATCTTGCCTACGCGGGCAACCGCGCGCTCCAGGAACTTGTCGAAGATGGACTCCTGAATCAGAGCGCGAGACGGGCAAGTGCACACCTCGCCTTTGTTGAAGGCGAACAGAGCAAAGCCTTCCAGCGCCTTGTCGAAGTATTCATCGTCAGCGTCCATCACGTCGGCAAAGAAGATGTTGGGAGACTTGCCGCCCAACTCCAGGGTCTGCGGGATGATGGGTTCAGACGCGTACTGCATGATCAAACGGCCGGAGCGCACAGGCGTATGTGCGCTATGGCACGCGCAGAGGGTCCTTCCGTTGCAAGAATGCGAGCGAGAAGCCGTCATCGGACGGATCAGCCTGGCTCAGGTCTTTGTATTCCGGATTCATGGATTTCCCAGCGTGATCGAGGGTCTTAGTGAACGGGGGCGCAACTGCGTGCATCCGGTGTCAATGCGTGCGGACGGTGAGCACGGGTACCTTACTGTTTCTGACGACATACTCTGCGACGCTGCCCAGCAGTAAATGCGCCAAGCCAGAACGGCCATGGGTTCCCATGATGATCATTTGGCACTTCAATTCCAATGCGGCATCCACAATCGCGGGCCGCGGCGAACCTTCGCGAACCAATGTCTCTGCATCGGGTATCAGCTGCTTTAGCCCATCCATGCGCTGCTGGGCTTGCTCTCGAATCAGAGGAAGCGGATCAAGGCCAGCGGTCACGCAACTTGTTTCTGCCAAGCTAAAGATGTCGATGACATGCAGTGGAACCAACTTCGCTCCGAATGTAGCGGCAAAAGACTGGGCCCATTCCAAAGCCGTGGTAGCCTGATCCGAAAAGTCGGTGGCCACAAGGATTCGTGAAATCCTGGGGAAGTTGGTGGTTGGTTGATTCTTCGTATTCATATTTGCCCCGCTTGATCTCTGGAATAAGAAAAGGGACAAAGATAAAAAGTCAGTTCCTTACCACTCTGGATACGGCACCAAAGGCTTGCAAATATTCCTTTACCCCTTGGAGTGCTGTTTGGCCTTTTCGATGTATTCCTGTAGTTGCTGCTTCTGCGGGTAGTTCGGGTTCTTCTGCAATAACTCTTCCCAGGCTTCGACCGCGCCTTTCGGATCGCCCTTGCCTTGCCAGCGGACTATGCCCAGGTTGAACAGCGTTCCGGGATGATAGGGTTCATACTTCAATGCTTTCTGGAACTCGGCGATGGCTCCATCGGCGTCTCCGGTGTACCAGAGCGACGTGCCCAGATCGGTTAACAGGTCTGCGTTCTTAGGCTGGTTCTTGGCTGCGAGTCGGTAGTACTTGACCGCCTCCTGATATTGTTGCCCGTCGTAGTACAGATTGCCTACCTTCACAATTGTGTCGACGTCGTCAGGGTTGGTCTTCAGGGTCTCAAGCAGCGGGGCGACCGACTGGTCCAACATTTCTTTTTGTTGCGCGGGAGTCACCTGGGCCTGCGTCGACGTGCTTGCCGCGCTGTCGTTGGCACGAGGCGCTACGGTTGTCTCTGAGGCAGGCGAAGCGGAGCCGCGAAACAGGTAGCCGAGGGCTACGCCCAGCACCAGGCAGAAGACTGCCAGTATGTACGCCTGTGTACCAGTCCAGCTTCCGCGTTCGGCAGTTTGGGGATGAGATACAAAGTGCGCTGTCTGCTCCACTTTTTCCATGGGTTTTCGCTACTCCTTTTAGGGTCTGGTGCCGGCAAGCGCCGTTTCGGGCGGTTGCAGGTGGAACAGTTGCCGCAAAGCAGTGGTCATCTGTTCCTGCTGCACTTTTTCTGGAAGTTCCTTCAGTTCGCGGGCCAGGGACCCGGCGATTCTTTGTGTCATCCGGGACATGACTGCGTTTAACATTTCATCCTGGTCTTTGGAGAACGGTCCGTTCTCTTGTCGAAAGGAATCCAGTTCTTGCCGGCAAATCTCGTCCAGCCGCAGGCGCAGAGCGACGATGGTCGGAACTACGCGCTCCGCCATCAGTTTGCGACGGAAACCTTGCGCCTCGGCTTGCAGAATCTTCTGTGCGGCGACTGCGGCAGCCTCGCGCTCGCCCGCGTTGTGGTCGACGACGTTTTCCAGGTCATCGAGGTCATACAGGAAAACCCCCTTGACGTCGCGCACGCCGGAGTCGATGTCGCGGGGCATCGCGATATCCACGATCACCAGAGGCTGATCTTTACGGCCCCGACTCTTGCGTTCGCTAATCAGGATCTCGGCTTCCTCGCGGCTCAGAATCGTATGTGGGCACGATGTCGAGCTGATGATGATGTCGGCTTCCGCCATGTGTTGCCAGCGCTCCTCGAACGGGATCGCGAGGCCACCCAGTTTCGCGGCAAGCTCAGCCGCATGCTCGAGTGTGCGATTAATCACCAGGACAGAGCTGGCTCCGTGGTTGAGCAATCCACGAGCTGAGAGTTCGCTCATCTTGCCCGCGCCCAGCAGGAGAACCCTCTTGTTTTCGAGCGTGCCGAAAATCTGCCGTGCGAGCTCGACGGCGGCATAAGGAATCGAAACCGCCGCGTTGCCAATCGCCGTCTCACTGCGCACCCGCTTCGAGACGGTGAGCGCCTTTTGCAGCACGGCGTCGAGGAAGCGGCCGGTTGCCCCCATCTTCTGCGCTTGTTGCCAAGCCTGTTTCACCTGAGACACGACCTGGGGCTCGCCCACTACCATGGAATCGAGGCTGGATGCGACTCGGAAGATATGGAGAAGGGATGCTTCATCCAGCAAGCGATAAAAGTGCTTCCACTCGCACAGCTTGAGTCCATATTCGGCTCCGAGCAGCCGCATCACCGAGTTGGCGGCCAGGGTGACGTCGTCGGCCCACAACCAAAACTCCGTCCGGTTGCAGGTGGCCATGACAATCACTTCGTCGATGCCTTCCGCCCTTGATAGCTGTGCCAGGGCTTCGTACCGCCGGCTTTCGGCGATCCAGAAGCGTTCCCGCACGGCTACCGGGGCTGTTCGGTAATTCAGGCCGACGACCATCAGAGAGGGTTCCAAGACTTATCTCCTGCTGACCACACCTAGGAAAGGCATGCTCCGTGCCAAAGCATGGCTCCGCCCACGAGCAGTAATCGACTTGTGTTTTCATCGAGTTACGGTGGTTGCAGTCGGGCAGGAGGTGGGGTTTGCGACGCTAAGATTGCGGGATATCACGCTGAACCGCGTCTTTTAGCCCCTGAGGCATTTCACCACAGAGACACGGAGGCACAGAGCGAACAGATACGAAGCAATTCGTGGATTAGGCTTGGGCCAGGTTTTTTATCGACGTTCTCTGTGGCTCTGTGGTGAGCTTTATGGTGAGCTTTGTGTTCAGCGTGCGACTTCCGCCGGGACCGTGTCCTTCTCCTTCAAACTTGTCGTACGCGGTTGGTAGACGCAGAACGGCTCCTCGTCGAGATAGTTCCCGGTCGCGGCGTAGGCGCGCGCGCGGCAGCCCATGCAAATATTGCGGAACTCGCAACAGCCGCACTTGCCCTTCAGGTTGTTGACGTCGCGGAGTTGATTGAACACCACCGAGTTTTCCCAGATGTCGGCGAACGACTGCTTTTTCAGGTCTCCTGCCAGGGCCGGCAAATATCCACAGGGATAGACCTCGCCTTGATGAGAGATGAAACACACCGCGGTTCCGGCCAGGCATCCCTTGGTCATGGCGTTCATGTCGGAAGGATGCGTGCCGGGGTGTCCGACTGCGTGTCCGATCCCATGAGGCTTCAGTTCGATGCCGGTTGAGCCGGGCATTGCCATCTCTGTAGGGCCGATACTTGGCGAATGCTGTGCCACTTCAGCCACCGGATGAGCAGCCTGAGCGGCTGCAGCTTCGGAACGGCGTTCCGCGACACGGCGTTGGCGAACCACGCGGAAGTAGTGTGGCGCACAGGTTGCTTTGAGCTCGATTCCACCTTCGAGCGAGCGATCGTAGAACCAGTTCAGCATGCGCTCGTACTCCTCCGGCGGAACCATCTGTTCGGCAGCGATATCCACGCCGCAGCCCACCGGCACCAACAGGAATGTATGCAGCGCATCCGCTCCCAGCGACTTCGCCAGTTCGAGCACCAGCGGAAGCTGATGGGCATTGTGGCGGGCGATCGTGGTGTTGATCCGCACCGACATGCCCAGATTCTTCAGATTGCGGAAACCGGCAATGGCGGCATCGAATGCGCCGGGAATGCCGCGGAAGGTGTCGTGGGTAAGCATATCAGCGCCGTCCAGGCTGATGGCCACGCGACGTACACCGCTGTCGACGATCATTTGCGCAACGTGCTTGGTGACTAGCGTGCCATTTGTAGCCAGTGCCACGCGCAGACCTTTGTCGGTGCCATAACGCGCCAACTGAAAAATATCCGAACGGAAAAGCGGTTCACCGCCGCTCAACACCAGAATTGGAGTGGACACCTCGGCGATCTGATCGATGATCTCGCATGCAGATTGGGTGGAGAGATCGGAGGGAGAACTGAGCTCTGTAGCGCTGGCCCGGCAATGGATACAGCGGAGATTGCAGCCTTTGGTCAACTCCCAGAAAACTAGTCTCGGCTTGTTCTGGTTTGCCCGACCTGAATGCTGCCCGTTGCCGTTTGCCGATGCCATATGCAATCTCCCTTGTACTTGGACCTGGGGTTCTGCTCACCCTTGGCGCAACAATAGAAGAGGACGAATCGGCTGGCGGTGATAGTCATCACCCGAAATTGTGATCTCGATCACAAGACCTAAGTCTTCTGGAATGTGGGGAATTGGGAGCGGGGTTGGCCTTTCCTCAAGTGTTTCCCCCTGGATGCAATCCCGCCCGCATTCGGCCAGCCACCTGCGCGCCGGCGCGGCTAGTTGTGGTTTGCGATCTCGCGCAGCGCTGCCGTGTTGCGAATCAGCAGCGTCGAGCCCTTCGACTGCACGATCTGACGCCTCTTCATCTCAGCAAACAGCCGGGTCACCGTCTCTCGCGACGTCCCGATCATCTGTGCGATCTCCTCGTGAGTGAGCCTCAGCTTCAGTCGCGGCTCCGCCTTGGCAGACTCGCCGTTCTTGCAGCTCCATTCCAGAAGCAAGTTCGCCAATTTCTCGGAGGCAGAGTGGGACAGTCCGAGCGAGCGCACTTCCTGGCAAGCGGTGTGATACTTGTCGCTTAACTGCTCGGCCACTTTGAAGCAGGCCTCCACATCTTCCTTCAGGAAGCGAAGAAAGTCATCGCGCTTTACGAAGTTGACTTGGCAGGGGTCCAGAGTTTCCGCGGTTACTTCGTAAGGTTTGTCGGAGATGGTGGCGCTCAATCCCAGTACCTCTCCTGGCTCGGCAAGTTTCACAATCATGGTTCTGCCGTTCGGAGAGTTAATGGAAAGCTTTACGCTGCCTTTGCAGAGCACGAAGATGCCCCGTGGCACCTGTCCTTCGACAAACAGCACAGCCCCTTGAGGATACGCGGTCGCATACTTGATGCTTTCAAAGGCGTGCAGCGCGCTTGCCGGCAGATCGCAGAAGATCCGATCCGCCCGTAGCTTGCAGGTAAGACAGCTTTCTACAATCTCCATTCCGTATGGTGAGAGCATAAACTAGCCTCCTCGAAAACCCTTCTATGACGGCCTCGGGTCGGGCTGACTGCTTGAGTCGCGTTCTTGCGCAGTCCACAGCCAGCGGGGCCAGTCCCGTCTGAGGTCAGTGTCTGCCCGGATGAAATGCTTGGCTGTGCTGCAAGGCACACGCCGTTGTGACCTTGCTCACAGCAACCTGTGTGACGTGCGTCACAAGCGTCTGTGATGCGCCTTGCTGCGTTCAGGCCTCGTATCGTCGATGCTTGAGCAGTCAAAGTGGGAGCGGGGAAGTTACAAACTCTATTGAACGCAAGGGCGGTCGACGTTATGAAGCGCAAGTTCAAGACCATGGATGCAAACGAGGCGGTCGCCTACGTCGCCTATCGGGTTAACGAAGTGATTGCCATTTATCCCATCACGCCTTCCTCGAACATGGGCGAATGGGCGGACGAGTGGTCGTCGCAGAGAATCCAGAACATCTGGGGCACGGTTCCCCACGTGATGGAGATGCAGAGCGAAGGCGGAGCCGCCGGAGCTGTGCACGGCGCGCTGCAGACCGGTTCGCTGGCCACAACCTTTACTGCCTCCCAAGGCCTGCTGCTCATGATCCCGAACATGAATAAGATTGCGGGAGAACTTACTCCCACGGCGTTCCACGTTTCGGCGCGCACCTTGGCTACCCACGCACTTTCGATTTTCGGTGACCATTCGGATGTCATGTCCTGCCGCGCTACCGGATTCGCCATGCTTAGTTCCAACTCCGTGCAGGAAGCCATGGACATGGCACTGATCGCGCACGCCGCTGCGCTCGAGTCGCGCATTCCATTCCTGCATTTCTTCGACGGCTTCCGAACCTCGCATGAGGTCAACAAAATCGAAATGCTCGCCGAAGACGACATGCGGGCGCTCATCAACATGGATCGCATCATCGAGCATCGCCAGCGCGCTCTTTCGCCGGATCATCCCGTTTTGCGCGGCACTGCCCAGAATCCCGATGTGTTTTTCCAGATGCGCGAGCGGGCAAACTCTTACTACGAGGCTTGCCCGGAAATCGTTCAATCCGTAATGACTAAGTTTGCCGAGGCTGTGGGGCGGTCCTATCACTTGGTGGACTACGTTGGTGCGCCTGATGCCGATCGCGTGATCGTATTGATGGGGTCGGGCGCAGAGGTGGCTCACGAAGCCGTCGAATATCTCAACGCGCGGGGCGAAAAGCTTGCGCTGTTGAAAGTGCATTTGTATCGCCCCTTCCCGGTGCAGGCGTTCCTGGAAGCCTTGCCTGCCAGCGTGCGGAAGATCGCCATCCTCGATCGCACCAAGGAATCGGGCGCGATCGGCGAACCGCTCTATCTCGATGTGGTGAACGCGCTGCACGAAGGCGTGAAAGCGGGCTACAGCCCTCGGAAAACTGCGCCAGCGGTTGTGGGCGGACGCTACGGGCTCTCCTCCAAGGAATTCACGCCGGCAATGGTCAAGGCGGTCTACGACAATCTGAAGGCGGATCAGCCGAAAGATCATTTCACCATTGGCATTCAGGACGACGTCAGCCACACCAGTTTGTCCTATAATCCCGAGTTTTCCACCGAACCTGACAATGTGGTTCGCGCCATGTTTTACGGTCTGGGCGCGGACGGCACAGTGGGCGCCAACAAGAATTCGATCAAGATCATTGGCGAGAACACAGACAACTACGCGCAAGGTTACTTCGTTTACGATTCGAAGAAGTCAGGCGCGGTAACGATTTCTCACTTGCGCTTTGGGCCGCAGCCGATTCGATCCAGCTATCTAATCTCCAAAGCCAATTTCGTGGCCTGCCATCAGTGGATATTCCTTGAGCGCTATGACATGCTCAGTGCCCTGGTTTCCGGCGGCACTTTCCTGCTCAACAGTCCCTTCGGGAAGGATGAAGTTTGGGACCATCTCCCACGTCCGCTTCAGGAGCAGCTCATTTCGAAGCGCGCGAAGTTCTACGTAATCGACGCCTACCAGGTGGCGCGCGACACCGGCATGGGCAGCCGCATGAACACGATTTTGCAGGTGTGCTTCTTTGCCATCTCTAAGGTTTTGCCGGGGGATCAAGCAATTGAGGCGATTCGCAAATCGATTCGCGACACCTACGGCCGCAAGGGCGAAGAGATCGTACAGAAGAACATGAAAGCCGTGGACGAAACTCTGGCGCACTTGTTCGAAGTGAAAGTCCCAGCCGAATTGAGCAGCACCATTGAGATGCCGCCACCGTTCTCTCCCTCAGCACCGGAATTCGAGCGAGACGTACTGGGCGTGATCTACGCGGGACGCGGCGATGAATTGCCTGTCAGTGCATTCCCCGTAGATGGAACTTTTCCCACCGGCACCGCGAAATGGGAGAAGCGCAACCTGGCGCTCGAAATCCCCACCTGGGATTCGAAGATTTGCATCCAGTGCGGAAAATGCGCCATGGTGTGTCCGCATTCGGTCATCCGCATCAAGGTTTACGACACGAAAGAACTGCAAGGCGCGCCCGCAACTTTCAAATCCACGGAGAGCCGCGACAAAGAATGGCAAGGCCTCAAGTATACGATTCAGGTAGCGCCGGAAGACTGTACCGGTTGCGGTATCTGCGTTGAAGTTTGT
>Ga0116217_10006385_pt1 | contig 10229 bp, 7 predicted proteins | sample Sb_taG_6_FD_89697 | JGI IMG/M metagenome (GOLD analysis project Ga0116217, IMG submission 89697) | Peat soil microbial communities from Weissenstadt, Germany - Sb_50d_4_PS metaG | ecosystem: Environmental > Terrestrial > Soil > Wetlands > Peat | place: Germany: Weissenstadt | collected 2010-09-21 | reverse complement strand
CGTTCAAATAGTGCCCGGAATTGCAGGTCGCCGCCCTTTGCGGACATTTGTGAGCGCGGGGAAACATAGACTTGGTAAGCGAGGCTTCAACTAAAGTCCGGACTCGATAGCTTGGAGCAGACGGAAGCGCATCTCATCGTTCGTCGAGAGCGAGATTACGAAGCGCACCCGTCCGTGGCGTGAGGTGTCGGCGTAGCCGGCGAGCGTGCGGACCCCATCCATGGTGCCGGTCTTGTTCATTCCGCCGTCATGGCCATGGAGCAGGTCGGCGTGGGGCGCGAAGAGCTCGAGCACCTTGGCGAGGCCGCGGGCCGTGAAGCGGTTATCGCGGCTGATGCCCGAGCCCTCCTCAAGATTGATGACGTCGGCGAGGCCGTGCGCGGTGAGCATCTCGTTCGCTGCCTGAAGCGACTTCTCGAGGCTGACCGGCCCGCCCAGTCGGCGCGCGCCGACCTCGAGGAAGACTTGATTGGCGACGAAGTTGTTCGAGTCGCGAAGCATCTCGGCGAGGATCTCCGAGAGGGCGCGCGACTGTCGGTGAACGGTGATCGGCTCCAGTCCCGTGGGCACGGTGCCGACCGAGATTTCCCCTTTCACGCTGCCGCCGGCCCGCCCGATGAACGCGGCGATCAGCTCGCCGGCGTATTGCAGGCCGACCGAGGGATCCTGGCCAAGACTGATGCGGCCGATTCCGTCCGGGCCCTTCGCGCGGAACCGAGCGATCGCGAGCGGAGTGATCGGAGTCTGCTCCTCCGCGGAGCGCACCTCATTGCCGCTGCGCTCGGCGTAGACAGTGTTGAAATTCACCGCCAGCGCCGAATTCAGCGCATCGTAGGCCTCGTCATCATCCTCGATGCCCGGGATGCGTAGGTTCGAAGGATAGTAGCTGGCGTCAACCACGATGCGCGTGATCGGCGCCTTGCCGACTTTTGGGACCAGATCGGTCGCGAGCGGCGCCAGCTCCTCTGAGGTCAGGTAAGGATCGCCGCCTCCGCGCACGTAGAGCACCCGCTTGTTGTCGAGGTAGAAGCGGGTCTCGAAGCGGTAGTCCCCGCCCAGCACCTCCATCGCCAGCCAAGCCGTCACGATCTTGACGACTGAGGCCGGGACGAAGGGCTCGTCAGCATTCTGGGCCACCAACTCGTTACCCTCGGCGTCGATCACAACCACCAACCCCGATGGAGCGAGGGCCGCAACCTCCTCCTTGACGCCGGCCAGAGACGGGGCCGGCAGCAGGAGCAAAACGAAGGCGAGCACGCGAGACCACATGGCGACTCCAGCGCGGTTGCAATGTTCGCAACTTGCGGGACAATGCTCGCGATACTCAAGCGCTAAGTCAGTCTAATCCCAGCGTTTCCGCTTATGGCGCATCTGTTGCGTTCCGCGAACAGCAGCTTCGTCCCGTCGCATGATGATTGGCGGAGCAGGCTTGCGTGCCGCGTCGGCGCAAGGTCGCGATTTCCGCGAGATCTCAGGGCGTCAACCCGGGGGTCCAGTCGTTCTGCTGTTCGATTTGCCGTTCGAATTGCCTCACTGCCTCAGCGTCTCACCGCACAACGCCAAATCGCGCGTGCCGAACGTGACCCGAATGGGAGACCAGGATTTTGCAGTTCACCCAGTTTTTCACAAGCGGCAGCATGCTCCCAATGTGCAGGAGCCGTGAGAACAAGTACGACAGGCAATCTCCGCTTCTACGCGGCTTCAACCAGAAATAGCGAACGCCACCTACCGATGCCGGCGCCGTCGAGCTCACTTCCGCTATATCGTATCTCCGTTCATCGATCCCTCCACCGCCTCCAACGTAGGCGCGGGTAACGACCAGATCGCTAAGGCGGGGCGGTTTTCAGTCGGCAAATTGGCTGCCTCGATAGCCGAAGCGGATAGTGTAGATGGGGACAAACGCACTATCAGAGGAACCCGCGTTGGGACGGCTTCGAGGACAGGATTAGGCAAGATAGCTGCCTTCCAGCATCGCCCTGGAACGGCAAAGGTCGGCCCAGAGCGGAAGTTGCCATGCTCCGTTTGTGACTCGACTTTGACCCCGTCAATCGGTGGGTTGCGGCGCCGATCGTTGCAGAGAACCGGCGGCCGATATACGAGCGGAGACGGCAGCTCGCCTACACGAGCGCCGCCCTCAGACAGACCGAAAGGTGTTCAAGGAAGGCCTCGCTCAGCGGGGGAAGAGTTCGTCCAGACCTCTTGATGATGGAGACCGGTCTCGTGAACGACGGGTCATCGATCGGTTTCGACAGGAGTCCCGGCTCCGCCTTGATTTCCCGGGCGGAGCCGGGAAGGATCGTCAGCCCCAGGCCGGCGCGCACCATGCCGACCGCCGTCATCATGTAGATCGCCTCGCACGTCGTCTTGGGCATAAGACCCAGCGATTGGAATCCCGCATCGACGATCGCGCGCACGCTCGTGTCTCTCTGCATGAGGATCAAGGGGAACTCGGAGAGCGAGGCAGGCGTGATTGTCTTCACCCGCGCGATGGGGTGGCCCCTTGGATAGACGACGTGCAGGCGATCCTGCGCCTCAAACACGGTTTCGACGTCGGGAGCTTTGATGGTTCCTCCCATCACGCCAAAATCGACCTGTTCTGATTGAACGAGGCTCAAGACCTGACCCGCAATGACGTCCCTGAGATCGAAAATGACGTTCGGCCTCTTACCGCGAAAGCCCAGGATTGCGTCGGGCAGTACGCCTGCGGCGACCGACGGCAGCGCAGCCAGTCTGACGATTCCGCGCGTCTGCGTTGCAATGTCGCGCGCACTTTCGAGCGCTGCGTCGAAATCCTGAAGCGTCCGTTCGAACGCCGGAATGAGATCGCGCGCGACCCGGGTCAACTCGACCGAGCGCGTGTCGCGGTCGAACAACGTCACCCCGAGCGCCTCCTCGAGACGCCGGATTTGCATGGTGAGGGCGGGCTGGGTGACGTTCAAGATCGACGCCGCGCCGGTGAAGCTCTTGACGCGAGCGACCGTCAGGAAGGAACGGACCTGCCGCAGGCTGACATCCATAAGGCGATATTATTGCTGATATCAAATAAATTCAATTGTCTTATCATGCCTTTCGCCGCATGAGTCCGATCAGAAGCACCGCAGACAGGACGGGCTGAGCCGGGAAAGGGATGCGCAGTGCTGGCGGTTCTGGGCCTCGTCACCATCGCCCTTCTGCTGACCGTCATCATGACGAAATGGATGTCGCCGTTGATGGCGCTCATCCTCATTCCCATAGCCGCGGCGCTGATCGGCGGGTTCGGCTGGGACACGAGCAAATTCATCGTCTCCGGCATCCAGAGCCTCGCGCCCGTCGTCGGCATGTTCGTCTTCGCGATCCTGTTCTTCGGCATCATGACCGACGCCGGCATGCTCGATCCGATCATCGACCGGATTTTGAAGACCGTGGGCACGAGGCCGACACGCATCGTGATGGGCACAACGCTTCTCGCGCTACTCGTCCATCTCGACGGATCGGGGGCGGTGACCTTCCTCGTCACCATCCCGGCGATGCTGCCGCTCTACGAGCGGCTCGGCCTCGACAAGCGAATTCTCGCCTGCGCGGCCTCGATGGCCGCGGGCGTGAATTTCCTTCCGTGGACCGGCCCGATGATCCGCGCCTCCGCCTCGCTGAAGTTGCCGATCCCCGAGATTTTCAATCCGCTCGTGCCGATCCAGGCGATCGGACTGATCTTCATCTTCGCGGCCGCGTGGTGGCTGGGCAAGCGGGAGGCACGGCGACTCGGACTCGACAAGGGGCCGGCGCTCGGCGTCGTCCCCGCCCGTACGCTGACGGAAGCCGAAAAGGTCCTGCGCCAGCCTCAGAACTTCTGGATCAACATCGCGCTCACGCTTGTGGTGATGGGCACCATGGTCGCGCTCGGCGACAAGCTCGCCCCGGCGATCGTCTTCATGGTCGGGACCTGCCTCGCCCTGCTCATCAACTATCGCGACGTCGACATGCAGCGTCAGCGGATCGACGCGCATGCGCGCGCCGCACTGCTCATGGCTTCCATCCTGCTCGCCGCCGGCGTGTTCACCGGCATCATGCAGAACAGCGGCATGCTGAAGGCGATGGCGCAGACGGCGGTGGCGTTCATCCCGGCCGCCATGGCGAAGTTCATGCCGATCGTCCTTGGCGTGCTCTCCATGCCCCTCAGCCTGCTCTTCGATCCCGACTCGTTCTACTTCGGCGTCCTCCCGGTCATCGCCGAGGTCGGCGGCCAGCTCGGCGTGCCGAAGGTGCAGTTCGCCCAGGCCGCGCTGCTCGGCCAAATGACGACTGGCTTCCCGGTGAGCCCGCTGACGCCCGCGACCTTCCTGGTCGTCGGCCTCTGCGGCATCGAGCTCGCCGACCATCAGCGGTTCACGATCCCGTTCCTGTTCGGCGCATCGATCGTCATGACGATCGCCTGCGTGGCGATTGGATTGTTTCCACTGTGAGCGGAGTGAAGCGATGAAGACCATCAGGGTCGGTTCCGGCGCAGGCTATTCGGGTGACCGGATCGAGCCCGCCGTGGAGCTCGCCGAAAAGGGCGGTCTCGACTACCTTGTGTTTGAGTGCCTCGCCGAGCGGACCATCGCGCTCGCCCAGCAGGTCAAGATAAAGGACCCGGACGCCGGCTACGATCCGCTGCTCGCGGCGCGCATGCGGGCGGTCTTGGCCGTCTGCGCCAAGAACAAGGTGAAGATCGTCACCAATATGGGCGCGGCCAACCCCGCCGCCGCCGCCGAGGCGACGCGCGCAATCGCCGGCGAGCTCGGGCTCAAGGGCCTCAAAGTCGCCGCCGTCACCGGCGACGACGTCTTCGCCTTCCTTCACGACCACGACGTGGCGCTCGACAACGGTAAGACGATCGCCGCGCTGGGCAACAGCGTCATTTCCGCCAACGCCTATATCGGCGTCGCCCCGATTGTCGAGGCGTTGAAAAGCGGCGCGGACGTGGTGATCACCGGCCGCGCGGCGGACCCGGCGATTTTCATGGCGCCGCTGATCGTCGAATTCGGCTGGGCGCTGGACAACTGGACGATGCTCGGCCGCGGCGTGTTAGTCGGCCACCTGCTCGAATGTGCAGGCCAGGTCACCGGCGGCTATTTCGCCGATCCCGGCCTGAAGGATGTCGTCGATCTCGCTCGGCTCGGCTTCCCGATTGGAGAGGTCAGCGAGGACGGCGAGTTCGTCGTCACCAAGGTCGCAGGTTCGGGCGGGACCGTGACGGCGCGGACTGTCAAAGAGCAGCTTCTCTATGAGATCCACGACCCGAAGGCTTACCTCCAGCCCGACGTGATTGCCGATTTCTCGGAAGTCCGGGTCGAGGAGATAGGGCCGGACAGGGTGCGCGTGAACGGCGGCAAGGGCGCGCCCAAGACCGGCCTTCTCAAGACGTCGGTCGGGTATGTCGACAGCTACGTCGGCGAAGGCCAGATCTCCTACGCCGGCCCGAACGCCATCGCCCGCGGAAGACTAGCGCTTGAGATCGTGCGCGAACGTCTGGCCTTGACCGGCGTGCGCACGACGGAGACGCGTTTCGACCTGATCGGCGTCGACTCGTTGCACGGCGAGGCGCGAACGCGGGACGGCGACCCCTATGAAGTGCGGCTTCGTGTCGTCGGCCGCACCGACAGCCTCGCCGAGGCGCGGCGGATCGGCGAGGAGGTCGAGACGCTCTACACCAACGGGCCCGCCGCAGGCGGGGGCGCGTGGAAGTCGGCGCGGCAGGTGGTCGCCGTGGCCTCCGCGCTCATTTCCGAAACGGCCGTCCGGACTGCCGTGACCATGGTGGAGGCCTGACGCCCATGAGACTGCGAGAGATTGCGCATTCGCGCACCGGCGACAAGGGCAACATCTCCAACATCTCGGTGATCGCATTCGAGCCGAAAGGCTATCCGCTCCTGATCGAGCGCGTGACCGCCGAGCGGGTCGCGGCGCATTTCGCCGCGATCGCGACGGGTCCGGTCCGACGATACGAATTGCCGAACGTCGGCGCGCTCAATTTCGTGATCGAGGGCGCGCTCGGCGGCGGAGTGACCCGCGCACTGACGCTCGACGCCCACGGCAAATCGCTAAGCTCGCTGATGCTCGATCTGGAGATTTAGTTGCGCCCCGGGCGGTCAGAGAACGGACAACGACATCAAGCTCGCCTGCGTCGCAGGCGCCCGTCGTCCGAGCCCGCTGCCCGCCGCCTAGCTTCGCTGATCGGCGCGGCCCTCCGCCTGAAGAACGATTTAGTCTGGGAGATACGAACATGAGAACTCTGCTCGCGGCCGCATGCGTCGTCCTGAGCGTCCCCATCGCGTTCGCTGGGGAACCCGCGCCTCCGTGGCTGCGCCTCGGTCCGCATACGGCTTACGACGGCGTGACCGACGACCTCGTCACCGGCGGCCTCGGCGCCGACGGGATGTTGGGCAAGCGGCCGGGTTACGCCGATCCGCTGCATCCGACGGCCGCGGAACTTCGCCGCGCGGCGCTGTTTCAGCCGGGCAGTGGGGGCCAGGGGTTCGGGCGCCTGTTTGGCCCCGACGTCGACGAGACGACGGGCCAGAAGATTCCGGGACAGGGCAAGGTCGCCGGCCAGGAATACTTTGCCTACGCCGACGACGGTGAGGGCAAACAGAACGTCGCGATGCTGCTCCAGATCCCGGCGAGCCACTCCAGCGACCGTCACTGCCTGATTGCGATCCCGGTGAACGGCTCGGCGAGCCTGTTCCGCGACGTCGTCGACTTCGGCTACTGGGGCCTCCGCCGCGGCTGCGCGGTCGTCTACACCGACAAGGGCCACGGGAACGGTTTCGACATGCTGGAGCAGGACTCGGTCAATCTCCTCGATGGTCGGCAAGTCCCGGCGGCCGAAGCGGGCCTCGACGCGCATTTCCGCGCCGACCTGGGCGACGCCGCCCGAGTCAAATTCCTGGCCGAATGGCCGCACCGCATCGCATTCAAGGCGGCGCACTCGAAACAGAACCCGGAGAAGGACTGGGGCGAGGATCTATTGAAAGCGATCCGGTTCGCTTTCTATCAGCTCGGCCAGCGCGACCCGGGATTCACGCGTGACAACACGCTGGTGATCGCAACCGGCAGCTCGAATGGCGGCGGCGCAGTCCTTTACGCGGCCGAACGAGACGCAGCGACCGGCGCGCATCTGATCGACGGCGTCGTTGCGCGTGAACCGCAAGTTCAGCTCAAGCCCGACGACCGCGTCGTTATCGCGCGCGGATCGATCGAACGGCGCAGCAGCGGGCGCACGCTGCTCGACTACTTCACCTTCGGCAATCTCTATCAGCCCTGCGCAGCGCTCGCCGTGCCCGACATTCCGCTCCGCCATCGGATCGGCTTCGCCCCCAACCGTTGCGCCTCGCTGCGCGACAAAGGGCTGCTCGACGCCGATACGCTCGAGGGACAGGCGAAGGAATCGCTCGACCGCATGCACGCCTACGGCTGGGACGCCGACACCGACGTCGGCCACGCCTTCGGCTACTTCGTCGCGCCTGACGCCACGGCCACCAAATACGCCAACGACCACGGGCGGTTCGACGTGCGCGACCGGCTGTGCGGCTACAGCTACGCCGCGGTCGACAAGGACGGCCGTCTGATCCCCGTGCCTCCGGCGGAGCTCGCGCAGAACTTCGCGATCGCGCCAGGCGGCGCGCCGGCCGGCAGCATCGATGTGATCAACGACGACGATCCGACCGGCCCGCGCCGGAGCTGGCTGTCCGAGTCGAAGAGCACCGGCCGTCAGGACTACAACCTCGACGGCGCGATGTGCTTGCGTGCACTGATAACGGGCCAGTCGACCGAGGCGAAGCGCGTGCAGGCCGGGATCGCCGAGTTCCTGGCAAGCGGGCGGCTCGACGGTAAGCCGACGATCATCGTCCACGGCCGCAACGACGACCGCGTGCCGGTCAGCTTCTCGTCGCGTCCCTATGTCGGGCTGAACGACCTCATGGATGGCTCGCGGTCCCAACTCCGCTACATCGAGGTGACAAACGCCGAGCATTTCGGGACCGACCTGCCGGGCTTCGATACGCGAATGGTTCCGCTGACGCTGTATCACCTGTGGGCGCTCGATCTGATGTGGGATCACCTGACCAAGCAGGCGCCGCTTCCCGAGAGCCAGGTCGTCCGCACGACGCCGCGCGGCGGCGAGGCGGGCCATGCCCCGCCGCTTGAGACCGCCAACGTCCCGCCCATCCCGCTCGCCCCGCACCCGGAGGACCGCATCAGCGTGGACAAAGGACGCGTGACAATCCCTGAATAGTTATTAGGTCCACTGGCATGAACGCGTGCGAGTTTTGGCACGTCCCAATGCTGTGACCGGGATGTTCGGCACTGCACTCAACGGCAGCTCCTAGCGATTCCCTCGTGTTGCGCCATTGCCCGCTATATGGCGCATCGCTCTCGTTGCGAAGGCTCCTCGATCGCAGGGGCTCCGCCCAAGTGAGACGTCCACGGATGCGGTGACCGACGCTTGCTCAACGTCGACTCCGGCCGTCCGTAGCGCAAAGACGCCGTCCCAAGTGTACCACCATGTCTTTGCGCGCCATGTGGGGGTGGCAGAGGTGGCACCACTCTATATAATCATTTGTGTATTTTATATATGAACAACAATAGAAATGGCTGCCACCGCTGCCACCCCCATTTTTCGCCCCATCTCGAGTCGACCCGGAGCGGCTTTTTTCCCGCGAAGGAACCGATGGTGTATTTCTCCAAATCTACACCATCACGGCGTCGAGTGGCGCGCCCTCGCGGCTTAGATGCCGCTTGAGGGTGGGCGTGAGAGTCGACGAACCGACGTTACTTTGACAACACCAGCCCGACGGCTCTGCGTCAGCGAGACGCCGCCGAGACAACGCTGCCGAGTTGGAGCGTCGCCTGTGCGCCGAAATAAGCGGCGCGCATCTGTTTGAGGACGAATAGCGCGAGCAGCGCGGTGACGACATCCATTGCCACCGCGACGCCGAACACTGGAGTCCAGCTTCCGGTCGCGACCTTCATCGCCGCGGCGACCGGGCCTCCGAGGATCGAGCCGACGCCCTGCGCGATGTAGAGGAAGCCATAATTTGTCGTAGCGTTGCGGCTGCCGAACGTGTCGGTGAGCGTCGAAGGGAACAGCGAGAAAATCTCGCCCCAGCCAAAGAAGACGAGGCCAGAGAGCGCGACGAAGGCCGGCGCGTCCTGCCGGAAGACGAGCAAAAGCAGAATCGCCGCAGCCTCCAGCCCAAAAGCGAGACCCATCGTGTTTTCGCGACCGATCCGATCCGACACCCAGCCGAAGAAAGGCCGCGTCAAACCGTTGAGCAGTCGGTCCACGGTCAGCGCGAAAGGCAAGGCCGCGAGCCCCAGAACCAGGATGTCGGCCACTCCGAAGTCGCGAGCGAAATTGGCGAAGTTCGACGTCACCATCAACCCGCCGGTCGACATCATCGTCATCATGTCGAACATTAGCCAGAAGATCGGCGTCTTCAGCATACTGGCCGGCGCGACGTCTTTCCCGTGCGCGCGCATGGCGGCGGGGGCCGCCGCTTCGCCCGCCCGCGGCTCGCGTAGTCCGAGCCCGGCGAGAACGCCGACGCTGCCCAGAATGACGCCGAACACGATTAACGTCGCCGGCGCGCCGAGGGAGGAGAGCATCGATGAAATGGGAAATGTCGTCAGCATGGCGCCCATTCCGTAGCCGGCCGCGACGACCCCGATGGCAAACCCCCGCCGGTCCGGAAACCACCTCGCCATCAGGCAGACCACGCCGACATAGACAATGCCGGTCCCGATGCCGCAAAAGAGCCCGTAGGTCAGGAACAGCATCCAGACGGTGTCGACGCGAGCGGAGAGGACCCATCCGAGCCCCGTCAGCGCCGCGCCCCCAGCAACCAACACCTTCGGCCCGAACCGGTCGATGAGCCATCCTTGCGCGGGCGAGAATAGCGTCTGCAAGACGATCAGCACCGAGAACGTGATCTGCACCGTTGGCAGCCCCGCGCCGGTCGCGGCCTGGAACGGCTTAACGAACAGCGTCCAGACGTATTGCGGACTCGAGATGGCCATCATGACGACCAGACCGAGCAGAAGCTGAAACCATCGGGCAGGCGAGGCGGCGGATGGCGACAGCATCAGACTCTCCGGAAGAAATGGAAGCTTCGGTTCTAGCAGTCTGTCGGACTTAGCGCACTGATGGGGCATCGGGTAGAATCGACGCGTTGATTCGGCTGGGCGACGCGTTGATGAGCAATTTCGGTAGT
>Ga0116217_10006381_pt1 | contig 10232 bp, 10 predicted proteins | sample Sb_taG_6_FD_89697 | JGI IMG/M metagenome (GOLD analysis project Ga0116217, IMG submission 89697) | Peat soil microbial communities from Weissenstadt, Germany - Sb_50d_4_PS metaG | ecosystem: Environmental > Terrestrial > Soil > Wetlands > Peat | place: Germany: Weissenstadt | collected 2010-09-21 | reverse complement strand
GTCCGAACCCAAAAAGGACAAGGATACCCGACTGATGGTCTATTTCGAGATCGGGTTCGGCGTCGTGAACCGGGCTGAGCGCCGGCGCTTGCGTACGCGGCATCGCCGCGTGGGCCTGACCGGCGGCCTCCACGTCGCGCCATTTTCCCAAGCTGTCAGCGATTACCTTGACTGAGGCCGATGCGGTCTGCGCCAAGTGGGCATAGCGGGCGTTCGTCCGGCGCACGCGCTCGCCTTCGGATTGCAAGAAGTCGCGCGCCGTCTGCAACTCCCCCATCAGCCGGTCGATATCCGCGATCGATGTCGCGCCGGCCATCAAGGCGTCGTCGCAAGGCTCCGTAATCAGCTCCGCCGCGATGGCCAGTCTGTTGCGGCGCACGAGCGCGCGAATGCCGCCCTCAAGCGACATTGTCTCTGGGTCGGACATCGGCAAGTCTGATTCCGCAGCTTCCGCAGCGCCCATGGCTTTCTCCGTTTCGCGGTGGCGAGATGGCACCACCTTGTAACGGCGCGGTAAACGTCGCCTTAATCCGCTTGTCCCGATGTACGGGCGAGCGCCAAAAGCCGTTTGAAATCAACAACGGATTTTTTTGGTGGGGGAGGTAGGACTCGAACCTACGAAGGCGTAAGCCAGCGGATTTACAGTCCGCCCCCTTTGCCACTCGGGACACTCCCCCGCACGTCGCGCGGCTGCCTTCGGGCGACACGCTTTCAATTGACGTGAGGAACCGTCATTGCCCGTTGAGACGGGAATTCCGTGGCGGGTGTTTAGCATGGCGGATGCACGCAGTGTCAACCGGCGCGCCGCGCGGGTTTCCAGCCCCTACCACTCTTGGCCCTCAACGCGCTGCGCGCTATGGGTGCGCCGATGTCCTTGTCGCTTCTTGCCGAGCAGCACCGGTGAAGAACGCGCGGAAGCAAGCTTTCCGCCGCAACTCGCATCTGCGCGGGCGGCCAACCAACGCGAGTTTTCGCCGCCAGCGCGGCGGCTCCGAGCAAGGCGTCATCCTCTACGGCTGGCATACCGTGACGGCGGCGCTGGCCAATCCGGCCCGCCATATTCGCAAACTCCTAGCGACGGAGAACGCGCTGCGGCGCCTGGCCGATGAAGGCTTTCGGCTCCCGGTTGAGCCGGAACTCGTGCGGCCGGACGCGATCGCCGCGCGGCTTTCGCCCGACGCGGTGCATCAGGGCCTGCTCGCCGAGGCCGATCCCCTGCCCTCGCCGGCGCTGGCCGAGCTGTCGGCCGCAGGCATCGTCCTGGTGCTCGATCAGATCACGGATCCGCACAATGTCGGCGCTATCCTGCGCACCGCCGCAGCCTTCGCCGTCGGAGCCGTCGTCACCACCGCCCGTCACAGCCCCGAGGCGACCGGCGTACTCGCCAAATCCGCATCAGGCGCGCTCGAATGGGTGCCGATCGTGATCGTGCAGAATCTCGCCCGCGCGCTGACCGAGATGAAGCAGCAGGGCTTTCTGGTCGTCGGATTGGATAGCGACGGCGCGGATGATCTCGCGGCGACTGCGCTCTCGTCACCGCTGGCGCTGGTGCTCGGCGCCGAAGGCAAAGGACTGCGGCAAGGCACGCGCGCAATATGCGATCGGCTGGCCCGGCTCGATCTTCCCGGCGTGATCAAAAGCCTGAACGTATCGAATGCCGCAGCGCTTGCGCTCTATGTCGCAAGCCGGGCCGTCATCGCGCGGTGATCGGCACGCGCAAAGACGAAGGCCTGCGCGAAAACGCGGGCCTTCGCCTGCTCCGCGGAAACGGACCGTATCAGCCGCGCCAGTAGTGCGGATGATAGCGGTACGCATTCCAGTAGTTATGATGATAGGCATAGCGCGACCGGTAATAGGGATAGCGCGGGCCATAGCCATACCGGGGGCCATAGCCATAGCGCGGACCATAGCCGTAGCCCGGGCCCGCCACATAGGGATAGGCGCCGGGAGCGGCGACGCCCGTGGCCGGCGAATACGTGCCGTAAGGGACCATCATTCCGGGGCCGGAATAGACCGGGCCCTGGTTCACCATGTAGAGCGGCGACGGCGCAACCGCGACCGTGTGATAGCCGAAACTCGAGCCGCATCCGCCACATCCGCCGCATCCACCACATCCGCCGCATCCACCGCAGCCGACGCTGACGCCGCAACCGCCGCAACCGCCAAAGCCGTTGGTATCCCAGTAATCAACCGCGATCGGCGCCGCGGTGACGATCGGCTGAAGTTCGACAACAGGCGGAAGCACGACCGGCTGTACGGCCACGACCGGCTGAAGCGCCACTGCGCCGCAGCCGCCGCATTGGGCGAAAGCCGCCGACCCGAAAACTGTGGCCAACACGACTGTGCAGGCCAGCAGAATAGTGCGATGGAACGACATGATACTCCTTACTCCTCTACATTTGCCCCGATCAGGAGACATGAGACTTGCTGGAACGAGAGTGGCTGTGAATGATCTTCCCCGGGACGATTACCTGTGAGGTCCCGGCGGACCGGGCGGGCCCGCGCCGGGGAAGACATAGGGCGTGATCACCGGCGCAATGACATTTGGATTGTTCGATGGAAGGTCTGCGGGAGTCGGTGCGGACTCCATCGACCAGGAACGGTTGTAGCTTTGCGCCGGCGGCGGCAGGCGGCGGTTCCGCCCCGGTACGATCTCCAGACGGCCATAACCGGGCGTCCTTCCGTCTTGCGGGAAATAGCCGGGCCCGAGAGCGGCGCGGCCCGGATAAGGAACGACGACCGGCGGCATCCGATAGATTACGGTCGGCTGCACCATTCCGGGCCGATCGAGCCCGAATTCGCCTTCGATTACGGACCAGGAGACATCGACGCCATTTTCAAAAATGGGCACGTCCGGGCGCCCGGGAATGACAATAACCGGGCCGCGCTGGGCTAGCGAAGGCGACGCACTGACGGCAAACAACACCGCCGCATGAACGAGACGCATGGGGAAACCTGTGTCTGGCGCGCGGCAATGTAGTGAGCAGGGCCGAACAAATTGGTTTAAAACCACAACAATTACGTGGTGAATTGCGCGGTAAGATTAACCGGCTGCTTACAATGCGGCCGGCTTGGACCCGGTCTTGTACCCGGTTTTGGACCCGGTCTTGTACCCAGTCTTGGACCCAGTCTCGGACCCCGGCTTGGACCCGACAGTGCGCGCACGGCCAGCCCCAATCCCCGACACGAGCGAGGCCAAGCTGACCGCCAAATAAAATACCGAAACGACGGTCCAGGAGTTGGTCCAGTCGTAGATGACGCCGACGGCAAAAGGCCCGGCGATCCCGCCGAAGACGTAACCGACAGTCTGCGCCATCGCCGAAAGCTGCGCCGCTGAATGCGGGTCGCGGGATCGCAACGCAAACAGCAGGAGCGCCAAGCCGAACGCACCGCCCTGCCCTATGCCAAGCATAAAAGCGACGACCTTGAGCGACCAGACCGGCGCGTAAACAAAGCCGAGAAGACCGAGTGCCGTCAGAAGCACCATCGCGATGATGATCAACCGCTGATCGCGCCACCGTCCGGCAACGATCGGGGCCAACAGCCCGGCAATTGTTTGGCTGATGTAGCACACCGACAGGATCAGTCCGCTCGTCGCTGCGTCGAGCCCGCGCGCCTGCAGCATGCTCGGGCCCCAGTTGAAGACCGCATAAGCAAGAGCGCTGATAAGCCCGAAATATGCGGTCACCTGCCAGGCGAGCGGATCGCGGATGAGTCCAAGGACATGCGGCGCAGCGATGCGAATCTCGGCGTCGTGTTGAAACAACCGAGGCATGAGAGCTATCGCGCCAACGAGCGCCGGCAGCCCCCAGATCACCAGCACCAGCTCCCAGTTGCCACCGAGCACATGCTGGAACGGCACGGCGGTCGCGGCCGACAGCGCCGGTCCGACGCAGACCAGCATGGTGTAGAAACCCATCATCAGGCCGATGGAAAGTCGCGCTTAACGACCGCCGGGCTCAAGACGCCGAGGAAGCACAAACACGCGCCGATCATGATCGTGCCGAGATAGAGCGGGGTGACACCGAGGCTGCGCACCACGCTGCCGATGGTGACCCCGAGAAGAGACGCGAAAAGAATTGCTTCGATCCCGAAGCGTCGCGCCAGCGCCGGCACGGCCGGAGCAAACAAGCCGAGGCAAATCACCGGCAGCATGGTCAGCACGCTGATGCCAAAGGCGGAAATACCGAGATCGTGCCTGATGTCGCCGATGAACAATGCCACCGTCGTGATGGAGGGCCGCAGATTAAATCCGATCAGCAGGACGGCGATGACGGCCCCGGCCGGATGCCGCAACAACGGCGGACGCGGCCAGCGATCGACGTCACGGCCGCCGCTTTTCGCACTTCGCTGTCGTGATTGAGCCTGATCGGAAATGGCGTCCATGGCCGCTTGTTTGGACGCCGGGGTCCGGCACCGCAATTGGAATCTTCGAATGGCACATATGCCATTGCGAGATAGTCTCGAAATGCCCTTAGGTTCCAGTTACTTGCGCTTTCATTTGGCGCCTTCACTAGGCGCTGTGCACACCATCAGCCCTCGCGGTCTGCCCACTGCGGGCGGGCCGCGCGACCGTAACGGTGCACGGCGCTTCGGCCGCGACCTTGGCCGAAACGCTGCCGAGCAGGTTGCGGAGCAGCGAACTCTTTCTCGCTCCGACAATGATGTGGTCGATATGGTTGGCTTGCGCGAATTCGAGGATTGCGTTTGCCGGATCGACTGCTTCGAGCACGTGGACGCTGAGACGATGGGTTTCGAGCTTGAGCGGCTCGGCCCAGTGCCGGAGCGCGGCGAGCCAATCGACGCGCTTGTTATGACCCTCTTCATCGAGCGTGGAATCAAGCGTGATCCGTCCCAGCTTGAGAACGTTCAGACAGGCGAGCCGCGCAGCGGGAAGCGTCGCCAGAATGCGCTCGCTCGTGGTTCGAAGGGCGTCGTTGATTTCGCTCGATGCTTCCCCGAGATCGATCGCGACCGCGACAATCGGCGCCGAAGAAATGCGGGCGGCGGTCGTCGGGCTTCTGAAAGATCTCGTCAGATCCTTGTTGAAACGTCTTCGCAGAACCGTGCCCAGCGGATCGCGCTCCAATCGCTCGGATCTCTTGGTGAGTTTGACCTGGTCGCGGTGACTCAGATCGAACGCCAACTGGGCGGCGGTCGGGTAGCGCCAAGCCGGTTCGATCTCGAGACAACGCAAGACGATTTCCTGAAGCCAAGGCGGATAATCCGCCCGCAATCGCCGCGGCGGAACGGGATCGCGCCAAAGCCTTCGGCGCATTCCACGCAAGGTCTCGCTTTCGCCGAACGGCCGAACACCTGTTGAAAAGAAATAGAGCAGCACTCCGGCGGCAAACAGGTCGCTGCGCGGATCGTTGCGGATGCCGAGCAGTTGCTCGGGCGAAATGTACGGGGCGGTGCCGAACGGGACGCGAAATTCCTCCTGCATCAGATCCGGCAATCGGTCGTGGTGCGACAAACCGAAATCCAGCAACACGGCTTCGCCGCTCGGCCGAAACATGACCTTGCTCGGCTTGACGTCGAGATGAATGACATCCTGCCGGTGCAGATCGTCCAGCGCCTCGGCGATTTTCAACGCGATCTCGGCCGCGTCGGCATAAGGCAGCGGGAGCTTGCCAAGCCACTGCAACAGCGTCTTTCCGGGAATTTGCTCCATCACGATGTAGGGCTGCGCGGCAAAATCGCCGGCGACAACGAAATGCGGGACGTAAACGCCGGAAAGGCGCGGCATGATCATTTGTTCCATCTCGAAACTGACGATCGCCGCCGGATCTTCTCCTTCCGCGAGATTCGGCACTTTCATCACCAAGGGCATCGCGGTGCCTTCCCGCGATACACGCCAGATGGTGGCCATGCCGCCGCGATGGAGGCGTTCTTCGAGGCGGAAGCCGTCGATGACTGAGCCCGGTCCATGCGATGGTGCGGCCACGTTTCACTTTCCCAGCGATAAGCGGTCCGCGAGCCAGGTCGGCAGCCCTTTGGCGCGGATCTTGGCCGCCGCGGCATCGACGTCGTAGGGCGCGCGGCAATACGTCAGTTCGAGCCTCTCGGTTTCCAATATCGCGTAAGCGGCCGCCGGATTTCCGTCGCGGGGCTGCCCGACCGAACCGAGCACCGCAAGCCAGCGACGCCTCGGCAGCAACTGAATGGCAGAGCCCGTCACCGGCGTGAAGGAGGACACCTTTCCGGTGGCCGAGAGGGTATAGAGCGCCGGCCGGTGCACGTGGCCGCAAAACGTGACGTCCGCCGATGTCGCCATCATGCTTCGCCCCGCATCTTCCACGCTCGTCACATACCGCCAACGCTTCGGATCGCTGGCGTCGGCATGGACATACAGACGTCCGCCGTCTGTCAGGCTCAGCGGCAATTCTTCGAGAAAGCGCCGCTCCGCGAGCCCGAGTTCGCCGCGGGTCCACTCCATCGCAACCTGGGCCTCAACGTTAAGATCCTCGCGCGGATCCCCGACCGCGTTATCATGGTTGCCGAGCACGGCGAGGCCGCCGCTGCCAACGAGATCCATGACCACCGAGACCGTCCACTCAGGATCGGCGCCGTAACCGACATAGTCGCCGAGAAACGCGTTGTGCTGCGCACCATGCTCTCGCGCCTGCCGCAAACAGGCATCGAACGCCTGTCGATTGGCGTGAATGTCGGCGAATATCGCAACCAGCACCGGAAAGCTCCGCTATTTATAGGGTCGTCCAATAGCGCCGGCGAGCGTTGACATTTATCAAGGATCGTCCGCGCCCGCTGCGCCGCGATCGGGCCCGACGCAGGTGGCGGGGAAGTCTTCGATCTTTGCATTTCCGGCTTTCGACTTTCGGCTTACGACCTCTGGCCGAGAGACATAAGTGGATAACTAAAGCCGACTAATCCCGACTTGCATTTTCCCTTACCCTAGCCTCGAAAACCCTCCAAATACATAGCGAAGTTGTAGTCGCGTTTAGTCGGTATGCGCCGACTGAATAGTGGGCGCGCTAATAGCCAGTTGTTAGCCAGGAGGGAAAATGACTACTCAAGCTGCACGTCGCCAGCGCCGCAAAGTGCTGACCGACAAGATGGTCGCCGAGCTGCCGATACGGCCAACGCCATATCCCGATCCCGAATTGCCCAAGCACTACGTGCGTGTCCGGCCGAGCGGGATAACTTTCACTGTCATCGCCCGCGATCCCTACCGCACGCAGAGATGGGCAAAGACCGGCAGCAATGCCGAGATGACAATCGCCGAATCCCGCGAAATCGCGCGCGAGGTGATCAAGCGCATCGAGCGTGGCGACGATCCGTTTCCGCCGCCGCCAGTCAAACCCGACACCGTTGCTGCCGTCGTCGATATGTACTTCAAGCGCTTCGTTGAGGCGCGCGGCCTACGCACCGCCGGTGAAAAGCGCCGCATCATCGAACGCCATGTTTTGCCAGTCTGGGGCAATCGTCCGTTTGCCGGAATCGGCCGCGGCGATATTGCCAAACTGTGCGACGCTGTCGTGGACGCCCATGGTGATTGGGTAGCCGATACGGTGCAGCGTGAAGTGGTCGCTATTCAGCGCTGGTACGCTGGCCGCATCGATGGTTACACGCCGCCATTTATTCCCGCTGGCATGAAGCGGGTTGATGGCGCTGCGCGAAAGCGTAGCCGGGTACTCGCCGACGACGAGATAAGGCGGGTATGGGCTGCTGCCGATAAGGCCGGCACCTATGGCGCGCTCGTCAAGACATTGTTGCTGACCGGCCAGCGACGCGAAAAGGTCGTCACTATGCGCTGGTCCGATCTTTCGTCGGACGGCGCGTGGACTATTCCCACCGCGCCGCGCGAAAAGAACAATCCCGGTGTCTTGCTCCTACCCAAGACAGCGATCGCGATCATCAATTCGTTGCCGCGGTTTGTCAGCAACCCGCATGTTTTTGCCCCCAGCCGTGGCGCCGGCCCTATTAGCCATTTTGCCACGCTGAAAGCCGACTTTGATAAAGCGTGCGGCGTGAAAAATTGGGTGCTGCACGATCTGCGACGATGCAGCCGCAGCCTGATGAGCCGTGCGCGCGTGCCGAACGATCATGCCGAGCGCGTGCTCGGTCACGCCCGTAAGGGTATCGAGGGCGTCTATGACAAGTTCACCTATGACAGCGAGAAAGCCGAAGCGTTGGCCAAGCTCGCGACGCTGATCAAGAACATTCTTGCCGGACCGCGTGATGGCAAGAACGTCGTTCCGTTTGAGGCGGCGGTGTCGTGAGCAAACGGCGGCGGCGGAAAGCGGCCACGCCGACCAGGGCGAACTTGCTTCCCACCAAATATACCGAGCCGAAAAAGCTGATCGAGCAGCTTCTCGAACACTTGATCCGGCAGGTGCCTATTCATGAGCTACCTTCCGCGATCGCCCGCAAGAGCAAGAGCAGCCGCATTGACGAAGAGACCGCCGCGTTGGAACGCTTTTATGACGATTGCAATGTCGCGGCGGGCAAGGAAGATCTCGTCAGCGGTTTCGCCGATCTGTCTGACATGCTGGATTCAATCGGGGACAACGAGGAGCGGCACCGCGCCTATGTCGCCTTGTACCGCGCGATCAACGGCGCGTTTCTCGTCGCAAAGAGCGGAATTCTTCCGCTTAGTGTAGAGCAGCACAGCCAAGTTGCGCATGCCCGCGTAATGCGGTGGCGCCGAAAGCAGTCGGGACGCAGAACTAGGTCGAATGTACGGCGTGACATCGTACTGGCCGCAATCGCCGAATACAAAAACGAGAAGCCCAAAAGAATGTTGGAGCGTGTCAATGACCGGCTGGCCGAAGCCGGGCAAAAGACGATTGAGATAAGGCAGCTGTACCGATATTTCGGAAAACGGTAAGCCAAACTTTTTTTGCCATCTCTTCAAGAACTGACAAAATATTTTGAGACCCGCGCGTAGACGCGGGACTATATCGAACTCCTGCCAACTTAACGCAGGGGTTCGTCAATGCCTCCGCGCCGCCCTCGTGAGCAAGCGCCGCCGTATCCAACAATCCCCACCCCGCTTTTGTCAGCGGTCGTGGACGCATCCGATGACGGTACGGGCTGTCAGACAGCGGCCGACGAGGAAAACGCATCAGAGAAGCGTCTACGGCGAAGGCGACGGCATCGCACTGTCGGGAAAAACTTCGATAAGGACGCTGATAGCGACGAGGCGTCCGCAGCGTCGCACCCTCAACGACAGGGTGATCGGGGCAGTACCGATGACGACGTGTCCGCACGATTGCCGGTGCTCTGCAGATTCCCGGACCTTATTGCGGCCGGTCTTACGAGCAGCTGGGCTCAACTCCGTAATCAGATCGAGCGCGAAAATTTCCCGCGTGGCTTGATGCTTTCTAAGAACGTTCGTGCTTGGCCGGTCCGCGACATCGAGGCTTGGCTCGCGACGCGGCCGGCGACGGCCAAAGTCGTCAATGTCGAGAAAGCACAAAAGACACGTCTACAGCGCAAGTCGCGCCACGCCGCGATCGAAGCCGCCACCACAACGTAACCCCAGACGCGCGAAGGGTCCGGATTTGGCTCCGGACCCCCGCGCTTTTTTCGTTCCACCACCGGCAAGCAGAGGAACCGATGAAGCGCAATATCGACACGGTGACCGCGCCCGTCAAGAACGAATCCCTCGCCGAGCATGCCGTCGCGCCGCCCTTCAATTGGCGCGCGCATCTGCGCATTCATCCCGCCGCCGAGCTTTTTCCGCTGGTGGTGGACGCCGAACTTAAAGAGTTAGCTTCCAACATCTGGGAAAACGGATTGCGCGTGCCGATTGTCGGTTGGGCATCGGACGGTCAATTCCTTCTCGACGGTCGTAATCGCCTCGATGCGCTGGCGCTGCTCGGTTTGCTGTATGAAACCGACGACCATCATGTGGGCCTCAAGAAGTGGAACGGAAAACAGTGGGCCGACAGGCCAGGCGGCCGCCTTGAGGGTGAATGTGAATTCAAAAACTTCCACGACGGCGATCCTTATGCGATCGCGCTCTCCCTCAATGTTCATCGCCGCCATCTGACGGCTGAACAAAAGCGCGAGTTAATCGCCAAGCTGCTCAAGGCTGAGCCCGAAGTTTCTAATCTGTCGATCGCCAAGCAGGTCAAGGCCGACGACAAGACGGTCGCCTCCGGTGTCGGTCCGGGTCTCGACGTTCAGAATTTCCGAACGTCCTTCCAGCTCGTGCCGGACGCAAAGGCCGCGAGCAGCCGGCGAAGAAGAAGCCGAGGCCCGCG
>Ga0116217_10006376_pt1 | contig 10237 bp, 8 predicted proteins | sample Sb_taG_6_FD_89697 | JGI IMG/M metagenome (GOLD analysis project Ga0116217, IMG submission 89697) | Peat soil microbial communities from Weissenstadt, Germany - Sb_50d_4_PS metaG | ecosystem: Environmental > Terrestrial > Soil > Wetlands > Peat | place: Germany: Weissenstadt | collected 2010-09-21 | reverse complement strand
GTGGGGGCCGCGGCGGTCGTCGCCTACGAGGTCGCGCTGCGCCCGCACAACGGCGTGCGCCTGATCAACGGGCTGATCGGAGCGGCCCTCGTCTCGACGTATTCGCGACTCGTGGCTCAGGAGCGCATCGAGCGGCTGCGCAAGCTGGTGCTCGTCGGCTCGCTCTACGGGATCGTCCTGACCGTGCCCTTCGTGGTGCTCACGCTCGTGCTCGCGCGGCCCATTCTCGAAGCATGGGTGGGTCACGGGTACGGTCGCTATGCGGTCTATGTTCAGATCTTCGTCTCCTACTGGCTGATCCACGCCAGCGGAGGCGGGATCGGCAGCGCGATCATCGGGATCGGGCGGATCCGCGTCTTCGTATGGCTCACGGTCTTCGGCACCGTCCTCACCTTCGCGCTCTCGATCGGCCTGGCGGCGGCCTGGGGCACGATCGGCGTGATCCTGGGCACGGTCATCCCCGCCTGGCTTGCCTTCCCGCTGTCGATGCACTACTCCCTCCGCCAGGTCGGGATCTCGAAGGCGTGCTTCGCGCGCGAGGTGGCGATCCCGGGCTATCTGCCGATCGCGACCTGGACGATCCCGATCCTGGCGGGCGATTGGACGCTGCACCCCCATGGCCTCATCGGCCTGGGCGCCTTCTGCGCCGTCGCCCTCGCAGGGCTCTGGCTGGCGCTCCTGCCCATGCTGCGCGCAAGCTGGCGGAGCATCGGATCGGTTGAGGAGAACTCCGCCGCCCCGCCGCCGCCGGCCGAAGCCCCCTCGCGGTGAGTCGTGCGGCCACCTCCCCGCGGTGAGTCGTGCGGCCACCTCCTCGCGGTGAGTCATGCCGCCAGGGAGCTCATGCCCTCCGCGAAGCGATCCGGTCGAAAGGGCTCCGCGAAGCGCGCCAGGCGGCGACCGAGCTCGCGAGCGACCGCGAACGTCTGCGCCGGCCGCTCCAGGAGGCCATCCACCAGCGTCGTGAGCTCCTCGGCTCCTTCGAACATCCCGGGCGCGTTCTCGGTCCACGGGGTCACCAGATGCTCGCGGCGCACCCACAGGGGAATGCCACCCAGCCACAGCAGCACCGGCAGCCCCAGCCCGGCCGCCTCGAACGCGACTGAGGACATGGACGAGATCAGGATGTCCGCGCCGGCGGCGGCCGCCGCGAACGGGCCGCCGGACACGATCCCGACATCGAGCCCGTGTGCGTCGAGCATCCGTCGATAGCGTGCGGGATCCTCATTGGGATGCGGGCGCAGCTCGAGCTTCACTCCGGCTGCCGCGAGGCGTTTGAGACCGGGCACGATCACGTCGATGAATGCCTCGCAGACCGCGGCGGGCGCAAGCGCCATGTCGGCCGTGCCGGTGGCGGCGATCAGCACACGGCTCAGGTCGGCGGCCGGAGGGTGGGCCGCCGCGCCGGCGGGAGGGCGGGGGATTCCGGGAACCCCCACGGGCAGCACCGCGGGACGCCGGCCCGACCAGCAGAGGGTCTGCTCGACGGTGTCCTCTCCCCAGCCGAACACGACATCCGCCATCTGCTCGCTGTCGTCGAACTCCTGAAATGCGTAAATGCCATGCTGCAGCGAGCCGACTCGCAGGCCACGTTCGTGCGCCCATCTGGTCAACAGCCGCGAGGCGCCGTAGCCGGCGTTCGGCAGCACCAGCGCCCGCAGCGAGCTTGCCCGCTCCAGCCCGGCGAGGGCTCCGACGGCCTGCGCGAACTCGGACGTCACCCCCTGCAGCAGCCGACTGACGAGCAGCGTGAGGGCGCGATCGAACTCCGCGACCTCATCGAGATCGAGCCGCTCGGGCATACGCACCGCGGGACCGGGACCCGCGCGAGAGGAGCCGCTGGTGGCCAGCAGCGGAAGCCGGCGGCGCAGCGCGAGCAGCGCGCCGTTGCCGTGATCGAGACCGGGAAACGGCATCGCGCCGACGCGCATCGCGTGCAGCTCGGCGGTCGAAAGCGAAGCGAGCGCAAGCGAGAGCTTGCCCGCGACGACCGCGGCGACGCGGACGCGCTCGGGCCGAGAGCCCGCGGCCAGGGCGCGCATCAGGGGGCGCGCCAGGGCTCGCCTGCGCCGCGAGCCGGGCAGCGCCGGAGGTATCGCATACGGAGCCGCCGAGGGGTCGAGTCCAAGACCCGCGCGCGCCCCCATCAGCAGCGCCGCCGGCGCTGCCGGGTCGCAGATCAGCTCGCGCGCTCCAGCTCCGGCGCACCCGATCCTCCAGCCGCGCAGCAGGCGCGCGATCTCGGTGCGCAGGCGCCGCTCGGCGAAGTCGACCAGCGGATGCCCGCGCCATTCGATCGCGGCGAGCGCCGGGTGCTCCCTGATCGCAACCAGCAACTCGGCGATGCGATGTTCGGCTGCGCTGCGCTGCGCCCAGCTCTCCAGCTCGTCGAACAGCAGCGGCCGGCGACCGGCGAGATCGCGGTGAGCGATGCCGTCCAGCGCGATCGTCAGGTCATCGACCCGGGGCGGCGGCATCCAGTCGTAGCGTCCTGTGAGATCGGCCCGGCAGACCACGATCAGCCGTCGCGGGGCGACACGCCTGGAGGCCGACTCGCCGCCTTTCACGCCACCGCGGGAATGAGCTCTGCCATCGCGCGGATGTCCTCCGCCTCCAGCCAGGTGTCGTTGCTGTCGCTGGAGTAGCGGAAGCCCGGCGGCAGCTCCTCGCCGAGCTCCTCTCCCGCGACGGTCCACAGGGGCGGCTGCGGGTAGATCACGAAGCGGTCCTCCAGCGCCCGCGCGCGCCGGGACTCGTCCTCTGTGAGCAGCACCTCGTGAACCTTCTCCCCCGGCCGGATGCCGATGATCCGGCGCGTGGCCCGCGGCGCGATGGCCTGCGCGATCTCCAGCACTTTCATGCTGGGGATGCGCGGAACGAACACCTCGCCGCCGTGCATCAATTCGAGACAGCTGATCACGAACTCAACAGCCTGCTCGAGCGTGATCCAGAAGCGAGTCATCGCTTCGTCGGTGATCGTCAGCTCGCCCTCGCGGGCCTGCGCCTGAAAGAGCGGGATCACGCTGCCGCGGCTGCCCACCACATTGCCGTAGCGCATCGTGGCGAAGCGGGCGGGGGAGCCTCCGGCGTAGACGTTGCCCTGGGTGACGATCTTCTCGGCGGCCAGCTTGGTGGCGCCGTAGAGGTTGACGGGGTTGACCGCCTTGTCCGTCGACAGCGCCAGCGTGCGCGGCACATCGTTGGCGATGGCCGCGGTGACGATGTTCTCCGCGCCGTGGATGTTGGTCCTGACCGCCTCGAAGGGGTTGTACTCGCACGCGGGCACCTGCTTGAGCGCAGCGGCGTGGATCACGACGTCCACGCCGCGCATGGCCATTTCCAGGCGCTTGGCATCGCGAACGTCCCCAAGCAGGAAGCCCACCCGCCCATCTGAGTCGACGGCCTGCTGCAGGTTGTACTGCTTGAGCTCATCGCGACTGTAGACGCGCACGGCCGCGGGGTCGTGCCTGGCCAGCAGCGTCCTCAGGAAGGCGGTTCCGAAAGACCCGGTGCCGCCGGTGATCAGGACGACCTTGTGCTGGAGATATGGGCTGGGAGGGCTGGGCATCTTATATCGGGACGCGGAAGTATGCCAGGTGCTCTGTCTAATTGATAGTTTTGTTTCTGATATCTAAATACACGCGATTGCCGCTCATCCGTCCCGGCGCGCATGCACGATCGCCTCGCGGCCGAGTCCCTGCTGGGCGAGGTGGGCATGCAGGGATCGCCGCCGACCCAGCGCGTCGAGGCGCCGCTCCAGCGCCATTCGCCGCCGGTGGGCGGAGGCGCCCAGCTCGGCGTCCACCACGTAGTTCTCCCCCATGAGCAGGAACCATTCCATCGGGAAGGTCGCGTCGCGCAGCACGGGGCTGAACCCACGACCGGCCAGGAGCCGCTCCAGCGAGGCGAAGGAGAAGTAGTTGAGATGGAACGGCGGCGCCACCCACCAATCCTCCAGGCCAAGCTCCTCGCGAGCGGCGAGCTGAAGCGGATTGAAGTCGTTGGGCGCGTGGATCGTGAGGACTCCGCCGGGCACGAGCAGGCGAGAGGCCCAGGCGAGGAATCCCACGGGATCCGGGATGTGCTCGAACAGCTGCTTGGAGTGCACGACGTCGAACGACCCCGGCGGGAGATCGACGTCCTGGTACATGCCGGAGTGGATCGTCAATCCGTGCGCGCGCGCTTCGGCGATCGCCGGCCCCGAGGGCTCGATGCCCTCGCCCCGCCAGCCCCTTGCCACGGCGTACTCGAGCAGCAGCCCACCGGAGCAGCCGACGTCCAGCATGGAGCCCGTCTCGCGACCGAGGATCGACCTCCAGTCGGCGAGCTTGTCGGCGTGCTCGAGATCCCAGAAGGACTGCTCGCGGCGATCCTTTTCCAGCCAGCCGGGATTCTCCTCGTCGTAGTAGGAGCTGCCGTAGATCTCCGCCAGATCCTCCGCGGCGGGCAGTGGGTCGAGATGAGCCCAGCCGCAGGTATCGCAGGCGATCACGGCGGCCCTGCCGCGGCGCGCCATGACGGGACCCGTGTGTTTGGTCATTTTGAGTACATCCAGCATTTGGTTATCCCCTGCCAGCATAGAGAAACGCGCGGGCCTCCTCAAACGCTCCAGCATCCCTCGCTTCCAGCGCGCCTGCGCCATGCGCATCCAACGGACGCCGATCCTCGGATACGCTCGCGCCATGCCCATCCCCAATGCCCGCCCGGCGACGCCGATCCCCTATGGCCGCCAGAGCATCGACGAGGACGACGTGGCCGCCGTCGTGGCGGTGCTGCACGGCGACTGGCTCACGCAGGGCCCCGACGTGAGCGCCTTCGAGGAGGCATTTGCGGCGGCCTGCGGGGCGCCCCACGCGGTCGCCTTCTCCTCCGGGACGGCGGCGCTGCACGCGGCCGTGCACACAGCCGGACTGGGGCCGGGAGACGAGCTGCTGACCAGCGCCATCACCTTCGCCGCCAGCGCCAACTGCGGAGCCTACGTGGGAGCCAGGCCGACCTTCGCCGACATCGACCCCGCCACTCGGAACGTCTGCGCGGAGACGATCGCGGCGGCGCTCACGCCGGCGACGCGCTGCGTGGTGCCGGTGCACTTCGCCGGGCTGCCGGCTCCCGTGGCCGCGATCCGGGAGGCAGTCGGAAACGATGTCGCGATCGTCGAGGACGCGGCGCACGCGATCGGGGCACATACGCCCGACGGTCCGGTCGGCTGCTGCCGCCACTCCGACATGGCCGTGTTCTCGCTGCACCCGGTCAAGACCATCACGGCGGGCGAGGGCGGAGTGGTCACCACCCGCGACGCCGCCACGGCCGAGCGCCTGCGCGAGTTTCGCAGCCACGGCATGGTCAAAGACCCGGCGCGGCTGGAGCGCCAGGAGGGGGGCTGGCACTACGAGCAGCAGGACCTCGGCTTCAACTACCGGCTCACCGACCTGCAGGCGGCCCTGGGGCGCTCGCAGCTGGCGAAGCTCGAGCGCTTCGTGGCGCGTCGCAACGAGCTGGCGCTGCGCTACGGGGAGCTGCTGGGCGACATCGGAGCGCTCGAAATGGCGCCCGCCGCGCCCGCCGGCCACCGCCACGCCCAGCACCTGTTCGTGGTGCGCCACCGCGAGGGAGCCGCGGCCAGGCGGCGCCTGTATGACGGCCTGCACGCGCGCGGGATCCTGGCGCAGGTGCACTACCGGCCGGTCTACCTGCACCCCTGGTACGCGCGCACCTATGGCTACGCCCCGGGTCTGTGCCCCGCGGCCGAGGAGTACTACGCGGGCGCCCTGTCGCTGCCCTGCTTCCCGGCCCTCGGCTCCGAGCAGCAGGAGCGGGTGGCCGCGGCGGTGCGCGAGCTGCTCTGAGGGCGCAGCGGCCATCACGGGGAGGAAGGACGCAGGTAGATGTCCCGGCGCAGGCGCAGCGAGTCGATGAAGCCGATGCGCGCATCGAGCGCCTGCGGAGGCGGCCACGGCAGGCGCGCGCAGTCGGCGGCGGCCCGCCAGCCCGCGATCCGGCCGGCGAGCGCGGCGGCGTCGCGCGAGAGCAGGATGTCGCCGGCCACGACCACCGCCTCGGTGGCCAGCGCGCGCGGCGCCATGGGCGAGCGCAGGACGTTGTAGCGGCGCATGAGATGGGCGCGGCCGAAGCCCGCCATGCGGCGCTGCTGGGCCGAGCGATGGCCGTAGGTGGCCGAGCCGACGTGCACGGCGATCGCGTCGGGCGCAAGGGCCGTCTCCCACCCGGCCGCGCGCAGGCGCAGGGCGATGTCGAAGTCGGTCATGTAGCCGAAGGAGGACTCCTCCATGCCGCCCACCTGCACCCAGGCGACCCGGCGGTACGCGGCCGCGGCGGCGTCGGGTCCCGCCAGGACGGGCTCCTCCCCCTGCGCCTCGCCGGGCGGGCGGCCCTTCAGGCGCGCGAACGCCGAGAGCGTGCGGTCGGCGGCGAGCCCGGCGCTGTCGATCTGCTCCTCGCCGGGACGCAGGAGCAGCGGCGCGACGGAGCCCAGGCGGGAATTCGCGGCGAAGGGAGCGGCGAGACGCTCCAGGAAGTCGGGCCGGGCGTCGATGTCGTTGTTGAGGACCACGACGATCTCCTCCCTGCCGGCGGCCACGGCGGCGTTGCAGGCGACCTGGTTGCGCAGGTTGCGCTCGTTGCGCACGATCGTGGCCTCGGGATAGCCCTCGCGCAGGCGCTCGGAGGTTCCCTGATCGCAGCCGTTGTCGCAGACGATCACGCGGTGAGCGATGCTCTGGCGGCGCAGGTGCTCGAGACAGCTCTGCGTGAGCTCCCAATGACGGTAGGCCACGATCGCCACGTCCACCATCAGGCGAGCGCCTTCCACCGGCCGAGGGCCGCCACCTCAAACGCCGCGCTCCACCGGCCGAGAACCACCATCTCAGGCGAGCGCCTTCCACCAATCGACGGTCAGGGCAGCGCCCTCGCGCAGGCCGATCGAGGGGCTCCAGCCGGTGCTCTCGCGCAGGCGCCGCACGTCGGCGGTCAACCGCCCGGGCTCGCCCGGGCGCCGCGGGAGCGCGCCCAGGCGCACGAGCTCGGGACGTCCGGTCTCGGCGGCGATCGCCGCGATGACCTCGGCCACCGCCACGGGGATTCCCGAGGCGATGTTGAAGGACCCGGTGGCGTCGCTGCGCAGAAGCGCGGTGAGCGCGCCGGCGAGCTCGGAGGCATAGAGGTAGTCGCGCACCTGAGAACCGTCGGAGGTGGGCATCTCCTCACCGCGCAGAAGCGCGCGGGCGACCGCGCCCACGAGCGAGGTGGGGTGTTCGTGCGGTCCGTAGACGTTGAAGATGCGCGCCCACGCCAGCGCCACGCCGGTCTGCTGCGCCCAGGCGGCCGCGATCGTGTGCAGGCCGTGCTTGGCGGCGCTGTAGAGCTCGGCGGGGTGGATCGGGGTCTCGTCCTCGACGCAGTGGACGCTCGGCCCCGAGCCGTACTCCGCATAGGTGCCGGCCAGCAGCGCGCGCCGCCCGCCCGCCTCGCCGAAGGCGCGCAGCAGGCGCAGGCTCGCCGCAACCCAGTCGAGATTGACCTCGGCCGTGAGGTGCTCGGGCGGCTTCAGAAACCACGCAAGGTGCAGCAGATGGGTCGGCTCAATGGCCCCCGCCAGCTCACGGGCGCAGTCGGGCTCGAGCAGGTCGCCGTGGTGCCAGCGCACGGCGGCGGGCGCACCGCCGGGCGGCTCGCCGGAGGTGAGAGCGTGGACCTCGAAGCCGGCCCCCAGCAGCGGCTGGAGGGTGTGGCGGCCGATGAAGCCCCCGGCCCCGGTGACGAGCACGCGGCTCATGGCGCAGTCGGGCTCGTGGCGCGGTCGGGGCTCATGGCGCGCAGCGGCGGCTCATGGCGCGTAGTCGGGAAAGGCGCGGTCGCGCGCGGAGATGGTGCGCTCGCCGCCGGGCGGCGCGGGCCAGTCGATGGCGAAGGCCGGGTCGTCCCAGCGCACGCCCCTGTCGGCCTGGGGCGCATAGGCGGCGGATGCCTGGTAATGGATCTCGCTGTCGTCCTCGAGCGTCTGAAAGCCGTGCGCGAAGCCCTCGGGGATGAACACGCACAGCTCGTCCTCGGCGCTCAGCTCGACGCCCAGCCAGCGCCCGTGCGTGGGCGAGTCGCGCCGCAGATCGACGGCCACGTCGAAGATGCGCCCGCGGATGCAGCGGATGAACTTGCACTCCGCGTGGGGCGCGAGCTGGTAGTGCAGCCCGCGCAGGGTGCCCGCGCGCGGGTTGAAGGAGCTGTTGCACTGCGCCACGCGCCCATCGAGGCCGTGGGCGGCGAAGAGCTCGGCGTCGAAGGTGCGCGTGAACGAGCCGCGCTCGTCGCGGAAGGGCTCGAGCTCGATCACGGCCATTCCCGGAAGCTCGGCGTCTTTGATGATCACCGCCGCCCCCTCATGGCCACACCCGCCAGGGCGCCTGGCCGGAGTCCCACATGCGCTCGAGCAGGTGGCGGTCGCGCAGCGTGTCCATCGACTGCCAGAACCCCCGGTGGCGATAGGGCGCGAGCTCCCCCGCGCGCACCAGCTCGCGCATCGGCTCCTGCTCCCAGGTGGTCGCGTCGCCGGCGATGTAGCGATCCACGGCCGGGGAGAGCACGAAGAAGCCGCCGTTGCTCCAGGCGCCGTCGCCGCGGGGCTTCTCCTGAAAGCCGCGCACGCGCAACTCGTCGCACTCGACCGCGCCGAAGCGCCCCGGCGGCTGCACGATGGTGAGCGTGGCCAGCGCCCCCTGGCGGCGGTGGTGGGCGATGAGCGCGCCGATGTCCACGTCGGCCAGGCCGTCGCCGTAGGTGAAGCAGAAGTCCTCCTCCTCGCCCACGTAGGGAAGGACGCGCTTGAGGCGGCCCCCCGTCATGGTCCCTTCGCCGGTGTCGACGAGCGTCACTTTCCACGGCTCGGCGCTGGAGCGGTGGACCTGCATCTCCCCGCGCGCGAGATCGAAGGAGACGTCGCAGCTGTGCAGCTGATAGTTGGCGAAGAACTCCTTGATCAGGTAGCCCCTGTAGCCGAGGCAGATGACGAAGTCCTCGACGCCGTGGGCCGCGTAGATCTTCATGATGTGCCAGAGGATCGGCCTGCCGCCGATCTCGACCATGGGCTTGGGGCGGACGGTGGTTTCCTCGCTCAGCCGCGAGCCCAGGCCGCCGGCGAGGATCACCGCCTTCACGGGCGCGCGGCGGGGACCCTCGCGCGGGCGCCCCGGTGGGTGTCGGGTGAAGCCATCGCGGTCAAGCTAACAGGACCCCATCAATAGTCGAGTAATCGGGTCCAGATGTTTCTGTCACGCCGAAGGCCCCGGCGCGGCGGTGCCCAGGCGCGCCCCGGGGCCCATCGACGAGGGTCCATAGAATGGGCCGCCGTGTCCGCCCCCGCGCGCCATCCGCTGCTGCCTGCCCGCGAGGTGGACCCGCGCCAGGAGCTGCCCGCGCTGGAGCTGGAGGTTCTGGAGCGCTGGCGCGAGCGGCGGGTGTTCGAGGAGTCCGTGCGCCTGCGCGAGGGCGCCCGGCCGTGGGTGTTCTACGAGGGCCCCCCCACGGCCAACGGCCGGCCCGGCTCGCACCACGTATTGGCGCGGGTGTTCAAGGACATCTACCCGCGCTACAGGACGATGCGCGGCTATGAGGTGCAGCGCAAGGGCGGCTGGGACTGCCACGGCCTGCCGGTGGAGATCGCGGTGGAGAAGGAGCTGGGGATCGCCAGCAAGGCGGAGATCGAGCAGTACGGCATCGAGCGCTTCAACGCGAGGTGCCGTGAGTCGGTGTGGAGGTATCTGGAGGAGTGGAACCGCCTGACCGAGCGCATCGGCTTCTGGATCGACCTCGAGCACGCCTATCGCACGCTGGATGGCGAGTACGTGGAGTCGGTGTGGTGGGCGCTGAGACAGATCCACGAGCGGGGCCTGCTGTATGAGGGCCATCGCGTGGTGCCCTACTGCCCGCGCTGCGGCACGGCGCTGTCCTCGCACGAGGTGGCGCTGGGGTATCGGGATGTCGTCGATCCCTCCGTGTACGTGCGCCTGCCCGTGGCCACGCCGAGCGCGCCCCTGCGGGAGGGCGATGCGCTGCTGATCTGGACCACGACCCCCTGGACGCTGCCGGGCAACGTGGCGGTGGCGGTTGCCCCCGAGGCCGTCTATGCCCGCGCGCGCGTGGGCGAGGAGATCCTGGTGCTGGCGCAGGATCGGGTGGGGGCGGTGCTGGGCGAGGAGGCGGAGGTGCTGGAGCGCTTCCCGGGCAG
>Ga0116217_10006375_pt1 | contig 10238 bp, 10 predicted proteins | sample Sb_taG_6_FD_89697 | JGI IMG/M metagenome (GOLD analysis project Ga0116217, IMG submission 89697) | Peat soil microbial communities from Weissenstadt, Germany - Sb_50d_4_PS metaG | ecosystem: Environmental > Terrestrial > Soil > Wetlands > Peat | place: Germany: Weissenstadt | collected 2010-09-21 | reverse complement strand
TCGTTGTCCGCCTTGAAGTCCGCGCAGCGCGGGCAGTACCAGCCCTCGTAGGTGCCCTTGTACACATAGCCGTTGTCGCGCACACGCGAGAGCACCTCCTGCACCTTTGCTTCGTGCTGGGGATCGGTCGTGCGGATGAAGAAGTCGTTGCTCGCGCCCAACTGCGGCGCCAGCGCCTTGAAGCGCTCGGCGTTGCGGTCGGCCAGCTGCTGGGGCTCGATGCCCAGCGCATGCGCCGCGTCCGCCACCGGCTCGCCGTGCTCGTCGGTGCCCGTCAAGAAGAACACCCGCTCGCCGCGCTGGCGGTGATGGCGGGCCATCACGTCCGCCGCGATCGTCGTGTAGGCGTGGCCCAGGTGCGGGGCCGCGTTGACATAGTAGATCGGGGTGGTGACGTAGAAGGACATGGCCAGCTGCACGCTAGCGGAGCGCTACTTCACGGCATCACGCCGTTCGCCCGTCAGCTCCCGGTACAGCTCATTGGCACCCACGCCCGTCAGCTTGCCAACCACCGCCGCGGCCGTCCGCACACGCACACCGGCAGCGACGAGCTCGCGCGCCGCGGACAGCGCCTCGGGCCGCCTGCCTTCGCCTGCCGTAGCCGCGCCGACGACGATCACCACCTCGCCGCGCGCGCCACTCTCGCGATAGTAGTCCGCAAGCTGAGCTGCACTTCCGCGGCGGACCTCCTCGTGGACCTTGGTGAGCTCCCTGCAGACAGCGAGCGGACGCTCTGGATCGAGCGCGGCGAGCTGCGCGAGCGTGGCGGCAAGGCGTCGCGGCGACTCGAACGCGACGAGCGTCTCCTCGGCGCATTCGAGAAGTCGCTCGCGCTCGCCGGCCTTGCGCGGCAGGAATCCGACGAAACACCAGCGCTCTGCCGGCAGTCCGGAGGCAGTGAGCGCAGTGAGTACGGCGCTCGGGCCGGGCAGCACCTCGATGAGCAGATCCTCGGCCAAGCACTCCTGCAAGAGCGCAAAGCCGGGATCGGACACCAAAGGCGTGCCCGCGTCGGACACCAGCGCGATCACGCTTCCCGCTTGGATGCGCCCGACCAGCTCCCTGGCGCGCACGCGTTCGTTGTGCTCGTGGAAGCTCACAAGGCGCGCTGTGATCCCGTGACGGTCGAGCAGTAGCCTGGTGTGGCGCGTGTCCTCGCAGGCGATCAGGTCCGCGTTGGCGAGCGCCGCGAGCACACGCAACGTCACATCCTCGAGGTTGCCGATCGGGGTGGGACAGACGATCAGCCGCCCGACCGACGCCTGCGAGGGAGTCATCTCGCAACTATAGGGTCCTCACAGGGTCCTCTTGACTGTGCCCGTCGACCGCGAAAAGCCACCGCAGTACACGCGCTACCGCGCCCGTCGCCGGCTGATCGGCGACCGCGAGGAGGGCCTTGGCCTGGCCGACCGCTCGCGCGGCGCGATCGGCCTGGCGCGCTCTGCGCGCGGTGGCGGATCGCACCGAGGCGGCCTCGCGTCGCGGCTGGGCGGCGGCTGGCGCCGCTGGGCCACGCCCAAGCGCGCGCTGCTGGCCCTGCTCGCGCTGGTGTTCGGATGGCTGTTGCTGTCGCTGGTCCTGTTCTTGATCAGCTCGCACTTCGAGCGCACGTCGCTGCCCGGCAACGTCGCCGGGGTGCTCGATCCGGCCGGCTATCCGCTGACGTCGACCAACAACATCCTCGTGCTGGGCTCAGATCGGCGCCAGAAGAACAGCAAGGAACCAGGCGCGGAAACGAGCGGCTTCGGCCGCTCGGACACGATCATGCTGATCCGCACCGGCGGCGGGCACGCGGCGCGGCTGTCGATCCCGCGCGACACCGTCGTCGAAATCCCCGGTCACGGCCTGCAGAAGATCAACGCTGCGCACGAGTTCGGAGGGCCGGCTGAGTCGGTGTCGGTGATCGAGCATTGGCTCGATATCCCGATCAACCACGTGGTCGAAGTCAACTTCGAAAACTTCCCCCAGCTGATCGAAGCGATGGGCGGCGTGACATACACGGGCGGCTGCATCATCTCCAAGCTCGACGGCGGCTTCGCCGACGGCGGCTTCACCCTGCGCCTGAGCGCCGGCACCCATCACCTCGACGGCAAGCAGGCGCTCGCGTTGGCGCGCTCTTTTTTGAACGAGTCGGCGACCAACGAGACCGACATTCAGCGCGAGGAACACCAGCAGGCGCTGTTCACCGACATGAAGAGCCAGCTGCTGTCGCCGGGCAGCTTCTTTCGCCTGCCGTGGATCGCCTGGCATGCGCCGCCCGCGATCATCTCTGACATGAGCGGCACCGAACTGCTGGGGATGTTCGCCGCGCTGGCCGTCACCGGCACGCCACCCACGCGCGTGCTGGTGCCCACAGGACAGACCACGCTGCCCAGTGGCGAAGAAGGCTTGACGATCTCGCAAGCGGCGCGGCGCGCCGACGTGGCGCGGTTCATGCGCGGGTGACTGGCGGTCACCCCTTGGCAGCGACCGGTTTGGAGGCGCCTGCCTTGCTCGATTCCTTGCCGCCCTTGTCCGCCGACGACGAGGACGACCCGCCGTCCGAGGACTTCTGCGATGACGACTTCTCGGCGGACTTCTCGGTGGAGGACTTCTCCTTGGAGGACTTCTCAGAGGTCGACTTCTCGGCGGCAGCAGCAGCGGCGGTCTCGCGCTGGCGGTTGCGCGTGCCGTAGTCGGTGTTGTAGAAGCCTTTGCCCTTGAAGTGGACCGCGGGCGCATGCAGGACGCGCTCGACCGGCACGCCCGAGTCAGGGTCGACGGTCAGCGGCTCGTCGCTGAAGGACTGCTGCATTTCGAAGGTGCTGCCGTCCGGGCGCCTGTACTCGTATATCGGCATTGACAAACCAGCCGGCTCAGTCGGTCAGCAGCGTCCGAACGGAGGCGATGCCGGCGCGGATCGTGGGGGTGAAGTTACGATCGGGCTCGCTGAGCATTCGCAGGGCGAGTCCGTCGCCGAGCGAGAAGAGGATCTCGGCGACCGCTTCGGGCTCTGCGTGCAGGCGCAGGATGCCACCCTCCTGCGCCACCGCAAGCATGCCCGCCACGCGCTCGCGCGTGCGTCGCATCAGGCCTGCGTACTCGTCGGCGATCTCCGCATTGCGCCGCGAGAGCGTAAAGAGCTCGAACACAAGCGTGACGAAGTCGGGGTCCTCGCGCAGAGTCTCCTGCAGGTTCTGAGCCATCAGATCGATGAAGTCATCCGCCGAGCGCGCCCTGGAGAGTCTGCGCTCGAGCAGCTCCAGGCGCAGCTCGCAGTCGCGCCGCACGGCCTCTACGAGCAGTTGCTCCTTGGTGCCGAAGTAGTAATGCAGCAGTCCCCTCGACACGCCGGCCTCGCGCGAGACGCGGTCGAAGGTCGAGCCGGCGGTGCCGCGGCGGGCGACGCTGCGCCGCATCGCGTCGATGATCCGCCGCGCCTTCTCGCCAGACAGCGACTTGGCGCTCACGGCCGCCGCCGGCGACAGCCCGCGGTCGGCGTCCAAGGTCTGGGTGGTCACAGCCTCCACGGCAGTGGCGTCCGTTGCGGTCATCGCAAGCGACGAAACGACTGGCTCAGCTGCCGGCTACGCCGGCGGGCGCCGGCTCGGCCGGCGTGGTGGTCGAGCTGTAGTCGAACTCCTCCTCGGCGCCGAACATGAGGTCCAGGACCTTCGATCGCAGGCCCTCGCTCAAACCCAGCGCCAGCGCGCCGGCCACCGCCAATAGCAACAGCGTGCGGCCGCGCCCGCGGCGGCGGCGGCTCGCCTTGGGCGGCTCACGCAGCGAGTTGGAGGCTTCGCGCAGAGCGTCGGCGGCCTGCTTGAGCTCGCGCTGGAGCTTGCGATCCTCCAGCAGCGCTCGCGCAGGCGGCTTGCCGTTGCTCATGCGCCCGTACACACTGCGTGCCGCACCATAGGCCGCGAGCAGGCTCGAGCGCAGTTCGTCGTCTTCGACGATGCGCTGGATGTACCTATTGCCTTGCGCCGCTCGCGCCGCCTGGCCGGCCTTGCCGATTCTGTCCTTAGCTGCCATCTCTGCCACCGCCTCTGCCGAAAGCTTTCTGGTCACCGCCAAATATACCCCCCGCAAGCCGCGCGTATGCGCAAAGGGGGGCGTCCGGCCAGACGCGCATGGAGCTCAGGCGTGCAGAGCGGCCTGTTCCTGCGCGGAGGGGAACGACCACGCGGCGCGCGAGCGACGCTCCTGGCGAAACACCAACCGCAGTTGCTGGGGCGGTCGCAACTGGGCGTCGTGGGGACGAAAGGTCGCGCACGGCTCAGATACAACAAGCGCGCACAGCTGGTTGACCTTGAAGAAGCATTCGTCACAGCTCACCTTGCGCACTGCACGCTTGGGCGCTCGCCTGGTCTGCTTGCTCTGCACTCGCATCTGCCCCCAGAGGGTGATCGACTTGAACGGACGGGGGCCGATCAAAGCACCATCGCAGCGACTACTCAAGGGCAGCTTGCGCGCCTACCTCGCAAATCGCACGATAAATGCCGTGCTAACCGGAAATACCCGGCAACGCGTCACTTTGCTGTGACAATCTGGCCGTGGATGACCCAGTTTGCGGCAATTCCCACATCCTCGGCCGTGCGCGGTAGGCGACCGCTCGGATCCTGTCAAGCGCGACCTGATCGTCTGCTCTGATGCGCATCCTGGTAACCGGCGCAAGCGGTTTTGTGGGCTCGCTGCTGGCCAGACGGCTGCACGCCGACGGCCATGACATGCTGGCGCTTGGACGTGACCGCGAGCGGGTGCGCCTGGCCCTCACCCAGGAGCGAGGCCAGGCCGACGGGACGGGCCGGGCGCCCGCGACGGACGTGCAGGTGATGCGCGGCGACGCCCTGACGGGCGAGGGGCTCGCAGACGCCCTCGAGGGCGTGCAGGTCGCCTACTACCTGATCCACTCGATGGAGAGTGCGCGCCCGGAGTGCGGAGGATTCGAGCAGCGCGACCGCGTGGCCGCGGAAACCTTCGCATCGGCTGCACGGCGCGCGGGCGTCGCTCGCATCGTGTACCTCGGCGGCATCGCGCCGCACTGGGAGGGCGCCGGTGCTCGAGCATCGCGCCACCTGGCCAGTCGCGAGACCGTCGAGCAGATCCTGCTGGCAGCCGTCCCGGACGCGCTCGCGCTGCGCGCATCGATCGTGATCGGCGCGCGCTCGCGTTCGTTTCGCCTGCTCGTTCATCTAGTCGAGTGCATGCCTGTCCTCACACTCCCCACCTGGCATCGCTTCGCCACCGCGCCGATCGACGAGCGAGACGTGATCGAGATGCTCGTCGCGGCCGCCACCGCGCAACTGCCAACACGGTCGCTGGACGTGGGCGGTCCACAAGCGCTGACATACGGGGAGATGCTGACGCGTATCGCCGAGCTGATGCTCGTCAACCGCCCGGCGGTCGGGCTGAGGGTGAATCTGACAGGGCTCACCGCTCGCGTGGCAGCAGCAATCGCGGGGGAGGACCCTGAACTTGTCGTGGCGCTGATGGAAGGCCTGCAAGGCGACATCCTGCCAGCGGACGACCGTGCAGCAGAGTTGCTCGGCGTCAGCTTGCATTCGTTTGACAGTGCGGTGGAGCATGCCCTGCGCGAATGGGAAGAATCCGAGCCGCTGGCCGCGCGCTGACCGGGCAGCACGTTGTTAAGAGCCGCCTGGGCTGCACCCGTTAGGGTTGGGCCGGCGCTGCGATCTGCGGCGCCCACACCCCCATGAGCCTCGTTACAGCATCGATCCAGATCGCAGCACCGCCCGATGATGTGTGGAAGATGGTCATGGACCCGGCCTCACTCGGCCAGTGGGTCACAATTCACCGCAAGCTCCTTCATGCAGACGACGGCCCGCCCCGCGTTGGGTTCACGATGGATCAGCGGATCCAGATGCGGGGGGTCCACCTGGAGGTTCACTGGCAGCTCGTCGAGTGCCGCCCGTGCGAGCTTGCGGTGTGGGAGGGACGTGGCCCTGCACGGTCACATGCACGCAGCGAATATGTCCTGAATGCTGCCGGCGGCGGGACCCGCTTTGACTACCGCAACGAATTCCGTCCTCCACTGGGGCCCATCGGCACATTGGTCAGCCGTGCGCTCGTCGGCGGAATGCCCGAGCGAGAGGCACGGCGCACACTCGATCGCTTGCGCACTCAACTGGAGCAGGTAAGCAAAGGCAATTAGTGTAAGGTGCTGCGAAACAGCGATGTGACTAGGAACACATCCGCATGAGTGAACAGGACGCAATCGTGACCGACTTTCTTGACGAGAAGCGCCGAGAGATCACCGATCGACTAAAAGAGCTCAAGCCACTGGTGGACGAGTACAGCCGCCTCGAGGCTGCCGCGTCCGCCCTCGCTGGCGTGGGCGGATCGAGCGCTGCAACGTTGGGCGCAACCGCCACAGTTCCCCGTCGCCGTGGCCCGGGACGCCCGCGCGGCAGCGGACGCAAACTCCGTGCAAGCGCCAAACCGGCAGCACCGGCCGCACCCAAAAAACCAGGTCGCCCGGCAGGACGCCCGGCTGCCCGCCGCGCAGGCCGACGCAAAGGAAGTGGAACGCGCGCAGCCGAGGCGCTGTCGTTCGTGCAGGGACAGCCCGGCATCACCATTCCCGAGCTTGCCGCCAAGATGGGCATCAAGCAGAACTACCTCTACCGCGTGCTCCCGGGGCTGGAGCAGGAAAACAAGGTACAGAAGCAAGGCCGCGGCTGGCACCCTAAGTCCTAGTCTCGTCGCTTCTAGCGGCGTCCTCGGTCGCTCGCGTGCTGGCCGGTTCGGGGACACGAAGTGTCTCCCGGTTCGGCACGCCACGCTTCCTGCGTCCTTGCTAGAACCGACGATCCGTCGGACCTCCCGCCCGAATTACGCGGGGATCAGTCCGACTCAGGACTCTCTCGCTGAAAGAATCGTTGCAGGATTAAAGGGCGTGGTCAGGGATGACCGCGCCCTTTGCCGTCCTGGTGGAAGGCAGCCAGTTGGGTGGAAAGCAGCCGCTTCTCACGGACCGGCATCTGGTCGAAGCAGCCTTCCTCACCAGCCAGGGCCGATCGCTTGACCGGCCTGGCCTCGAACTGCCTCTTAGATCATCCCCTGGCTTGACACGGTGTCGCGCTCGGCGACTAGCTCGGCGATTGACGCGTCGATCTTGGCGCGAGAGAAGTCGTCTATGTCCAAGCCCTCGACGATCGAGTAGCGCCCGTTCTGGCATGTGCATGGAAAGCCGCTGATGAGGCCCTCGGGGATTCCGTAGGAGCCGTCTGAGGGGACACCCATGGACACCCACCGTCCGTTGGTGCCCGCGACCCAGTCGTGCACGTGATCGATCGCGGCGCTCGCTGCCGACGCTGCGCTGGAGGCGCCGCGTGCCTCGATGATTGCTGCGCCGCGTGTGCCCACGTCGGGGAGAAACTGGCTTTCGATCCATTCCTGGTCATCGACCACGCCTGCGGCGATGCGCCCGCCGATCTTGGCATGGAACAGGTCGGGGTACATGGTGGGCGAGTGGTTGCCCCATACCCCCATTTCAGAGACATCGGTGACCGGCACCTCCAGCTTGGCGGCCAGCTGGGCAATCGCACGGTTGTGGTCGAGGCGCATCATCGACGTGAAGCGCTCGTTGGGAATGTCGGGCGCGTTGTTCATCGCGATTAGGCAGTTGGTATTGGCAGGGTTCCCCACCACGAGCACCCGCACATCGGCCGCCGCGACAGCGTTGAGCGCCTTGCCCTGCACGGTGAAGATCTCGCCGTTAGCGCTCAGCAGCTCGGCGCGCTCCATGCCCTTGGTGCGCGGACGCGAGCCCACCAGCAGCGCCACGTTGGTCTGATCGAACGCGTCTGCTGGCCGGTCGTGCAGGTCCAGTCCCGCCAGCAGCGGGAAGGCGCAGTCGATCAGCTCCATCGCCACTCCCTCCAACGCACCCATCGCCTGGGGGATCTCCAGCAGGCGCAAGTCCACGGGCTGATCGGGGCCGAGCAGCTGACCGCTGGCGATGCGAAACACGATGCTGTAGCCGATCTGCCCGGCGGCGCCTGTGACGGTAACTCGTACGGGGTTGCTCACGAACTCATCTCCTCATCTCTTTATATAAATATTTAAATCGTTGTCGGCGTTCGGGTGGCTCTGACTCAGGCGGTGGCCGCCTGCAGGTTCTCGTCGATCGACGCGAGGAACTCCTGCGTGGTCTGCCACGGCTCATCAGGACCGATCAGCAGCGCGAGGTCCTTGGTCATCTTGCCGCTTTGCACAGTCTCCACGCACACGCGCTCGAGCGTCTGCGCGAAACTCGTGACCTCAGGCGTGTCGTCCATGCGACCCCGCGCCGCCAGGCCGCGCGTCCACGCGAAGATCGACGCGATTGGGTTGGTCGACGTGGGCTTGCCCTGCTGGTGCTGTCGGTAGTGGCGGGTGACCGTGCCGTGCGCCGCCTCCGCCTCCACCGTCTTGCCGTCGGCGGTCATCAGCACGCTCGTCATCAGCCCCAGTGAGCCAAAGCCCTGCGCCACGGTGTCCGACTGCACGTCGCCGTCGTAGTTCTTGCACGCCCACACATAGCCGCCTTCCCACTTCAGCGCCGACGCCACCATGTCGTCGATCAGGCGGTGTTCATAGGTGATGCCCGCCGCCTCGAAGTCGCTCTTGAATTCGCCCTCGTACACCTCTTCAAAGATGTCTTTGAAACGCCCGTCGTAGCGTTTGAGGATGGTGTTCTTGGTCGACATGTACACCGGGTAGCCGCGCTCCAGGCCATAGCGCAGCGACGCTCGCGCGAAGTCGCGGATCGAGTCGTCGAGGTTGTACATCGCCATCGCCACGCCAGGGCCCGGGAAGTCATACACGTCCAGCTCGATCGGCTCGCTGCCGTCCGCCGGCGTGAACGTGAGCGCCAGTTTGCCCTCGCCCCGAACAACCATGTCGGTGGCGCGGTACTGGTCGCCAAAGGCGTGACGGCCGATCACGATCGGCTTGGTCCAGCCGGGCACCAGCCGGGGCACATTGGAGATCACGATCGGCTCGCGGAAGATCACGCCGCCGAGGATGTTGCGGATCGTGCCGTTGGGCGAGCGGTACATCTCCTTCAGGCCGAACTCCTTCACGCGCGCCTCGTCGGGGGTGATGGTCGCGCACTTGACGCCCACGCCATGGCGCTTAATAGCTTCCGCCGCCTCAACCGTCACCCGGTCGCCGGTCGCGTCGCGGTGCTCGATGCCGAGGTCGTAATACTCGAGCTGCACATCCAGGTAGGGGACGATCAGCTGCTCCTTGATGAACGACCAGATGATCCGTGTCATCTCATCGCCGTCGAGCTGCGCGACGGGGTTCTTCACCTTGAGCTTGGCCATAGGCAAGTCCTTGTTGTGTCTGGGCCGGAGGGAGGGAGCCTCCGTGGGGATGGGGCGGCCGATGCTATCGCGGGTGGGTGGGCACCGAGGGTGGGCGGGCATCCGACCCCCCGCCAATCTCTGCTTGACTGTCATGTGATGGCCAGCACGATGTCGACAGCAGCGATCGGGGACGCGCCGTGGCAGACGCACACGGTCTTCAACCAGGTGCCGCCGCTGGAGGGACTGGACGTCTTCTCCAGCAACCTGCCGCTGGTCGAGGCGGTGCAGCGCGAGGGAGCCAGCTGGATCAGCGAGCGCGCAGCCGCGCTCGGGCGCTTTGTCGGCGCGGTCGGCGGGCCGCAACATGAATGGGGCCGCCTGGCCAACGAGAACAAGCCCGTGCTGCGCACGTTCGACCGCTACGGGCACCGCATCGACGAGGTCGAGTTCCACCCCGCCTGGCACCAGCTGATGAAGATGGGTGTCGAGCACGAGTTGCACTCGCTGCCCTGGACCAGCGACGAGCCCACCGCCCACACCGCCAGGGCCGCGCTGTACATGACCGCGATGCAGGCCGAGGCCGGCTTCTGCTGTCCCATCACGATGACCTTCGCCGTCGTGCCCGCGTTGCGCGCCACTCCCGAGCTGGCCGCCGAATGGGAGCCGCTGGTGACGTCAACGACGTATGACCCGCGCCTGGTCTGCGCCACCGAGAAGGGCTGTGCCATCGCGGGCATGGCCATGACCGAGAAGCAGGGCGGCTCTGATGTGCGCGCCAACACCACCGTCGCCCGTCCCCTCAACGGCGGCGGCGCGGGGGCCGAGTACGAGATCGTCGGGCACAAGTGGTTCTGCTCCGCTCCGATGTCCGACTTCTTCCTCGTGCTCGCCCAGACCGACGACGGCCTCTCCTGCTTTCTGCTGCCACGCATCCTGCCCGAC
>Ga0116217_10006372_pt1 | contig 10239 bp, 6 predicted proteins | sample Sb_taG_6_FD_89697 | JGI IMG/M metagenome (GOLD analysis project Ga0116217, IMG submission 89697) | Peat soil microbial communities from Weissenstadt, Germany - Sb_50d_4_PS metaG | ecosystem: Environmental > Terrestrial > Soil > Wetlands > Peat | place: Germany: Weissenstadt | collected 2010-09-21 | reverse complement strand
GGCGACGCCGAGGGCGGGCAGAAGCTCTACTACCACCTGACCCTGCTGGCCGAGACCGTCGAGGGCTACCGCAACCTCATGCAGCTCTCGTCGGCCGCCTACCTCGAGGGCTACTACTACAAGCCCCGCGTCGACTGGGAGCTCCTCGAGCGCCATCACAGCGGCCTGATCGCCACGACGGGGTGCCTGGGCGGAGTCGTGCTCCAGGCCCTGCTGTCCGGCGACGTGGTGGAGGCGGAACGGCGGGCGGCGCGGCTACAGGACATCTTCGGGCGGGGCAACCTCTTCGTGGAGCTGCAGGACCACGGGCTCGCGGACCAGCACCGGACCAACCCACAGCTGATTGAGATCGCCCGGCGTATCGAGGCGCCGCTCCTGGCCACCAACGACAGCCACTACACGCACCGCGAGGACGCGGTTGCGCACGACGCCCTCCTGTGCGTGCAGACCGGAGCCCTCCTCGCCGACACCAACCGCTTCAAGTTCGAGGGCACCGAGCACTACCTGAAGAGCGCGGCCGAGATGCGCCACTTGTTCCGCGAGGTGCCCGAGGCGTGCGACAACACGTTGCTGATCGCCGAGCGAGCGGACGTGCAGATAGAGCTGGGCAAGCCGAGCCTGCCCGAGTTCCCGGTGCCGGACCGGTTCACGGGCGACACCTACGAGGAGCGGGCGCTGGCCTTCCTGCGCGACCTGACCATGGAGGGCGCGCGCCGGCGCTATGGCTCGCCGCTGCCACCCGAGGTGGTGGAGCGGCTCGACTACGAGCTCGGTGTCATCGGGAACATGGGCTTCGCGGCCTACTTCCTCGTCGTGTGGGACCTCATCCGCTTCGCCCGCGAGTCGAACATCCGGGTCGGTCCGGGCCGTGGCTCGGCGGCGGGGTGCTGCGTGGCCTACTGCCTCCAGATCGTGGATCTCGACCCCATCCGGTACGACCTGCTCTTCGAGCGCTTCTTGAATCCGGGCCGCAAGCAGATGCCCGACATCGACATGGACTTCGACGAGCGCTACCGGGCGGACGTGATGCGCTACGCCGCGGAGAAGTACGGCAGCGACCGGGTGGCCCAGGTCATCACGTTCTCCACCATCAAGGCGAGGGCCGCCGTGCGCGACGCCGCCCGGGTGCTGGGCAAGCCCTACGTGGTGGGCGACCGCATCGCCAAGGCCATGCCGCCCCTCGTCATGGGCCGCGACACGCCGCTGCGGGCGTGCCTCAGCAAGACCGAGGGGCACGAGGACGGCTTCGCCGCCGCTGCCGAGCTGCGCACGATGCACGAGACGGATCCCGACGCCAAGGAGGTCATCGACGTCGCGCTCGGCCTCGAGGGCCTGCGGCGCCAGGACGGCATCCATGCGGCGGCGGTCGTCATCTCCCGCGACCCGCTGACGGACTACCTGCCGATTCAGCGCAAGCCGGACGCCGGAGGGGACCCAAGCGACGCACCCATCGTGACCCAGTACGAAATGCACGGCGTCGAGGACCTCGGACTGTTGAAGATGGACTTCCTCGGCTTGCGCAACCTCTCGGTGATAGAGCGCTGCCTCGACCTGATCGAGGAGGTCACCGGTGAGCGGCCCGACATCGACGGCGTCGACCTGGCCGACGAGCCGACGCTCGAGATGCTGCGGCGAGCCGAGTCGGTGGGCGTCTTCCAGCTCGAGGGTGGCGCCATGCGCCAGACGCTGCGCTCCCTGGCGCCGACGAGCTTCGACGACGTGGCCGCCCTGGTGGCCCTCTACCGGCCCGGGCCGATGGCGGCCAACATGCACCGCGACTACCCGGAGCTGAAGAACGGCAGGAAGGAACTGACGTATCTGCACCCGGACATCGAGCCGATCCTCAAGGACACCTACGGCTTGATGCTTTACCAAGAGTCGGTGATGCGGGTCGCGCAGAAGTTCGCCGGCTATTCCCTCGAGGAGGCGGACAATCTTCGCAAGGCGTGCGGCAAGAAGATCCGCGCCTTGATTGCCGCCGAGCGCGAGAAATTCGTCGCCGGCTGCGTCGCGCAGGGCTACGGCGAGGAGCTGGGCACGCAGCTCTTCGACATCATCGAGCCGTTCGCGGACTACGCGTTCAACAAGTCGCACTCCTACGGCTACGGGCTGGTGGCCTACCAGACCGCCTGGCTCAAGGCGCATCATCCCGTGGAGTACATGGCGGCGCTGCTGACCTCGGTCAAGGACAACAAGGACAAGACGGCGGTCTATCTCTCCGAGTGCCGTTCCATGGGGATCGACGTGCTGGTGCCCGACGTCAACCGCTCCGTGGCCGAGTTCGCGCCGGACCGGAGCGCCCAGAGGGACCAGGCCCGGCCGGCCATCGTCTTCGGGCTCGCTGCGGTGCGCAACGTCGGCGAGAGCCTCGTCGACCGCATCGTGGCCGAGCGCGACGCCAACGGCATTTACGTCGACATCTTCGACTTCTGCCAGCGGGTCGACCCTGTCGTCCTCAACAAGCGGACGATGGAGTCTCTCGTCAAGGCCGGAGCGTTCGACGCGCTCGGGCACCCGCGCCAGGGTCTGTGCCTGGTCCTCGAGGCCGTGGTCGACCGCACCCTGGAGCGCCGTCGCGAACACGAGCTGGGTATCACCACGCTCTTCGCGGCGTTCGAAGAGGAGCAGGCCGACCCGGGATGGGGAGGGGCCAAGGTCGCGATCCCCGACACCGAGTTCGACAAGGGTCAACGCCTGGTCTTCGAGAAGGAGATGCTCGGCCTCTACGTGAGCGACCACCCGCTGATGGGCTTCGAGGCGGCGCTGGCCAGGCACACCGACAGCACCCTCTCGGACATGCGGGAGGAGGATCCGGCGGCGGGGGACCGCTCGCCCGTACGGACGGTGGGAGGGGTGGTCACCGACCTGCGCCGGTCCTACACGAAGAAGGGCGACCTGATGGCCCGCTTCATCCTCGAGGACCTGCAGGCGGCCATGGAGGTCTTCGTGTTCCCGAAGACCATGGCCGAGTACGGCTCACTCATCGAGAACGACGCCATCCTGGTCGTGCGGGGCCGGCTCGACACCCGGGAGGAGGAGCCGAAGATCGTGTGCATGGAGGTCTCCCGCCCGCTGCTCGAGCGGGGCCAGGAGGACCTCCACATCACGCTGCCCCTCGGCGTGCTGACCGACGCCAAGGTGGACGGCCTCAAGGAGGTCCTGAGCGGTCACCCGGGGCACTCTCCGGTGCTCCTGCACGTCGGTGCCAAAGTCCTCCGCCTGCCGCCGGAGTTCAACGTGGACTGTCGCAACGGGCTCGTGGGCGAGCTGAAGCGGTTGCTCGGACAGAGCGCCGTCCTGTCCTGAGGAGTGACGTTGATGTCAGTTTCTGCGTCTGACCTGGGGTGACGGAGAGCTGATCAGGCGTCCGCGGCCCATGGTGGGGGTTGGCCGGTTGGGAACGTACCCGGCGCAGCCAGTAGACTCACCTCATGCCGATCGTAGTGAGCACCAAGGATTGCACTGCGCTCAGCGACGCTGAGCTGGTCGAAATGGCGGATCTGTGTGCGGACCGCCCGCCTGGTTTCGACATCGGTTTCCTGTCCAAGGAGCGGGAGGCCTGGGTGCTCATCACCCAGGCCCGGGAAGGGAACAAATTGCGGGGGTACTCGTTCTGCACCCTGGAGCGGATCGGGGGCACACCCTCCCTGCTCGTCGGGCTGGCCCTCGTCGACCGCACGTCGCGGGCGGAGGCGGCGCTGAAGGGCATCATGGTGGACCAGTACCGCCGGGCCCTGCTCGCGTTCCCCGACGAGGACGTCCTCCTCGGGACGCGACTGCTGACGCCGGAGGGGTTCCGCGCCTTCAACGGGCTCCAGGACGTCGTGCCCTTCCCGGGCCACAAGTCCTCCGGTGAGGAGCGGGCCTGGGCGCGGCGCCTGTCGAAGCGCTTCGGCTGCGAGAACAAGCTCGACGACCGGACCTTCGTCTTGAAGGGGGACGGGTCGGTGGCCGGCGGGCTCGACTTCTTCGCACCCAAGGTCAAGATCCCCGAGGGGGTCGAGACACACTTCGACAGCTGCGATGCCACCCGGGGCGACCGCCTGGTCGCCTTCGGCTGGGCCATGGCCGAGGACCTCGCCGGGGGCAAGCTCGGCCGTTGAGGCCTTTCGACGGCGCGCCGGCCCGTAGGCCGGGCGGGCGGACGTCAGATGGGCTGATCAGCCCCGGGGCAGCACGGCGGCGCAGACCTTGTAGCAGTGGCCGTCCCGTGGCGGGCTGACCGTCACCAAGAGGTACTGCGGCTCGAACCCGAGCGCGGTGGCCAGGCTCTTCCCGCTCAGGCGCTCCCTTCGGGCGGCGTCGAGGGCGCGGGCGGCGTTGCGGTCCTCGACCGGGAGCCACACGTCGTCGCGGTCCCACCCGAAGCGGACCCAGGTGGACCCGTCGGCTTGGCGACGGATCAGCTGCGGTCGCCGGGTGGGCTCTATCAGCGCCACCGACGGCCGGAAGCCCCGGAACTCCCAGTAGGGAGCGGAGGGACCCGGGAAGCCGAGCAGCGGGCCGTCCGGGCTCGCCACCAGCCGCCGCAGGAGCTTGCGCAGGTGCCGACCGCGCAGCGTGCCGACGTGGCGGGGAAGGTCGGCGACGGTGGTGGCCTCGGGCTGGGCGAGGTCGTCGCGTTCGGGATCGTCGGCCAGAGTCACCTCGACGACGTCGAAGGTGCTGATGTCGGGTTCGTGTCCCTCGGGCCACGGGACGCGCACGCGCATGACCGTGCGCGTGGCCAGGTCCACGACCGTCGTGTCCTCGGAGGTGGAGGACAGGACGAGCAGATGGAGGGTGGAGCCGCCTGCGGTGGGCACACGCTCCTTGCGCCGGGCCGAGCGTCGCAGCAGGCGCGTGGGATCGGTCGACGCCTTGGCGTGCTTCTGGGCGGCGACGTCTGTGCCGGTCCGGGTCGACCCGCCGTCGGCCGTGTCCTTGCGGTCCCCGTGCCTGCCGCGGCCGGTGCCGTCGTCCGGCTCCGCGTCCGTCTCGGGGTCGATGCCGATTTCCGTGTCCATCTCCGTGTCCGTGTCCGTGTCCGTGTCCGTGTCCGTGTCCGTGTCCGTGTCCGTGTCCGTGTCCGTGTCTGTGTCTGTGGGTCGCCGGGCACCCCCAGCGTGCCCTCTGCCGCTGCCACCCCCGGCCCCGGGATCGACGACATTTGCACTCATCCGACGAGCGTCTCCAATTGCGCGGCCAGCGTCTCGATGTCCGCCGCCGGAGTCTGACACGAGCGAGCCTGGCAGACGTAGGCCCGACCCGGTTGGGGCGGTCGCCCCTCGAAGAGCGGGCCGTCGTCCGGCTCGCCCCATAGAACGACGGCGGCCGGGAGCCATCGCCTCCGTACCTCGGCCAGCAGGTCCGGCCGGTCACCCGTCACCACGATCTCATCGCGCCGGCTCCACATGGGCAGGGCCGCCACCAGGTCCGCGAGCGCAGCCGGGTGCTGGTCGAGGAGCGGTCGAGCGAGCGCGATCGTGCGCTCGACGGCCTCGTCGAACCTCGCCTCACCCGCAAAGGCGCCGGCGCGCAACAGTGCGCTGACTGCGATGGAGTTGGTGGCCGGGACAGCCCCGTCGAGAAACTCCTTGGGTCGGACGACCAGATGCTCCGCGTCGCTGCCGGTCGTGAAGAAGCCGCCCGACGCGTCGTCCCAGAACAGGTCGAGCAGCTGGGTGGCCGCCACCACGGCGCGTCCGCGCCACACGGCCTTGCCCGTCCACTCGGACAGCCGTGCGGAGGCGTCGGCCAACCACGCATAGTCCGCGGCGACCGCCAGGTGCCGCGCCCGGCCCCCCTGCCAGCTGCGCATCAGCCGCCCGTCGGAGTACATCGACCCCCAGAGGAAGTCGACGATCTCCTCGGCCCGGCGGCCGTAGTGGCCGATGCCGGTGGCCGACGCGACCTCCGCCAGGGTGCTCGCCGTCATGGCATTCCATTCGGTCAACACCTTCTCGTCGCGGGCCGGCTGCAGGCGTTGCGCCCGGGCCGCCGCCAGGAGGGCCCGGGCTTCTTCCACCTCGGCAGGGCGCTCGAGGGGTGCACCGACGGGGCGCACGGGTATCGAGCGCCCCTCCCAGTTGCCTTCGTCCGTGATCCCGTACCACTCGGCGGCCGGCCGGACCAGCTCTCCCGGCAGCAGCTGACGCAATTCGTCCAGCGTGAAGGTTGCATGCCCGCCCTCCACCCCTCCGGCGTCGGCGTCGAAGGACGAGTACAGCGCGCCTTCGGGTGTCGACAGCTCGTGCAGGACGAAGTCGAGGGTCTCGGTCGTCACTCCGAGATAGGCCCGATGCCCGGTGTCCTGCCATGCGTGCAGATAGGCCCGGGCCAGGAGCGCCTGGTCGGTGAGCATCTTCTCGAAGTGGGGCACGAGCCAGTGCGCATCGGTCGAGTACCGGCAGAACCCGCCGACGAGGTGGTCGTACATGCCGCCGGCGGCCATGGCGTCGAGGGTCCGCAGTCCCATGTGGCGCGCGTGGTCGGCACCGGGGCCGCCACGGCGAGCCCGGCGGAGGCACAGCTCGATGAGCGTCGGACGGGGAAACTTCGGCGCGGGGCCGAAGCCACCCCATTCGGGGTCGAAACCGGCCTCGAGTCCCGTGACGACGCGCGCCACGGCGGTGTCGGGGTCGAGACCGATCGTGGCTGTGACCCCGAGCACCGGCCCGCCCGGACCCTCGCCACCTCCCCCGCTCGTGGTGGTGGCCGCTGCTGCCGCGCCCATGGTCTCGGCCAGGCTGAGCTCCTTGCGCACCGCGCCGACGAGCGCGTCGGCCTGCGCCAGGACCTGCTCCCGCTCGCTCGTCCACGCCTCGCCGAGTGCCTGCACGACGCGACGGAACGAGGGCATGCCGTGGCGCTCGACGGGGGGAAAGTACGTCCCGGCGTAGAAGGGTCGTCCATCGGGCGTGCAGAAGACGGACATCGGCCACCCGCCCGACCCCGTCAGCGCCTGGGTGGCCGTCATGTAGACCGTGTCCAGATCAGGCCGCTCCTCGCGGTCCACCTTGATGGAGACGAACCACTTGGCCAGGTCGGCCGCCGTCGCCGGGTCCTCGAAGCTCTCGTGGGCCATGACGTGGCACCAGTGGCACGAGGCGTAGCCGATGGAGAGGAAGATCGGTTTGTCCTCGTCAGTGGCCCGGCGCAATGCCTCGTCCCCCCAGGGGAACCACTCCACCGGATTGTCGGCGTGCTGGCGGAGATACGGGCTCGTCTCGTCGGCCAGGCGGTTCACAGGACGGATGCTAGGGCGCGGTTGGTGCAGACCCGGCACGGGCGGTACCCGTGCAAGGCTCAGGCGATGGAGCTTGCACTCGGGGGAAAGACAGCACTGATCACGGGGGGCAGCCGCGGCATCGGGCTGGGCATCGCCACCCGCTTCGCCGAAGCAGGCGCGAACGTGATGATCACGTCCCGGACGGCGGAGGACCTGGCCGAGGCGTCTGCAGGGCTTGTCGCCATGGGCGCGCCCGAGGAACGAGTGGGGTGGGTCGTGGCCCACGTCGGAAGGCCAGAAGACGCACAATCGTGCGTCGCAGAGACCGTGGCGCGCTTCGGAGGCCTCGACATCCTGGTCAACAACGCGGGGACCAACCCGTACTTCGGCCCGATGATCGACATCGACGTCGTCCGGGCGCAGAAGACGTTCGAGGTGAACCAGCTCTCGGCCCTGGTCTGGACCGCCGCCGCGGTGAAGTCGGGGTTGCGAGGCTCGGTCATCAACGTCTCCTCGGTCGGCGGCCTCGAGGTGGAGCCGAACATCGGGTGGTACAACGTGACCAAGGCGGCCGTGCTCCACATCACCCGCCAGCTCGCCTTCGAGCTGGCACCCGACGTGCGGGTGAACGCGCTGGCGCCCGGGCTGGTCAAGACGAGGCTGGCGGCCGCCCTGTGGGAGGGCCCCGGCGAGGAGCGGATCGCCAAGAACGTCCCATTGCGGCGGCTCGGGCTGCCCGACGACATCGCCACGGCGGCCCTGTTCCTGGCCTCCGACGCCTCTTCGTGGGTGACCGGCCAGACCCTCGTCGTCGACGGCGGCACCACGATCCAGCCTTCGGGCGGCGTCGGCTGAGCCCACGGCATGCGCCAGAGCTCGCCGTGCCTCGGACTGGCGTGTCATGTCACACGCCGAGTAGCTGTCCCGTCTGATGGGTAACGCAATCCAACTGACGGAAGAGAGGTGGAGCGCCATGGCCCATGTCCCGTTGCTCGACGAACCACGAGGTGCTGTTCCCCGACTGGCCCGCCGCTACACGAAGCGCCGCTTCGGACAGATGGTCGAGCCCACCGCGGCCGCGTCGCACCATTCCGGCGTGCTCATCGCAATGGGCAGTCTCGAGACGGCGGTGCAACTCGGCTGGAAGAAGCTCGACCCTACGCTGCGGTGGCTGGCCATCCAAGCGGTCTCGGGCCGGATCGGCTGTTCGTGGTGCATCGACTACGGCTACTACGAGGGCATGAACGAGGGGATCGACCCGGCCAAGGTCCGATCCGCCGGCGACTGGCGGTCCAGCGACCTCTTCGACGAGAGGGAGCGGGTGGTCCTCGAGTACGCAGAGGTGGCGTCCGGCTGCCCGGCCGAGGTCACCGAGGAGCTCGCGGCGCGAGTGCGGACCCACCTCAGTGACGCGGAGTTCGTCGAGCTGGCGGCCTGGGTCGCACTGGAGAACTTCCGGTCGCGCTTCAATGCCGGCCTGGGTCTGCGCAGCCAGGGGTTCTCGGACTCCTGCGAGATCCCGATGAGGGAGGCCTCTCGACGCCGCTCGGACGCCGTTGCCTGACGCAGAGGCCGATGCGGCCGCCTTCGAGGAGTGGCGCTCGCTCCTGTTCGGCATCGCCTATCGCATGCTCGGCAGCGCCACCGACGCCGAAGACGTTGTGCAGGACGCGTGCATCCGCTGGCTGCGGCGGGGCGGCGAGCCGGTCCAGTCGGTCCGGGCCTACCTCGTGACGGTCGTGACCCGGCTCTGCCTCGACCAGCTGAACTCGTCCCGGTCGAAGCGCGTGACCTACGCGGGTCCGTGGCTACCCGAACCGGTGGTCGTCGACGAGCCTTCGGCGGCAGAGCAGGCGGACTCGCTGTCGCTGGCCTTCCTCGTGCTCCTCGAGGAGCTCACACCCCTCGAGCGTGCCGCATATCTCCTCCACGACGTCTTCGGCTATTCCTTCGACGAGGTGGCCCGGTCGTTGGCGCGGACTCCTGCCGCCTGCCGGCAGCTGGGTGCGCGGGCCCGAAAGCACATCGAGGAGCGCCGTCAGCGCTTCGATGCGGATCTGCGCCACGGGCGTGAGCTGACGGACCGCTTCCTGGTCGCCTGCGCCACCGGGGACCTGACGGGTCTCCTCGCCATGCTGTCGGACGACGTCGTCGTCTGGACCGACGGGGGAGGAAAGGTGAGAGCCGCGCTGCGGCCGGTGGTCGGCCCCCATCGCAGTTCACGCTTCTTGGTCAATATAGCGAAGAAGGGTCAGGGCGTTCCCCGAGCGACCGTCCTCAACGGCCAGCCGGCAACCGTGTTCGTGGACGAAGGGGTGGTGGTCGCGGCCCTCGTGCTCGACATCATGGAGGGTGCGATCGTCGGGGTGCGGGTGATCTCGAACCCGGACAAGCTGGAGCGGCTCAACGCACAACTCCTCACGGGCGCGGCCGGCGGGTCCGACTAGGAACGGAACGACTCGAGCTCCCGCCGACGGACCTTGCCTGCTGCACTGCGAGGCAGGTCGTCCACGATGACGAGTTCCTTGGGCGCCGCCCAGGGGGCGATGGTCTCGGCGACCAGCTCTCGCAGGTCGTCGAGCGACGGGGCGTCGTCCCTCGGCACCACCCAGGCGACCACCCGTTCGCCCCATTCGGGGTCGGAGCGCTTCCAGACCGCCACCTCGAGCACGTCGGGGTGGGCGCTGAGGACCCGCTCGACGAGGTCGGGCCACACCTTCTCGGCCCCCGTGGTGATGACGTCGTCGATACGGCCTGACACGACGAGCGTCCCGTCGACCGTCAGGCGACCGGCGTCTCCGGTGGCGAACCAGTCTGCAGCGCCGTCGATCCCCTCGACGCGCCCGTCGCTCCCATCGCGGTAGCAGCGAAAGAGCATGGGTGCCCGAAGCAGGATCTCGCCTTCTGCCGTGTCCCCATCGGCCGCCGAGTTGTATTCCCCGTCTGCGGCGCGCACCGAGATCTCCACCTCGTCGAGCGGCAACCCGTCGTAGACGACACCCGAGCCCGTCTCGGTCATGCCGTAGGTG